>Ga0315312_1002492_pt1 | contig 12757 bp, 9 predicted proteins | sample TDP7_MG_FD_203629 | JGI IMG/M metagenome (GOLD analysis project Ga0315312, IMG submission 203629) | Freshwater sediment microbial communities from Lake Towuti, South Sulawesi, Indonesia - TDP7 | ecosystem: Environmental > Aquatic > Freshwater > Lake > Sediment | place: Indonesia: South Sulawesi... | reverse complement strand
AATTGAATCCTAATGTTTTTTTTTACAAAGCAAAGGTGCAGAACCTCCCATTTCCTGATAACTATTTCGATCTCTGCGTGAGTTGGACTGTCATTATGCACATCCCTCCTGAAGAACTGCCCAAAGCCATTAAAGAGATAAAAAGAGTGTTAAAACCGACCGCGATCATTGTCCTAGCTGAAGAAACGGAGGGTAAAGGTAGTATGCGCTATTGGCCTCGTCCGCTAACAACGTGGGAAAATCTACTTTCACCTTGGAAACTAGTTTGGAAAACTGAACGGAAACTTGAAGAGACATACAAAGAACACGCTGGAATGGTTTTGCGATTTAAGAATCCCAAAGGTGCCAAGTCATAACAAGCTTATTCAGGGATCGAAAATCTAACATGATCGTCGAATCTCTCTTGATGAGTTTGGAAAAATACACCTCAGAAAAACGTATCCTCTGGGCGTCAAGAGGCGGAGACACCTCTCCTGCCATACCAAATCACCTCCAAAATAATATAGTAGCAGCCCGACGCCCTCACCCCATAAAAAGAACCCAAAAAGCTAAAGAAGAATTATTCACAGCCTTATGTACGTAATATGAGGAAAAATAAATTGAGAGTCGGTTTGAACATTCCAGATATAGATAGAAATTCTATAGAAGCTCCGACTAAATATCTCATTAATCTTGCGTATGCACTTAAAGATAGAATTGAATTATATGTCATACATAATCGTACTGTAGCCCATCCACTACTTAAAGAGATTCAAGGGATAATAACTCCGAAAGAACCAATCTTACAGGAACTCGAATTGAGGAAGCACCATTTAGATATCGTTCATTTTAATTCTATCCCTAGTTTAGAGCATTTACTATTATTCAAAATCTTGAATTGTAAAAAAGTCGCAACTATTCATGGTGACATATATTGGTTACGAGAATTAGTGGCAGAAATGGGTGTGAACTATTATCATCCCACATATCTCATTCAGCGATTAATGGAGCCCATAAGTTGCAATTTCCTAGACGCGATTATTTCAGTTTCACATAATCTTAAATACCGTCTGATAAAACACCTAAAACTTCCTGAATCAAAAATTAAAGTGATTCATGAGGGGGTAAGTTCGGCATACAAGCCATTACATGATTTGAGCTATATTAGAGAAAAATATAATTTGGAGAAGCCCTTCATACTTCATGTAAGTAATTTTTCTCCCAAGAAGAATCCTCAAGTGCTTCTAAAGGCTTTCAGTATATTAATAAAAGAAGGCTTGAATTTAGATCTGATAATTGTGGGTGCGAGGTGGAACAATAAATTTGTTAGGAATCTGATAAGTGATTCTAATTTATTTGACAATGTAAAAATACTAGGATATGTGCCCGAACAGGATCTAATATCCCTCTATAACTCAGCTGAGTTATTCTTTTTTCCCTCTCTTCACGAAACTTTTGGATTTCCAATAGTAGAAGCGATGTCCTGCGGAACCCCCGTTATCACATCAAACGTCTACTCTATTCCTGAGGTTGCTGGTGATGTGGCCATTCTCTGTGATCCTCAAAATTATTTTGAGTTTGCTTGTGCTATAAAACATGTATTAAAAGATGATAAATTAAAGAAAAGTATGCGAGTAAAAGGATTAAAGGAAGCGAAGCGGTTTTCCTGGGAAAAATGTGCCCAAGACACAGTCGAGCTTTATAAACAGTTATTGGCATAAAAAACAAAATAATAGTTAAGGCAGTTAGATTAACGGCAGCCTTTAGGAGTAACAACTTTGCGGATAGATGAAAGTTATGATCAAGTTGTAGTAGATAATGCAAGAGGCAATTACATAGTCTTGCTGGACAGTATATGATGTTATCTAGAGATCATATAAGAAAAGCTGTTAAATTTATGAAAAGGAATCATCACGTAAGGTTAGCAAAGGGAATGTGAGATTTTGTTGTTGAGGTTAATAAAGTTGGACGAATTTTAGAATTTGTTTTAGTAAATGTAAAGACTTCAGAGGCTATGCATTTTAGAAGAGTTGCATTCAAATGAAGAATAGGGTTATCATGATAGGTCTTGATGGACTATCATGGCATATATTAAATAAACTTGTTGATAGGAATATAATGCCAAATCTAGGAAGGATAATTGACCATGGAGCAAAAGGCATAATAAGAAGCACAATACCACCTACGACTGCACCCGCTTGGACCAGCATCACATCAGGTGTTAATCCTGGAAAGCATGGTGTATTTAGCTTCCAAAGGCTTAATAGCAATTATGATACTAAGTTAGCAAATAGTCTTACAATAATGCACCCACGCTTACATGAAATACTTATGTTAAGTGGATATAAATCGGTCGTAATAAATCTCCCTTTATCGTACCCCTTTATCAAATCTAAGAAAACCACAATAGTAACCGACTGGCTGGCACCGAGTTTGAAAATACATCCGACTAACATAAAAAATCTGGTGTCGTCATATCATTTGTCCCCCCCATGGAATGTTGATAAGACAAAATTCTTATCCGATCTAGAAGGTCGAATAGATGCAATAACTAACCTCTTTGAATATGGCGGATGGGATTTATTTTTTGTATTGTTCTCTGAACCGGATTGGATGATGCACTTGGCTTATGATGCAATAATGCACGATCGTAAAAATGCCACAAGAATCTATAGAGCCTTTAATTTATTGGACAAATTTATAGGATATATAGCAAAAAATCTAGAACGAAATGACCTTTTGATAACTCTATCCGATCATGGATTCGCCGAATTCAATAAGGTAGTATATGTAAACACAATCTTGTCGTATGCTGGCCTGGTAAATAAAAGAATATCAATTAAACAGGAAACAATTCTTAAGAAGAAATATAAGAAAACTTACTGGATTCTAAAATGCATGAATACATGCATTCACGGAAACGCCTCGCTCTGGAAAATCCTCAGAAAACCACTTTGGAAAATCCTCGATAGTATTGATGTATCAAACCTACTCTCATACGATCTTAGGTCTTCTAAAACTTTTTTACTCACGCAGATTGACTCTGGAGTTTATATCAATTCAAACAGAATATTTAAATCTGGACTTGTAGAGGCGGAGATGGAACAAAAAATACAAAATAAAGTTATTAAAATACTGAAGGGTTTACGCGACCCTAAAACAAAAGACCCTCCTTTTTCGTACATTGGCAGAAGAGAAGACACTTATTGGGGTCCATATGTAAGACGAGCACCTCATGTTTTATTCATTCCAAACATAGAAGCTGGTTATGGGCATTCATCTCTTCCATCCCCGAAAATTTTGGATGAAGTAAAAAAATCAAGCTGCCATTCAATGTATGGTATTCTTATAGCCTATGAAAAGGCTATACAAAGGGAAATTGACCTAGGTATTCTGAACACTTATGATATAACGCCAACAGTGTTACACTATCTGGGCTTATCTGTACCATTTGATACCGATGGAAAGATCTTATTTAACATGTTCACTAAAGACAGCGAGGTACGACTTAGGCCCGCCAAAATGAAGAATTATATAGAACGTTGGAAGATCGCCCGCTACATCACGAAAAAAACTTATAAAAATTGAGCGTGTTATTCCTTACGTTAAAGCTCCGATTTCAAATTTTTGAAATTTCAGTTACAGCAACATCATCGTAGATGATGGATGCGTTATAGCTTGAATAGTGTATTCCAAATTCTATCTCATCTGCGTAGGGGGCACTTGTGGTGTCAAACCCTAACACCGAAATAGCTTCTGAACCGCCAATCCAAACTTTGTATGCCCCCACAACATCTTTTATAAATACAACTTCTATGCTGACGGGTTTGCCAACCTCGAACGGGTAAGTGTAGCCTACGCTTGCAGCCAATGGACGGAACCAACTTAATACCAACTTGAGATTAGTGCCTATTCTGCAAATCTTAAGCGCACAAATCCCCATGTTATTACCCATTAAAAAAAGGATAATAACATAGTCTCCAGACGAGGGAGGCAGAGTTACTGGAATGATGTGGAACTTAACACTTATCATAGATTGAGATGGGACTTTTTTATCGGCGTATGCATAGTATGTACCAGCTGGACAGACTGATTTAGAAGCATACTTACCTGAGACAACGGGGCTTGTCACTATCTTTACATCGCCTAGCGTTCCATTAAACTCTGAATAGCCACCGGTCTCAAACCCGGAACGGAACAACTCCTTTCCGTATTTAAGTGTTATTTTTGGCTCAAAAGGAGATATTGGTTCACCTATGGTGTACAAGTACTCCGCGGCGATTTGTCCGTTCTGCGTAAGGGTAGACCAGTCGCTCTCCAGAAAAGACCATTTGTTGACTTGGGGCTGGTCACACCAGCAAAACATAGTCCAATGGGCATTCCATTTACTGAAAAGCTTGAACATATCCCTCATAGCCACATATTCGTTTGGTTCGCCAGTGAAATACTGATTTGAGAAGGCAAATTCAGTGATCATTACCGGAGCTATGTTCTTTTCAAGCATCTTGAAGGCCTGAAGATAGAGAGCGGCCTCGTGTTGCTTCTTTGCCAAATCAAAGTTTCCAGCAGCGTAACTCTCATAGACAGGCGTGCCTGACCAAGAGTAGTAATAGTCCTGCCAGCCATAGACGATGTTGGGTTCCGGAAGGGGATGATAAACATAGTAGTCGCTTACCCACTTAGACCTATAGTATCCTGGGGACATGACCACAACCAAGGCATGAGGATTAACGCTGTGAATGGCTCTTGCCACATCTAAGTTAAAGCTAGCCCAATCCGTCGCTAGTTCTGCAGCAGCAGTTGGATCTCCTTCCTTGTTTAGGTATTTTCTGCCGAATCGAGCCCATCCGGGCTCAGCCCAGTTTTGAAAACCAAACACGTTTGGATAATCTTTGTACCTTGAGGCTATTTCCTTTGCATAGTTCAGCCAAGCGTCTCTAGCGTCACTCCATACATCATATGCAGAGTTGTTTATGAGTGCTTGCATGAGCCCGTCGTCCTTGTAAGAGCCTTGATGGAAACAGAAGTACACATACATATCGTTTTTAACGCACTCTTGCACAATCTCGTCTATGGTTGGAATGTACTCGGGGTGTTCTTCTGGCTTTGCCCAACGACCCAAGAGACTTATACTTACTCTAAAGTGATTAACTCCAATTTCTTTATGTCTCTTAATTCGGAATTGGATAGAACCCTGACTGGCTGAAACGTGATCGCTAATCAGCAAGTCCTGCCATCCGAACCCTGTCAACTGAACAATTCGCCCATACTCATTCTTAATATACCTTCCATCTGTGTGCAACCAAGTCGCGTACCTAACAGTTCCAAAAGACGAAATTTGCGTGTTCACCGATTGTGAAACAAGAGTCGGGAGAATAACCGAAGAAAATAATGCGGCAATCAGTAGAGCGCGCAACTTCATTTTAATGCTTCCAGTCATTTGAACTCCATAATATAAAGAAAAACAAATAAAAAATTTTAGAAGCTTTAATCTATATTTAAAATAAGTTGACCATAATTTCTTAATAAAGCTAAAAATTCGCATATAAAATCTCAAAATCATACCACTCCTTCTTTCTCCTCAAACACTTCTTCTCTTCTTATTTCCCACAACAATCTATTTTGTGCTCTTCCCATGGAAATTTCCTTAGTGTACCCAAAGTTTTCATCGGGGACCACGAGCCGCCTAAAGGCCCCTTAAGAAGATGGCGCTTATTAGTTTTCTCTTTTATTTCTACTTTTAATAAACTATTCTGTATAAATGAAAACAGATAGGCTTAGGCTTTAGAGAAAGGTTCATTTAAGAGCCATATATGGCGTGTAAAACATTCGTTCATATTCCATAGACTGAGACGCTTTGTAATTAAAGTAACACCGCTGATTATGCCCTATAGGGACTTGTTTTATATCGACTTCACATTGAAAAATCTGATACGTGTGCTTAATGCAAAAAGTTATAATATATTAGATGTGGGTGGAGCTTTTGGCCTTCAAGCTCACTTCCTTAGTTCATCATTTAAACGCCATGGAATTAAGGTTATGATTACCGTCTTAGATGTTGATTTACCTATGTTGCTAAAAGGTAAGGGATCATATTCAACATTAAATTTCGTTCGAGGAGATGCGCATCACCTACCCTTCCGCTCTAATGCGTTTGACTTGATATATTCATTTTCACTTTTAGAACACCTTCGAGAACCGGAAACTGCCATCGGAGAGCAGGTACGCGTCTCGAAGATGGCGATTGTTGTGCAGATCCCTAACCTTTATTACATTATTGAACCTCACACGAAAGCTCCGCTTCTTTATATGTATCCGGATAAAGCTAGGAGAAAAGTTGTTGAGATAAGTAACCCGGGCATGCAACTTAACTTCAAATTATCTTATAAAACCTTAATAAAATGGTTTAATAAAAATGGCTCCACATTGGCAAATATTGTCAAGATTTATCATGTTAAGTGGGCTCAAGTACTCTTTGCACCCCAAGGATATTTGGCCTTATTCTTAAAGAAAAGTCGCACAATTTAATTCCAGGTATAATGAGGGCAAAGCATATTCTTTCTTAATGACTTATTTTTAAGAGAGGCTTGGAGAGGGCATTGATGCAAAAACAACCAAAGAAGCTGACTATAAATCAGTACATTATCGGTATCGTAAGAAATGAACATCCAGAAACAGTCGAGCAACTTGTCGAGTTAGTGCAACAAAAGTTTTCTGCGCCTCAAAGAGAGATCATGGAACACATTTTATATCTAAAGAAACAAGGAAAACTGACGTTCAAGGATCATTTAGCTCAGCCCCCCACCACAATAAAGGATTATCTCTTCTCCACACAGGCAGTTTGGTTCTGGGTCATCACCGCCCTAGCCCTAGCAAGCACAGCAGTCGCCTTCACCGTAAATGAAAACGCCTTATCAATTGTTTATGCAAGATACATCTTAGGATCCTTATTTGTCCTGTATTTACCTGGCTACAGCCTAATCAAAGCCCTATTCCGACAAGAAGAACTAAGCAACCTAGAGAGAACCGTCCTAAGCATGGTAACGAGCTTGATCATAGTCATAATCACCACCTTCATCTTAAACTACACGCCTTGGGGCATAACACTGATCTCAATCACCTTCAGCCTACTGGCAATCACCATAACCTTCGCCATAACCGCAGTCATTCAAGAACACCAAGCCCAATTAAAATGCGGCCAAAAAGAGACTTAACCTAGTGCGCAACAAACTAACCAAATTCTGAAGTGGCTCTATTTCATTTTGCCAGAGAGAGGTTCGATGAGCAAAATATTTAGTATGGCAAGGGTCTCAGCTAGGGGAGGACTCAGCCTCTTCCTAGGCCAATCCCTCTCAACCATCATATCCGCTGTGGGCGCCATACTCCTAGTGAGGCTTCTAGTTCCCTCCGAATACGGATTAATGTCAATCGCCCTAATATTCCCATGGACCGTCGCCTCGTTTAGGGATATGGGCATAAACCTCGCTATGGTCAAATATCTAGCCCAGTATAAAACAGAGAGCAGAACGGGTGAAATAAGAAATATCCTAGCCTCCTGCGCCCTTATAAATATAATCATAGGTGCCACTTTGTCCCTCATCTCTTTCTCATTGGCAGGATTCCTCGCCTCAAACGTATTCTATCGACCCGAGATTAAACCCCTAATAGAAATCGCGTCCCTAATCGTCTTGTCAGGATCGCTTCTCACGACCGCCCAAGCAACTTTTACCGGGTTTGAAAGGATGGAGTTCAACAGCATCATCATGATTCTTCAATCCTCCCTTAAAACAGGCCTGGAAATCCTCCTCGTCATCCTAGGATACGGAGTCTTGGGTGCAGTGTTTGGACATGCAATCTCACTCCTCGTCACCGGCATGATCGGGATCAGCCTCTTCTACCTTTTCTTCTATAGAAATTACAAGACAGACAGGAATAAACTGGACCTTCGAGGAACATTAAGGACATTGTTGATGTATGGCCTGCCTCTCTACCTCTCCACCATTCTGATAGGACTCTTAACCCAATTTTACAATTTCATGATAGCCATTTATTGTAATGATTTCATTATCGGCAACTACAAAGCTGCCGTAAATTTCAGTGTCATAATCACCTTCTTCACCACTCCCATAGGCGCAGTACTTTTCCTCGCGTTCTCCAAACTTAACCGAGAGAAAGAAAACAAAAATCTCGGCATCGTGTTTCGGTCCTCAGTTAAGTACGCTACTTTACTCGTCATACCTGTAACTACAGCTATAATGGTCTTATCCGAGCCTCTCACATTTACCCTGTTTGGTAAAAACTATAGATACTCACCCTTATTCCTGTCCCTGATAGCCGTAGGTTACCTGTATACTGGCCTAGGAAGCCTAAGTCTGGGAAACTTCCTAAATGGTCAAGGCGAAACCAAAGTCAACATGAAGCTAACCCTAATCACCCTAGCGACGGGTCTCCCCTTAAGCCTAGTGCTAATCCCCACATTTGGAATATTAGGTTTGATAGCCACAACGCTTACGGCCGTAATCCCATACCTAATTGTAGGATTATGGTGGGTCAGAAAGCACTACGGCGTCACCGTGGATTGGGCTTCCTCCACCAAAACATACCTAGCCTCAGGAGTCGCCGCCGGCATCACTTACATAACACTCTTCAGACTTTCCTTTTATGAAATAGAACTAATGGTCGGGGGAATAGTTTTCATGACCGTTTATATAGTTACGGCTCCTCTAACGGGGGCGGTCAATAAAACTGATATAGACAACTTAAGGGAAATGCTGGGCAACGTCAGACCCATTTATTTTTTGTTTAACCTCCCACTAAAGCTCATTGAAAAAATCCTTGCCCTAAAAGAATCGATTGCCTCCTAGACCTAAAACATTCTCTGTTTGAGCAAACAATATGGTGAGTCAATTATGGTACATAAAATAAAGAAGAAGGTTGCAGTAATAGGTCTCGATGGGATGCCTTGGCAAATATTAAATCGACTTTTTAATCAGGGGATAATGCCGAATTTAAAAAAAGTAGCCCATCAGGGAGCACGGGGTATTCTGAAGAGCACAATTCCCCCATACACATCAGCCTCATGGACTAGCATCGCAACAGGGGTAAACCCTGGCAAACATGGTGTCTTCGATTTTCGAAGCTTCTATAACAACTATGGCGTCAAATTAACAAATGGCATGGACGTGATGCGCCCACGTTTACACGAATTAATGATGTTGAATGGATTTAGGATTGTGCTGGTTAATCTGCCTCACTCTTATCCGTTTATTAAATCAAATAAAAGTGTAATAATTACAGATTGGCTCACACCAAAGTTAATAATATATCCGGATAGCGTCAAACATCTCGTGTCATCCTATACCTTAGATTGGGATATGAATGACTGTTTAAGTCAATTAGAAGGTCGGATAAACACAGTAACCAACCTTTTAGAAAATGTAGAATGGGATTTATCCTTTGTAGTATTTTCAGATACAGACTGGATTATGCATATGGCCTACGGCGCAATAATACATTATCATAAAAATGTTACATTGAAAGTACATAAATTATTCAATTTAATTGACAAATTTATAGGTAAAATAATTTCTCAACTGGAAGAAAAGGATCTTTTAGTAGTTTTGTCTGATCACGGATTTAAAACATACGATAAAATAATATACATAAATACGCTCTTATCAAAGACTGGCTTAATAAGTAAGCGGATGGCTAGGCGGGATGCTTTAAAAAAACAAAGCTGGGTTGACAGAGGTATAAGAGGACCAAAAAATATACCGATTCCTCACTGGCTTTTTCAAATTATTAATAGAAGTAGCACAACTAGAAAGATTTCAAGTAGAATATCTAAACTAGCATTCGGTAATAAAATAGAGTTTCAAAGTCAATACTCTTTTGATTTTCTGCCATCAAGGGCTTTTGCTCTTTCTAGATCAAGTTTCGGCATTTACATTAATTCAAAGAGTATGTTTAAAACTGGAATTGTAGAATCAGTTGAGGAAACTGAACTCGTAAACAGCTTAATGAAATTATTATCTACAGTAAGAGATCCTGTCACCGGTGATCATCTTTTCTCATATGTAGCAAAAAGAGACGAGGTCTATTGGGGCCCCCATGTTAAACGCGCACCACATGTTGTTTTTCTTCCAAACATGAACAAGGGGTATAACTACATTGCTAACCGACCCTTGTTTACTGAAAGTATAATTAGGGGTCCCCGCGCTACACATTTTGCTCACTCAATGTATGGGGTTTTAATTTTATATGGCGCTGATGTACTAAACAATGCAGAAATAGGTACCGCGAACACATACGATTTAGTTCCCACCGTATTGCATTACCTGGATTTGCCCATACCACACGACACTGACGGAAAAACTCTCTCCAATATGTTCCATGAAGGAAGTGATGTCCACAGAAGATCTGTTAAATCAAGGAACTACTTAGAGCACTGGAAAATCGCTCGTGGCAAATCCCTTGTCGAAGAGAACGACGCGAAGGTCGGGGAAAGGCTTACTATCCTAGGATATCTGTGAACTCAAAGACATTCATGAAGATTTTTGTGAAAAAATGGCTGGAACAGATACGCATATCATAAAGCCTATTATCGTATCCGTCTTAAATCATTATTACTGTTAATAACTAATAAATAACATTTTATAACTTTAGCCCATGCCTCGGGGGTCCTCTTTGAATTCAAAAGAACGATTTAACATAGCGAGGAACGGCCATCTAGAGATCCATTCCATGGATCTGGTTGATCTTTGTTCTGAATATGGGACTCCACTTTTCGTCTTTGATGAGGAGCGTCTGAGGGAAAATTATCGAAGATTTCGTCAAGCATTTGAAAAGTACTACCCAAAAACAATTGTTTGTTACTCGATTAAGACCAACTGTAATTTAGCGATTTGTACAATTATGCAGCAAGAGGGCGCCTACGCTGAGGCGGCTTCAGGACTTGACCTTTATATAGCTGAAAAAGCCGGTTTCACTCCAGAACGGATTATATTTGACGGATTGTGCAAATCTGAAACAGCGCTCCGTGAAGCATTGGAGAAGAGGGTCCTCCTGGTAAACGTTGAATCCTTTTCAGAGCTGGATAGATTAAACAGGATCGCTGGAGAGTTAGGTGTAAAGCAAAAGATAGGCCTCAGGGTAAACCCTTTCAGACTACGTATTTTCGACGTTAGAAAGAACTTTTTTAACGCCATTCACTGTAATCCCTCCTCCAGGTTTGGTTTTTCTTTAAAGAACGCCTTTACGGCCTTTGAACGAGCATCGAAATTAGAAAACCTTCAAGTCGAAGGGGTTATGGCACACCCCTATCAGGGAGCGACCGATGTACTTTTGCCCCTTGTTAAGCGAATTCATAGGGAACCAGGGATTCAGATACAGTATCTAAATTTGGGCGGGGGCTTTGATTATGGGACAACAAGGTCGATTGGCACGGTAGATTTGATTAAGGATTTTTTCAGGCAAAAGATAGGGCTCAGTTCCAAACTGGATAAAGAGACAATTATAACGAACATAGAAGAAATTGGCAAGTCAATAACGAGCGCTGTTAAACTAATATTAGAAGATGTGCCAGAACCCACTCTAATTCTTGAGCCTGGTCGGTATATTGTTGGCGACGCGGGTATTTTGCTCCTCCGTGTAGATCATATAAAGGAAGCCGGTGGATACAAGTGGATCATAGTCGATGGAGGCACAAACTTTATTCCCAATTACATGGAACGCCACAAAATTCAGATCGCAAATCGGGTAAGTGAAGAACCCACGGAGGTGGTTAACATAGCCGGACCTACACCCGACTCAAACGACCTTGTTTCTATAAAAAAGCGACTTCCCAAAGTTCGCGAAGGGGACCTACTAGCGGTGCTTGATTCGGGCGCATACACCCTATCCAAGGCAACTCAGTTTCTCTATCCGCGACCCCACGTTGTTTTACTGAACGCTAGAGGAGGAGTTAAGGAAATACGGGAAAATGAAACCTATGAAGACATATTACGTAAGGACAGAATTATTTGAAAGTGTGGAATCGATGAACTCGGATAGTCATGACATATTGATTACAGATGGGCACCTGCGAGTTACGCTCCCTGTTCTTAGATCGCTTGGAAAAAGGAACATAGACGCCCTTGTGATCTCGAAAAATTTGGCATCACTATCTTTTTTCTCAAAATACTGCAAAAATAAGCTTCTATGCCCATCCCCGATAGAGAATCTCAGTGAATTTGTAAAAACCATTCAGAAGATAGTTAAAAGAATAAAATTTAACATACTTTTTCCTGTAGGTGAATGGTCACTTTTACCCATTTCAGAACATCGAGAAAAAATAAATCCTTACGTTAAGCTGCCATTGGCAAGCCATGAATCAATAATGAAGACCTTTGACAAATCGCTGACCCTTAGTTTGGCCATAAATGAGGGTGTCCCGATTCCAAGAACCTTCATTGCAAGTAATATGCGCGAACTTAAAGAGGCCTCAAAAAGAGTGAATTATCCTGCGGTAATAAAACCGCGATGGTCCTGGATCTGGCAAGGAGATAGCGCACTTTTTAGAAGACCCAGTTACGTTAACTCATCAGCAGAGCTTTTAACAGTCTATAAGGACATCCACAATCAATTTCCCTTTCCTCTTATTCAGGAGTACATTCCAGGTAAAAATTACTCTGTCGCGGCATTGTACAATAACTCTCGGTTAAGGGCCATTTGTTGCATAAAAGTTTATAGAGCGGAGCCGGTTACAGGGGGTAACAGCACTTTTCGAGAAAGTGTTAAA
>Ga0315312_1002491_pt1 | contig 12761 bp, 14 predicted proteins | sample TDP7_MG_FD_203629 | JGI IMG/M metagenome (GOLD analysis project Ga0315312, IMG submission 203629) | Freshwater sediment microbial communities from Lake Towuti, South Sulawesi, Indonesia - TDP7 | ecosystem: Environmental > Aquatic > Freshwater > Lake > Sediment | place: Indonesia: South Sulawesi... | reverse complement strand
TTTCAAACAATGCTACAACGCCTCTTAGTAACGGTAATCTCAGCACTCCGTATTTTTCAGACACGGATTTTATTTCCTCCACTTTTGTCAATATTTCATTATTCGGTTGCCTAACGCAAATAACCATATGCTTCTTAGAGCGAATCATCACTCCCTCTATTACCGCCTGTCCGCCAAACGCTAAGGATGGCTCTTTTCCTCTATTGGTAACCAGTTTCACACTTTCAAAGGAAACTTTGCTAGCCTTATATTATTTGCTACTATCTTCGAGGCATATAAAACAATGAAACGGGCTTGCTAGAAAGCTTTCGCCACGAATCCCAAAACCTCTTTCCAGCCTCAAAGTTTTTTACTAAAGACTGGTTTTTATCAAGCTCGAAGGGTGCGTCCAAATTTTGAAGGCTGTAATTTTTGATCTCGACGGAACTCTCATTGATTCCAAGATTGACTTCCGGAAGATGAAAAGGAGGAACATTAAGCTCCTTGAGGCTTCAGGCGTTGAGCAAGGGCTCTTAACGGAGGAGATGCTTAACTACGATATTGAGAGGCGAGCCATTGAGGACCTAAGAACAAAGGGGGTTTCAGAGGAGGAGATTCAAAGAATCTTCCAGAAAGTCGCTGATATTATGAACGAAATCGAACTTGAGGCCATACAGAATGCCCAACTCCTCGATGGCGTTGCCGAGACTCTTGAGAAGTTGAAGAAGCTAGGATTGAAAATAGGGATCATCACACGGAGCTGCAGAGAGTATGCGAATAGAATCCTTAAAAAGTTCGAGTTAGAGAGACTGATCGACGCCGTGGCGGCTCGTGACGACGTCTCGAAGCCGAAGCCAGACCCCGAGCATCCACGACACCTGATGGAGATTCTAAGTGTCAAGCCATCAGAGACAGTTCTCATTGGTGACCACCCCATGGACGCCCTCTGCGCAAAAAACGTTGGAATGAGATTTTTCTTGATTCCCAAAAGAGATACTAATTTCAAGGCTTTTGAGGAATACAGCCACGAAATCCTCTGGAATATAAGGGATATAATTCACATTCTTGAAGCTGAAAAAACTGAAAGAGAAGAAGGAGCAAAAATTTAGACAGGTGACATTAAGGGAACTATACGTAAGAGTTTTCTCAAAAATTAATCGACTCACGTGAGTGCCGGGGGGGTTAGGTTTAAAACTCAGTTTAAATTCTCGGCTTTTTATAGAGCGAGCGACATGGATTCAATATCATCTTCCTTAGCTTTGACCCAAACTTGAAGGCGAGTTTAAAGCTTCCTGGGTACTAGAGCTCAAATATCGCCATTTTTGTTTTCATTTAAGAGGAAAAATGTTATGAAGTAGCTTTAACCCAGTAATTGTGGAGATAAATGCCCCTTCGGAAAAGTGTTCATCAGCGATAATTCTGTTGTCTAACTCTTGACGAAGTTTTTATCCATCCGGAATAGGTTTAAACTCAGTTTGAATTCTCGGCGCACATTTAGATGTATGGGTCTGTCACCCGTAGCTTTGGGATGATGTCCCTAGCTATTCGTTTTAACACGGAAATTCGTTCATCAGTATCAGGATAGACAAATATGAACTCGGTTATGCCTACGTCATGATAGCACCTGAAAACTTCCTGAAAAATTTCTGTCGAGTTGAAAATGGCTTCAGGCTCCGGCTCCTTGTATACAAGCAAGGAGCGCCTGAGAGTCGATGGGTCTCGGCCGATCTTTGCACAGTATTCATTAATCAACTCATTTCGCTTGCGTGTGTTCCTCAGTTGTACGTCTAGGGACTCATCCCACTTACCACTAGTAGAGTTCCATGTGTTTGCATAACGCGCCGCGATCTTTGGCATAGAGGGCCCATGGGCTCCAATCGTCATTGGCGGGCGAGGCTGCTGGACTGGTGGGGGGTACATGGCTGTGTCCTTGAGTTGATAGTAGCGTCCCCGATACGTCGTAACTCTTTTGCGTAGGCACTGATCCACAATCTCTACTACTTCGCGGAAGCGAGCTACACGTTCAGACGGCGCCCAGTCTTCGGTGCCCGTCATCAAGTAAGAAGGATCTCTCTCGCCTGAGATCCCCGTGCCAAGACCAAGTTCTAACCGACCATTTGAGATATGATCAACTGTGAGTGCTTGGCGGGCCAAGAAGGCTGGGTTGCGAAAGGCAATAGGGGTAACCAATGTCCCGATGCGTATGTGAGTAGTATGACTAGCTAAGGCCGCCAGCAGAGTCCAAGCCTCAAACCAAGGTGCTTCAGGATGCATGTAATTGACGAAGTGATCTGGAACCCACACGCTATCAAACCCAAGCGCTTCGATGAATTTCCAACGCTCAACCTCCTTCTTCCAGAAGAGATGCGGAAGTGTGAGAATTCCAAATCTAAGTCCTTGTTCCATATATTTCACAGCTTACTTTAAGTTGGTCGCTGGTTATTATATCTACGCGCGTAGGCTAAAAAGCAACATCATTTCCTCCAGTTCATTTATTAGTTAAGAACGCAGAAAGGTCAGATTTTTCTGATCCATTTGTTGTACCATAAAAATTACTAGGAATTTATGGAAAAACCGAGAATTTAAACCTTCTTCCGAAATCAAAAGCCAACTAAAAAACAAAAGGGAATAATTTGGGATTATTTAGCAAAAACCGCTAAAAAATAGGCACAGACAGGCAATTTTGAGTAGTGCGGGGGGTGGGATTTACGCACAAGTTTACCAGTAAAAAATGCCTTAGATATGCCTTCATTCCCGATTCCATTCAGGTTCAAACATGGATATTAAGAAGCGCTCAAATGTGCTCATATCTGTTGGAATCTGTTCTCCAATTTCATTACGTCGGATTATGGTCACAAACTTAGCGATCTCAGATCCCGGAAGAAAGTAAATTTGAACCTTGCCAGCTTCAGCAATTTTTGGGTTAATTCGTTTATTTGTTTCTTGAGAAGGGCCAGGGTTTCTATACCCGTTCATTCGAGCATACAGAGTATTCTTAGTTACTCCCACATATTTGACGTTTTGATCAACAACAAATGCGTAGCTTCCTCTGTCGCCTTTGTGATTCGTCAAAGAAAACTGAATTTTCTCTCCTTTAAGGAAAAAATCTCCAACGTGTCGAAACCCAAACTTTAACAACTCCGTTAAGTTCTGCTTAGGCATACCTTCATCAATCCATGGATCTGATAGAACCTATGATGAAAGAGGAGTAAAAGCATTTTTCTGATTGGCTAATATTATGTGTTGTGTGGAAAAAATGATTGTGGGCAACCATAGGCTCGCACTGCAAGGTTTCGCTAAACCGAAAAGCAGACTGGGTTTCGTTACAGGTAAACATTTCAAAGTTTCATATGAAGTAACCAATATTGGATCCCAAATTTTTCCAGGCGGAGTTCTGCGAGTTGTCATATCATGGCCCAACGGACAATTTGTGCGATCTGATTTTAGAATAAAAGCCCTTAGTCCAAATGAAAAAATAAAAACTGACCCATTTATAACCGCTCCAATGGCTGAGGGTTATGGTCTATTCATGGGTAAAATAGAAGCGAGTGATAATAGACCTGTTGTAATAGAATCGCCTCCTGGACGTATTAGAACACCTGAAGAAAGCTTTTATTCAATTTTCTCAAAAACACCTGAGGAGATCTATACAAAGTGGGCTTTGATTGTTGCAATAATAGCTTTAATTTGGACAAGCGTAGTAGAGACTCTTAATTTGCTTCTTGCCTTTGGCATATTAAAACTGATTGCCACAGATCTCTTCTCGCTGACAAATTTATTTGCACCATTAATAGCTGCATTTGCTTATTTTTTCTTGCTCAGTTTTTGGGTTCATGAAAGAAAACTACAGAAAAGACTTTCAGGATTGGTGCTTCTAGGGATATTTATTGGTTCCTTGCTCGTTAGTGCTTTTGTGACAATTCTAATAGCAGTCACACACTACGACCAATTTTTTCCTTATACCGTATTACTGTTTGCGCCAGTTGCAGAGGAAACATCAAAATTGATTGGTTTACTTTTCGTAGTTTTCTTCTTTTCAAAACTACACATGACCAAATCCGAAATTATTAGATTAGGCGGGGGAATAGGTATGGGATTTGGTATTTTTGAAACATTCTCATACATAGTAGAGGGAGCGGGATTGCAAGCAACAGTAAGTCGACTTATGGTGTCGGTGCCGTTTCATATTAGCTCCGCGATGCTAATTGGATTTGGTTTTGCCAAAGGGTATGTGTCTGAACAAATACTTATATTGCTCTTAGCAATCGCGCTGCATTCACTTTCTAATCTTTTGGCGGTCTACAATGCGTTTTTGCAAGGAATCGTGTTTTGGATTCTGTTGTCAATATTATTATTCTTTAATTCGAAATCAATTTCCCCAGAATAGGAATTAGAACGAGAATCTACACCTATACAGCGATGAGAATCAAGATTCTACTGGTAAACTGGTGTTCAAATTTTAGCCCCCACTCACAAATCCCTAATTTGAGCTCCTTTAACGAAACTACGTTCAAACTAAGGGCGAATTGGAATGCGGGGGGTGGGATCTGAGCACTAATTTACCAGTAAATTATTCCTTAGGCGAACCGCGGATCCGAATCCGGCGGACGAAGTCGTCTCTATAACGGTGGAACGTAATCCCTTCCTAGGCGCGCGCTCTTGATTCAACTAAGCCTTTAGACTCCATGAACTTCAGAGTATTGATGACCACATCAAAGTCTTTGAATGGGTGTTCTTTCAAGCACTTTCTCAATGGTCAGTCATTGGCGATGTATTTTTCATTCATCTTCGGGGATACTGCGCGCGTTGTGATGGAAGGATAGCAGTGGTGGCTCCCGAGGCTGACATGGAGCCGCCCAGAGCAGGATCAGGCCAAGCGAACTACCGGCCAGTCAAAGCCCTAAGATCGATATATATATCTCGGTCTTGCTCTTTCCGCTTGGGGGGATCGCTTATGCGATCAGAAAGGAGGGGAAATTCTAGGGTTGCATCGTTGGCTTAGTCGTGGTAATCGCCCTGATATCCGGCTTAGTGGGATACTTCATAGGAATAGGGACTGCTGGTTCGCAACAATCCAGACTAGGGGTCTGCCACCTGAACTCGTCGGGATATATGACAGCCCATATAAGGGAACAGGAGATCGTCTAGAACTGCGTGGGGATGGGATGTATTACTGGGGAGCATATGCAGGTAAATGGCGGTTCGAAGGAGAAAGAGTAATAAGCCTTCGCCCTCACAACATCGCCATGCTGAGGACAGAGACAAATTGAAGCAAGCCTTTCACTACAAAAAGAGCGTATACTTCGTAGGAGCGGGAATGTCAACAAGCGTCGGAGCACCCGCCAACAAGGACTTTATGGAAAAACTTATCGACTTTGCTCCAGTTTCTTCGACAAGACGGCTTCGGTTATTTCTGGAGAAGCGATATGGAAGCATTAAAAGAATCAAGAAAGTAAATATTGAGACCCTTTTGAGCAAGCTGGATGAAGCCTTGGCAAAAGGAAACAGGTTATCTGGATACGACGTTACTGCGATTCGAAGAATTCGCACCGAACTTGTTAATGGGATAGCCTTGACTCTATCTAGAGTGCATTATGATATGCTGGGAAAATACTACGGTTATCATCGGGATGAGGATCCATACTACTATGAGGCACGAGACTTCAAAATTCTAGAATGCATAAAAGGGGGATTACGAGGAAAACCGACTTCACGCCAACATATGGAAATTGAAAAGGAAAGAGGAAAGCTTAGAGAGGCTAGTGAACTTGGAGAAAAGAGGTTTCTCTTCAAAAAAACCCTTGAAATACTAACAGGGCAGGATCTGACCTACACCAGTAGGGATGACCATAAAGTGTTCTTGAGACGGCAGATTGTGACTGACTATTGGACAGTGGCAGCTATGGCAAGAGGGCTACCAAGCTTTCGTGAGTGGTTCTGTCGTCTGCATCCACTATACCCATACATATTGGGAATGGATAACTATGCTGGAGATCCCTTCCTGAAGATAGAAGCAAGAAATTTTGGAGAGGAAATCCGCAAATTATTCGTAGAATGGTTAAGATGGCTTTTAAGTCAGCCAGGATTTGATGAGGGATTTAGAGAGGATATGAAAGCAGTGTTGGATCGTGTGTCGGAGTTTAGCAGGGAGGCTCTTGTTGACGAGTATCTATCGTTGATTAACAATGCATACTCTCAGTTATTAAAGGACGACGAGTGGGTGAGGGAACAGGCTCGTTATCTTCTTCAAGGTCGAATTAATCCATACACGCTACTTGTAGCGTTGCTTGGACCCGATGATAGTTTGATCACTACCAACTATGACCTATTTCTTGAGACGGTAATTCGATCGACCCTTGCTTATTCGGCAGGAACTATCGGGATTGATTACCACATTAATGATTTGATATGGATAACGCCTTGGGGGGAGCACGGACAACCTTTCTATAGTCCTCCATTGGAAGAAAAGAATATCCCACTACTCAAGTTACACGGCTCAATTAATTTGCTTCGGTGCCCTGCCTGCGGACGGCTCTACTTTACGCTTGACACGCCCGCTGTAGTGCCAGCGGTTAAATACACTTTAGAGGAATGCGCGAAATGGTTATGGGAGAAGCAAATGACGCATCCGTGCTGTTATCTCTTCAGGCCTGACAGAGCCGAGATTCCACTTATACCTCCAACCTTGAAGAAAAGTTTGAGTGTTGGGTATTTGGCAAAGATTTGGGAAAGGGCAAGATTAGAGATTGCCTGTGCTTCAGAACTGGTCTTTATCGGTTATGCTTTAAGCGAATCGGATAAGCACATCAGGGAATTAATAAGAAGTGCTATCAGCCTCAGAAGTAGCGGAAAAGCAAACGACTATGTCATAGAAAGATTGATGGAAGTTGCACAACGTGAGTCAGCTAAGAAGAACAAGAAGGCAATTTCCGAAGCGCTCAAGATTGACCTAAGGTCTTTACCTTTAAGAGTAACATTGGTGTGTGGAGAGGCAGATGACACGGCAAAAAGATATGAGGAGTTTTTCACGCAGCTCGGTATTCATATCGAGAATACTAAGAAACGTGATTCAGAATATCTGATAGAGAGCTTCTTGGAGCTGCCTCTGGATAGGCAAGCACAGTTCCTGCATTAAAGCATAAGTAAGAGTTCTGATAGTGCATCTATGTGCTGGATAAGTTCTTGTAGCAGCATCGGAATCCCTACCATTCTCTCATCGCGTCATGAAGTCTGATGACGATGTTTTAAACCTCCTTCGTTAGACAAAACAGGTATTGAGTGCGCCCGACTCCCAAGGAATACTGTTTGTCTACATTGAATGGAGTCTGCGTGTATAAGAATGGAGAAAAAGTTCGGGGGTGGGATTTCAACGCCAATTTACCAGTAAAAATATACCTAAGATATGCATGGCAAGAGTTCGAATCTACCCCGGGCTACCATTGTACCCTCAGGATTGACCCAGACCACATCTTCCGTAAGAAAGGATAACATCTTCTCCACGTCCCGTTTCACATAGGCTTCAACAAAATCACGTATGACACTCACAATCTTTTCCTCAGACATTCTTTTCGCCTCCTCCACTCTCCCTTATGCCATATTTTACTTATAAAATATGAGAAGCAGTAAAACAAAGAGTTTGGGTTTGGGGTTAAAAGTATATATAGACATAGGTTACCAAGCAATTAGTGGGTGATTTGTCATGTCAGCAAAAGAAAATAAGGCGCTCGTCCGTCGCCTTTTTGAGGAGCTTAACAAGGGGAAGGCAGCCGCCATGGCAGCAATCGATCGATCGATCGATATGCGCGGCGACCTCAAGGACTTCAAACAAAAGGAGAGCGAGTGGTACGACGCGTTTCCCGACATGCATCTAACCATTGATGACATGGTCGCCGAAGGAGACAAGGTAGCAGCGCGCGTTACAATGACTGGCACACACAAAGGTGAAATTATGGGCATCCCTCCTACCAATAAGAAGGTGACGATTTCGTTGATCACCATCAGCCGCATTGCTGGCGGCAAGATCGTGGAAGACCATGGTGAATATAGTGCTTTGGACTTGATGCGGCAACTCGGTCTTAAAGAAATACCCACGCCGAAGAAGGAAAAATAATCAGCACAAATCGTATTCTGATTTCAGCTTCCCCCTCTTTTTCTGTTCGGTCAATTTCTTACCTCATTCATTTGCGTTGAACAATGCGTGTTCGAAATAGTCCGCGCATTAAACACTTCCATTTGATAGCGAGTTTTCAAACGCCAGCCGCGAATTCTAGTGCTACGGGTGGGGTTTGAAATTCGATAATTTAAGTCGATATTTTCCTCTAACAGACCCAAAATCCCAATTTGAGAAATTTAAACGAGATAAGTCACGTATCCCGGGCTACCATTACATGTGTAAGAGAATACGTAGAAACAATAAAAAAGTAACTGAATAGCCGCTTGTCCTATAAGGACTGTAGAAAACAATTCCATTTGAAGTGCGAGAAGTGGCTGAGGCAATAGCGGAATTAACTGCCATTTTGGCAAAGTTCTTTATCCTTTGGATTATTGCCGGTTTCATCGTAACAGGGCTGAGCTTGCTTTGGGTTGTGTTGACCGGTGGTTTTGTGGATGTTGTGACGGAACTTGTTTGGGTGGCAGTTTTAGAGAGCTTCCCTTTCCCCTTTAACCTTATTATCACTTGGCACATTAACCCAATAGCCTTGATGGCTCAGGTGATTGTGTTCGCTTTGTTGGTTTTCTTGACAAGCAGAGACTAACGACTACGTAAGCTTCGAGATACAAAGAAAAATCCTTTCTTTCTCAAGCCTTCATATTCTTGCTTGGTTTCCTCAGCCTTTTTGACGAACTCATCATGATTTTCCAAAATTGCCTTTCTCATGTTCCGAAAGTCTGAGTCAAGATGTTTTAGGAATTCCGAGAGATGTGAACGATGAACAATATCAATAAGGAATCTCTCCACTTGCTTTGTGTATGGAGAATGATAGTTCTTTCTAATTAGAATGTGAGTTGTCTTCTCCAACTTAGGTTCCCCTGATTCCAATTTCACTTTATACATGTCTCCATCAAAGACAATTATAGGAAACAACATCATGATTTGAAAATTAGGTTTCGATATATCAGGTTCCTCTGGTGGACCTCTTTCATAGCACACAAACTTAACGAGTTGGTTTAAGCCCTCGAAGATGTCTTTTCTGGATTTTGATTTTCCTTGTTTTTTGATTTCATCGTAAGCAATAGCCGCTTCCTCAAAGTGGTCATAATGTAATCTCATATTCTTTTTATAATACAACTTGTCGAAAAGCAGTCCTTCTACTCCTGATGTCACAGGAGTCTGAGAGAACTTGTCAAGATATTGCCCTGATGTATGAAGATTGCTTGGCTTAAGAAACGGACGAGTGAAAAAAATCCAGCAATATGTTGTGCTTTTCTTACACTCAATTGCAATTTCAGTTCGTAAGTAAAATGGTTTCATCTTTTTTGCAAGCTCTTCATCTGTAAAAACCCTTGTGTTTTCATTTGGGATTGCATAAATGTCAATATCTCTGTCCTGTTGGGTATCCTCATCAAAGTAGTAACTTGTATTAAAAACGATGTAATCTGGGTCCAATGTATTAGACACTTCTATCTCAAGAGGATAGCCAGATTCTTTTATCTTCTCAATTAAGTGATCTTCAAGAGTTCTCTTTTTTCTTTCCAGCTTCATAATAGAATCATTGTTTTGTTTCTGCTATAACCTTTCCGAATGGGGTAAGAAGAGAACTGGAAAGTCCTCCTATTTCTTCTCTCTCAAAACGTATGAAGGTGCGTCCGCTCTTCGGAGAACCTTTGTATTAAAAGACAGCCTTTACATGAAAAGATGGGCGAGAAGGTTTGGAAAACCCTCGCCTTCTACGGATATCCTTCCACACATTGAGGCATTGGAAGGCAACCATGCTTTACCATCAGACCAAGGACATCCTCTACGTCAAGGAATTTCTAGGCTACAAAAAAATCGAAGACACGTTGCTTTACGTCCAAATCTCCGAAGCCATCTTCAAAGAAACCACAGACGAGTTCACGGTTAGGGTGGCCAGCAAACCCGAAGAAATCAAGTAGCTCCTCGAAGCAGGGTTTGACTTTGTCTGCCAGAAGGACGGCTTAATGTTCTTCCGCAAGCGCAAGTAGCGAAAAAAGCTAGTTAAAAACCCGCTTTCAGACGTTAGTGGTGATATCCCCCGCAAATCCCCTTTTTTATGCTCCCGCAACGAGCTTTTTAAGCACCAGATAAATACTAAAGATTATGCCACGTCCTGCTCGTCCAGAAGTTTGGCTTTCTGAAAATGCTTTCATTTCGATGGTCGCGGCCGCAGTGGAGGCCTTTCCAGATGAAACTCTTGGGGTTCTTATTGGGCTCCGAGAACCACGGTGGAAGAAGATTTTAGTTCAGTACGCAGTCGTCTACCAGACAGTTGAGAGGGCGAGGGATAAGGTTGAAGCTGATCCAAAACGTAGGCTTCGAATGGATAACTTTTTGGGGCAAGTAACCCGTCTTAATGTTATCGGAGATTTTCATTCCCATCCTAAAATACCTGTTAGAAGAATTTCAAGCTGTTGGCTTAGCCAAGATGACAAAAAATCGATGTCCATTGGTGAACTAGGATTTGTCATTGCAATTGATAGGGATTCGAAAAAACGTGACTGGCGAGGTCTTGTTAAAGGTTCCTTGCTGGGATGTGTGTTTCCATATAGTTTGAAAATTACGGGGTGGCACAAGGTAGAAGAAGACAAGTTCAAAATTGCTAAAATCCATTGCCCTTTCGCGTTAGGTCTAGGTCGATAGCAAGCTTGATTAAAATCGAAGAGGATTTAGCATTGTCTTTTGGTTGGAATAGTGCCCGAACTAAAATGACCTATTAAATTCCCCATGTTATCGAAAGAATATCCATCATAACATACGAAAGGATCTCTCATTGTTTTTCCTTCTCCGTGACAACCTATTATCAAGAAATACGTTTCTTGCGGTAACCTTAGTTGATTTAGTTTAACTAAACGACCTGCTTCCGTCACGATTTTTTGAGCTCTATCCGGGTTGCTCTCGTAGGTAACAAGAACTTTCAAGTTAGCCTTTACATTAACTAGCTTTTTCCATTCATCTTCAATTGGGTTAGTTTGAGAAAGATTCTCATGTTCCATAGCAAGATCAATGTGCTCTTGATTTTCGTCTCTTTTCATCCAAACCATGTCAAGGTTCATGAATTCGAGTAGAACCATGCGATGTAGAAATTGCCCCCAACGATGAAAGAAGCCTATGATTGCTTTAGTCCAGGGTCTGTTTACTTGGTATATTGATATGTTAAAATCAGGTGTTTCCTTAACCAGTTTGTCGAAAATCTGCTCTGGAGTTGGTAAGGGGCTTTCTCTTGACAAGAGACCACCAAGTGATTTTTCATAGCTTGGTCTTATAATACTTACTTAGCTTAAGATAGTACTCCAATCTCATATCTGGTATGTGGCGCACCTGTCTCCCATCGTGTATTTTTAGTGCTTTATGGGCAATCTATGCATTTGACCATCGATGGCGTTTCTTCAATTAGGAACTGCTCAATCCTGTCCTTTTGTACATAAGATCCACAAAATTTGCACTTCCAAATTTTCAGTCTATCAAGCCATTCCAACATTTTTGCTTCTTCAGGTTCGCTTTTTGTTGGCTCGATAATCTCTTGAATACGTTTTGTTGCCTTATATATCCTGAGTAACCCTATACCCCTCTTCTTTATCTTCGATAAAACTTCATTGCCAGCTTCTTCTGGTGAAGCAAGATAGCATCTATGGGCAAATTCAAGGTATCTTGCTGCCTGTTTTATGTCCTTCTCGTCTATTCGGTTTGACTTCACTTCTACAGCAGCTATTTCAACTCTGGAAGTGTTGATCCCTTTCACACCCAGTACGTCAACCCTAAATTTCAGTGTACCCATATCTTCATATCCACGCCAACGTTCCTTGCCTCCCACATAATAGCCCTTTTCCCTTTCAAGCCACAGTTTGACATCATTGTAATAGTCGAATTCTCCCACCAGCCCCATGTTGATCCCTGAGTTTTTATCTGGTAATAATTTTTAATCGATATTAATCCTTTTTAGTATTTCCAAATAAATCTTGTAACTGCGCGCGCTTAAACAAGTGTAAGGATGAATACGATCAAAAACATCTCATATGTAATGGTAAAGATTACCTTCAATCTAGGCACAAAGACTTCTTGCCTGTGTATAATCCAGCCGAAAGCGATCGTTGGTATGGGTGTAGGACAAGGTAAGATAACCGTGCCGCTCATGCCCGCTGGCAAAACAAGTGTGCCTCTAAGAAAATTTTCAGATCGACTGGCGACACTAGTATCATTCATTGCCTTGTTCAGGTTCTCACTTGTTTATTTCGGTTTGAGCAGGTTGGACCCACCGGATCTCCGGAATTATCAAGGCATGGTTGACGCCGTGTTCAACGCTTTTCCTGATCGCATTAACCACATGCTTTAACTCTCGTGTTTCCGGCACCCCTTCCAGCCGCGTTTCCATAGTAACGATGAGGTTGCGACCCCTCACTTCGGCGCCCAAGACACGGCAAGGAACCAAGTCGACATCGCTAATTCGCCCCAATTCAATCATCCCACCAATGTAAGACTTCAAATCCTCTAGACCAGTCACCTTAACTCACCTCAGGAAAGAACCTATCAGCTTGAACCAAATAAGCCTTTGTAAATTTTTTGTATGTTCTCGCAAACTCAAAGACAGCTTAGTTTCTTGCGACAG
>Ga0315312_1002490_pt1 | contig 12765 bp, 11 predicted proteins | sample TDP7_MG_FD_203629 | JGI IMG/M metagenome (GOLD analysis project Ga0315312, IMG submission 203629) | Freshwater sediment microbial communities from Lake Towuti, South Sulawesi, Indonesia - TDP7 | ecosystem: Environmental > Aquatic > Freshwater > Lake > Sediment | place: Indonesia: South Sulawesi... | reverse complement strand
ACACTGGCGCAGGCTCCTGTGCCGCAGGCAAGGGTTTCACCGCACCCCCTCTCCCAAACGCGTACGCTCAGCTCCCCTTTGTTTAGAACCTTCACAAACTCAACGTTAACCCTCTTAGGAAAGAACTTATGGGCTTCGATTTTAGAACCTATTTCTCGAACTGGAAAGTTCTTTATGTCTTCCACGAAAATGACGCAGTGGGGATTTCCTACCGAGAGGCAGGTTACCTTAAACCTTTCTCCATTGACTTCTAAGTCTTCGTCTATGCATGTGCCCCTTCCAAGCATGGGAATGCTGCTTCTCTCTAGAACCGGCGACCCCATATCCACCTTTGCCCCATTCACTTCTCCATCCCTCACGGTTAGCCAGACTTTTTTTATTCCGGCTAATGTTTCTATTTTAAGCTCTTTCTTCTTCGTGATGTTGTTTTCGTAGCAGTATTTTGCAAAGCATCGGATGCCGTTGCCGCACATTTCTGCTTCCCCTCCATCAGCATTGAAAATCCTCATTCTCGCATCCCCTATGGCGGAATCATAAACTAGAAGCAATCCGTCTGCTCCCACCGAGAACCTTCTTTCGCAGAGTTTTCGGGCCAGAGCATTCGTTTTGTTTTCTCTTATTTTTCCGTCTCGGTTATCGATAACTATGTAATCGTTTCCTAGTCCGTGCATTTTCCAGAATTTCATTTTAACCACGCCGCAAATTTTTGTCCGGTTGCTAGGTCGTCAAGGGTCCCTCTTTTCCTAACCAAGGCGAATTTTCCTTCTTTAACCAGGACTTCGGCTGCTTTTGGCCTCGAATTGTACTGAGAGCTCATAGAATATCCATAGGCTCCGGCGTTCAATATAGCGAGCAGGTCCCCTTCTTGGACTTCTGGAAGTTTCCTGTCTCTAGCCAAGATGTCGCCCGATTCACATAGGGGTCCAGCCACGTCATATTTGTTCTTGCTGGGGGAGTTCAGCTTGTTTGCCACAAGAATGTGGTGGTATGAGCCGTACATGGCCGGCCTTACAAGAGTGTTAAAGCCAGCGTCCACTCCAACGAAACTTTTAAAGGGCGTAACCTTTACGGTGTTCACGGCCGTTAAAAGAACCCCGGCATCACAGACAATGTATCGACCGGGCTCTACACAAAAAACGGGCTCCCCTAAACCATACTCCTTGATTTTATCTCGAAAAAGGCCAAGGACCTTGTCAGAGAAGAGATTCAGATCAAATTCCTTTTCCTCTGGTTTATATGGAACCCCTAATCCACCTCCAGCATCAATAAACTCAAAATCCACGCCCATTTGATCGTGAACCCTTTTAGCGACACTTAAGAGCCTTTCAGTAGCCAGCACAAAGGGCTCCACGGTTAGGATGCCAGACCCAATGTGCATATGAATGCCAAACCTTTCTACTCCAGCCTCTTTGGCTATTTTGTACGCTTCTATTGCGTCTTTTTCCCATAATCCAAACTTTGAATCTCTGCCAGCTGTAACGCAATGTTCATGGTGTCCCGCTCCGATCTCTGGGTTCACTCTTACAGATAATAGATCAGGTTTAGCCATTCCAAGAAGTCTGTTTAATTGCGACAAAGAATCAACGTTTATCATTACATTTGAGTCCAACAGAAACCTCAGTTCGTCATTTCTTATGCTCGTCCCAGTGAAGAATATTCTTTCTGGCTGGAAGCCTGCTTTTAGGGCTAGGAAAACCTCGCCTGGGCTTACGGCGTCTATGTATGCATCTTCGCTCTCTAATATTTTTAACAAGGATAAGCTTGCGTTCGCCTTCGCAGAATAGTGTATTCTGATTTTTTCATAGTTTCGGATTAAGGCGTCATAGACCCTTCGATAGTTTTCTCTAATCCTTGTTTCGCTAATTACGTACAACGGAGTGTCAAATTTCTCTGCTAGTTTTGTGGCTGAGACGCCGTCAATGTATAGTTCACCGTCTCTGTTTTCCAGTATTTTAGATGGTATCACCGTCTCCCTTCCTCGCTAGATGCTTATGGCTAACTAGATGTGCCCCTTCACAGCCATGAGTTCGGCGCTTAGAATTCCTGCGCCTGCTGCACCTCTGATCGTGTTGTGTCCCAAACACAGATATTTAATGGTCAAGATTGGATCGTTTCTAACCCTACCAACCACGATGCTCATTCCCTTTCCTGCGTCCCTGTCGTATCTCGGTTGAGGTCTGTTAACCTCTTTCCTTACGATGATGGGCCTTTCAGGGGCTGAAGGCAGCTTTAACCTTTGGGGCTCACCCCTAAACTCTTCAAAGGCTTTCTCGACCTCCCTTGCACTAGGCTTTTCCTCTAGTTCGACGAAAACGGACTCCATGTGGCCGTCCTTGACGTTAACTCGGTTGCAGGTGGCGCTAAGCGCTATGTTCGCCTTCTGCACCTTTGCGCCATCAAATGTTCCTAAAATCTTTAGGGTTTCAAACTCAAGTTTCTCCTCCTCGCCAGAAATGAAAGGTATGACGTTGTCTATGATGTCTAAGGAGGCCACCCCTGGATAGCCGGCGCCGCTTAAAGCCTGCATCGTCGAAACCACAACTTTTCTGAGACCGAAGGCCATGAGGGGTTTCAGGGTGATCGCCAGTTGTATCGTTGAACAGTTTGGATCTGTGGAAATGAAGCCTTCCCATTTTCTTTTTCTTTTCTGGATTGGAATTAGGGCTAAGTGGTCAGGGTTCACCTCAGGGATGATAAGCGGAACATCTTCTTCTAATCTGTGGGCCTTAGCCTTGCTAACAACGGGGTATTTAACAGCAAATTCTTCCTCAACTGGCCCGGCGATTTCCCCTGGCAAGGAAGAAAATACGAAATCTATGTTCCCTGCCTTTTCCACTGATTTAATATCGCTCAACGCTACAGTCATTTCTCCAATTTCGGGAGGCATTTCTGAGTCTAGTGTCCAGTTGCAGGCCTCTCTGTACTTCTTGCCAGCGGACCTCTCTGAAGCTGCAAGCACATCTATTTCAAACCATGGATGCCCTTCCAGTAATTCAATAAATCTTTGTCCCACGGCTCCTGTTGCGCCCAATATAGCGACTTTACGCCTCAAATACCTCACCCACCACCTTGAACGCATCCTTAAGAGTTCTTTCTTCAATAAAAAGATTAATCGTCGCCTTACTGGTCGTAACCTCGATGATGTTAATTCCCTTTGAGGCCAATTTGCCAGTGATCTTAGCAACCCATCCAGGGGAATCAATGAAAGATGGATGAGTCACCTCGATGACGCCAACCTTATCCCTAAAGCTAACAGCCTTTAAACATTGTAAGTCATGCAGCCTGTTTATGACTTCCTTTGCGTTTGTAAGGCGAGAAAAGACAGTGATGGACTTTTTCCCGGTGCTAACGCCGTAGATTGTTTCTTGACCAAGCGTCGAGAAAAGCTTACTAAGGTTCTCGGGGCTAATTTTGCAAACCACGGTTACAGCCGATAAACCTTCATATTGGCTCATCTCAACTGAATTTGGATTGAAGACCCCGCTGATCTCCGTTCCTCCTGCAGCAAGGTTGTGCGAAGAGAAACTAACAACCCTCAGCCTCTGGTTCGGAAGCTTGTAACGGAGGGCCTCGGATCTAAGGATTTTTGCCCCTCCTTGGGCTAGGGCGAACATCTCTTGAATGTCAATTTTGTCGAATGGTCTGGCATTGGGCACCATCTCGGGATCTGCTGAAAGGACACCATTCGTATCCTTAACGAGGATCACCTCACCGGCCTCCAAACAGTTGGCGAGTAGCAAAGCCGTTGTGTCGCTCCCCCCTCGGCCTAGGGTTGTTATGTTTCCTTGCTCATCGCGTCCGAGAAAGCCACAAACCACAGGGATAACTTCGCCCAATAGAGGTTCCAAATGCTTTTTTACAAGCTGCTTTGTCTTGCTCACGTCTGGTTTGGCGTTGGCGAAATTTGAATCGGTGATTATGGGCCAGTTTTCTTGGGCCGGATCAAAATAAACGGACTTTGCTCCGAGGGACCTTAGTGCTGAACAGAAGATGCGGGCACTGGTTCTTTCACCCATGGATAGAATTTCGGCAAAATCTCTTTCGCCCACGCCTATTTTAGATGTAATTTTTTGTAGGTTGTCTGTTGTCTCACCCATGGCGGAAACCACCACAACTACTTCCTTGTAACCTGATTGAACCACTATCTCGGCGGCTTCCCTGATCCTCTCGCCCGTAGAAAGGTCTGCACCACCAAACTTGATTACTACCCTTTCAGCCATCCGTGTTCACCCCAAAATTAGCGTAGGATATCTTCCATGATGTAGATTTTTGGTTCATTTTGCTTGCAAACCCATTCTGCGGCGTAGAGGGCGCCTTGAGCAAAAACGCTCCTTGAAAAGGCGGTGTGCTCAATTCTCAACATTTCGTGAGGACCAGCTATGACTAGGTCGTGCACGCCCGGGACGCCGCCAACCCTTAAGGAGAGGACTTCAAGCTCCTCTGGTGTTCTGGGGCTTAAGCCTTCTCTGCCATACACTGTTTTGGAATAGCCCCTTAAACTTGAGATTATGTCGCCTAGTTGTTTCGCCGTTCCGCTAGGGGCGTCCTTCTTCCCAGTGTGATGAATCTCAAATATGCTGAAGCTGTAATCCTGCGGGAAAGCCTTACAGAGTTGAGCCAACTTGAAGAGGATGTTAACTCCTAAGGCAAAGTTAGGCGAGAAAACGGCTGGAACTCTACCTGAGACTGCCTCTCGGACCTTTGCCATTTGATCAGCAGTTAAGCCCGTTGTTCCCATAACAATTCTCTTTCTAAGCTTGGCGACTATGGGAAGATTTGCTATTTCCGCGCTCGGCGTGGTGAAAGTCATGTAAACATCCGCATTTCTTACGGCCTCCTTTAAGCCGTTTGGACCCTCTATTTTGATGTCTGAGTCGCATATTCCCGCCTCCCTCAAGCTTCTTCCAATGTTTGGGTCGTCTGGGGCGGCTACTGCTCCAACGATTTGGAAGCCTCTGTCAACTGCTTCCTTTATTAGGGTGGTCCCCATTCTTCCTGTTGCGCCGGCTACACAGATTTTAAGCATAGAAGAGCCCCTTCCAAAACTTCTCCTCATATAGGCGTTTGCTTAAATCAACATCGAAAAACTCTTCCACCGGCTTAAGGGCTTCAGGATTGTTCTCGTAGACCTTCCTCGCCGCGCCCAAAACGATTTCTATTCCCTTCCTCGTCATCTTTCCTAAAGGTTGTCTGCAAGGACCTGAAGGCATACCTAAAATGTTCATTAATGTTTTGTAGGGCAAGGGGTTCCTGGCCTTGCAGGGTGCAGGACCAAAGGGCGTCTGCTCCTCGGTTTTAACCGTGACTACCTCAAAAAATGGATTCAACGCATCAGAAAGCTCCTTGGCCTTTTTTATATCTCCGTTGAGAAGGCTTTGGGCAAGGTCTTGAACTGCCCCTGGCGCAACGTTTGATGTGACCGAAACCACGCCGCTAGCCCTAATCTCTTGGGAGATCATCATGGCATAAGTCATGTTGTCATCTCCAGAAAGGATGTCGAAGTCGTCGCCGCAAAGCTTTCTAGTTAATTTCATGTTTTCTACGTTGCCTGTAGCCTCCTTTACGGCCCTTACATTTGAGTGCTTGGAGTGAAGAACGGCTAAATCTTGGGGCAAAAGTTGGGTGCCGGTCCTCCCCGGTATCACGTATGGAATAACCTGAACCTCGGTGAAGCGCTTCGCCACTGGCTCAACGTATTCCCTTCTTATTTCCAGGGAGCTCGGCCCATTGTAATAGGGGTCCACCAACAGAACAGATCGCACCCCCACATCCCACGCATGTTCCGTGGCCTTCATGGCCTCCTCGGTGTTGTTGCTCCCTGTTCCTGCAATGGTCATGCCCCTTCCGCCAAGATACTCATGTACCTTTTCAGTAACCAAGTTATGTTCATCCCAAGTTAACGTAGCACTTTCTCCAGTGGTTCCAACAGCGAGAATCCCGCTAACGCTCTCCTTAACTTGAAACTCCACTAAACTTCGCATTTCCTCGTAGTCCACTTCATGGTTCTTCTTCATGGGAGTTATGAGCGCAGTATAACAGCCGCTGAACACTCTCATCCTACTCGCCTTTGTAGGAGCAAAATGCGGCTAGAATATTTAAGGTTTTCGCATTTTTATTACGAAAACCGTAAATTATACTCGTTAGCGTGGCGCGAGTGCCAGAAGAATGTTATTTGGTATGTTGAAAAAATTATAGGGGGTCTACAAGTGAGCCGTTGCTAGAAATAAGAAAATTATGCTAATTATCGCAGCTTTTAGTTGTTAAATTACGAAAATCGTAGAAATACTTTTATTTTCGAATTCCCAGCAAGCATTCATGGATAAAATAGATGTTAAGATTCTCGAACTGTTAAGGCGGGATTCTCGAACGAAATACGTGAAAATTGCGGAAATCGTTGGTTTGACGGAGGGCGCAGTTAGAAGAAGGATAAAGAAAATGTTAGAAGATGGAACAATAAGGGGATTCACCATCGAAACGAAAGCTGAAGTGGAGGGGATAGTCCTAGTAAAAACGGGTCCTGATCAAACTAGAGATGCGGCATTTAAGATTAAAGAAATCTCTGACAGGGTCTTTGAAGTGTCGGGCGGTTACGACATCGCTGCATCAATCCAAGCGTACTCCATAGAGGAACTAAATAAAAAGGTCGATGAAATACGGAAACTTCCAGAGGTCTTAGACACCAACACTCTAATTAAATTGATGAGTGATTAATCTACTGCATAAAAAGAAAGGTGCGCTATACTGCTAGGAAGGAATGAGATTCTCTGCCAAATTCTATTGTCATTCTAAGTAAAGACCACATTGAAACACAACCCTCAAAAAATATATGCATTTGGGTTCTATTTCATCGCGACGTAAACGTATATTTGAAGGTGGTTAAAGATAAAAACATTAGACGGTTATAATGCAGAGATCAATGAAATGACCTACCGCGAAAGGATAATGCGTACGTTCAAAAAAGAGAAAATCGATAGAATAGTTTGGCAACCAAGGATTTACTACTGGTTTTACGGTAATAGATTGAAAAACAAGTTGCCAAATGGCTATGAAGATAGTAAGACTCTTGATGCATTGTACAGTAATATCCAGCCTTACAACGGGAGTGTTCCTGAAAGGTACAAAAATAAAACTATGATAGAGGTTTACGATGATTTGAATGCTTCCCCAAGATATCCTCAGGAGGTTTTAGGCGTAAATATATTCAAACTAGAAGTTGATGACGCCAGTGGAATCAAAATGTTTGTTACAGAGGACAAACAAGGAGAAAGAACCACCGTAATAGAAACTCCTGAGGGCACTTTAAAAGAGGTAACGAGGCATGGATATCATACAGAATATCCTGTAAAGACACCAAAGGACTATAAGGTTATGAAATATATTTTAGACAATACAGAATTTCAATTTGATGAAGAAGCATTTGAAATAGCCGACAGAGAATTTGGTAAAAGAGGCGTCGTCCAAAGTTTCTATCCTCGTTCTCCCCTCCAGAGGTTAATAATAGACTATATGGGCTTCAAGAATACAATCCTTGCATTAAACTATCACCCGGGTGAGATAGAAGAATTCTTGGGGGCAATCGAGGAATGGGATGATAGAATGTATAAAGTCCTTTTGAACTCTCCTTTAAAAGTGCTAAATTTTGGAGAAAACATTGATGCAAATCTCGACTCACCTAGACTTTTCGAAGAATATCTTGTTCCTTATTATAAGAAGAGAGTGAAACAGATTCATCAAAACAATAAGTTTTGTCATATACACATGGATGGCTCGCTCAAACCACTTCTGCCTCTTTTAAATGAGATTGATTTTGACGGAATTGAAGCCGCTACCCCTCAACCTCAGGGAGATGTGACGTTAGGGGAGTTAAAAGAGGCCATGGGAGATACCATCCTTTTAGATGGAATCCCTGCTCTCTTGTTTTTACCTGAATACCCCAAAAAGGAACTAGAAGAGTTTGCTATTCAGGTTTTAGAATTGTTTTCTCCCAATTTAATTCTGGGGATCTCCGATGAATTACCTCCGAATGCCGATATAGAAAAAGTAAGATTAGTATCAGACATAGTTGAGAATTATCAGGTATAACCAAAGTAAAATTCCTTTCCTGTCGCTCCAACTCGAAGAGCCTTTCCACCATTGTCTATAGCTTCTAACTTCCGTAGCAAACTCCGAGTCTCCAAAAACTAAAGCCTCCACGTTAATCATGTTTCTTTCTAGGTGTTATGATTAGGCTTTGGTCTTCTATTCCAATTTGCACGTCTCAACCAGTTCAATTGCTCCTCCATATTCCTTTTTAAAGGAAACCTTAGAATCCCATGAGGGCTAAGAACCCTGCTAGCCTTAGGAGCAAACAATCTCAGAGTTTTAACATGCCTTCATTGTCACATCAAGGTCGAACAAATGAAAAAGATTCCAAAACTTATCAAAAAAATTGCGCTTCCCAGTAATAAGTACCTAATCGCTGACAGGCTCAAGAATTTTTTTCCTTTGTTTACTGAATAGCTGACAAATCCAAACCATCCCAAATCCGCTACGGCATGTCCGACGAAAAAAGTAATAAAGCCGAATATTCCAGCAACCGATATGCTCGTGTACATGATTGGCATCCCAGTTGTTACCCACCACAGGAAAAAGTGAGGATTTGAACAGCTACCTAAGATTCCGGAAATGACTAGACCGTGAGAAACGAATCGGGTCTTCGCGCTTGGTTTTATGTCAACTTGAAAACTTCTAGATGTCTTTACCAAATAGGATCCCATCAGTATTAGCGTGGCTCCACCGACATAACCTATGATTATTCTGACGGAAGCCGACTTTAATGCTACATCTAAACCAAGAAAAATAACAATTATTATGACGGCTTCGACCATGAAGTGTCCTGCCACAATCAGGAACCCTGCAATGCCGCCCCTTTTCAAAGACTCAGAAACTGTAACAACAAAAATAGGTCCAGGAACCACGGCCCCATATAACGCGGCCACTAGCGACAAAAATAGTAACACAAAAAATTCAAGCATCGGGCATCAATCAACCAACGGGTTAATACACTGAGACCTTAGCCACGCCCTTGATCCTTAGGAACTCGGGAATAAGCTCCCCTGGAATCTTTTTCTCGGCTATCAAAGTGAGCTTAGGTTCAGGTGAAAGTTCTGGGTCGTCCACAATGGCCTGTCGTATGCTTATGTTTTTCTCAGCTATGAGAGAGGCTGATTTTGCGAGGATGCCGGGAATTTTTGCGTTCACAGGCGTGATTTCCACTACTCCTAGGTCAAGGTATTTCGCGATCTCCTTAAGAGAATGTCCAGCCGATCTTAAATGTTTGAATATGGCCTTTAACTCTGGGTTTCCTTCTATGGCTTTTATTGTTTCCGTTACCGTCCTCCTATCTACCTTTGCAACGCGGCTTATTCTAACGGCTGGAATCTCTATGTCGTTACAGTAGATTCTCCCCGCTTCTACGCGTAGACCATTCTCTATGAGAACCCTAGCCACTGAAAGGCGTTCCGGATAACCTTTTAAACACTCTATTACCTTCTTCCACATAATGCCTCACTTGCGTACTAATATGTACATAATAAATATAAAAGGAAATGGGCCCGTGATCCATGCTATTTGTACCAATCTAAACTTTCCTCTATGTAAGTAATCAAAGAGGCAAAAAATTCCTTTACGTCATCGTTTAAACCTGTCTGAGCAATGAGGGCTTTCGCCTTTTCGGCATGCTTTCTCGATTTTTCCTTTGCAGCCTCCAAAGCTCCACATTTCCTGATCACTGCTCTTACTTGTTCAAGATCCTTCAGGCTGATGTGTTCTCTGCCAGATAGATTCTTTAATGTGTCCAGTCCGTCTTGATCTGCTAGCCTTAGGGTGTAGATTAGGTGTAAAGGCTTTTTGCCAAGGGCTATGTCTCCACCTGGCGGCCTGCCATACTGCTCCATGGAGGCAAAGGTGTCTATGATGTCGTCTTGGATGTCAAAGGAGTAGCCTATATGCGCTGCTGCTTCCTCTAGGATTTGCAGGTCCCCTTCAGAAGCGCCTCCCAGAATTGCGCCCGCAAGAATTGTTACCTTAAAAAGGGATCCAGCTCTCTTGGATGCCATAGTATACCATTCTTCGACATCCGGGTCCTTATACTCAAAGAGTAAGTCTAGTATTTGGCTTTCGTTCACGTTACGGTAGCCCTCTGAAAGCAAAAATGCGAGCCTGTTCAATTTTTCTTGAGGGAAACCTGAATTCAACAAGGATTGCAAAGCCAATGTATACAGAATGCCGCCCACGAAAACTGCTGTTCCTTCCCCAAATCGCTTGTCACATTTTTCTGCGAACACTCTATGAAAGGTTTTTCCGCCCCTCCTAAGGTTGTCTTTGTCAATAAGGTCGTCGTGAACCAGAATGCAATGTCGATACAGCTCGATGCCCACACATGCCCTTAAAATTCGATTATCAACGTCCCTGGCATAGCTTTTGTACGTGACGAGGGTGCTGCAGGAAGCAAGCCTCTTTCCCTTTCTAAGCATAAACTCTTCAATGTTAGAATAAACCTTCTCTATGAAGGGGTGATAAGCCTTTGCGGCATTTACAACCTCTGCAAAATACTGCCTCAGTTTTTCTTCAATGAGTGCACCGTAGTGGTCCAATGCCTTCTCCCAACTCATTCGCCGTCACCCACCAAAGATAGAGGAATTATACTGTGATAACAGCCCCTTGGTTTTTTCTCACATTAAAGGCTTTAGAGATTAGCATGTTTGGAAGTAGAGGGGGTAAAAAGAAGGGTAGTGGTTAGTAAGGTAGGGTTTCAAGCCATGGATACAGTTGTCTCAGCTTCTTCATGGCCTTCTGCACTTCTTTCTCTGGGTACTCGTAGGGTGGAAGTTTGCCTTGGTGGTAGTCGTCGAAGGCTTGCATGTCGAAATGGCCGTGGCCACACAGCAGGAAAAGTATGGTCTTTTTCTCCCCTGTCTTCTTGCATCTTAACGCTTCGTCAATGGCGCCCTTAATGGCGTGGGATGGCTCAGGAGCCGGTATCGTGCCTTCAGTCTTGACGAAGAGCTTAGCGGCGTCAAAGACTTCCACTTGGTTATAAGCTCGTGTTTCCACCTTCTTCTCCTGATTCAAAACGCTTAGGGTTGGGGCTATACCGTGGTAGCGAAGACCTCCGGCATGAATCGGTGGCGGTATGAAACCGTGGCCTAAAGTATGCATTTTGATTAAAGGTGTTAGCCTCGCCGTGTCGCCGTGGTCGTACATGTACACTCCCTTAGTGATAGAAGGACAAGCCGTGGGTTCAATGGCTACGAACCTGACGCCCTTTGGGGCTTTTCCTGAAACCTTGTCATGGTAAAAGGGCCAGAAGAGACCTGAGAAGCTGCTGCCTCCACCTATGCATCCGAAGATTACGTCCGGGTAGTCATCCAAAATTTCAAGCTGTTTTTGGGTCTCCAACCCTACTACGGTTTGGTGTGTGAGGACATGGTTGAAGACGCTGCCTATGCCGTAATTGGCTTCCTCGTGGACAAGGGCATCCTCTACGGCTTCGCTGATGGCTATCCCTAGGCTCCCAGGGTTGTCGGGGTCTTCTTTCAAAATCTTTCTGCCAGCCTCTGTTTTAGTGCTAGGGCTTGGATATACCTCGCCGCCCCAAAGCTCCATCAGAACCCTTCTGTAGGGCTTCTGGTAGTAACTTGCCTTCACCATATACACGGTGCACTTAAGCCCAAAGGTCATGCAGCCAAAGACCAAGGCGGAGCCCCACTGACCAGCACCAGTCTCCGTAGTCATGCGTTCTACGCCTTCTTTCATGTTGTAGTAGGCTTGTGGAACGGCGGTGTTAGGCTTGTGGCTCCCTGGGGGGCTGACACCCTCGTACTTGTAATAGATTTTGGCTGGGGTCTTCAAAGCCTTCTCCAGTCTAACAGCCCTGAAGAGGGGAGTCGGCCTCCAGAGCCGATAGACTTCCCTTACCTCTTCGGGAATATCTATCCACCTGTCCTTGCTGAACTCTTGAGCAATGATCTCTTTGGGATACACCAGAGGGACGATTCCGGGTCCAGGCGCCCTCTTGTCTGGCTCTATTGTTGGAGGCAGTGGTCTAGGCAGGTCGGGCAGTATGCAGTACCATTGTTTTGGTATCTCTTCTTCGTCTAACATTATTTTTTCCGATGGCATATGGCTTCACTTCATTGGTTCCCTAAATTTTAAGTTCCATATTGATGATGAACGAAATATTTAAACCTTATGTGCACACTTTTGTACATAGAAAATTTGTTTCAAACATCATCAACGGTGTTTCATAAAAATATTTATGCATAAGTAAGTCAAATAACTACATTCGTTGGTCACCGCCATGGAAAAAAGCGAATACATATGGCTAAATGTAAAGTTTGTACCATGGGACGAGGCTAAAACCCACATTTTAGACCACGCCCTACACTACGGAACAGGGGTCTTTGAAGGAATTAGGGCATACGAAACCCAGGACGGCAACTCCGCCGTTTTCAGGTTGGAAGAGCACGTAGAAAGGCTCTTCAGATCAGCCAAGGCACTGCAGATGAAAATTCCTTACGACAAAGAGAAAGTTAAGGAAATAATTGCTGGGACCATAAGGAGAAACAATTTGAAAGAGTGCTACATAAGACCCCTAGTTTGGCGTGGATACAAAGAACTAGGATTGCATGCAAAGGACCTTCCAGTCAATGTTATGGTTGCCGTTTGGGAATGGGGAAAATACCTCGGAAAGGAGGGAGTCAGAGCAAAAATTAGCACATGGAT
>Ga0315312_1002489_pt1 | contig 12768 bp, 12 predicted proteins | sample TDP7_MG_FD_203629 | JGI IMG/M metagenome (GOLD analysis project Ga0315312, IMG submission 203629) | Freshwater sediment microbial communities from Lake Towuti, South Sulawesi, Indonesia - TDP7 | ecosystem: Environmental > Aquatic > Freshwater > Lake > Sediment | place: Indonesia: South Sulawesi... | reverse complement strand
GGAACATAAACGAGAACGCGAACGACACAACCACAGCCAGGGCAAGACTGGTGGCGAGACCGGCTAGTGGCGCGCCAATTGCAGCCAGCAGCCCGAAGGAACACGCCAGCGGATGCGAGATAGCAAACACCGCACGTCTTGCCAGACTAACGGTCGACATCGAGAATACAGCCATCGAACGCAGCGGCACCACCACAAAGAGACCCAGGTAGAAGGCATTGGACGGAAACTCGAAACCTTCAACGATTCTGCTCACCACCGCGCCGACGAGCATGATAGCGATCCATGCGCCGCTGCCGAACAGTGACAATGCGAGAACGCGCCTCGCAAAGAACAGGGGATCTCCCCGAATTATTGCGTAGACGGAGAAGAGATCCGAGAGAAGGGTTGGAACAAGGAAGACCGAGAAGCCTGCGAGAAGGCCGCCGAGAAACCCTGCCGGTGTGGGATCCGCTATCAGGAAAGCGAGCGCGGTGCCGAGAACGTCAACTGCGAAGAGTGAGAGCAGTATCATCCGGGTTGAAGGGAAGGCGATGCGACGAACCGCGTTGTAGTAGGGCGTAGTCTTCTTGATGCGTAGATAGTTGTCCTCGGACACTCTGCGGTCCCCGGGCGGTGTGAATCAGGCGGCTTTCTTGATGCTACGCACGACCCTTCGTAGCGTTTCGGGCGAGGCTTTCTCGACCAAGGTTCCAGTGACGATGACGCGGGCGCCAGCTTTCACGATCTGTCTAGCGGTGGCGGGCGACCGGATGCCCCCGCCGACGACCGCAGGTATCTCAACGTTCTTGCTTACCGCCGCGACCATCTCTGGGGAGATGGGTCTCTCGACGCCGGACCCCGCCTCAAGGTAGAAGAATCGCTTACCCATGAACTGGGCCGCCATTCCGTATATCACCGCAAGCGGCGGCTTGTCGAACGGAATAGGGTTCACTTGGCCTACGAACGCGGCTGCGGCGCCTCTATCGCCGACGATGACGTAGCCCATAGGGATCGGCTCGAGGCCATACCGTTTCACGAGCGGCGCGCCCAGAGCCTGTGCGTGTGTTATGTAGTACGGATTCATGGAGTTCATGAGGCTCATGAAGAAGATCGCGTCAGCCTCTTTGCTGACTCCTGCGAGATCGTTTGGGAAGATTATGACTGGAAGTTTGGTCCGTTTCTTAATCGCGCTTATGACCTCGTCGGTGTGATACACCGAGACAGAGGTTGATCCTCCGACCATGATCGCGGTGGAACCACTCTTGTCTATTGCCTTCGCTAGCGGGCCGGCGTTGGAACGGGTCACCTTTTCGGGATCGAGCAAAGTCAGGTGAATCGCGCCCTGCTTTCTGATGCTTTCCATCAGATATTGCTCGACCCTGCCGGCCATGTGAGATAATCCTCGCCGATTTGCAGTACACTCAGAACCAGAGAATCGTTATTAAAAGTGCCCCCCGCAAGAACGTGTGCACGCCGATGCCTGCTTACGTAGAACGGAAGAACTTGCGCCACTAGGGAAAGATGATGGGTACAACTGTCTCGGCAGCCGCCAAGGCTTCCGGCTTCATTGAAATTGCCAGAATCCCTAATTGCTTCATGATGGGGTTCGCCGTCATCATAGGCATGTTCATGTCGCTCGGCGCAGCGATGTCAGTCTATTCCGCGATAGTCGGTTTTCTTGTGGGTTTCATTCTTGTCGCCGGTTCGATGGCAGTCAATGACGTGTTCGACGTGGAGATTGACGCAATAAATAATCCCAAGAGACCGATACCCTCACATCGTGTCTCAAAGAACGAAGCTGCGGCTTTTGCCGCGATCACACTCATAATCGGATTGTCACTCGCATTCATTTTAGGCGCCCTCAACTTTCTCATCGCGCTAGTTGCAGTCGGTCTCATGCTCTACTACAATAGGTTCGGGAAGAAAACCGGATTGCTGGGAAATGCTGTCGTCAGCGCCAACCTTGCAATCCCGTTCCTCTTCGGCGGAGCGATAGGGGGCATCACCCGTACGCTGTACGTGTTCGCACTGCTGGCGTTCTTGGCGGGGATGGGCCGCGAGGTAATCAAAGGCATGGCAGACATTGAGGGTGACTCCAGGGGGGGCGTTAGGACGCTCGCAGTCACGAGAGGGCTCTCTACTGCGTCGAAGACCGGCGCGCTCTTTTTCGGTCTCGCAGTCCTCCTGAGCGCGATCCCCATCATTTTTGGAATGGTATCCTGGCTCTATGTCCCGATCGTTCTGGTCTGCGACACGGGATTCCTGTATTCAGCCTACTCCATCGTGAAGGATCCGTCACCGCGAAATGCGCTTAGATCGAAGAATCAGGCCTTGGGCTGGATGCTGCTCGGCCTAATCGCCTTCATCGCCGGCGGATTCGCTGCCCCGCTAGCCTAACCCACACACACTGAGTTCATGCGCAGCCGTGATTAGATTCGTTTGCCCTAGACGCGGAGAAAACCTTGTCACTTTCGGACTGGCTGTTTGGAACACGGATGATCGAGACCCTTCAGAACCTCCTCTCTCCAGGGTTCGATTGGATACTCATGGCTGTCACATTGCTAGGCAGCGAAGCGTTTCTTGCCGGGTTGAGCGCTGTTGTCTATTGGTGCTTTGACAAGCCTCGCGGCAGGCTGGTGACCTATGTTTTGTTCTTCGGAGCCTACTTGAACTTCTTCCTGAAGATTGTCGTGCCGTGGCCCCGCCCGCCAGCCGAACTTCGCATAGTGGAGAAGAATGAGACATCGTATGGCTTCCCGAGCGGGCATGCCCAAGACTCGACGACTTTCTGGACCTGGCTATGGTTGGGCTTCAGAAGACAGACGCTGGCAGTTATAGGAGCTGGAATAGTGGCATCCGTCGCGATATCTCGGGTATATCTTGGCCTCCACTATCCAGCCCAAGTCATCGGTGGCGCTCTGGTCGGTCTTGCGGTGCCTGCTGTTGCGTTGATCATGCTGCGGTATCTCCCGCAACGAGTTGAAAACCCGACAATGCTACAAGCGCTGTTCTTAACTGGTGTGCTGTCTCCTCTGGCTGTCAGCGCTATCGTAGGAACCGTGGGCGAAATCAACCCGGGCCGGATAGGAGGTTACCTTTTCGGCTTCTGGCTGGGCGCGCTGGCTGAAGCTCGCTATGTGCAGTTCACTACCGAGGTCAGCCTGCTCCGAAAGGCGCTGCGGATAGTGGTGGGTGGTGCAGTGATTGGTCTCTTGACCTTCGTCCTAGGTCAAGTTCTTCCCGGAACTCATCTCGTTCCCAGTCTCGCGGGCTCTATGATTCAGGGATTGACGACAGCCCTTGTTGTGCCCTGGCTCTTCAACGCGATAGAACGCGGCACGTGACGAACCTGCATAGCTGCTCTGTTGCCGCAGTAGGGGCTCTTCAGAACGCAGTTAACAATGCTTTTAACGGGTTGCCTGTGATTACGGGAAGCGCGGGAGGATGAGCCGGTTTGAAGAGGGTTGCGGAAAGGATGCGTTTCATCAAGTCTAGAGGAAAGCGCAAGCTCTCGAAGGAGAGCCTCACCACCTTTCCGAGGGAGATTATCGGAGCTTTCGTGCGTCTCCCGAAAGTTTTCAAGAAGATGGATCTGGACAGACTTCTCGGCGACAAGATCTCAAGAAGCATGAAGTGGAGATATGTCAGAAGGATGGAACGGCTCGGCCTTGTAAAACACTCCACTAAGAAGTACTATCAGAAGCTGTATGACAGCGTCTCCGACTGGATGGAGAAAGACGCGGTCCCGAAAATCAAACACCTAGAGTCTGCTGCGCTCATCGAAAGGCTCTAAGCGCTCTTCGAATACTCAGCCAGCAGTTCTTTCGCTCTGTCGATTCTGATCTTTCTTTCCTCAACCATCTTTTCAGCTATCTTATCGATCAGGTCCCCTGTCGCCCCGGCTGTGGCTGCAAGGTTTCTGGCGTGTAGCCTCATGTGGCCGCGCTGGATCCCTTCGGCTGCGAGAGCGCGGAGCGCCGCTAGGTTTTGGCACAGGCCAACCGCGGCTATGATCTCGGCCAGCTCCCGCGCCGATTTCACCCCGAGGATCTTCACGGCAATCTTGGCGACTGGATGAACCGCGGTGGCGCCTCCAATCAGCCCCACAGCCACTGGCAATTCGATCTCTCCGACCAGGTCACTATTCGCGTCCTTTTCCCAGCGGGTGAGCGGACTGTAGTGGCCTGACCGAGCCGCGTAGGCGTGCGCTCCTGCCTCAATCGCGCGTGTATCGTTTCCGGTCGCTAGGACAACTGCAGTGACTCCATTCATTATGCCTTTGTTGTGTGTCGCACAACGGTACGGATCGGAAGCCGCGAAAGCGTATGCACTGATTATGCCGTCCACAACTTCCGGTCCGCCGACCGCCTCCTTTGCCACAGTGACGCGGGCGCGAGCGAGCCTCCTGTCCGCTAGGTTCGAGATTATTCTCAGGTGGACTTTTCCGTTGGCGAGCCTTTCTATCAGCGGCGCGACAGCCTCAGCCATCGTGTTGACGGCGTTCGCGCCCATCGCGTCTCCGCAATCGACGAGAAGCTCACCGATCACCATTGGACCGAGAATGGTCTGGATGACCTTGACCTCCAACCCGACAGCCCCGCCGCCTTTCGAGACAAGTACGGGATCCTGCTCGTTCGCCTTGCCGAGAATCTCCTTCGTGGCCGCTAGAATTGCCGCGCGTGCCTGATTCGGGTCCGCGCAGCCCACAACTTGGATCTGCCCGATCATTACGGACCGTGTGCCGGATGTCCAGAACCCACCTCGTGACCGTGCCATCTTGGCGGCGTTGCTTGCGCCTGCGACGACCGACGGCTCCTCGATCGCCATCGGTATCAAGCGATCCTTGCCGTTGATCAGGAAATTCGCCGCGATCCCGAGAGGGACCGGCATGAGGCCGATGACGTTTTCGATCATGCGGTTCGCACTCTCGATCTTGAGCGAACTCGAGGTTCGCAGAATCTCCAACTCCGTGTTGTCCAGATTAGCAAACCCAGCCACGAAGCGGAGCCGTTCCTCGGGGCTTAGCTTGTAGAATCCAGCAAGCTCAGAAGAAACCAAGAGCATCCCCTTACGGAAGCGTGAAGGCGACCTAATGCTTTCCCAGCCTATATCAAGCGAGAGGCCTAGCTTTATCCTGAACCGTCAGCATACCCGACAAGCCATGGCGAAGAAGACGTACCCATGCATCCAGCGGACTAGGCTCCGCATCGGGGACGATGCATGGGACTGGTGCGCTCTCTTCAACGCAAAGACCGACGAGCTGAACTGTGAGAAATGCGAGTATCGGATGCTTTACCGTAAGCCTCCGGAGCTGCCGGAGGAAGCATACGCGTAGAAGTCGGTTCCCGCGCGATCTCTGCGGAGCGACATCGCATGGTACGTCAGCTTATGGCAGTAGTCCTCTGGCCCCCAGCCATTCGCGTGTTCTTCCCGTGATTACGATCGGGCCTTTGTGCAATTGGTCAAGGTTCCTGCAGCCTGTCAGGAACATTGCTGTTCGCAGCTCCTCGATGACGGTCAGCAGGTCCTCTCTAGCCGCTCTGCTGCTCTTGGAGACGGACTTCAGAAGCGGCAGCGCTAGTCCCGCACAATGTGCGCCCAAAGCGATCGCTTTTGCGGCGTGAACACCGTTTCGTACGCCTCCTGAGGCCAGCACTTTCACCCTTGTTGATCTGGCGACTTCCACGATACTGGCGGTGGTTGGGATTCCCCAGTCCCAGAAGGACGCGCCGAGACGCGCTTGGCGTGAGCGTTTCTTCTCCATGGCTCGATGATACTCAACAGCCGCCCAGCTTGTTCCGCCAAGACCGCCAACATTGATGCCTTTCACGCCTGCTCGCTCGACCGAGACAGCCGTCTCTCTGGAGATACCGGCCCCTGTCTCCTTGACCAAGACTGGAACGCTCAGCGTCGACGTAAGCTCGCGAATTCTTGCGAGCGCTCCTCTGAAACGAGTCTGGCCTTCAAATTGTACTGACTCCTGAAGCGCGTTCAGGTGAACGAACAGTCCGTCTGCTTTGATCATCTCAACCGCGGCTTTGGCGCGGTCGATTCCATCTTCCTTGAGGATCTGCGGGCAACCAAGGTTGGCGAAGAGAAGAGCGGACGGTGCATTCTCTCTGGCTACCTTGAAGGTGTACGCGAGTTTCGGATCATCGATAGCGGCTCTTTGGCTTCCAACACCCATCGGGATCTGCAGTTCCTCAGCTACTTTTCCAAGCGCTGCGTTGATCTTGGCTGCAATCGGGGTGCCGCCAGTCATGGACTCGATCATTATCGGCGCGGTGAGCTTGCGGCCGAACAGCTCGGTCGTGGCATCGATTTCTTCACGATCAAGCTCGGGCAGAGCGTTGTGTACGAGGAACACGTCATCGAAGCCAGTGGACGCGTGCGCTTGGACACCCTTGCGAAGAGCCGTCGTGATGTGGCTTGCTTTCCGCTCGGTTGTCTCACTTACCAATTCAGTTCAGTCTCGCTCGGCCTAAACTTGCTCGGTTCAACGTCTCACTAATCTGTTCGTAACTAGGAGCCTTTCTTGGTGAGGGTCACTGTTCCAGAGTCGGCATCGACTACTACCTGGTCGCCGGTTGAAATTTTCTCGACTGGAATTCCGTCAACACACGGGATCCCAGCAAGTATGACCCCTGTGGCGACTATCGTCTCGGTTTCCTTGTTCACGATCGCTAGCGGAGCCTGATTGTTCTTGGCGAGTCCGTAGATGACGTAGGAGCCCACCGTAGAACCCTTCCCGCAAGGGAACACGAGGATCTTTCCCTTCACGGACTTGCCCTCAAGCTCATGCCCCTTCTCGATGAAGAGACCTGTCTTGGCGTCGACTCCGCCGTAGAATCCTATCGGCTCCTTCGAGACCAGACTCTCCCCTTCAACCTTGCCCGGGCTGATTGTTCTTCCTTTGAAAACTTCCATTCTCAAACACCTCTTCTGTTTCCTATGCGGTCACCTTCTCGAGTATGCTGTCAAGTCTGCCGAAGATCACGCTCTGTTTGCAGAACCCAGGTAGATAGTTCGCTGCCTTCCCAGAGTTCACCGCCGTGGTCTTGTATCCCATATCCTCGATCGGGGCCACGACCATGCAGGTATCAGCCACAACTCTGCCGCCAGCCGCCTGGATCATCTGAGTGAAGCCCATTCGGTTGGCGGCTTCCTTTACCATTCTCGACGTGCAGACCCATAGCGGCTTCTTCAGTCTCTTGCCCTCAAGCTTGCGCGCGGCCGTCATTATCTCCTTCAGTGAGGAGTGGGGACACCCTAGGATTACTATGTCGGGCTCCTTCCCTGTGGAAAGTTTCGAGAAGGTCTCGTCCAAGTCCTTGTCGGTGACCGACAGTTTCTCTAGGCCTTTCGTCTCCATGAGATGAGCCTCGGGGGTCAGGTCCTCAACGTGATAAAGCGCAACCGCACCTGATGCCGCCATCGCTGCTCCGAGCGCCTTCAGTTGATCTGAGTCGGCGTCCTTGACGCCCTTAAAGTACGGAATTCTGTTCTTGACTTGTTTGCCGACGACGTAGCCGAGCGCCCCGAAGTCTGCGCTATCCTCCAGCCTCGCGTTGACCTCGACGAGCATCTGAGGCTTCCTATTCTCGTCCAAGTGTAGACCATAGTTCGGGGTGACACCGCTCAGCGCAGCGGCGAGTGCTGATGGTCCTCCTTCTCTGTTGGTCCTTGCTCCTATGATTGAGTTCGAGAATGATATGGCGGATGATTCCGACCAAGCGATGTGCTCTCTGAACCTTGGAAGGTTCCCCGCCAAGTACGGCGTGCAGGTCGCGCTTACAACTATGCCCATCTTCTTGAACGCGCTCATTATGCGAAGTTGCTTCTGCGCAAAGTCCGGCGGAACGTTCAGTTTCTGCCAGTCTTCGATGTCCATTCCCGCTGGGTTGAGGAACGTGACTATCTTGACCGTGGCACCTTTGTTCGCGTAGTCCTCTAGGAATTCGACGCCAGGGTCCCCTATCGACTTGTAGGAGACTCCCGCGACCTGTGCGGAGTTCACTGGAATCATCTTGTCGGCGCCGTATATCTCTCCCAGCCGCACAAGAAGCCGGAACATGCGTTCCATGACTTCCCCGTTCTCACCTGACAGGATCCGCTCCTCAGCATTCGTCAGATACATCGCAGGCTTCAGCTCCGACCTACTTTTGCTCGATATAGTCGTCCAAGTTCAGTTTCATCGGGAGGGTTGGCCGTCGGAACTCCTTCTTTCCTCCTTCAGGGATGGTGAGGTCGAAGCCGACCTTGCATGTCATCTGAGTGTCCATATCTGAGGACGGGTCGAGTGACGAGCCCTTCTCCCGTTTCATGATCATGCTCTTGTCGGCTTGGAATCGAGTTGCCATCGCCCATTCGATCTCGTTCGGGTCGTGGATGTTTATGTCATCGTCCACGACGAAAACGTGCTTCATCGACTTGTGACCTTTGAAGGCAGCCTCGACGACCCTCCGGCCGTCGTCTGGATTCTTCTTGTGTATGCTTACAGCCCCGTGAAGCCAAGAGCATCCCCCAGGCGTGATCAACACATCCTTGACATCGCAGACCTTTGCAACCTCCCTGTAGATCGTGGGCTCGCGAGGCATGCCCATCAGAGTCTTGTGCTCGAGGCCGCCCGGCAGCAGAGCGTGGTACATCGCTCCCCTTCTCAGGTAGATCTTCTTCACCTTGGCGACTCGCTGTTTTCGAACAATGTCGAACGTCTCGGTCAGATCGAGGAAAGGCCCCTCATCATGAAAGTCACCAGTCAGCTCACCTGTGATCACGATATCAGACGGCGGTACCAGATGACCGTCAAGTCGGAGAAGTGGCGTCTCCTCCAACGCGTTTGCGATGTCCGCTTCGCTGATTCCCGTCTCAACAGATATTGCCGCACTAACGAGCACCTGGACCGGTGAGGAGATACAGAACGCGAACTCCTTCACTCCACGCTTGATGTACGCGTCAAAGTGTCTCTCAAGGATTCGTAGGACAAACGTGTCGTTTCCCAAGATTTGGGCTCGATGGTATGAGTAGTTGATCCCGTACTCCTTGTCGTTGGCGACAACTATTCCGGAGGATATGTAGGGGCCGCCGTCCTTCGGGTAGTGCGTCAGAATCGGCAGCTTTCCGAGATCGGCTCCTATCTCCTCGTATCCTTGAGCGTCTATGACTCTAGGTTTCTTCGGATGGTCTATGGCATCCGTCAGCTTCGCGATCAGGTCCTCTCTGCGGATTCCTAATCCCGTCGCTACCAGTTCGCGTGTTGAGCATACGTTCGCGATTATTGGCATCGTAGCGGCTTTCACATTGTCAAAGAGAAGGACGTGACCGTCGAGCATCTTCATCAAAGTCGAGACTTCATACTTCAGATCGACGGGCTTGCTGATCCTTGTCAGCATACCCTTGTCATCGAGTGTCTTGACGAACCTAGCTAGGTCCATTACCGCTCACCAAAGAACATTCAGTCGGATGATCGCCTAAGCCTTAGACCCCTATGGTCGTGCGGAGTGCCTGAAAACCCTTCTTCTCGATCGCCTTTGCTACGCGTTCTTGGAGATCTTTGCCGGGAGTCAAGGCGACCATGTAGCCGCCCTTGCCGGTCCCGGTCATCTTCGCTCCAAGCGCCCCATTGTTGCGCGCCAAATCTACGAGAAGGTCCAACTCGGGACATGAGACTTCTATCTGCTGAAGAAGTGAGTGATTCTCATCCATGTAGGCGCCTACTTTCTCAAGATTGAAAGCCTCAAGTTGCTTTCGAGCATCGTGAATCAGTTGCTCTGCCGACTTGAAGATGCGAGCGTATTTGTCTGGAGCTTTTTCTTTTCGCTCCTTCACCCCGCCTACGACAACCTTTGTGTCTGCGACTAGGCCGGTGTTTCCCATCACGATCTCAACGGGCTTCCTCAGCTTCAGGCGCTCCATCAGCTGCGAGGCGCCCTCACGTTTGTACCAGATGAGGCCTCCAAACGTGGCCGCGGTGTTGTCGATGCCAGAAGGCGTGCCGTGGTATCCTTTCTCTCCTTCATACGCAACCTCGTTTATCTTCTCATCCGAATAGTTCAGCCCGAGCTCTTGTGAAAAAGCCCGTGCAATTGCGGCACATGATGCAGCGCTTGCGCCAACGCCGCTAGCCGCGATCAAGTCTCCGGCCAGAGTTATCGTGTACCCCTTGTCTGTGGTGTCAATGCTCATGAACTTGAGCATGCGGTCTAGGGATTCCTTCTGCTGTCCGAATTTCTCAGCCTTGTATCCTCTCGTCTCGGGCCGCTCGTCCCTAAGCTCGACCCCAGATCCGGGGCGCCTCTTAACCAGGGCGGTTGTCTCTGCACCGATTGCTGACGCTATTGCAGGGAGACCGTAGACCACGAAGTGCTCGTTAAACAGTATCACTTTCCCGAAACCAATGCCCATTCCCAAAACGTAGCACCGCCGGCTAAGTACCCTTGAACTGCTAGAAAAATATGCGTCTATCTGTCAGATTCTCCCGACGGTGCGAGGACTGCGTCATGACATTGATCCGCAGATCGGCGGGCACACAGAGTCAACGGTTCAAGTCTCAAGGCCTGCGCTGTGAGATGCTCACGAGACGAGGTTCAAACCGCGACGGGCGCACCATGAGACCCACACACACAAAATACTCCTCTCCTGCTTGTGATTGCATTTGTGATCGTTAGCGAAAGAATCCGCTAACAACCCCACTTCGTTTCCAACTGAAACCCATAGAGCTCCGCGTATGGAGAGCTGAAGAATCGGTGGTTTGAAAAAGACAAAAGGGATTAATCATCCTGAACTTGTACGGGCCGCTCGGTCACGGCAAGATTCATGCGGCCTCGTATGTTTCGAGAAGAGCAGCATGGGAATGCTTGAGAGCGCAATCGTTGCGAGCACAAGATACGCAAGATCCGGGCCAGTGACTTGAGCCACGAAACCAGAAGTGATGGGTCCCACGGCGAATCCGATTCCGAAAAATGTCTCGTAGAGTCCTAGGACGAATCCCAGGTTCGCGGGTGGAGCTTGCTTGGACACGTATCCGACTGCCTGCGGATAGATTGTTCCCATAGAAATTCCCACCAGACACATGGCCAGCAACAGCGCCGGAAAGCTTCGGTTCAGCGGAATCAACAGCAACACAGCAGCCAGAGTCAAGAAAGCAGCTGCTATACTCTTCGTCTCACCAACCCGTTCAAGCCTGCCGGAGAATAAGAACGTAACAATTCTTGCAAAGCCGAATGCTGAGAAAAGCGCTCCTACCTCAGACGGTGTTAGTCCCGATTCGATCGCGTATCCCGGGAAGATCGAAACGATGAACGCAAACACTATCCCGTATGGTATCTGAATCATGAGCACGGACAAGATCTTCGATACCAGCGCCCACTCCGGCCTGCCAGAGGCATCCGTTCTGTGACTTCGTCTCTTGTCTTGTCGGCGAATTGCAGCAACTGAGACCACAGCGGTGGTTAGAACCACAAGCGCGGCGACGAGAAAAGCGGCTTGAAAACCAACCTCGTCGGCGACTAGACCTCCGACGACAGGCCCAACTAGGAAACCGGAAGCCCAAGCAACCCCGTACCTTCCCATCGCTGCAGTACGCCTGTCAAACGGGGCAGATTCAGAAACGAGAGCCTCCGACAGCGGCCAGAACAATGAGAACCCGATGCCCAAGAAAGCCTGCACTAGGACTATGCCGGAGATTGTGTCCGTGACGGCGAGCATCATGGTCGCCCCACCGGTGAGGAATATGCTCGACAGGTAGAGACGCCGCCGGTCGAACCGGTCCCCGAGATAGCCGACAATGACCGGGAGAAACATGTAGGGCAAGGAACGGATTGTTCCGATTAGGCCCAATTCCAAGTAAGTCGCGCCAAGGTCCTGGGCAAAAGCGGGGATGAGATAGACGAACGCGAGACCGATCGAGACGAAGAACACGGATAGGTGAACACGCCTCAATCGAGTAGGGACGGACTCATCCGCTTCCATTGGTCTATTGCGCCTCGTGGTTCTCGTCACACACATCTTTCGTGTGTGTGGCTCTTGTGGTGCACAGACAAAATGATTGTTCCTCCGGAGGGTTCAAGTTACGATGTCCGCACCACGAGACCTGTGTGTGCCTTGTCTGGTGCGCGACGACGACGAAAACCTCCTCCTCTCCTCTATTAATGACGGTTCAAATCTGCATGCCCGCACCAAGAGACCCGACGACAACGACAAACGCGTGTTCTATTCCTCATCATGCTCGTCATGGTCTGTGAATGTGCATCTTGGTCGATGTGCGTCCGCGTGCTTCATCGTTAGGGGGAGGAATCCCCTTAGAACCCCCTCTTTCCTCCTCAACTCGAAACGACAGATTCGGAACAGCATCAAAAGTCTCAAATGCTAAACGAACGACATCACATGCTGGCTTTCTGAGATTCACCGTCCGCCTGTTCTCCGTTCCATGGCTGCAAGAGCGTGAGGAGAGGCGCGATGGCAAGAATCCCAGAAAATGAAGAAGATCTGGAAGGAGTTGAGTTCCAGTAGCTTGTCCCTAGTATCAATCGTCAAGGGAAACGACCCTGAAGCAATGGTTAGGGAAGCGGTGGAGCTACTTGGCGGGTTGAACCTGTATGTGAAAGAGGGTCAAAGCGTTTTCATAAAACCTAACGTGTGCGGAGGCGTCCCTGGAAAGCCAGGCAGCTTCACCAACACGGCAGTTGTCGCGTCGATGGTAAAGCTTCTGAGCAGCATGAACGTGGCAGTTTCCGTGGGCGATGCTGATTCTTGCATGTATACGGCCGATTTGATGTTGCCGGAGAC
>Ga0315312_1002488_pt1 | contig 12769 bp, 10 predicted proteins | sample TDP7_MG_FD_203629 | JGI IMG/M metagenome (GOLD analysis project Ga0315312, IMG submission 203629) | Freshwater sediment microbial communities from Lake Towuti, South Sulawesi, Indonesia - TDP7 | ecosystem: Environmental > Aquatic > Freshwater > Lake > Sediment | place: Indonesia: South Sulawesi... | reverse complement strand
GGTTACGTTCAACACAGGCGAAGAAATGTCACCTGACAGCAACGGATTTGTGGAAATTCCGCAAGGCGCCACAAGCTTTACAGTCAAACGCGACGCCACTCCCATAGGCGCAATGATAATCTTCTGGTAAAGAAACAGAATAATCATCCCCTCTTTTTTTCTATTATTCGAAGCTTCTTCATCTTAGAATGGATGAAACAAACGGATTGAATCGTCCAAATTCTGACTAGGAAACGTCTAAGGATTGGACTACAGGATTCTACCATGTGACTTTATATGCAGTGAAAACCTAAAATGAGATGAGCTTGAGTGATGTCCTTGGATTATAGCCCAGATGTCGGGAGACATTTCCACTCTGAACGCAAGCACCTCACATCAGCCACTTTTATTTTATTTCAACTACTCTTGAAGATATCTACCGTATTTATTTGCGTTTTCTAAGAAAACCTTACTTATTTTTTCGCTTTTCTCCTTGAAAAGTCAATTTCGCAAGGGTTAAGCCTTTAATATAAAAGCTGCAATTCCCTACAAGACAAAAAAGGCTGACTCAAATTGGGACAATCGAAGAAAAACAGTCAACTTGCACTTTTAGGAGCCGCACATTCATCTAACCATTCATTATTTGTCATTGCGTCTCCCCTCCTAACTTTGATAATGACAAGTCTAGGTGTCACAAAAACTGACATAGGGCTTGTGACGATGATTGCATCCTTCATATACGGTGCTGGCGCACTCGTAGGCGGGCCTTTAGGTGACAAAATTGGAGAAGCAAAAACAATCACCATATGCCTTGCCCTTTCAGGACTCTCCACACTCATAATGCTTGCTGCAGGATTCACAAGCAGCATTTACGTTTATGCTTTAGCGTTGATTTCAATGGCTGTCTGGGCAAGCCTCTATCATCCGACAGCAAACTCGTTGATCTCAAAATCTTTTAGGGGAAGAGTGTCTGAAGCTATGGGCTTGCACGGTGTAGGCGGAACATTAGGGACCGTCTTAACTCCTACAGTAGCATGGTTTATCGGCGCAACTTTCGGATGGTCTTGGGCTTTCATTGCTTTTGGCTTACTATGCGTGCTACTCGCTTTTTTCTTCATTAAGAGTTTTGGTGAGAGCGAAAACAGAAACACTAGAAGGGGAACAATAATTAATGCATTGAAAATCCGCGAACTCTGGATACTCTTGATTTTCAACGTCGCTATAGGGCTTTTCATGAAAGGTGTAGAGTTATATTTTCCAACTTATCTCCAAGACAATAAACTGATTGGTTTTGGTCTTACCAAGGAAGAACGTGGCATGTGGGCTTCCATAGCTTACACTTTGGTCTTGGCTGTTGGCGTACTCGCTCAGTGGATTGGCGGAAAAGCCGCCGATAAGATTGGCTCGAAAAAGGTTTTGATAGCCACTTCGACAGGCGTTTGCCTAAGCCTACTTTCTCTTCTACTTTTTCCATTTCCCATAGTTGGGATAGCCCTATTCATCCTTCTGTATGGTTTGTCTTTCTATGCACACCAACCCGCACTAAACTCGCTCACCGGCTTCTGTTGTCCAGAAAATCAGCGAGGGGCAGTTTACGGCATATTCTTCTTTACATCATTTGGCATAGGCTCCCTTTCGCAGTCCATAGCAGGATACATAGCTGACAATTACGGTGGCTTAAGCACAGCATTCTACATGTTAACAGCTTTCGCTTTGGCTGCCCTCGTTCTGTCTTTTAAACTCCCAGAAAGAAGAGAAAACAAGTGATTTCATCAGACATTCCATTTGTTATGTTGGCATAATTAATGATAACAGCCTGTAAGCTATTCCACCTAGGAAAAGTGCTAAGGCTATATCAATAACAGTTATTACTACGGCTTTTTTCCATCCAAATTCTCTTATGCATGCAGCAATGGTTGCGAGGCATGGAATATAAATCATGGTGACCAATGCAAAAACAATCATTTGGATACTGGATAAGGTTGTTAGCGGGATGAGTTCTGAAAGCAAAATAAGCGTCAGTTCTTTGCGCAAGATTCCAAAGATTAACGGAATACTCGCCACTGGTGGAAGCCCCAACCAGCCGCTCATAAGCGGGCTTGCAGATTCAACAACGTAATTCATTAATCCAGACAATGATAAAGCTTCTATTGCAACGCTTCCAGCTATTATTATTGGAAAAGCCATGAAAACGAAGTCTCTTGTTCTGCTCCAAGTTTTCAGTGTTACATTTCTGACTGAAGGCTTTTTGTAGGATGGCATCTCCATAATTAACCCAACTGGCTCACCTGGCAAAACTTTGAATGCTACTCTGCCCAAAATAAAAACGAGAATTAGGTCGAAGGCATATAGCGCTAGAGCCGCATATAACCCCACAAATCTTCCAACTAATCCAAGAATCACGACTGTTCTAGCTGCGCACGGAATCAAAACAACAACAAAGGCGGATAAAAAACGCTCTCGCTCTGTTTCCATAATTCTGCAACCAATGCACGCTGGGACGCTGCATCCGTAACCGAGAATTAAAGGTATGAAGGCTTTTCCATGTAAGCCTATTTTGTGCATTAAATTGTCCATCAAGAAGGCAGCACGCGGTAGATAGCCACTATCTTCTAACAATGCCAAAATTATGTAAAATGGAACAATATATGGCAGGGCTATGGTTATTCCAGCAACTATTCCAGACAAAATTCCCTTAACAATTAGACTAACAGCAATTTCAGGTAGAAGCGAAGATAAAATGTTTTCACTATAAGTTGTGAAAATGCCAAAAACATAGTCTAAACCGGCGGAGACAAAGTTTCCGCCCGCAAAAATTAGTGCAAACATGGATACTAATACAGCGGCCAAAATCGGGTACCCCAAAATCTTGTGTGTGGTTAATGCGTCGAGTTTTTGCTCCAAACTTATTTTTGGAGGAGCCTCAATAGTCGTTACAGCCTTAGCTATCTTGGTTGCAAATCCATACTTCTCAGATGCTATGATGACTGGTGACGGTTCTCCATGTATAGTTTCAAGTTCACCTGCTAACTTTTCAGCGTAATCTAAAACCTCTTTTCCACTTTCGTAGTTTTTCAGTTTTCCAGCAACATCTGTATCTCTTTCAAGGAGTTTAATTGAAATCCACCTTGCGGGGTAGACTGTGCAAAGTTGCGGAAGTTTAGCACTAACAAGTTTTTCGATGACCTGCACTCTTTTCTCAATTTCTTTGCCATACTTGACCTTTAACGGCTTGAGCTTCCTTTTCCCGCTTATCACCGCTATAACTGTTGAGAGAAGCTCGTTTATTCCACTTCCAGTAATTGCAACCGTAGGATTAACAGGAACTCCTAAAGTCTTAGAAAGCTTTTCCACGTCAATTCTTATACCTTTCTTGGCTGCAAAGTCAACCTGATTCAAATCGATTATTACTGGGGCTTCAAGCTCCAATAGTTGAAGTGTAAAGTATAAGTTGCGTTCCAGTGTTGAGGCATCTATAACATTAATTATAATGTCTGGCTTTTCAACTGCAATGTAATCTCGTGAAACAATTTCTTCCATCGAGAAAGTTGAAAGCGAGTATATCCCGGGTAAATCGATTATGCGAATGGTATGGCCCTTAAAATGCAGGGTTCCTTCAGCTCTTTCAACGGTTTTTCCAGGCCAGTTTCCGACAATTTGGTTTAAGCCTGTGAGCTGGTTAAAAATTACGCTTTTTCCAACGTTTGCGTTTCCAGCTAGCGCTATCCTCAACTGTTTAGCCATTTGGTTCTGCCTTTAATGGTTTTACGAAAACTTTTGAAGCTACACCATAACCGAGCGCAAGCACCGATCCTCTAACCTCAATTTCCAAAGGCCCACAGAATGGGCATTTCCTGAGAAGCCTGATCTCAACGCCAGGAGTTAGACCCATCTCGGCGAGTCTTCGGACAAGCCCAAAGCCTCCAAAAGCGTTAGTTATGACTCCTCTTTCTCCTTCAAAGAGACTTGTTAGGGAAATTGCTTCTTCATTGCTGCGTGGACTTCGTCTTTCAGAGCTCCCTCTATTTCTGAACCTCACATTTGTTCACCTTTCTTTGGTTTAACCCAAACGCCAAAAGCGTCATCATAACTTAAGGTACACTCTTTTCCAGCCACGCACAAAACCATGTTTGAAGGTTTCCTTTCAACAACATGGATGGGAACATTAGGTTTTACTCCTTTATTTGCCAGTGCTAACAGTTTTTCCCGTTTTTCATCGGTAATTTTTGCCACGATGCAGGCCATGTTCAAGCCTACTTCCGTCAGTGGACCGCATTCTTCCTCTTCCACTTCGCCATTCTCCGTTGGTATAGGGTTTCCATGTGGGCAGAATTTTGGATTTCCAAGTCGCTTTTCCAAAAGAGCAATCACGTTTTTTGTTAAGGCGTGTTCAAGTTTGCAGGCGCTTTCGTGGACATCGCTCCATTCGACATTTAAAACGTCTGTGAGCAGTCTTTCTGCAAGCCTATGCTTTCTGAGAATGTCTAAGGCTAGCCTCTCGCCCTTTGCAGTTAGCTTCACGCCTTTGTAAGGTTCATGCTTCACCAAACCATGCTTTTCTAAGTGCTCAATAGTGTTGGTTATAGAACCTGGCACAACATGCAGTTCTTCTGCTAACTCTTTTGTTTTAGCGACACCGCTCCGCTTTTGAAGTCTATATATTGCTTCAACGTATTCTTCAGCTTCGTATGAAAGCACCGTTTCCAACGGGCTGCTCTCCTAAATTTACGAGCTCTCGTAACTTTTTATTCTCAAACAAGTGGATAAACCTTTCGCAACAACCGAACACGAACGAAGCTTATAAATACATAAAATTTCGCATATGCCACGCTTTTATTGGCGCTATTTTACGGATGAAATTCAACAGCATGCTTGTTAAGATATTATAAAAAAGAACCAAGGAACTAGAAGAGTATGCAAACCTCCCCAAACACAACCAGTTGCTTCTTAACCCTTATATACGAAAAATAAGCGAATGCATATAATTTGCAAGGAAAATTTAAAAAACACAGTCCAATTAGTAAGAAAAATAGTCAAACCTTTAAATCTAATCATAACTCTATTCGCTTCTAAAATAGACGAAATGCGAAGTAACGCCTTTAGCCTAATGCGGTTACACTGGAACGTTTTCACGTTTGCCCAAAAACCTTTAAACAAACCAGTGTTTTCTATTACCAAAATAGCAATGGCAGAAGCAATGTTGCATTACAAGTTAAGTGTAAAAGTAGAGCCTCGATGTATTTCAGTATGGAAAGAACAGTGGGCAAAAAGACTTGCACGAGTGACTTTATTAGTGGATTTTGATGACAAGTTTGCGATTGTTATGGATCCATCGAACGGTTTCTGGTTTTTGCCAGGGGGAGGTGTGGAGAAAAACGAGTCTATAGAGGAGGCAGCCAAAAGAGAAGCGCTTGAAGAACTTGGGCTAGAAATAAAAATTGATCGCATCATAAAGAAGTTTCACATAACTTTGATTTCGACAAAGACAAAAGAGCAACTCATAATTCCCCCTTTCACAGTAGTTCACGCCACCTTCGTAAGAGGGCAACTTAACACAGAGTATGCTCCAAACAGGAAAATCATTCTTATAGAAAAGAAAAATTGCAAAGAGCTTCTACAAAATTTCAAAATACCTAAAGATTATGAATGCATGAAACCCTATTATTATATTTCAAAAGAAGTCGTCCGACAACTAGCAATGTGCTCAACCTAACTAAGGCAAAGCCTAGAACTCGCGGAAATTCTTTATAATTCTCCTATGACTTGGATTATAACTGTTCTTCTTCTTAGGTGAACGTCTGTTTCTACAAAGACCAGCGATTGCCATGTTCCAAACTCCACGCGGCCATCAATTACTGGTATGGTTTTGTCAGGGGGGAGTAGCATAGATCGCAGATGGGCGTGGGCGTTTGAGGGATGGCTATATTTGCCATGTTTCGGAATTATTTCTTCGAGAAATGTCTTAATGTCACTTAAGAGGCCGTATTCGCTTTCTGTTAAGATTAGTATGCCTGTAGCATGGGGCGCAAACACGTGGACTAAACCGTTTCTTATGCCTGACTGAGAAACCGCTTCGTGAACCTTCTCTGTTAGGTCTATGAAGTCTATTTCGCCTTTTGTGGAGAAGTTGTAGCTTGTGTTAAAAACTTTAAAGTTTGACATAGCCTTTCACTCCAACAACTTAGTCATTATAATTTCATCTATGTATTTGCCTTCCTTGAAATGTTTCTTCGGAACTCTGCCAGTCTGCACAAAAACAACTTTCTCGTAAACACGAATTGCCCGCTTGTTGCTTGCAAAAGCCGTAAGCGTCAAAACCTTCAAATCCATTTCTTGAGCTTGCATCACCAAAGTTTTCATCATCTCAGTTCCGATGCCCAAACCCCTAAACTCGTTTCTGATCGCTATGCCTATTACTCCTACGTGTTTCTCGTAGCCGCTTCTTCTGCCGATTTCAGAGACTGCAACAACTTTTCCGCCGACCTCGGCAACCAAGTAAAATGTTTCATCCTTTTCCAAACGGCTTAACACCTTAGAAAGCCAGTCAATTTCATCCTCCCTCGAAACCTTCTCAGTTCTAGCTATCTCTGCTTTCTCATCAACAAGCGAATTGATAAGCGCTAGAAAATCGTCCAAGTCTTCCCACTTAGGAGTTCTCAAAACAACTTCCCGGCAGTCTTTGGCTATAAAACTTCGGATAGTTTTTCCAGTCTTCATAACCTAATACTAACACTCGTAAACACTTTAATACTTTTCAACCCCCCATCCCAAAATGGGCTTAAAAGTGGAAATGCGTTGATGCTTTTGTATACGGCTGGTTAAGATGTGAATGCTGGAAAGCGCTGGTGAAACATGTTTTTTGCTAAGTAATACCGTTGTCACCAGAATCACCAGGAAGTAAAAACTCAACTTAAACAAGTCATAAATATTAACCATTTAGCCTACATAGACAGAACAACTTCACACAATCATGGAAAATAAGCCAGAAAAACAGTCATTCATAAACATCAATTTGCACGCCCAAACTTGGTGAGAACTCTTTCAAGAGCTAAAGCAAACGATAAACCGTATACAAAAGCATCACCAAAAACCACAAAAACCTATCCTTCCACTAAGGACATTGTCTGACAAAACAAAAACTCACACACAAGACAAATCTATACAGAGCCTAAAATTTAACAACTGAAACCCTTAACTAAGCAAGCATTCAAAACAAAGTTCAACCTATATAAGAGGGTCTAGTCTCCGCAGAGAGCAGAGGCAAACCATCAAAAAATTTCCAGAGTTGCGATAACAAAAACGAGAAAACTGGTTCAAAAGTTCGAAGTATTCTCGAAAGCAAAAGCCTTTAGCTTCGCATGGAGATTTTCATCGGTATTTATATGAGGCCCTAGTGAAGTCCATGCATTGGGTTAATCGGCAAAACAGAAAAGCCGAAACTGAGCTTATTTCCTAATTTTAAGCTTGAATTAAGCTTTAAGATTCTGAGCTTTTAGGAGAGGAACGCTGGAAATTTTAATTGGGGTTAAGTTCGAATGAAAACAAACGAGAATAATGAAGAATACAATGAAAGAAGATTTGAGAAAGGTTAGAATTGGAAAAAAGGCGCATCGAAATTTTTTCAGGCTGCAGCATATGTTATTGGTTTTTGCATATTGCCAATTTTGAAATAACCTCTATAATAATTCACGGCTATGAGTTCTGATTGAGGAGATGTAGAAGGCAAAATTTAAGGTGTCATGTTTGTCCTTTGACCCTTTTGGAAATGACGTCGAGATTCTTGAAAGAAATGTTAATGGTAGAAAGGTTAGGATAAAGTGGGATTGGGGAAATTTTAAAAGCACCGAACGCTTTCCAGTTGATGATAATCTCATAAACTGGGTTATCGGGCAGGAACAGGCACTAAAGGAGTGCTTTTTATGCCTTGACGAGTGGGTGCACAAGCTAAATTGGCTTGAAAAAACAAAATGGTACGAGAATTGGAGCAGCCCAGATAAACCCAAACAGTCAGCTAAAAGCGTTATAAGTCCAGGACCATATCTTTTGCTTCTGGGAGACCCTGGAACCGGCAAATCGTTAATTGGCAGAGCCCTAGCCGAAAAACTCACCCAAATTTACAAGGAGAATGGCTTAAAACTCTTCGATGCCTTATGTTGGAGAAACACAGCGTTGCCAAGTCAACCTAAAATCTCAATTCATGGTGCCGGTGAAGGAGAAAAAATTCAGCGGAAGGAACAGCTTAAAGAACTTAAAAGAAAATTTGTTACAAAGATAGGCATTAAGGCTTTACAAGTCTTTCTTTTGCTAATAGGTTTATTTCTAATATCTTTAGGTTTTTACTTCATGTATCAGACTTGGCAAACTTGGGAAGCAAACCCCATGTATTTTGGAGAACCACTTCAAGACTACTACGATCATAACTTCTTAGACTATCTTATCGGAAAATTTGTTACTTTAGTACCTTTAACCTTTATTCCAGGCGGAAGCCTAATCTTCTTCGGCGTTTTCATCTGGTGGTTCTCTAAACTTGGCGGTTTAGGAAACCTAAAAGGCATCGGAGGCGCCCAGCAAACAGATGTACCGAAACTAGTAGTTGACAACAGTTCTGGACACGCGCCTTTCGTAGATGCAACTGGACATAGAAGCGCTCAACTCTTCGGCTCAATAGCTTGGGACCCATATCAGACCGGCGGCTTGGGCACTCCAGAACACCAGAGAGTTACCGCTGGAGACGCTCACAGAGCATCATTGGGAATCCTGTACATTGATGAGATAAAGAATCTTGACCCGGACGAGGCTGTGACGCTCTTATCAGTGCTTGAAGATGGACAGCTACCGATAACCTTGAGGGGCAGATGGCACGGCGGAGACACTGCTGCCATGGCTGTTTCAACAGAGCCAGTGCCAGCCATAACGTTTCTTGTGGGTGCTGGAAACTTTGACAGTATAGGCCAAATCCACCCAGCCTTAATGGATCGCATTTACGGTTATGGTAAAGTTGTTAGAATGAATAATGACATGCCTAACACTGTGGAAAACAGACGTAAATATGTGCAGTTCATAGGTCAAGAAGTTAAACGTTTCAACCTTGTTCCCTTCAATAGAGAAGCATGCGAAGAAATAGTGGAAGAGGGCAGACGGAGAAGCAACAAAAAAGATGCCTTAACAACGAAGTTTAGACCGTTGATTTCGATTATTAAAACAGCCGCAACCCTCGCATTGAACGAAGGTTGCAAGGTTGTTGAGAAGAGGCATGTTCGAGAAGCCATAGAAAATCACTGCAAAACAATCCAAAGACAAATCCTGGAGCATGAAATCAGCGAAAGAGGTAAACTCTTGGAAATAACGCCAAAGGGCGTTAAGCTTGGACAGATTTATGGTTTGGCTGTTGTCCGTGATCCATACAGTGGAGAAATGACTGGAAACGTCTTATGCGTAAACGCCCACATGGCCAAGAGAAGCGAACTTTCAAGAAACTACTCATTTAAGGGCTACTATAAAGTGACTGGTGTGGCCAAGGGTCAAAGCTTCATTTCAGACAGCATAGCCAAAGTTAGAAGCGTCATCCTACAAAAATATGGAATAGACATATCACAGGACTATTTGACACACATTGATTTCGCCCAATCTTATGGTGTCGACGGCCCCTCAGCAGGCGTATCGATGGCTATACTGTTATGCTCACTTATTGAGGGCAAACCGGTAAAGCAAGATGTGGCTGTTACTGGAGAAATAAACTTGGGCGTTGGCGATTCTATCCAAATAACCGCTGTTGGAGGCGTCTACGAGAAGATTAAGGCTGCCGAGGCTTGGGGCTTCAAGAAAGTGGTTATCCCCCAAAAGAATTTTGAACATTCCATTGACGTTAGGGACTATAAAATAGAGGTTGTGCCAGCAGCCACTTTAGACGACTATTTGAAAGAATGCTTGGTTGAGAAGCCAACGCTTAAGGTTCTGATTCAAACTTATAAGCGTAGAAAACCCTAACAATTTTTGAGTCTAAAGAAAATCGATTGAGTTTAATTCTAAAAGCCTCTGGACTAGGAGAATCATTAATGGTTAGGGAAGTTGACAAGGCTGAAATTCGCCGATGGCGTAAAAGAGGTTTTTACAGCGAAAGCGCCCTTGTAAAGCTTCTGATTAAAAATGGATACAACGCAGTGCGTGTTCCAGTCAGCAACCCAAGCCTAAACCCTCTGCCCGACGTTATTGCCCGAAAAAACTCCAATATTTATGCCTTTGAAGTTAAAAACGCTGGATACTACGCTTACTTTCCAAAACAGCAAATCGAAAAACTTTTCAGATTTCTACACGAACTTATTCCTATGGAAAAACAGTATAAACATGCTGTGCTTGCCGCACATTTAGGCAAAAAATGGGTTTTCAAACAGATAGACTGGAAAGACTGGGAGAAAAATAAACTTCCCGAAAAAGCAAGAATTCTAAAACGGGACAGAGGAAGTTTTGATTTGAAAAAAGGAAGCTAGCAACTATGAAAGCTGATAAAACAGTGGTCTTAGTCTCCGATCTATGCAAGACCTATTAAATAGGCGACGCTAAGGTTGAAGTCTTAAAAGGAGTTAACCTTAAAGTTGGGAAAGGCGAGTTTACTGTTATAAGTGGTCCTTCTGGTTCTGGAAAAACAACGCTTTTAAACATTATTGGCGGCATAGATAAGCCTACAAGCGGAAAGATTGTTGTTTTTGGAGATGATTTAGGCGTTAAAGATGAGGATTTTTTGGCAAGTTTCCGATGTAGCAAAGTTGGCTTCGTCTTCCAATCCTACAATCTTGTATCCACGTTGACTGTGACTGAAAATGTTGCCTTTCCAATGGAATGGGCTCGAAAGCCAGAAAATTACATAAAAGAGCGGATTGAAGAATTGTTGGGAGTTGTTGGTTTACAGCATAGGGCAGAGCACTTTCCTTTTCAACTTAGCGGTGGAGAACAACAACGTGTAGCCTTCGCCCACGCATTAGCGAATGACCCACCATTTCTTCTTGTTGATGAACCGACTGGAAATTTAGACACAAAAACGAGCCTGAAAATTGTTCAGATACTTCAGAAACTAAAAGGCGACAAAAAAACCGTCATTGTTGCTACGCACGATGAGCGGATAATCCAGTTAGCAGATCAAAAATTGTATCTGGAAGATGGAAAGCTGGTAAGCCTAAATGAGTGAGACCTCTTTCCCAATGAACGATTTGCTGCGCAGAAAACTTCAAACAAGCCTAATCATCATTAGCCTAACGTTATGTGTGGCTTCAACGCTTTTTCTGCTTCTTTTCAGCGAAAAAATAGGTTTCGGAATCTCATTAATGGCTGAAAGCAAGCTCACAGCGGGTTTTTCAACAATTTTTTCACGCTCCATAATATTCACTGGGCTTCTGATCTTTGTTGTTGGTGCAGTAATCATGTCTTTCATGGTTTTTGTAATGATGTCTCAAAGGGTTAGAGATATTGGGTTAATGAAAGCAGCCGGATGCCCAAACGACGTGATTTTCGGCTATTTCATTACAGAACTTCTAGTAGTAACGGTTGTTGGCTGTTTTCTTGGCGTGGTTCTGGGGATATTGGCAGATTTTGCCTCAACCAGCTTGTTCAACAGTTTTGGTTTTCAAATCACGCAAAAACCGATTAATTTCTGGCTTGTTCTTCTAGTATTTGGGCTGTTCTTCGCACTGGCATTAATTTTTGGAGCAAAACCAATTCTTGACACGACCAAAGTTCAGCCGGCAAAGGCATTTTCACCATCATATCACTTCGGAGTAAGCAAAGAGTCTGGATTTAGCGTTACTTCAAAATCAAGTTTAACAATGAAAATAGCGTTAAGGAGCCTTTTCCGCCATAAATCAGCGACAATCAGGATTATCATATGCTTGACGGCAGTTTTCTTATTAGCAACCGTAGGCATTGCAGGAGGAATAATTGCTGATCAAACCACGAAGGACTGGATTGAAAAAGCCGTTGGAAGAGACATTGCATTAATAGGTCATCGAGACATGTGCAACCAATACAAGCTATTGTTATCAAAATTCTACCAAGCAAGCGAGACTCCACCCATCAACTATACCGATGAAAAATATTTAATATCAGAAGAAATCCTCGACCGACTTAGTTCAATGTCAAATATTAGCGGCATTGACCCGCGTTTAGTTTTGGAAATGCATGTCGAGGAACTTGTAGGCTATATAATCGCGGAATATAAAGAGGTTGGCGACAGCCGCGAAGGTAATTCGCTGGTTGTCGGTGTTGAACCTGAAAAGGTGCTAAGCGAGTGTTTCTTAGATGGGGAATTTCTGAAAGAAAATCAACCATGGGAAGCCGTAATCGGAGATTCTTTAGCTCAGGGAATGTTTTCTGTGCCCTTAAGTCAAAGGATAGGCTTGCATGGTGAGGATTTCGTTATAGTTGGTGTTTGTTTAGACCCGATTAACAACGGAAATGTTACATATGTGCCTTTAAAAGATTTGCAAAACATCACTGGCGTGTCAAAACCAAACATAGTAATGGTTAAAACAAATCCTTCAGCTAATCGCACTGCAGTTTTAAACTATATACGGACTGCAATTAAAGATTTAAACTCAGCGTTTGAGGTTTTTGACCTTAACGAAGTACTGGACGAGAATCTAAGCTTTGTCGGTTATATTTGGTCTACAATAATGTTTTTGCCGCTAATCTCCTTATTTGCAGCATCTTTATGTCTAATAGCCTATGTTATGCTCACCATTACTGAGCAACGTCAAGAATTTGGTGTTTTAAGAGCTTTAGGAGCCAATCCTAAGACTAT
>Ga0315312_1002487_pt1 | contig 12775 bp, 11 predicted proteins | sample TDP7_MG_FD_203629 | JGI IMG/M metagenome (GOLD analysis project Ga0315312, IMG submission 203629) | Freshwater sediment microbial communities from Lake Towuti, South Sulawesi, Indonesia - TDP7 | ecosystem: Environmental > Aquatic > Freshwater > Lake > Sediment | place: Indonesia: South Sulawesi... | reverse complement strand
GTTTATGTTGCGGGGCATGGATAAGACATCTATGGCATAGGTTTTCCATTTTGCATCGGGTATCCATTCTTGCAAAGATTTCTGATAAGTCGGTCTGATTGATTCTAGCATTTTGACGACTTTGTTTGGCTTCTCCTTAACTATGTCTACAGATGTTTTTCTGCATTGGTTGCTTTGTTTTGATGTCATGTCTAATGTTCTAGGTCTTATGGAATCGCCTGCTATTGCCTTATGTGGTTCTTCTATATAGTTTGTTAAGTTGTCTGATAGCCAATGATAGCGCCTAGCTGTTCTGTCTTGTATGCTCATTCCTTGCTGAACCACTGCCCAATTGCCATTTTTAGCCAAAAAGAAAGCATGATGATAAAGCGGATAACCTGCCTGAATTGCGGTGTTGTCAACTTTAGCGCTCATGCGACTAGCATATTGCAAGCTGCTTATGCGATCAGTAGAGAACCCAAACTTCTCGCTTATTTCAGCGATTTCCATCGGCGTCTTTCTTGAGGCTTTTCCTTTTCCGCCACAAACTGCAAAGCCATGTAAATCTGGTTTCACTGCCTTTTTTAATACTCCAGTCAGGACGGTTGTGACGCCTGATGAATGCCAATCGTAGCCTAGTACGCAGCCTAAAGCTTGAAACCAATAGGTGTCAGAAATTCTAAGCAAGAACTCGCTTTGCCCATATTCGTTGATAATTATAGTTGCCACCTCATGTGCTAGCTTAGTCATGCGACTGGTGAGCCATTTAGGAGCTTTACCGTAATGCAAAGGAAGGCTCGCGACACTTGCTTTCTTCAAATCCCAGGTTTCTCCATAGAAATAGAGTATATCTTCTCTTTTAATGATGTTTCCTCTCACCAAGACTACTGTGGAGCTAACATGTGTCTTTATGCAGGTGGCGGAGTTATCCTTTGTACTGAGACTTCATGCTCATGCGAGTGTTCATGCTTTCTGAATTCAATCAGAAGCACTAGTATGCCCAGAATCGCTATGAAGGCGGTGACTAATCCGATTAAGGTTGCGGACTTCAGTTCTTCATATCTTGCTCTATATTCATTTTGGTTTTGAGGGTTCGGAGGATTCATAACAAAATTGTAGTTTATGAAAGTTGGATATAGACTTATAGCATATGCAGCCAACAATATGATTAACCCAATTCCATAAGCCTTCACAACTACAACCTCATTTCATCTAAACTACCCTGATCAAATTAAAAAATTTGCTATTAAAACTGAATATGTGTTATTTTGTTAGCATCTGCCCTTCCTTGTCAATTTCTCCGCGTCTAATTCTCGTTGTAGATATTGGTTCAGCATTATACGCAGGCACCATGTCAATAACAACAATGCTTAACGGTTCTAATCCTTTCGCCTTACGCTTCTTGTTAATCTCTTCTGCAGTTCTCTCTGTTTCTCGACTTACAACAAGAGCATCAACACAGCCTTTAGACAATGTTACACCATAAGCGTCATGTAAAGGCATAATCTCAGCCCGTTCAAGCAATCCTTCTTCACGAAGAAAACCCTTCAACTCTTCTAACCTAAAGTCGTAAGTTGAAATCTCATGAGGCTTACCCAAACGCTGAACCAACTCGTCAGTACTTAACCCTATCAGAACACGGTCACAAACCTCAAAAGCTTTCAGAAGCAAGGCTCTGTGTCCCTTATGAAATTCGTCAAATGTGCCGCCAACAGCAACAGCCTTAAACTTCTTCCCCACCGTTTACACTTCACCTAACTAAATGTGTGCCTCGAAAGTCAATCTTCGCCACTAGGATTTTCTCTTTTGGCAAAACTTTCTTAAAAACTTCAACTACATCATCAACCTTATCCTCTAAGACAAGTGCATGCACTGCTTCGCCAACCATGTTTTGGGCAGCACCAACTGCACCAGCCTTTTCAGCATCTTCTATAAGCCTCCTCACCCTTTCAGTGGCAAAACCCGTCTTTATTGCAAACTCTTTACTTGCCATCATAAAATTCTTTAGAGAAGGCTCAGCTAAAATCCTATCAACAGTCTTTCGACCCCACTTATTGACCATCTTCCGTTTTTCAGCAGAAGAAAGCACTTCCTTAGTTGGCATAGGCTTGAAGACACCTGCAACAATCCTATGATCCTCTGAGATAGGAAGACGCTCAATAACGGCATAGCCAGGAGCGCCAGGCTCAACCGTAACGATACAGCCACTAAGCAGTAAAGGACCAACTGTGCCCAAACCAGTCTTGCATTTTATCTCAGCTACGTGAGCAATTCTGCCAATCTGCCCGTAAGTCAAATTGATGCCTAACGCTTTGCAAAGAGCAAAACCTGTACCCAACGCTCCTCCAGCGCTCGTGCCAAAACCAGCGCCGATGGGCACAGAGACACGATGCTCAGCAACAACCCTGTATTTTCCTTCAACCTTTTTCAGCAAGGCTTCTGCAACAGTTTTAGTTGTTTCAGCTTCAGGCGAAAACTTTTCATTAATAAAGACTCTTATGTCATTTTTCTCTGCTTCCGTGACACTGACTTCTGTGAAAACTCCCTTATCAATTCCAAAACCTCCACCACGGGCACCAACATGCTCCAAATCAGTTATGGGTTTGCCGTCGGCTGTTTTGTCGCAAATCTCAAAAAAACTAGAAATTCCTGCAGGGGAAAAAGCCTTGGAAATTCTTGTTGCCAATTACTTTTCCTTAGTTTCTGGTTGTTGTGAAGGTTTCAAGGACGGAAAAGCTCTGTAGCAGGATTTTATGACTGGAGGACCCAAGAGTATGATGAAGGGAATCTCTGAAGCGAATGTCCACACAAATATGGCTGGTATCAAAGTAGATTGAAGGGGTCCTCCGAGATACGGAGAGAAGAAAAGTTGGCTATACATCCACACAGCAATGGATATTATTGTTGCCCCAACTCCTAATCCTATCACAGAACCAGCGCAATAGTTTTTCCATTCAGGCCAGAAATGGGCAATCGCAACTATGAGTATTATGCTGCCCGTGACAGCTGCGAAAAACAGAAGGATGGCGTCGGACGAGGAAATCTTTGAAACGGCTCCAGATTCAACGGGTAGTGCCATGGGTACGAGGAAACTGGAAACAACAAGAACGCTGCTAAAGGCTACGCTTATGATGATTTTTTTCCAGTCAAGGTTTTTTCTAGAGATGTATCCTACTAGGAAGAATCCAGCAAAGTTGGCTGTAACTCCAGCAGACAAACTCAATAGCGGGTCACCATGAAAAAGCATGTCTCTGACAAATATGCCAATAGCTGCTCCAAAACCTCCAGTCCAAGGTCCAAATAAAACAGCAAAAATTGCTGGAATTACAGCCGCAGGCCAGAATGCAACTCCACCTGGTCCTGTGATACCTAGGTCGGTTAAGCGTCCTACAACAGCGTAGATGGCCGCACAAACTCCTATCATCGCAATTTCTAAGGCTCTCATTTTTAAACTCCTTTCTACATCTTGTATATATTTTACGTTTGTCAATGTGTTTTTTTAAATAAGAGTTTTGTATGGATTGTTTAAACATGTTTGAATTGCAACATTGTTTTTAATGAACCATACTAATGCACGCGCTATAGACAAATTTTTCAGAAGACATAAAAGGGATCTACAATATTTTAAAAACTTAAGGGAGATAGCGCACAGGGCTCAACAGAGAAAGGAAAGGAGATTTAAAAGGGAGAGTTTCCCTGTCCGCTATCTCTCTCCTCTATCGTAGAACTTTACATAAAACTGTAAACTTTTAAACCTTTCTATTTTTGATTTGACACAATTTGTTCTTGCAGTTCATCCATATAACGCGCGCGTTTTACCAAAACGTTTTAGTAAATGAGGTTTTCCAACTGGTGATAATTGTGATAAATTTGCCAGTTTCTTGTTCTTTAGAGCCAATGGAATAACCCTGATATAGCGAAGCATCATCCCGCTAGCCTACATTCCTTTTCATACGTGACAGAGCCGAGGCTCTTGTTGATTCTCAGTATTGATTTCCATTTCATAACGCTTTTGTTTACTCCAAATAAAGAGGATATGTCTTGAGCAAAATGAGCATGCACGTACACAGCTTCAGAGAGATAACTGAATACTTTGACGAGGAGACGGGCTGCCCTGAAGACGAAATTCTTCACATCTTCGAATGTCCGTGCGGCTTCACCATCATCGAGAAGAAGAGAACCCTCAAGTCTAATTCCAGAAGAAAGAAGATGACAATCTACACCATGATCAGAAAATGACCAGAATTGTCTAGAAACATCCGCTTTTCAGAGTGTAGTTTCTATTTAAGAGTGCTAGGTACCATAAGAAATGCCAAGTCATTAAGAAAACAGCTTGACTTTACCGATTTCTTTTGAGATTCTTTCGATTGCTACTATAGTTTCGGATGTTGCTTGACAAAACCTAGAGAAGACTTGCGATATGTTAAATGTATTTGTCTGTAAAGAAAGCGTAAAGTTTAAGGGTTATGTGGGTGATTTGCACATTTAAACCCTCATAAGTAATTGAGAGGATAAAGTTTGAGCGCTGAAATGACAATAGAAGAAAGAAAAGCTAATGTTCTAATGAGTTTACGTGGATACAAAATGCTGAAGCGTGAAGAAAAGAAAGAGGCGGTAAGTTTTTTGGCTAGGGTACCAAGAGACAAACGCAATGTCTTAATCTGGTGTGTTCCAACTGAGGGCACGGTAGGTGTTCAGCACATTAACCAGATGAAAAAAGCTATGAAAGAAGAAGAAGTTGAGAGAGGAATTATAATCACAAGCGGACGCTACACGCAAACGGCAAAAACCAATGCCACAAAAAAACACATAGAACTAATTCCAAGAATCTTCCCATCATTCAACATATTTGACCACACACTTGTGCCAAAACATGAAATAATGACGCAAGAAGAAAAACAAAAACTCTTAGACGAATATAGGGTTAAGCCCTATCAACTGCCACGCATAAAAGCCTCTGACCCTGCAGCAAAAGCGATAGGAGCAAGACCAGGTGACATTGTCCGCATTATCAGAGATAGCCCAACAGCAGGAAAATACACAGCCTATCGCTATGTGGTAGAGGGCTAAAAAGATAGGTTTGCTGTAGCTCTGTCTAGCAATAGTTGACCTACCCCCCTTATATATAGGGTTTATATAGTGGTTTTTTGTGTTTTGGTTTCTGTTTTCGGTTTTGTTGTTGTTTTTTAGTTTGTTTGGAGTGTTTTATATGTTGTTTATTGGTGATTTAATGTGCATTTTTTTGGTTGATGTAGGATGTATCTTCTGTGATTTTCTTTTTGATGTTAGTAGTGCTGCTATCAGGGTTTTTAGGCTGTGAGTAGTTTCTTTTTGGCTATTATTCTTTCTATCTCTTTCTTTGCATCCATTTTCTGGAATATTTCCAACGCTTGGTTAAGCAGCTTGTTAGCTTTTTCTCTGTCACCTTCTTGGTCTCTTTCCAAGTACACTTGAGCATACGCACAGAGGAATCTAGCAAACCAGTAGGCATCCCATCGCGGTGTATTTAGAGCCTCAAAAGCCCGACGGCTCTTTTCGAAAAGTTCGATAGATTCTTTCCAATTCTTCTGGGCACGGAGCAGTTGTGCTTTCGCCATATCTACGTTGGCGATGATGAAATTGTCCTCTATTTCGAGGGCAAACTTTTCTAGATTGTCAATTAGGTTTTTGGTTTTCTCGATTTCTCCAAGTTCTGTATACGCGAATATAACAAATTGAGAGTTCCACATTTGACTGTATTTTGCCCCAGCTTTTTCTTGGACTTCATACCCTTTTTCAAAGAACTCTCTTGCTTTGGCATATTCTCCCTTGTCATAGTAGAGCCATCCAAGGTGCATGTGACTAGTAGTTATTGATCCAAGATCTTTAAGTCTTTGGGAGTTGCTCAAAGCCTCCCTGTAGTACTGTTCGCTTTTGTCCCATTCTCCCAATATCTGATAGATAAATCCAAGAGTTCTCAGAGAAATGGAAAGATGAGTTATGTTACCAGCTTTCCTATCCAACACAATTGATTCTTCCGCCAAAGGAACTGCCTTGCTCATATTTCCCTCGCACGCATGCCAATACGCGAGCAAGGAGCCAATCCTAGATATCCAGAAAAGGGACCCTACCTTTTTTGCCAGTTCAAATCCTTTCTCAAGACATTCTAAAACTCTTTCACATTCCTCGTAAGGAAGTGCAAAGGCAAGGTTATTATATGCACGTACCGCTGTCTCCATGTAACCGTTATCAAGGGCTATTTTCAGAGCTCTCTCAGTGCATTCGACAGCTTTCTTCCAGTCTCCAATGTTAAGAATGATTGATCCCAGCGTAAGGTAAGAGTCTGCAATGATTTCAAGATCATTCAGTTTTTTAGCAAGATCAAGAGCTTTCTCAGCCCATGGACGAGCTTTAGCCATACTTTCAGTACGAAAATACATACGTGCCACATCCTCGTAGAGACTCGCCAATTCAGCACTTTCAGGCTCAGATTCCAAAATCTCCAAAGACTCCGCATGATGTTTCTCTGCCTTTTCCGTATCGCCCATCTTCTCCCAAAGAACATTCGCCATTTTACGGTGCAATCTTGCAGCCTTTCCTTTCTCATCCAGTTGCTTCCACAACAATAAAGCATCATTCCAATACTTTATGCAGGTTTCATTTTCTCCAACAATCTTCTTGATGTCTCCAAGTTTCTCGAGAACATGACTTTTTTCCCGTAATTCTCCTTCCTTTTCTTCAAGCATCTTAAGGGCATGCTCAAAATACGATGTAGCCTCGTTATTGGCATAGATTTTCACAGCCTTCTCTCCAGCCTTCAAGAAATAGTCAAGCGCCTTTTCATTATCTCCGCTTTCAAGAAAATGTAACGCTAATTCGCCAAAATGCTCATCCATCTTTTTAGCGTACACTTTCTCTAAAGCAGATCCGACTATGCCATGAAGCCTCTTATGCCTAAAGGGACTAACTTCCTCATGCACAACATCCCTAACTATAACGTCAACAAAGGAACATACACTTTCTCCACGGATTACCCTCTCCTTAATCAACTCAGTCTTAAGCATTCTATCTAATAATTCAAGCAGTTTATCTTCTTCAATGCCAGTAACTCCACACAAAGCCTCACAAGTGAAGTCGTTTCCAACAAAAGAAGCCATAGTCAACACATTTTGACATTCGTCATCTAACCGACCTACCCTCGCCTTTATGACATCCTTAACTGTCGAGGGAAACTCAATCTTTGAAACTTCTTTAATCTTCCATTTGTTCTCATCACGGTAGATGATTTCCTCTTCCTTTAGAGACTTTATTACTTCTTCGACAAAGAACGGATTCCCCCTTGTCCTATCATAGACTAACTCACAGAAATCTCTCGGCACATCGTCTTGCTCCAAAATCTGCTTAACCATCTCTGAAGTATCATTAAAAGACATGCGTTTTAATGGAACAGACTGAAGCAAACGCTCCCTATTCAACTCTGTCAAAACAGGAGACAAAGGATGCCTCTGATCAATATCAGTATCACGATAAGTACCCAAAAGAAACAAAGCCTCCTTATAGACACCACGAGCCAAATAATGCAGCAACAAAAGCGAAGACTGATCAGTCCACTGCAAATCATCAAGAACCACCAGCAAAGGCGCTTCCTTAGAAATATTAGTGACAAACTGCGAAACAGCCTCAAAAAGCCTATCACGCTCATGCTCAGGACTTATAGGCAAAGACTGGGGAATAGTCCTAAGCTTCTGGTTAAGTTCAGGAACCAGCATAGAAACCTCACTTGGATAAAACCCAATCACTCTATACAACTGCTCAGGAGAACAAACTTCCAAGTAATTCTTAATCACTTCCTTCCAGAGAACATAAGGCGGCACACCATCCATCCTAAATAATGCTGGACATCTACCCGACAAAACCTGCATGCCCCGTAAACGTGCATAAGCTCCTAACTCTTTAGCCAACCTTGTCTTGCCAATTCCAGCCTCTCCATGCAGAAAGGCAACTCCGCCTTCGCCACGAACCGCTCTATCAACAGCCTCCCTAAGAACACCCAATTCTTCAACTCGGTCCACAAGCTGAACTTCTTTTACAGCAGAAGGCCTCGGACTTGGAACGACAATGCTTGGCTTAGAAGGCACAAGAACCTCTCTAAGAAAACCCTCAGCAATATCCTTCAGCACTGTAAGTAAATCCTGCGCAGACTGATACCTCTTCCCCGGCTCCTTCTCCAAAAGCTTCATAATACATTCAGCCAAAGCCTGCGGAACCTTAGGATTCAACCTACTCGGCGAAACAGGGTAGTCATGAATATGGCTAAAGATGACTTTTACTGGGTCTTCCCCTTGGAAAGGTGGTCTTCCAGTCACAGTTTCATAAAGCACTGCCCCAAAGGAATACAAGTCTGATCTGGGGTCAGAGCCTTTTCCCAGCGCTATTTCTGGCGCCACATAGGCAACCGTGCCCACTATCATTCCTTCCTGTGTAATGCTAGTCTGGCCCAACATCTTCGCTAAACCGAAATCCATCAGCTTCGCAGTGCCCTCTTCAGTAATCAGAATATTTTCTAGCTTAATGTCCCGATGTAGAACCCCTTGAGAGTGTGCGTATTGAAGAGCGTTACAGATATCTATGCTAATTCTTAAGACTGCCTGCATGTCACATTTGCCGTCGGGATACGTTTTCATAAGGTTGCGTAAACTCATTCCATCAACAAATTCGAGAACAAAGAACTGTTTTTCGTTTTCCTTGCTAATGTCGTGGATGGAAACAATGTTTGGATGATTAAGTTTCGCTACTGCCTGCGCTTCACGCATAAACCGCGAATACGCCTCTTCACTTGGGACTGCACCTTTAAGCACCTTAATTGCAACGACGCGATTCAAAACGGTATCTCTAGCCTTGTATACAACACCTTTTCCGCCTTCACCAAGCTTCTTCAAAATAGCGTATCTGCCATTCTGCAAATGCTCAAGAGATGACAAGAAAACCTCCCCATATCAACCTCTAGTTACATATTTTTACTATGCCATATAATCTTAAAAGCATATCTCAATCAAAATCTCGATTGAATTCCACACAGCCACAGAGTAAAAATGAAAAAGCATAAGGTTAATCGCTGTCTATCTTTCTTTTGCAACCATAACTTCCGTTGCCTTGATAACAGCCTCTACATTGTCGCCATTCTTTATGTCAAGTTCTTCAACTGCCTCTGTGGAAATAAGAGCAGTTATAGTGACAGGAGTTTTTATTTCAATTTTGACTTTTGCAACGATGTCGCCTTTCTCCACACTTCTAACAATACCTTTCAACCGATTTCTTGCACTAATTTTCAATCCAACCGCCTCCCAATACTCTTCATCACCAAGGATTTCGCCCACGTAATCTTCAACCCGCTTATACTGCTTAAGCAAATTCTCGCCTAACAAAGTGAGTTTGGCTCCGCCACCTCCCTTTCCACCTTTGAACGCTTCAACAACTGGCTCATCTAACGCTCCTTCCATACGTGCCAAGTAACCCCAAACATAACGATAGGACATCCCAATTGCTTTGGCAGCTCCGGAAATAGACTTCTCTTTCCTGATGGCATCTAAAATGTCGGCTCCGCCTCTGCCGAGTACTGGTTCTCCCTTGTATTCGAGCCAAATTTTTGCAACAGGTTTGCGCTTCTCTCTGGTGGGCATTTCAGGTATTTATGCGACCGTTATGCTTATAAGGTTATAACGATCCCCGCTATATACAGCTAAACATAACGACTTGGCAGAAAATCACTATGAAAAAATCAGCTAAAATCACTTTAATCTTGATCTTGCTGGCCACAGCAGCCTCTGTCGGAACATTTACGTTCTTGAACATTCTACATCAGTCAAAACGAACTGACATAGTTATCTTAGTCGGAAAAGACAAAATTCTGTTAAACCCGTATGGAATTATCCCAGTTAGTCCAGAGAGGTATCCACAAAGAAATTTTAACATGGCAGTAGTATTCATAAAATTCCTTATTTCAGAAGAGGGACAAAATCTTATAGCAGATTTCAAGAAAGATGGCGAACCCGTTTTCATCCCCGTTGCCCGCAATTTTACAGTTGCGCAAGCACTAGGCTTTCCTAATCAAGAGCAAGAGGTTGAATGGTACTCTGCACAAGCAACATCTTCCAATATGGGTCCTTCTCAGCCTTTGCTTTTAGCCACAACCACTAGCACATACGAATCAGGACTTCTAGACTATCTCATTCCCCTTTTTAAGGAGAGATATAACATCGAGGTACATGCAATTTCTGTAGGCACAGGACGAGCCATAGAACTAGCGAAAAGAGGCGACGCCGATGTTGTGCTCGTTCATGCTAAAGAATTGGAAGAATCTTTTGTGAAAGAGGGATACGGTGTACACAGAGTCGGTGTAATGTATAATGACTTTGTGTTGATAGGTCCTGAGAATGACCCAGCTGACATCAGAGGGACTACAAACGCCACAGAAGCCTTCTGGAAAATTGCTGAAACAGGAGCCGAGGGTAAAGCCCTTTTCATATCTAGAGCCGACAGATCAGGCACCCACCTACTGGAGGTTAAAATATGGGCTCTACTGGGCATCCAGCCATCAGGTTCTAAGGATACGTGGTATTTGGAAGCAGGCGCTAGCATGGCAACTGTTCTAAGGATGGCTAATGAAAAACAAGCTTATACTCTTATAGACAGAGGGATGTGGCTTTTCAAGAAAGAGGAACTCTCTAAGTCGGTTTTAAACGGGTTCTTTAAGGCGATTGAGTTAATAATTGCTTTTAACCCCGAAGTTGTAAGCATAATGCTTTTGACGCTTGGAATTTCTGGCACTGCTACTTTGCTGGGTTCGGTCATAGGTATACCACTTGGAACTTTTCTTGGATGGAGTAGCTTTGTGGGCAAAAGACCATTAATCAATCTTGTGGACATTTTATCTAGAAGTATTGTTAATACGTTTATGGGCTTGCCACCGATTTTGGTTGGATTAGTTGTCTACCTACTTTTTTCTGCTTCGGGTCCTCTGAGCCCATTTGAGTTGCTATTTACTCCCACAGCTATGATTGTCGCCCAGTTATTCATGGTTATTCCAATCACTACAGGCGTGACCATGTCAGCTGTTGGTAGCGTTGATAAAGCCATACGTGAGAAAGCATTGTCTTTAGGTTCTACTGAATGGCAAGCGTCCCTTACAGTATTAAAAGAGGCGCGCATAGGCATGTTGACTGCAATAGTTGTTGCTTTTGGTGCTGCGATCTCTGAGGTGGGTGGAATCATGATTGTGGGAGGAAATATTCGATGGTATACTCGGGTTTTAACAACCGCAATCTTGTATGAAACTGAACTTGGAAATTTTGGGGTAGCAATTGCGCTAGGCATTATTTTGTTATCTCTTGCGTTTGCGGTAAACTTGATCTTGACGTATTTACAACTTAAAGAGGTCAAAAGATAACGATGCCTATTATTGAAGTACAAAATCTATGCAAAGAGTATCCGGGAAAAAAAGCTTTGATAGGTATCAACTTTAAAGTTGAAAATGGAGAAATCTTTGCCTTAATCGGTCCCAATGGCGCTGGCAAGACCACACTACTTCGGATATTAGATTTACTTGATGAGCCTTCAAGTGGAACAATTTGGTTTCAAGGAGTCAAGGTAAACTATTCTTCAAACAGGCAGCCTATACGCAGAAGGATAGGGATGGTTTTCCAACAAACAGTGCTCTTCAACACAAGTGTCTTCAAGAACGTATCCTATGCTTTAAAGGTTAGAGGCGAAGACGACGAAAACATTGAGAAAAGGGTAAAAGAGTCCCTGAAAATCGTACAACTTGAGGGATTCGAAAACAAGAATGCGTTAAAGTTGTCTGGCGGTGAGGCTCAGCGCGTTGCTTTGGCGCAAGCATTGGTCACCGAACCCGAACTGTTGCTTTTGGATGAGCCTACTGCTAATCTTGACCCCAGAAACGTTTCCATTGTTGAGGAAGTACTCTCTTGGATGAATCAAGAGCACAAGATCACTATCATTATGGCAACACACAATATGTTTCAAGCGGAAACGCTAGCCAACCGAGCTGCACTTCTCTTAGAAGGACGAATAGAAAGGATCGGGAAAATTCAAGAGATTTTCACGTTGTCATCAAAGATTCTGACGAAATTTGCAAGGCTTGAAAATGTTTTATCAGGTGTTTCAAGGATTTCAGAAGAGGGCACATCAATAATAGATATTGGCGGAGATATGCAAATAGAAGCTGCCCTTGAAAAGTCTGGGAAAGTCACAGTTTTTGTTAGACCTGAAGACATAATCTTGTCTCGAGATTTGATAGTTTCAAGTGCAAGGAACATGTTTAAGGGAAGAATAGCTGGTGTTTCAGATTTTGGCTCTGTTGTGAAACTTCAAATTGATGCGGGAAAGCAGTTTGTTGTCCAAATAACGAAGCGTTCTTTCAATGAAATGCGTCTGAATGTGGATTCTGAGGTGTATATGGCTTTTAAGGCGTCATCTGTTCACATGGTCTGATTTTGACTTTTAATCGCTTTTAGTTCAAAGAGAATAATTAATGCTTCGCCTAATGATATACTTAGTTTTGCTGCCAGTTCTTTTGGAGTTATGTCTGGCTGCTCGTTTAATATGACGTCTCTTGTGTAGGCTTTGTGATGCGGAAACATTATTATAGAGTGAACTGTTTCTCGCAGAATTGGCCAAAGAGGGTTACTTACATATTCTTCAAAACTCATCTAGATTCCCCATAGTACTATTGCTTATTTCATATTTTATTTTTGGTATTTGCCCGACGAGCTAAGCCTAATAGCCATCCCATAGCGAA
>Ga0315312_1002486_pt1 | contig 12776 bp, 13 predicted proteins | sample TDP7_MG_FD_203629 | JGI IMG/M metagenome (GOLD analysis project Ga0315312, IMG submission 203629) | Freshwater sediment microbial communities from Lake Towuti, South Sulawesi, Indonesia - TDP7 | ecosystem: Environmental > Aquatic > Freshwater > Lake > Sediment | place: Indonesia: South Sulawesi... | reverse complement strand
ATGTGCTGGCCATACGTATGAGTCCTGCTGCTTTATCTTTTGCGTTTATTTTTTCATAGTCATTCCTGTAGGCAGTGCCTCTGTGCCAGATGACGCGGTATTTAGCCTCCTCGTATTGTATGCGAATGGGGTAAGGCATTTCCCATATGTGATATTTGTTAAAAATAACCACATCGGGACAACCATCGCTCAACCATGATCGGTAATGTGCACGTCCGGCTTCCTTTGAGACGTCAAACCAATGGGGGTAGTCAAGATAGTTTAATGAAGTGACACAGTTGACAGCATCCGCGCCCACAAGGTTCAAAGACCTTGTCAAGTTCCAGCATCCACCATCGGCAGCATAAGCAAATATCGCAATTCGCATACCTCATCAACATTAATAATTACTTTAAATAGGCACCTTCCAGATAAAAATGTACTTCATCGGCATAAAATGTTCCAAGTCAGATTGATAGGCACAGTTCATGCATTTGTAACCAATCGTCATAACTTGGTTCAATAAATTTCTTCCTTTTAGTGGAGCTATCTTGCTTCCGCAAACAGGGCATACTTCTATCTTTTCCATCTTTGGCATCTTTTTAGTTTTTGCTTTCACTTCTACGCCAGCGATAGTTAAGGCAAGTTCTTTCACCCTTCTTGGTGACAAAGTGTAATTTTTATCTTCCTTTTTTAATTTTTTTAAAACGAGCTTTGAGAGTTCTTCTTGCGTGTCTACTTTAAATCTTGAACTTAGAATTTGCTTAATAACTTCTTTTACTCTATCTTTTGGTGGTATTTTTTTCATACTATCTGATTATGTTTAGTAATTATTTATTTGAAATGAAGTTGCTAGTAGATTTTGAGCTCAAACATATTTTTTAAAGGCCAACTTTATATATGAAAAGCCGAGGCGACGGAACCTGGTAATTGGGCGTGTCTGGAGAGCACGTGAGGCCTTGCCTCGTCTGGGTTCAAATCCCAGCCTCGGCGTTTGAATTGCTTTCAAAATAGTGGGATTTTAAATACTTTCGTTTCATTATAGAATTGATGAGTTTATATAAAGACCCTCACGAGGCGTTAAAAAGGTTAGAGGAGTTAAGAAGGGAAGGAAAAGTCACAGGATACGAGGGAATGCGCCAACGCATGTTAGACCAGATTTACCAAGAGAGACGGGAAAATATCGGTTTGATGGGACAAGAATTTGCTTACGATTATCTCGCTGAGGGCTATCGATTTAAAGAGTTGGAGATGTTAGACTGGTTCGAGCCCTTTGATCTTCTCGCTACCGACTACTATAATCGACGATATTACATAGAGGTTAGGACAAAGAAAGAGTTAGAATTTCCCTTCGGATTTGAATCAGCCAGAATTCCTCCCACATTTACTTTAAGCTCTGGAAAGGTTTTCAGGATGTTATTCGACGCGTTCGTTAACCGAAATCAGTTGTACGAAGTCGACAAAGCCGAGCAATTATTCGGGAATGTAGTATCTGCGCTTGGTGAAAGAGATAGTTGGCTTTGGGACAGGTTCAAATTTTCTAAGTTTTCATACGGCGAGTTCTTGTACGAAGCAACTGAGAGAACGCCTATTTTGGCAGAGTACGATCCAATCCTATTCATAGGCGTAGGCTGGCATTGGGAAACCGGAAAAAGGAAGTGTCGGGTCATATTCGATGGAAGCTTAGAGGATGCACTCAGACAAAGAGTAGTTGGTATTGGCGAAGAGGTCTAAAGTGTTGTCATATTCAAAACAAAAAGCAAGAGTTCAATTGAGAATTAAACCCGTATCTGATTGAAATACAATTTAAATCTTTAATTATTAGACATATTCATATGCCGAAAAAAGTTATGGATGTAGGACTAAAACTTTTTGATGGTTTCATTTTTTGCCATGGTTCAACCCATTTAAATATGTAGATTGTCTTGCCTATTTTATATTTTTACTATTTCCACATTTTTTAGTGCGCCTTTTACCAGTTTTTCAACATTCAATTTTTTCTCGAGTCCTTCCACCATATCAATCTTTGCTTTTGTCGTCGGATGCCTCGGAACAAATAGAGTGCAACAATCTTCTTGCGGTTTTATAGAAATTTCATAAGTTCCGATCTTTTTTGCCAAATCTATTATCTCAACTTTATCCATTCCTATAACCGGTCTTAGCATCGGCATGGTAGTGACTTCTTCTATCGCAGCTATGTTATCTAAAGTTTGCGAGGAAACCTGTGCTAAATTTTCGCCAGTAACTATTGCTTTTGCTTCTTCCAGTTTAGCTATCTCTTCTGCGATTCTCAGCATGAATCTTCTGTACAAAACAATCCTATACTCTGCCAGAATTTTTGTTTTTATTTGAGTTTGGATTTTTGAGAAAGGAATGAAGTAAATTTTTATTTTATTCTGGTAGACAGACAGAATTTTAGCCAACTCTTTTGTCTTTTCTATACTTTTCTTGGAAACGAGAGGAAAGCTGTGAAAATGCAGCAAAGCTATGCTACAACCGCGCTTCATCATCAACCAAGCAGCAACTGGCGAGTCAATCCCACCGGAAATTAAACAGAGCACTTTTCCCGAAGCAGACACAGGCAAACCACCCAAACATTTTACAGTTTCAGTATAAATGTAGCAGTTATCGTCTCTTAACTCTATTCCAACTTCCACGTCTGGCTTGCTCAAATCGACTTTTCTGTCTATCACATCGCCAATAGCCTTTGCCAAGTCTTGACTGGTGAATTCATGCTTGCCAACTCTTCTGGCTCTTGCTGCGAACTTCTGTTTTTTCTTTATCCATTTTGAATAATTCTTTTTCACAAAGTTTTGAATTTCTTTTAAATTAGAAGCTTTTAGATTATGGCAAGGAGAGAAGGAAACTATGCCGAATACTTTTTTCAATGCTTCGCCAGCTTTTTCTATTTGTTTTGTTTGAACGAAAATTCTCCCTCTAGTTCTGTAAATTTTGAACTTTATCTTTTCTTTATTCAAAATAGTTTTTATATTATTTACTAATTTTTTCTCGTAGATTCTTATGACTGGCTCTGACTTTAAGAAAATTTCCCCATAGCGAATAAGTATTTCTTCCATAAATTATCTTCAAAATTAAACTCTTATAATAATATAAATATAGTTTTATTTGAGCCGAGGTGGCAGAAACTTAGGCTGCAATCAGGCAAATGCGCCAGATTGGAGATCTGGTTCCCGTAAGGGAGTCTGGGTTCAAATCCCAGCCTCGGCGTCCTGAAAAACAAATGCTTAAATACTTGTCATCCAAATTAAGTCTAATCTAAAGTACAAACCCGTGGTAAATAGCGTTAGTTGATTATACTAATTCTATTGTTTTTGTGACTTGAAAAATAGGAGGTAATGTATAAATGAAATGTTAACATTCTGTTCTAGCGTTGAATAGTTCTTTGCCCAAATCTTCGACTAACTTAAATGTGATGGAAAAGCTTTTATTTCTTTTCTACGATTCTATACTGCATGGAACGGGAATTTGATTGGATATTTTTCGAAGTTGGCCCTACAGAATTATTTAGCAAAGAGAAAATTGATGGAAAAGTAAAGCGGTACTTTGAAAGGGTAGGGAAGCTTAATGAATTTAGAGAATATACAAATGAAAAGGGCAAAAGACCCGATTTTCAATTGCTGCAGGAACACGCTATTCAAAAATCGGATGAAAGCATAAGAGTTCCTTTCTACGAGATTTTGGAGCAAGAAGGGATAACATGGGATGCTGAAAATTATCTAAGGTTAGATGGAGAGAAAGTTGCATATGTTGGAGAACAAATAATGCCTTTGGAAGGTAAGCAAGAGCAGCTAAGGCAAGTTCTTTCCAAAATAGTTGAGTTGAGAAGGGAATTTAGCTATCCGGATGAAATTTTACCTCAAGCAGATAAAATTGCATACGATTTCGGCCAGTTCTGGAAAAATATTAACAGGCCAATAGAAGAAAGTAAAGATCCTTTTGTTCAAACTTTAATTCATTTGAATGAACTACCAGAATGCAATCCTGAAGAAGAATTGAGACAAGTCCAGTTGCAGGGAGAATTTGGCAGAGATCAAATCAAACTCAAGCTACTGGAAGAATTGGAAAGGACAAAGGTTTACAAAAGGAAAAAGTGGGAGGTCATACCCACTACTGAAATGGTGATGAACCCCGGATATGAGGAATTTTTCCACAATCACTTAGGTGATTATTCTACTTTAGAGGTATACGGAGCTTTAAAGGATTTGGAAAAAGAGTTAGCAGGGGATAGTAAAATAAAAATCAGAGCGCTAAGAAAAGAATTTGAAAAGAAAGAAGGAATATCGAGAAGAAAGAAAGTTGCCATACTTGCAGGGAGTTTGATGGCCGGAGCGTCTGGCCTTTATGTTGTATCCCAACTGACAGTAGCCAGAATCCCCCCAGTAATCAAAAATTTGAAATGGGAGCCAACAAGAATTGTAAACGATAAAGTTTACGATGGAATGGTTTCTTTCGTAGCTGAGGGTGAAGAACCTGCTATAAACATTTCAAATGCTACTCTTGAATTTATTCCAAAAATTTATTCGCGTCTGCCAAAGGAAGCGTTTCCAAGCGAAACCATGAGAAGATTTAATTTGATTCCCGTGGATGGAAAGTTTGATGAACTTAAAGAAGAGTTTGCCGTCAATATAACTGATATAATTGGTGGGAGGGAATATGATGTTAAAGCTATTGTCAAAGATCGAGCTGGTAGCACTGGTGTATCAAGCTTAACTACTCCCTATATAAGGGAATTCGAGAATATTGCTCCTTTGGATGACATATTGGTTGGGGCAATATATTATCCTTGGTATAATTCTGAGCAATGGAGACGGTACGGAAGTGCTCGTACACCTCTTTTAGGATACTACAATTCTGAGGACATTGTTGTTGTAAATAAACATATTGATTGGGCTACTGGTCACGGCATTGATTTTTTTCCTATATCCTGGGATGCGCCTTACAAAGATTGGGATATATGGGTTAAGCAAGTTTTCTTAAAAGCTTCGGAAGCAAAAAATATTAAGTTCCATATATTTTACGGCCCTGGTTCTTATGAATGGGGGCCAGAGAACAAAACAAACACTTTTATTGAACATATGGAATACGTAGCTAAAACTTATTTCGATGACCCTGGTTATTTAAAGATTAAAGAAAGACCTGTGATACTCTTTTACGATCTTGGATCGATGGGTGAGGTACCAGAACTTGCGAAAGTTTTAAATTATTTGAATTCTAAATCCGGTCAACGTATTTATTGGGTAGGAGATTTAGTTAATCTTTATAATTATGGACAAGGATACGGCGAAGATCTATATAGGGTTTTGGGCGCAACTACGTTTTATTTCTTCAGAAGGATTCATTTCGAAAATGATTGGGAAGAACTTTTATCTCTTGTCAATGCTAATTATCCGTCAATAAGAGAGGAAATGAAAAAATTTGGTACAGACTTTATACCGAGTGTATATCCCAGTTACGACAACAGGCACATGGGAGGTGAATATTATTTACCGAGAGATCCTGTTCACTTTTCCCGATACTTTGAAATCGCAAAAAGAGTAGCCGAGCCAAAGGTTATGTTGATAACAAGTTGGAATGAATGGCATGAAGATACCCAAATTGAGCCTGCATCCGAATATAAATTTGATTACCTCAACATTATTAGGCAACTTAGCAGTGAAAAAAATTAATTCATCCTCCTTACTTTTTGTGCGCATTACAGTAGAACTGGATTCTCACACCCCGCACTTGAACTAATTCACAAAGTGTCGGCTTCGCACAAGTTGTCCAACGTCCAACCTCGGGTTAAAGACTGAATTTAATTTTTTCTATTCACATAATTAATTCTATGGACGAGTGGTTGTTGGTGCCTGCTTTCTTCTTTTTATGGGGAATAGTAAAACTGGCTAGGCAAGAGGGTTTTTTTGTGCCCTTGCCGATGGGGACTGTTCGAAAAATGTTAAGACTTGCAAACATAAAGAAAGGCGATGTGCTATACGATTTGGGAAGCGGTGACGGTCGAGTGGTGATAGAAGCAGCTAAAACATATGGTATATATGCAGTAGGAATAGAAAAAAATATTTTACTGTATTTGATATCAAGACTGAACATAAAAATTAGAAAACTTGAAGGCCGTATTAAAATATTGAACAAAGATTTTTTCAAAGAGAACTTAAATGAGGCAAACATCGTAACAATTTACCTCACGCCGAAACTTAACAAAAAACTGGAACCAAAATTTAAAAAAGAACTTAAGAGAGGTGCGCGTATCGTGTCGGCTGCCCATGAAATTGAAGGATGGAGGCCCATCAAAAAAATAAAGACAGGCCATTTTTGGGTCTACTTGTACAAAATATAAACTATTTCTATTCGATCAAAGCTTTAATCAAGTCGGCTCTTGCAATTATTCCAACAAGCTTACCACTATCTATAACCGGTAAACGGTTTATATCCTTTTTTTCCATCAAGCTTGCAGCTTCGAACAAATTTGCATCCGAGGAAATGGAAACTATCTTTTTCGACATTACGTCTCTCACTTTTGTCTTCGAAATTCTTCCTATTTCAGTTTTTAGTTTGGAGTAATCCTCTAAGAATGAAAATAGCATGAAAGTCATAGAAGGCGAAACGACATCCTGTTTTTTTCCCAATTTCGAACTCATAAAATTAACTATATCCGACTCGCTTATCACACCGATGACTTTTTTATTTTCTACCACAGGAGCACCAGAAATATTTTTTTCAGAAAAGACCTTTGCGACTTCGAATACAGAATCATTTGGCTTGAAGTAAATCACATTTTTATTCATGAAATCTTTGACTAACTTCATAATTAATTATTAGAATTTGAATTTATCTTACTTTACTTCCTTCTTCTATATCTTTCTCTGGCTTCAACAAAACGATATTTCCCTTTCCGTCATCCGCAGCAAAGATCATGCACCGCGACTCGATGCCCATGAGCTTCTTCGGTTCTAGGTTTAATATAAACATATATTTTTTACCCACGAGCTCATCCGGTTTGTAGTATTGTGCTAGCCCAGCTACCGCCTGTCTCTGCTCCGAGCCGAAGTCAACTTCCATTTTTATCAAGTTCTTCGAACCTTCTACTCTTTCTGCAGATACGACTTTGCCAATTCTCAAATCAAGTTTTTGAAATTCTTCGAAAGATATCATTTCATTTAACCTCCTAATAATACTACAAATTATTTTCTTCAAATATCTTGTTGATTAATCCAACTGAGTTTGTAAAACCTTTTATATCTTCTTCAAGAGAATTCATAGTTGCATCTTTATCTACGGGTTTTTTGTTTTTATCGCAGGCTTCTATTTCATCATCTCTTACCAATTCATAAAGTGCTTTTTTAAAAATTATTCTATCTTCTACTAATTTTTTTCTTAACTTTAAATCATCTTTAGCAATTATTTTTCTTCTTAATCCTTCGACAATAAACCCTTCAAAAATAGCTGGGTCTATAATATACGATTCATAATCTTCACTCGGAAACCGATAAGCATCCGATACGCAGTTATTATGATTAGAAAATTCCTCTACAAAATTTTGAGGCAACAATCTATATATTTCACTATTATGAGATTTTCTGAATTTTCCTGTTAATTCCCAATTTTTTCTGCTTATTACTAAATATTTACATTGGCAAGTTTCGTTAATTTTTTCAAAATGGGCAACATTAACTCTTAAATCAAATAGTTCTCTTAGTTTTTGTAAATAGGAATTAACTTCCTCTAATAAGACTTTACTTTCATAACCATATACATACACGTATAATTCAAATGGAATATGCCTTATTTTTTTAAAATAATCTTGATGTTCGTCACAAATTTCATTTCCGCCATATTTATTAAGAATGCACCCTTCATTTTCACAATGAAAACCACCTTTATTTTTTATTTTTCGTTCTAATACCAATTCTAACATTTCATGACCCAGAGAATCGCATTGTCCAATAAAAATTTGATTGCCTAAAGCCCATGCTAATCCTCTTTCCCAAGAAAAGGGAGCATAACCACTATCAAAAACAAAATCAGGGTATAGATTAACTTCAATATCTCTCATTCATTTTAATATTAAAAAATCAGATTTAAATTCTATTCAATTTTCTGAAACAAATATTTTCCTTTCTTAATTTTTCCCTTCCATTCTTTAAATTTACAATCTTTTATACTGCCTGCTTTTACTCCCAACTGTTCGTTTATCCTTTCCGAGCTTTCAGGCATGAATGGAGTAATCAAAATAGAAATTATTCTTACAGCCTCGAGCAAATTGTACAGAACATTTCCAAGTTCTTTTCCTTTCAGTTTCCACGGTTCCTTTTCGTTTATGTATTTGTTTGTTGCTCGGATGAAGTTCCATATCTCACCCACAGCATTATGCAGTTCAAGTTTTTCAAAATATTCATCTATCTTTTCCAAATTCAAGTTCTGGCTAAGTTCATCTTTTCCTTCTATCTTTCCCTTAAACTTTTCTACAAGAGTCAACACTCTGTAAACAAGATTGCCTAAGTCAGCTACAAGCTCGCCATTTATCCTTTCAACCAAAGCTTTCTCTGAAAAATCTCCATCTTCTCCGAAAGGAATCTGTCTAATTATGTAATATCTAACAGCATCTGCGCTGTATTTTTCTGCTAAATAAATAGGGTCGATGATGTTGCCCAAGCTCTTCGATATCTTCTGTCCTTCCAAAGTAAGCCAGCCGTGAGCAAAAACCTTCTTCGGTTGTTCCACACCAACTGAGAACAGCATAGCCGGCCAGATGACAGTATGGAACCAGTTTATCTCCTTTCCAACTATCTGCAAGTCGGCAGGCCAGTATTTCTTGAATTTTCCTTTCGGCCAGCCTAGAGCAGTAATATAATTTAACAAAGCATCCACCCAAACATACAAAACAAAATCTTTATCAACGGGAAAAGGTACACCCCACTTTATCGCTTTTCTTGTTATACTCAAATCCTTCAACCCTTCCTTCACTCTGTTGATTATCTCATCCCTTCTGTGAATAGGAGAAATGAATTCAGGATTCTTCTTGTAAAAATCTAAAAGCTTGTCTTGATATTTTGACAATCTGAAAAAATAACTTTCCTCTTTCAGCAATTCCAAAGGTTTTTTGTGTACAGGACAAATTTTATCCGGCGCTTCCGTTTCAGTATAGAAAGTTTCGCAAGGCACGCAGTAATAACCTTCATACTCACCCTTGTATATGTCGCCATTCTCAAATATTTTTTTAATAAACTCTTGGACAATCTTTTCATGGTCTGGGTCAGTCGTCCGGATAAACCTGTCAAAAGAAATATCCAACTTCTGCCAAGAATTTTTGAATTCCTTAGCCAAGCCATCAACGAATTTCTTTATTTCTATTCCATTTTCCTCTGCAGCTCTCAAAACTTTTTGCCCGTGTTCATCTGTTCCAGTAAGAAAGAATACATCATCTCCTTTCAGTCTATGCCACCTAGCCAAAGCATCCGCTACAATCTTTTCCCACGCATGCCCTATATGCGGCTTAGCGTTGACATAGTCTATGGCAGTTGTTATGTAAAATTTCTTTTTGAAACTACTCACCTCTCTTCTAAAGACATTTTTCTATACTTAAATTTTTAAATCTGCTAAATAAAACTTGATGAAAGAGCTAATTGAACTTACAGACGGATTTGCAAAGAGAATAGTGGAGATAGAAGAACAGAGGAAAAGAATCGGCGATATATTAAGGCAGATGAATGAAAGCAAGCTTTCTATTGACGAACAAATTCTTGAAGAAAAAATTATTCTTCCCGTGGAAAAAACTAGCTTGGAGGACATGATAATTGCAGGCGTGGACGGCGGGCTGGTAAAGCATTCCCTGCACGGAATAGACATAATGCTCCTTAAAGCAGTTGGAGTTTTATTTTCGTACAAGAACAACAAGCTGGACAATGTAGATTATTACCCCGAAGCTTTGACATCGCCAGAGCCAAGAGTTGTTTTCGATCCATTCTCCGATTTAGAATTTGAGATGAACTCGAACATGGAGAGGCAATCGGTGGAAGTGAGAATTGCGAGGGAAGTGATAGAAAAGTTTAAACCCGACATTCTATTTTTGGACGGCTCCATAGTTCCGCATTACACAGAAAGGCCGAGCAAAAATTCTCTTCTATTTCCTATTTATCAACGAATGATAGAGTCCTATATAAAACTTTTTGAAGCGGTAAAAAAGAACAACGTATTGTTTGCTGGGGTGATAGAAGATTCGAGGGGAACTAGATTTTGCGAACTGTTGAACGAAAAGTTTTTCTCAAAGATTCCTACCGATGCTAAGTTTCTGCTGAACAAGACGAAGGACACAAACCTGCTCACTTATGCCTTGAAGCTGCAGGAAAGAAGTTTTGTTTTCAATTATTCTTCCGACCCGACAAAGCATCCTGTGTTGAAAGAATTCGGCTCTGATGCCAAACAAATTTTTACTTTCTATTTGAAAACCGCGGAGTTCGACAGGCCGATAAGAATCGATTTCTTAGGCAACAAAGGGATTGACGCTGCAAGCAAATTATCTTCTGTTCTTTTATCTTTATCGGGGCATTCGAGCTACGGCATGCCTTCAGTCCTCATAGAAGCCGACCAGAGGGCTAAGCTTGGCGAGGAGGATGTGGAACTGTTCTACTTCGATTTGATAAACAAGGCTGGAAACTTGCCAGGGTTGATGAATTTAAGGAGAAATCAAAGGCCGTTCTAAGTAAAAATATGTAAACATCTAGAGTTTAATCGCATCTTTAAATTTTTTTGCAAATTCTTTAGAACCAATTACCTTTATTCTATCTTGCATTCTGTACCCAAGTCTTTCAGGGCTGTAGCTATAATCGTATGATACCTTTCCGATAACTTTTTCATTGTTTATTACAAAATAATGTTCTACTAAACCATGTTCTAAATAGATAACAACTGGTTTATGTCTACTGGTTTTTACTGCTCCGACCACGTCGTCTACAAGATTGTATAAATATGTTCTAATCCATTCGATATCTCCAAGTGTTTTTCTTAGACCATACTTTACCAATAAACCTCTTCCTATTGCTCCTGCATGATAATGTATCGTTGAAGGATAACTTCTTTCGGTAACGTCTTGGGGTATATGCGGTTTTGATTCCTCCCAAAGTTCTCTTATTTCTTTTTCAGAAAGACCTATATCAGTTAAATCCTTAACAATCAGATCTTGAACTATAGCTGCCATAGTTAAATAAACGATGATTAATTATTTATATTTAATTCAGTACCCTAACATTTACATGGCATTGAACCCACATTGAATAAAAGAAATAGTGTCGTTCGGTCTAAGAGATAAGGCAAAAACATTCTAATTTTTATCTCTCTATTCTGGCAAACGTGGGAGTTAAAACCAAATAACCTTCTTCTATGCCAGCGATATCCCATCCGCCTTGGTTGCAAAGTCTCTTGAGCTTTTGCACGCAATTCTGAAACTCTCCTAGGTCCTTCTTCTGCATATCGGCGACCTTGAGAAAAACTATATTTCCCTCCCTCAATAGTCTAGCCACTCTTTCCGTGTCGATGAAGTTTGCCAAAGTTTCTATCCTGACGGTTACTTTATTTCCTGGTTCTATTACTTCCTCTGGGAATTCGACCACTTCTTCTTCCCTTTTGCCTAGTTTTTTGAAAAAATCCATGAAGCCCATTTGAACACCTCTATATATTATATTTAATTAAAAAATTTAAATCCAAGTGAACTTGTCTGTTTTGATGGAAACGGCCGAACCGCTTAACGTTACGCTACCATCTTCCGAAAGTTTAAGTTCGCCGGCAAACCCGTTTATTTCTACCTTATTGCCGTATAAACTAGCTTGATCCTTTTCTCCCCTCCTGATATCGCCTGTTACAGAAGACAGAACAATTTTTCCTTGTGCCAAATCAGTGAGCGAAAATTCGTCGGGAACAAGCTCTGCCTCAACTCTTGTCTGCCCTGAGAATGTGATATCGCCAATTTCTATGTAATCCGAATCACCTGTTATTTTTACACTGCCAGCATTTGTTATTTCAAAATTTCCTTTCATGTTGTCAACGAACATTTTAACTTTCTTTCCTTCTTTTAGGTTTATGACTTGGTTGCCAATTTTTATGTAATCGTATATGCCTGAGGCACTTAAACTCGAATTAGCTACCTTATAATTTTGTCCCTGAAAAGTTCCTATGTCCGTTGTCAATGTAAACGTAAACCCTTCTCCGGTAGGTTGCCAAAATTTCGTTATCAACGAGACGGCATCCCCCACCTTTTCTTTTAAAAATTCCGCATATTTTCTGCCGGTCTCGGTCGTTATCATTAAAGCAGCTATGACCAAAACTATCACAACTGCGAGCAAGGCTTTCAAGACCATTCAATCACTAAATTTATTTAAACTCAACAATATTATTATTGCATTAAAAGAATTTAAAAGGTGTTATATTGAACATAGTTCCTTTCGTCTCGCAATTCGGAGAGATTGGCATAGGCAACATACTTTGGTTCGTATTCTTCTTGTTCTTCATGCTTTTCTACTCGAGGATAATAGTCTCGCAAATGCTGTGGAAACTCGAACAAACGGCGCAGAAATTGGAGGAGTTGACCGATAACGGCAAAAAGATTGTCACGAAAAAGATATCTAAAAACCCAAGCAACCAGTTGAAGGAGAGCATTAGCAATTTCCTTGAATTTTTCATGATAGAACCCGTAAGCTTAGACCCCTTTGGGATAATAAAGAAGATAGAGCACGTTGTAAATCTGCAGGATAAGAGGTTCAAGTACTTCGTTTCTCAAATAGCCCCTC
>Ga0315312_1002485_pt1 | contig 12781 bp, 11 predicted proteins | sample TDP7_MG_FD_203629 | JGI IMG/M metagenome (GOLD analysis project Ga0315312, IMG submission 203629) | Freshwater sediment microbial communities from Lake Towuti, South Sulawesi, Indonesia - TDP7 | ecosystem: Environmental > Aquatic > Freshwater > Lake > Sediment | place: Indonesia: South Sulawesi... | reverse complement strand
GTTAATACATATCCATATCCTCACCATATTCCTCACCGCCACCCGGCATAGGAGGTCTTGCTTCTTTTTTCTTCGGCTTTTCGGTGACAAGGCAGCCGGTCGTTAGAAGCAGGCCGGCTACACTTACTGCGTTTTGCAGCGCGATTCGCGTTACCTTAGCCGGGTCGATGACGCCTGCTTCGGGCAGGTCCTCGCATCTGTCTGTGTCGGCGTTGTAGCCGAAGCCGCCTTTGCCTTCTCTGACTTTGTTGACTACCAGATTCGGCGTTGCTCCAGCATTGGCCGCAATGTAGTAACAAGGCATAGTAAGAGCCTTGGCCAATATATCGGCGCCGGTTTGTTCGTCGCCTTGCAGCTTTAATTGCTTGACCGCATCGATACAGCGGATAAGCGCCACCCCTCCGCCGGGCACAATACCTTCTTCAACTGCTGCACGGGTAGCGTGCAGGGCGTCTTCGATCCGAGCTTTTCTTTCTTTCATTTCTGTTTCACTTGCAGCACCGACATTGATTTGAGCGACGCCGCCAGTCAGTTTGGCCAGCCGTTCCTGCAGCTTCTCGCGGTCATAATCGCTGGTAGTGGTTTCTATTTCATCTTTAATCTGCTTGATTCTGCCAGTGATGGCTTCTTTACTGCCGGCTCCTTCAACGATGATTGTATTGTCATTGTCAATGGTTATCTTCTTGGCCTGGCCGAGCTGCTTGGCGCTTATGTTTTCCATCTCGATTCCCAGGTCTTTGAAGATCGGCTCTGCACCTGTCAGCACCGCTATATCCTGCAGCATCGCTTTTCTGCGGTCTCCGTAGCCTGGTGCCTTGACCGCTGCTACCTGCAGGATGCCTTTTAGCTTGTTAACCACCAGCATCGCCAATGCTTCGCTCTCGACGTCCTCTGCGATGATGAGCAGGGGACGCCTGCTTTTGGCAACCTTTTCCAGCAGTGGCACGAGCTTGGTTACACTGCTGATTTTTTCCTCGTGAACAAGGATATATGGCTTTTCCAGTTCGCAGACCATATTCTCAGCGTCGGTTACGAAATATGGCGAAAGATAGCCGCGGTCAAACTGCATACCTTCGACAAACTCAACTGTTGTCTGGAAGCTTTTGCCCTCTTCGACGGTGATAACGCCGTCTTTGCCCACCCGCTGGAAGGCTTCAGCCATAATCTTTCCAATTTCGACATCATTATTAGCCGATACTGATGCGACATTAATTATGTCGGTGGCCTTAGCAATGTCGACGGGTTTGGCAAGAGTTGTCAGTTTATCGGTTACTGCCTTGCAGGCCTTGTGCAGGCCGCGGGCCAGGGCCATAGCGTCAGCGCCTGCAGTGATGTTTTTGTAAGCCTCTTTAAATATTGCCTCTGCCAGGACGGTAGCAGTGGTTGTGCCGTCGCCGGCTACTTTTGAAGTTTTGCTTGCAGCTTCCTTTACCAATTTAGCACCGAGGTTTTCGTTTTTATCCTGCAGTTCGATTTCTTCAGCTACGGTTACGCCGTCTTTGGTTACGGTCGGCCCGCCCCAGCTTTTATCAAGGACGGCGTTTCGGCCTCTTGGGCCAAGGGTTGGTTTGACCGCTGCTGCCAGTTTTTCCACGCCGGCCAGCAGCAAAGCTCGTGCGTCAGATTCAAATGCCAATTGTTTAACTGCCATAATCGTTTCTCTCCTACTAATAAAAGGCTTGAAGGGACCCCGCTTGGCGGGAACCCGATAGTTAATATTGCGTACAGTTTACATTAAAACTGCAAAAAATATACCAGGTTTTGTAAAGGCAGCAAACCATTTTGGCTTTTCTGCTCATAACTGATTTTATTGCAAGGAATTATGTAATACAAAAATTGACAGCATGTTGGGTTCAGTCATATTTTGACAAGAAAGAGATACCAATTTTGGCATAATAAAGAGGGTGATTACGCCAAGTTGACAGACAAGGCAAATTTTCAATTTTCGATTTTCAATTGACAATTGGCAATCGTAAATCGGCAATCAGGGGTCTTGCTTGCAGATGCTCTTTTTGTTAAAATAAAATGGTTGTAGGTTAGGTGAAAATATGGCTCGCAATCGTTTGATATTAGCTGTAACTATTGTCAATTGCTTTTTGTTCACGCCCCTTTGGGGTATGGCATCAAAGATTACGTTTGAATAAGTAAGAAGGGAAAAAACTTATCATGCGTGTACGGAGAGGTTTTACCTTAATAGAGCTTTTGGTGGTGATCGCGATAATCGCCTTATTGATGTCGATATTGATGCCAGCGTTGAAGCGAGTGAGAGAGCAAGCCAGAACAATAGGGTGCATGGCGAACCTAAAGCAGTGGGGTCTGGTCTGTATCATGTATGCGCAAGCCAACGACGGCAAACTCTGGTCTGGCATCGGTGAAAAGGGTTGGTGGTGGCCTTTGCAGCTTGAAGATCGGCTTAAGGATTGGAAACAGAATAAAACGTGGTTCTGCCCGACCGCCAAGAAACCTATCGTTGACGAAAATGGTGTTATTGCACCCACGCTTAATGTCTTCAACGCCTGGGGTATCTATAAAAATCCCTACGAAGGGTATAATGCAGGTCCAAACGGCATAGCTGGAAGCTACAGCCTTAATGCTCATTTTCTTACCAGACCACTCAATTCTGAACAAAGGCGAGCGACTGCCTGGAGGACAATTAATGTCCCTGGCACAAACAATGTGCCGCTATTCATAGACGCCTTGCGTTTCGATCTGTGGCCATACGAGAATAATACGCCTGCCCAGTACGAGTTCGCTGCCTGGGGTTCTGGCAACGACATGGACCGATGCTGTATTAATCGGCATGATGGATTTGTAGGCTGTGCATTCGCCGATGGAACTGCGAGAAAGGTCGGCCTGAAAGAGTTGTGGACACTGAAGTGGCACAGGACATTTAACACAGCGGGCCCTTGGACTGTGGCCGGCGGCGTCCAGCCGAGCGATTGGCCGGAATGGATTAGACCTTTGAAAGACTACTGAAATGGACTGCTTTATTGAAAAGGGCATATAAACAATGGCGCATAAAGGAGGTAGTATTATGTATAAACACAGGGGCTTTACACTAATAGAACTCTTGGTGGTAATTGCCATTATAGCGATCTTAATGGCGATATTAATGCCGGCGCTACAACGTGCGAGAGAACAAGGCAAGCGTGCGGCATGTCTGAACAATCTCAAGCAACTGGCACTTGCATGGATTGTCTATGCAGATGAAAACGATGATAAGCTCGTCAACGGTGCAGCAGGTTACAGCAATGTGCAAACGTCTTGGGGAGATCACCTAAATGAGCAGGCCTGGGTAGGCAGATGTTGGCACAGCAACTACCAGCAGGGCGAACAATTGCCTGTCGACCAACAAATTAACGGGATTAAGGAAGGTGCTCTTTGGCCTTACTGCAAGGATGTAAAACTCTACAGGTGCCCGACCGGGTTTCGCGGAGAGATGTTACATTACGCAATAATGTTCTCCATGAATGCTGTTTGCCATGCAGAAGTCAAGGGAGTATCTGGCGCATTTATAAAGAGGAGAACCGAGATTCACAATCCAGCACCGGCCTACAGACTTGTTTTTATTGACGAAGGCTGGGTAACGCCTGACGCCTTTGCGGTTCATTTTAAGGACGAAAAGTGGTGGGACGACCCGCCTGTCCGGCATGGTGATGGCGCCACGGTCTCATTTGCGGATGGGCACAGCGAACACTGGAAGTGGAATGGTATCGAAACGATACAGCGGGGCAGGGCCGCCAGCCGAACTCATCCAGCCAGCCATTGGTCACCTCAAACCCCAGACGACAAAGAGGATTTACACCGGATGCAGAGGGGCTGTTGGGGAAGATTAGGATATTAGAACAAAGGCACACCATTCTGCGTATTTTATAAGTGGTTCTGTAGCGCTTTTGAAACCAAAATCGTTATGGTAAAGAGGAAGAAATAATTATGAAAAAGATTATTGCAATTGTCGGAATAGCTTGTGTTTTGCTTATTGTGACATTCTCTATTGGTGCAGCACCAGGCGAACCCAAAGACATATCAGCAGAGATTGCAGAGCTTCGGAAAGAGGTGCTTTCACTTCAAGAACGAGTCAAAGCATTGGAAAAGCGTCTCGATAGTGCTGCTATAATTGTCCCCAAATCTTGGCCTTGGAAAGGCGACTTCAGATTATTCGATGCACCTCGCCAATACGCACCCGTACCAAAAGGATGGCAGAAACGGCAGTTTAATGGAATGACATATTACGTAATTCCCATCGACCAAAGTGCTGACTGTCCGAGCAATAATGATTGAATCCTTGTGAATGGGGTACTGATTGTGACAGGGGTACGCGGGATTATTTTGTCCGAAGGCTTCGTGGAAGAAGATTTAAGACGGGCCAAGCAATATTCCAAGCGTCAGATCCAATTAACAATTATACAGCTATTTCTGACAGTGGCATATCTACTGATTATGCTTTTCTTTGATGCATCATTATTTTTAAAAAATATGGTTGCAGGCTGGAGCCAAAATTTTTATTTACAGGTCGGCCTTTATTTCATCGTTTTCGCCGGTATCTACTATCTATTATTTGCCGGACTTGATTTTTATAGTGACTTTTTGCTGGAGCACAAGTTTTTGCTATCCAACCAAACAGTGCTTGGCTGGCTAAAAAAGAGCATAAAAAAGGGCCTGTTGGCCTTGCTAATGCTTCTGGTGGCAGCAGAGGCGCTATACTTTTTTCTCAAGCATTTTCCAAATAGTTGGTGGCTGCTGGCCTCGGCAGCATGGCTGTTGCTTACTATTGTGCTTGGTAAGATTACGCCGGTCTTAATAATACCTTTATTTTATAAATGCAGCCCATTAGCCAATAGTGTGCTCAAAGAAAGATTGCTTAGCTTAGGCAGGAACTGCGGCGTTGGGGTCAAAGATGTCTTTGAGATTCGGTTAAGCAAAGAAACCAAAAAGGCGAACGCCGCCGTCGCTGGATTTGGAAAAGGCCGACGAATACTTCTGGGTGATACTCTATTAAAGAACTATTCGGATGAAGAAATTGAAGCGGTATTTGCTCATGAGCTGGGACATGTGCGCTTGTGTCATACCTGGAAAATCCTGGGCTTCGGGACAGTGACTTCTTTGGCTTGTTTTTATCTAACTTATTTATTATTTGAAGCAGGTGTAGGTTTATTTGGTTTTGACCATATTTACAACATCGCGGCGTTTCCTCTGCTGGCGCTGGTTCTTATGGCATTAGGATTGATTCTTATGCCGGTGCAGAACGGATACATGCGGCTATTAGAAAAGCAGGCTGATATGTTTGCTCTGGGTCGCATACAGAACAGGCAAAGTTTTGCTTCTGCGATCACAAAATTAAGTGCTCAGAATTTAGCTGACCCTTCACCAAGTAAATTGGTAGAATTGTTGTTGTACACCCATCCACCTATCTCCAGGCGATTGCGTTATGCCAGAGAAAAAGAAGAAAACCCGCAATAGCGACAAGCGAGCAAGAGCCATAATTTATGAATTCGGCGAGCCTTTCTCATCTGCGTTAGGAATTAATCTGCAGCAAGGTAAAGAAGAGGAAATATTCAAGTGGTTTTTAGCCTCGGTCCTGTTCGGCAAACGGATATCTTTGCAAATCGCTGCCAAGACTTACCAGCAGTTCAAAGCCAGTAATGTTTTGACTGCGAAAGCTATCACTGATACGGGCTGGGATGGTTTAGTTAAGATTTTGGACGATGGTGGCTACGTTCGATATGACTTTTCAACCGCCTCTAAGCTTCTGGATTTAGTTGAAAAGCTACAACAGAGATACGGCTCTTTAACGCAGCTTCATAGACAGGCCAAAGATTCAAAAGATTTAGAGCATAAGCTGATGGAGTTCAAAGGCATTGGGCCGGTGACAACCAATATTTTCTTGAGGGAGTTGCGAACCATCTGGGAAAAAGCAGACCCTGAGCCCTTGGATTTAGTGAGGCAGCAAGCAGCCAAGCTCGGGATAGACCTTAGCAAATTCAAAAGGAAGACCCGAAAATTTGTGAAATTAGAGGCGGCACTGATAAGAAGCTCCAAACAGAAAAAGGCCGCAGAAAAATGACCGTCTATCGGTTGCGGTTGCGCAACTCGTTATATCGTGCGGTGGCGACGGCCGGTTACAATCACGTTCCACGATCAACGTAACCGATACGAGCCGCGCAACCGACCGACGTTTGACGTTCACACCCTTTTCTATTATTGCACAGGGGCTTCGTACGCACCTACATCATACGCAGCGCCTTGCGGACGCGGGGCACCATCGAAATCATGGTCTGGCGCGTCCTCCGCAATTCCTTTGTCGATGGCTTGCGACCCGGGCGCCAGGTGATAATCACCGCCGGCCGTGTTAACCAGCGGATCCACCGCGGCGATGAAGTTTCCAGTAAGGCCCAGATTGGCATCGGTGGTGTCTTCGATTTGAGACTTTTTGTCCAAAACGCTGCCGAAGAAACCGTTGTTCAGGGTAATGTTTTTGTTGGCGTCCTGGTTCCAATCAATAATATTGTCGCCTCCCAGAAATGCATCGTTGTTCACAAACAGGTTATTGACCGCCTTATTGGTGACAACCAGAGGATCAGCACGGCCTGTGCCGAAATATAGGATTCCGTGATCTGCGGTTTTATTACCGACGAAGGTACAATTGGCAACGGTAATAATATCCGCATCAATACGAACGAGGCCGTCATCCTGCTTATTTTCGTTGTTGTTAAAGATGCAATTGGTTACTATGACCCGAGCATTGTCATCCTCATCCAGGTTAAGTGCGGTGCCGTCGCCGCCTTCGCCGCTGATGTTGTCATTGGCGCAAAGCGAAACCCGGACGCGGTCCATTACGACGGACTTGCAGATGCCATCGACCATGATGCCCGCGCCATGTCGTCCTGCGGTGCAATTTTCGACCAGGGTGGTGGTAATGGTGATATCCAACCTGTTGGCAAAGCGGATGCCGCCGCCGTCACGGTCGCCAGCATCTGGCGCCGGCCCGCCGGCCCGGCAATTCTTAACGACGCTATTGCTAATCACGACCTTTGGGAACTCTATATAGTTGTCATTGGATGTTATTCCCCAATTGTCGATATCGATGCCTCCGCCATCATCGGCTGCAATGCTGCCGTCAATGGTTACGCCGTCGATGTAGATGCCGGGGTCGCCCACAGGGGCGTTAGGGTTGTTGGGGTCAAGGACTGCGGGATTGAATGGAGACGGCGAATTTGCGAAAATCGCGCCGCCGTTATCCGTTGCATTGCAATTGGTGAATGAGGTGTCGGTGATGAAGAGCTGAGCCGCACTGTTGGAGCGTATACCGCCGCCGCGCCGAGCCTCACCATTGGTGATGGTGCAACCCACACTTTGACCACACCACCATACCTGATCATTTCGAGAGGTGGTGTGTCGGGGGTGTAGCTGGTTCCTGCGATCTTGCCCGCGCCGGTAATGTAGAGGAATCCACCATCGGCGTCTCCGCTAACATTATCCGTCATGATGATCGGATCCAGACCCGTCTTGTTGCCGTCGCAAATGCAATTGATGATACTGAGGTTTCTGCGGACCGAGACGATGGCACCGCCGTCATCACGGGCGCGATTGTTGATAAAGGTTGAGTTCTCAATTGTCAGGTCCAGATTCTCCAGGTCAAAATTGGTGGCGCTAATCGCGCCGCCATCGTTGGACGCATTGTTGTTTGTGAAGGAACAATCAATGATATTCGCGGTGGACCAGCTCAAGCGCAACGTGCCGCCGAAACCCAGATAAGTGGTGGGAAGGTTAGGGTCAGTGGTGTCAACTCCTGTGGCCAGGGCGTTGCAGTTGTCAAATGCCACGTCAATCAAGGTACCTTCAGCGTAGTTTTCCAGGATTATCCCGCCGCCGTTGGTGCTCTTAAAGGGGTCTAAAATCTCATTGGCTGTGAGCGGGGGAACGATGGCCGGATCACCAACACGCCGGACATTCTTTTCCACATTGTCGGCCGCGCCGTTTTTAATGGTAAGTCCCTGAATGACCCAGCCTTTCGGTCCTGATGTGTTGTCGGGGTATCCTGCTTCGGAATAGGGCAGGTTGTCGTTTTGGCTGCGGTTGCCCCAACCGACGAATGCGCGCGTGACGTGGCCGCAGTCGATAATGGTCTGTCCGGAACCTGCGCCTTTGTAGGTGACACCATCTTTGATTTCGATCGCCGCCGTGATGGCGTAGGTTCCCGCAGCGATCTCGATGGTATCGCCGGCCTGAGCGCTCGCGTTCGCCGCCGCGATGTCTCCACCCGCTTCCACCTTGATCGTGGCGGCGGGCCGGCCCAACTGGATGTTGTCAATGTAAAACTTCGTCACCGACGCTGCATCCAGGTTCGAGACGAGCGCCAGCTCGAACCACCAAATGTTTTCATCGGTCCCGGCAATCGCTGACGTCAAAGCCTCTGGAAGCACCCACGTGTGTGTATGAGGCTGTCCATCGCGGGTAACGCTTTGCAAGCCGAGTTGTCGCCAGCCGATGTTGTTGTTTGGACCGGCGTCGTTGTTGTTCTGCGCATTGATGACCATCTCGACTTGCATCCATGTTGTGGTCATGTCTGCACCAAACGCGGTCACATCTGCCGTGATCACCGCACCGGGGACTCCCAATAATTGGCGATGGGACTTGATGTCCAACAGGGCGGCTATGTGCCAGCCCCCGGGGCCATCGACCTGCAATGCTCCAGCGCCGCGGGTCGCCCCAGTCGGACTCAGCGAAAGCGTAGCGTCCTTCGGCACCCAGCCGTCAAGGCTGCCTTCAAAATCGCCTACTACAGCACCATAACTGGTGGATATTGCGATTCCCAGAAGTACCGCAATCATCGCGATCCATGTTTTCTTTTTAGTTTTCATTGCTCTTTACCTCCAATAAATTTTAACTACCCCCATGCTATTACTCATGTACTGAGCCTATTTAATAGAACAAAGCCTGCAGCCCTATATTGCCCTACTTTTATTTCTACTCGATCCGCAGCCTCCCGATCCGCTCCTAAAACGGGCCGTCAACAACTCAGCGTAGATTTCAGATTAGCACAACGTCCCATATTTTTCAAGTTTTTTTTAAAAAGGAGCTATCATCCAATAAAATTGGCTGATTTTGCGAAAAAAAGAGCTGATTGCAGGCGGCAAATATCGTAAAATACGTTAAGTTTGCCAAAGGAATGGTAGAAATGGAGCATGGAGCTTTATATCGCCCATCTTATCCCTTGCTAAAATGTTCAGGAGAGCACAGTATGTCTGTTCGAAAAGAAATGAGTCGACGTGATTTTTTCAAGCTAACAGCTCTGGCGGCTGCCGGCGCGAAGTACGTTTTTAACGGTACACCCGTCATCGCTCAAGAGAAAGGTGAGCGGCCGAAGCAAGCCGATGGAGTCACGGTGCTTAACCCACAGAACCGCGTGCCGGTCAGCCTTATTATCGATGACTCGACTTGCCTGGTAAATCTGGCGCACTTTGGCATTCCACAATTCCATGAGGTTTTTCCCGAGCGCTACAAACAGGACTGGAAGAGCTTGCCTCGTGAAATACCGGATGCGTTTGTGCGCAAGTTCGGCCAGTGGTGTCGCGAGCATAAAGTAAAGGGCAAATATAGCGTTGTCCCTTATCCAGCTTTGGTGGGTTGGTTAGACCGTGAATTGCCCGGCTGGTCTAAGAAAGAGCTTGATGAGAGCATCAAGTTAGTGCGCGAGTTTATGATGCCGGACTGGGACATCCATCCTGAGATGGTCACGCACACCAGGGTCATCAACACGAAAACCGGTCGGCCATATCCTGAGATAAGCGAGAAATTTATGGAAAACTGGGGATGGTCGGTGGGCAAATCGGTCGATGAGCTGGCTGATTACATGAGTTATGCTTTGCGAATTCTCAAAAACGTTGGTTTGGACTGCGAAGGCATCACTACTCCGGGCGGCTTTGGAAACCGTGTGCTACCCGAGTTGGCCCAGGCCACACTTCAGTCGTGTCGCGACGTGTTCAAGGCAGAAATCCCTCACTATTTCAGGCACGCGTATTCTGACGGTGACCGGAGCGTTGCGCCGCAAGTTGAGTATGCTTCCGGCCTGACGGGGCCCGATCCAAAGTGCGTTGTGTCCATCATTGGCTGTACGGGTGACTGGTTTGGCGGCTGGGATGGGCTGTCACCAGGCTCAGTTGACAAGTTCATTACTGATGACCTCAAAGGCGGCCGATTGCCACAGATGATTGATAAAGGTGAGCCGGCAATCCTGGTCTGTCATTGGCCAGGTATATATTTCAATGGCCAAGAAATTGGCTTCAACATCTTTAAGGAGGTCGTCAATCGGCTTGCCACCAAGTACGACAATTTGATATGGATGAAACTTAGCGAGATCGCTCGATACTGGGCGGCCAGAGAACTGACACGAATCGATAAGCAAGGCCAGTTAGTCACGTTCAACGCTCCATTTGCCACGACACGATTTACCGTGCAAGTTCAGACCAATATGCCAACCGTTCCTAAGTTGACGTTCAATGGAAATGCTGTTCAACTGCGGCAGGTGAAAGAACTGCTGCAACTGGAAAATGGGACATGTCATGTAGATGGGCAGAAAGTAACCGTTTGCTTCGACCTGCCGAAAGGCAAATCGACTCTGCAAGTGGGGCAGGCGAGCTTCGGGAAGGAATCGTGATTAGGTGGCATTGTAGGCGCGTTTAACTTCGTCAGCTATGATTTTAAGCCCTCTTGCAACCGTTTCTTTGTCTTGTGCGTAATTTATACGGATACATTCATTCTTGTGCTGCCATTGCTCTTTGAGTCCCGGGAAAAAATAGTGCCCAGGGACAATTAGCACTCCTCTTTTTTTGAGGCGCTGGTAAAGTTCAGCGCTTGTAATGGGCAGGCCTCGCAGCCATAGCCACAAGAAGAATGTGCCTTCAGGCTTATGGATGTGAAAATCGATTCCGTCTAACTGTTCCAGCAGTTGTTCTACAGCCTCGTTTGCCTTTGCCTGATAGAAAGGCTTAATTACGTCCCTGCTCAAGTGAATAATCTGGCCGCTGCGAACCAGGTCGGTTGCTATTGCTGCTCCTATGCCGCCTGGAGCAAGGCTCATAACGGCGCTCGCCTGCGAAACCATAGCGATAACCTCTTGGTTGGCTATGACAATTCCCGTACGTGTTGCTGGCAGGCCAAGTTTAGAAAGACTCATACACACAATGGTATGTTCGTTCCAGATGGGTTTGGCCTCTGTAAAAATGATGTTTGGAAATGGCGTGCCGTAGGCATTATCAATAATCAAAGGAACATTATTCGCTCGAGCAAGTTCGCTAAGTTTTTCGATTTCGGGATCGGTTAAAACATTGCCTGTGGGATTGGTAGGTCGTGACACGCAAATAGCACCAATTTCATCGGTGACATTAAGCTGGTTAAAATTAACATAGTATTTGAAGATATGGTCGCTGATATGCTGGACTTGTGGCTTGTTGGCTACGAACAAATCGTCTGTTAGACTGACATCGCAGTATCCAATATATTCAGGAGCAAGCGGGAACAGGATCTTTTTATTAGCTCCGCCCTCAAAAGTGCCGGCGAAAAGATTGAAAAGGATGAAAAACGCCAACTGGCTCCCATTTGTTAGAGCGATGTTTTTCGATTGTATGGGCCAACCAAATTCATTTTGGAGCAAAGTGGAAAACGCTTCGATAAATTCCTTATTGCCTTGAGGTGGGTCATAATTTCCGATGACTCGCTCGAATTCGCCCTTATTCTCAAGAAGCCTCAACATGCTCTGGCGAAAGTACTGCTGGACCTTGGGAATGTGGGCCGGGTTTCCTCCACCGAGCATCAGAACATCCTTGCTTTCTGTTAGGGCATTGCCCAAATCGTCCATCAGTTGGCTGATGCCGGAGACAGTAGCGATTTTCTTGCCAAATTTGGATACTTTCACCATTTCGATTGCTTAAGTTAGTACTACAGCGCTACTTGAGTCTTAACGAAGCTAAACCGAAGCTTTGCATTTTGATTCTATTTATCCGTCCTGGTATATTGTGTCAATTCTTTTTCCTTTTCTATTGGTTTATCTAAAGAATATCTCACGTTTAGCTGTCATAAAAGTTGACAGTATCCTGGCGAGGTTGTTATAATGTAAAAAGCTTAAAATTTGGCGCCTGTAGCTCAATTGGATAGAGCTTCGGTCTACGGAACCGGCGGTTAGAGGTTCGAGTCCTCTCAGGCGCATTTTTCATCTGTGTTATCCAACGATGAACAATTTACTATTTTCTATTTACAATTTACTATTTACTATTGTAAAATAGTAAATAGTCAATAATAAATCTTAAATTGGTCTGGTTTGAGCCAAAAGGAAAGGAGGATTGTGGTGATGAACTGGAAATTAGTTCTTGTGCTTTTGATTATGTTGGCTTGCTCGCTCGCTATGACGAGTTGTAATAGCCATGCCAAGGAAAAAGCCGAGCTGGAGGGTAAGCTGGCCGAGATGCAGGCTGCTTTAATAGAGACCGAGGGCGAAAGGGACAGCTTAAAGGAGGATGTAAGCAGGCTGAAAGAGTCACTTGATGAGGCTGAGTCTAAACTGGAAAATGTTACGCAGGCTCGCGATAATCTGCAAGAGCGGGTAAAAGAATTTGCAAAGTCGGTCGACGAGCTGCGTAAGCAAGTCGATGCACTTACCAAGACACGCGATGAGCTACAAAGGCAAGTCAAAGAACTTACTGTGTCGCGGGACGCAGCGCTGGCTGCGGCAACGAATGCGCAAGCGAGGATCAACAAACTTACAGCTCAGTTGCAAAAGCAGGTA
>Ga0315312_1002484_pt1 | contig 12784 bp, 12 predicted proteins | sample TDP7_MG_FD_203629 | JGI IMG/M metagenome (GOLD analysis project Ga0315312, IMG submission 203629) | Freshwater sediment microbial communities from Lake Towuti, South Sulawesi, Indonesia - TDP7 | ecosystem: Environmental > Aquatic > Freshwater > Lake > Sediment | place: Indonesia: South Sulawesi... | reverse complement strand
CCTGATCTTTGATCAAATATGTGAGGGATACCGCCGTACTCGACAGGGACCCCCGGATTCAAGATCTGAGTGATGACAGCACCAGCAACGATCTCAGCATTCTCAACAGCTAGGGTTCCTGCAAGAGTAGCTGGACCACTTGCGGAAGCCATAACCATAGGGCCGAATGTAACAGGTAAGCCGTATCGAGCGAAGAGCTTCAAAACACCTAAAGCATTTGTTGCGAAAGTAAGGGGGCTCGTAGGCTCACAGAAGTACCAGAGCATAGGCTTCTTTCTTAGAGTTTCTTCGCCTCCAGCCAGTATCTCAAAGATCTTCAGCACATACTTAGCTGTCTTCTCATTGTAGATCCAAGTGAAAATTATCTTGGAGGAGCCTTTGATCAACTGAGCGTAAGTGTATACGTCGAGGGCTTCTATTGGAATATCATGGGCCGGAAGAATCAATGGGCCAACAATAGTGATGTTCTTTAAAGCGTCTCCGATTTTGATACCCTTTCCAAGGTCTTCCGTCGTTCCTATTCGTCTGGTCTTGGTCATCGGATCTATTAGGTTGATATGGCCGCCACTCGACAGAGTTCTCATCTCGCCGTAGCCGACTTTCATATCGTTCTCAGGATTTCGAGCATAGATAGTCCATTGATTGGGGATCTTACTGACGAACTCCATGACGAGCTGTTGAGGCAACTTAGCTATGCAAGACTTGTAGTCGACGAGGGCGCCATTCTCTTCCAAAGTCTTCAACAGATCTGAATCTGGAAGTTTTACACCTATCTTCTCAAGTATCTGCATGGAAGCCATGTGAATCTGGTATACCTGATCCTTGCTGAGAATCTTTAATATCTCTTTAACCTTGACCATCTTCAATTCATTCTCCCAGAATCTCACATCGAAACGCTCGGTCAAGTTGCTACTCAATAGTCTAATGGTCAAGCTCGACCTATAGATTAAAGCTTTTAATCGTAATCGAGAAAATAGAGGCAAATTGGATGGTATGTTGTTTGGGGAGGAGTTTTCTTGCCAAAAGCCAAAATCGGTTTGATAACAGTTTCGCTTCCCAGAGAAAGAGTTGATTTGGCCAAACATTGGAATTCGCTCGCTAGAGAAGAGTTGGAGAAAGCCGGGCTGGAGGTTCTATATCGGGAAGAACTTGCATTTACAGTTGACGATACTGTGAATGCAGCGAAATCTATGGAGAGAGACGGAGCAGATAGTATAGTCTACCTGCTGGGAACGTGGATATATGCGCCTCAAGTTGTTACTGCGGCTCAAGAGGTTACCTTGCCGACGATCTTGTGGAGTCCACGTGATGCAGCGGCCTTCTCACTTACTGGAGCGGGTGTAACTCACGGTTCAATGGACGAAGTTGGGATAGAGCACAAGTTCGTCTATGGCTCACCGAAAGACGCTGAAGTAATCGGAAGTATTACTTCGTTCGCGAGAGCCGCCATGGTAGTGAACAGGATGAAGAGACGAAAGCTCGGGTTGATAGGAGGACGTGTCGCGGGAATGTATACCACCATGGTGGACATGGCTCAAGTGAAGTCTACCTTTCAGGTTGAGGTAGAGCACGTAGACCAGTATCGAGTGATACTTGAAGCCGAGAAAGTTCCGCGTAAAACTGCTGAGGAAACGATCAAGAAGATACGCAAGGAATTCGGCAAGATCTACCCACCTGAGGAGAAGCTACTTCGTTCAGCGCGACTATATCATGCTGTAAGAAAGATAGTGAAGGAAGACGGATACGACTTTATTGGTATAAAATGCCAAGACGAAGTGATCGGCAACTATGTATCATACTGTCTTCCTGTATGCATGCTCAACGATGATGGGATAGTTACTGCATGTGAATGCGATCTGAACGCTGCGCTGACGATGCAGATGCTTCACCTTCTAACGGACCAAGCTGTCCTGTTCGCTGACGTGAATGATGTAGACTTCAACGAGAGAATATTGAGGTTGGTCAATTGCGGATCGATCGCTAGCAGTCTAGCGACCTCAAGAAAAGACGTGGACTTAGGACTCCAGTACGAGTACCTAGGAAGACAACAGGGATGCACCACAATATTCTGCTGCAAACCTGGCAGAGTCACCTTAGCCAGACTCAGCAGAATCAAAGGCAAATATGTTATGCTGATAGCTACGGGCGAAGCATTCAAACAACCCAAGGAACGGTTCAAGGAAGTTCGCGATGTCTGGCCTCATGCATTTGTCAAACTTGACGGTAACCCGAAGACACTCGTCCAGAATATCCGTTCAAATCATATGCATATGGCTTATGGAGAGGTCAAGGAAGAGCTGCTGGAACTTTGCAAACTGCTGGGCATAGAAGCCATCCTAGTCTAGGAGAAGAGAATAGCTTTTAGGTAAAGCAAACGTATTATCGGAGCATCATTCAAAATGAAAACAGGGGAAATGTTATTGAGCAAGGAACAGATCCTGAAAGAGATCATTGAGAGCATAGTTTCCTTCGATATAGATAAAATTAAGCCGTTGGCAGAGAAGGCTGTTCAAATTGGAATTCCGGCCTATACGGTCGTCATGGAAGGTCTGGCGAAGGGGATGGATGCAGTCGGCCAGAAGTATGAAGCTGGGGAGTACTTTCTAGCTGAGCTTCTTATGGCTGGCGAGACGATGAAAGAAGGGATGAAGGTTCTTGAACCCTATCTTAAGGACGCTAAGAGAGAACCTGTAGGAAGAGTCGTTGTCGGCACAGTTAGAGGCGACCTCCACGATATTGGAAAGAATATTGTTGCCACATTGCTAGAAGGATCTGGATTCGAGATATATGATCTCGGTGTAGATGCCCCACCTGAGAAGTTCACTAGCAGCGCGGCTGAGACGAATGCTCACATAGTTGCCATGTCAGCACTCTTGACTACAACGATGCCTGAGATGGGCAATGTCATCCAAGACTTGACAAAAGCTAAGATCAGGGACAAGGTGAAAGTCATTGTCGGAGGAGCCGCGTTAACAGACGAGTTCTCAAAGAGGATAGGAGCCGACGCCTACGGTCGAGATGCCGTCGAAGGCAATAACATGTGTAAGAAATGGATGCAAGCCAGAGTGAAGTGACAGTTCAACCTTAATACTTGCCATATCTCTTTGTGGCCTCAAGCATCGCTAGGAAGTTCTCAAGCTTGACCCCGTCATGAATCGAGTTGCTTGAGCCCATTATTAGTCCTCCACTATGCCCGGCTTTATCTATCACAGTCCTTGTTTCTCGGATAGCCTCTCCGACAGAGGCCCTTGAGAGCGTATATCCACAGTCCACGTTGCCTAGGAGACAAAGCTTGTCACCGTATCTCTCTTTCAACAACCCGATATCCATCCCTGCATCGCCCTCTATCGCTTGATAACCATCAATGCCGAGCTTTACCAGATCTTCGAAGACAGGCATCGTGTATCCATCTGAATGCAAGATCACTTTAACACCGCTCCTCTCAATCTCGGAAATCTCCTTCTTCAAGTACGGCAAAATCGACGCTCTAAATTCTTCAGGATTCATGAACGGACCATGAATATCGGCGATATCCTCGCCAACAACGATCGCATCAACTCCAGATTCAACCAGCTTCTCAGCAAGCGTAGTGTTGAAACGGAGTGAGAATTCCAGCAGCTCCTTGGTGAAAGCTCGGTCTCGATAGAATTTGACCAAAAAGGTTTCAAGCCCAGTGGTCATGTAGGCTGTTAGAAAAGGGCCGTCGACATATCCCGCAACGGCAAGGTCTTTCTTTCTTCCGAATTCTATTATCTGCTCAGCAAGAGCAGTTCTCCCCGGCATACTGGGGTCTATACCTTTGATCTCGTTCAGATCCTCCCATCTCTTTACTGTTCCGCTTATGTACCATGAGAGACCTGTAACGCCGGGACGGTCTTCCCAGATTCTTCCGAATTCGTCTTTCCAACGGTTCTCGCCAACCTTTGAAGGCAAGAATCCTTCCGGATAATTCTCAGGTATCCCTGCGGAGGCTGGAACCATATCCAATTCAGCTTTCTCGTAAGACAACACGATATCCCTAGCCAAGTCGCATAGTTCTCGACGGGTCATTCGGCCTAGAGGAGCCGAAACCGTTCGCCTGCCCAAGATCCTCTCAATAGTGGCTAGATTCACTCCCAACTCAAACAAGGGAACCCTATCAGGCTCCTCCAATTCAAGCGCCGCAATACATCTTTCTCTGGGCGTTGACGTCACGAGTAACTCCTCTGAAATCATTATTTTAAGTGCCAATATAAGAAGCAGGTCTCAGTCAAGACATTATCAATAGAAATGCCGCTTTCTACGCAAAGGCTAATAAACCGACTGTGCTGTTTTTTAGACTTGGAGGATATCTGAAAATGACTGAGGAGAAGAAAACAACTAGGCGAGACTACGTCAAGACAGCCGGAAGCTTTATCGCAGGTGCAGTTGTAGCTTCAGCTGCTTGGGGTGCTTATGAAGCGTCTAAACCTCCAGCTCCACCGCCCGGCGCTGTGGTGACTTCTACTACAACAGTGACGAAGACCGTGGCTGGACCTGAAGTCAAGGGAGCGAAGCTCTGGATACCTCAAGGAAAGATATGGGTCCCAATTTTGAACAGACTGATGACTTTCGACGAGATCGTCGATGAGATCAAGAGGGAGGGCAAAGTCACTATTGCCAACTGGACCTACTGGGGCTTAGTGGATACATGGTTCGCGCCTGAACTCAAGAAGTACGTTAAGGACAGGTTCGGCGTCGATATAGAAGTGGAGATCTTGGGAACGCAGGCGGCGAAAGGAGGCTTTATGTATCAACTTTACGCTGCGCAGGCCGCTGGGCTTCCAGCTCCATATGATCTTATGCACATCGAGTCGAACTTTATCCCTGAAGCAATTGCCAAGGAAATCGCGGAGCCTTTCCTTCCTTCAGCGCTCGTTCCGAATGCGCAGCTTGTAGATCCATACTTCCATCATTTCCCCTACGGCGTCCAGTTCCAACAACACGCGACATGCAACCTTACCGTCGATACGAGGCATGTAGACTTCCTAAAGCGATGGACGGACCTAGCAGATCCGAGGTTGAAGGGCAAGATTACTTTATGGGTCTTCACAGACAATGGATTCTGGGCGTTTCTATGCGAGGTTTGCGAGGATCTTGGCGGAAGCTACTTGAATCCGAACGATATGAAGAAAGCTATCGAGTGGGCTGCGAAGAATATACATCCGAATGTGCTTAAGTACACGAGTGACGAAGCGGACCTCATGGGAAACCTTGAAAGTGAGGTGACTTGGGTAGCTGGATACTGGTGTTGCTTGGCTGAAGGCTATGCGATCACGAAACCCCACTTGAAGGCTCCATTGCTAGATCCTTGGATGGCGAATCTGCCTGGGATCTTCTGGATACCGAAGGGATCCGAACATCCGGTGTTGGCGCAAATAGCCGCTGACTGGGAGCTGAGTCCTGAACATCAATTCCCCAGGATCGAGGACTGGCCCGGGACGGGATTGGACAAAGAGAAATGGTTGATGACCGAAGAGGGACCTTTGAGTCCTTACTATGAGCAGTTCTTCCCAGACTGGGCGAAAGATTTGGGTCCCAAGGGCCTCTACGAGGTCTACCCCACCGTTGAGGAAGCAAAGACCAAAGTGAAGAACCTCGATTGGCTGTATGTCATGGAACACCAAGAAGAATGGGTTCGAATGTACGAGGAGCTAATAAAGTAGAGCGAACCTGAATCCCTCTTTTTTTTGGCGTTACACTTTGAGATTCGGTCGACGCATTAAGACTCTTGCAATGCTCTCGCCCGCAATCTTGCTGGAGATCGGCCTCTTCTTCGTACCTCTTGTAATGTTGGTTGCAATCAGCTTTACCGAGAAGGCGTCGTTCTTTTTTACACCTGTTTATACCTTAGTCAATTATCTTAACATAGCCAATTTCTATGGATTCGACTTTCAAAATACTCTAACACTCGTAAGTGCAGCGGCTTTCGTCGATCTTATTTTTGGATATCCATTCGCCTATATAATGATAAGAAAGATTCGACGCTTCGCAGATCTCTTCAGGTCAATAATGCTCATCCCACTTTTCGGGGAACTCTACATAGCGTATGGATTATGGTTCGTATTTCTTCCCGGCGGCCCACTCTCCTTTATATTCGATTTCCTGAATATTCCGATTTCCAAGGCTTTGTACTCCGCTCCATCGGCCATCCTCGGACTTGCGATCTACACCTTTCCTTTCGTTGTTTACAATGTGGGAATCTCGCTTCAAGAGATAGAGCCTTCATTTGAAGAGGCAGCTCGATGTCTTGGAGCGGGGCCTCTTGGAACGTTCTTCAGAATCACATTTCCCCTGAGTTTTCCAGGAATGCTAAGCGGTTGGTTGATGAGTTTCGGTTGGAATTTAGGTGCTTACGCTATTCCTCAGATCATGGGTGGAGTGGTGACAGGGCAAAGGATAATATCGGTTAAGGTTTACTCTACAGGACTTGTGACCATGAATTTCGGGCTTTCTGCAGCGCTTGGAGTAGTTCTCGTAGTCATCTCTATGATTATTTTCTATATATCACTCAAAGTGACTAAAGGGGTTCTGGTATAGGTGAACCGTAAAACTAGTATGTTGGTCACGACTTCCGCTTCTTACCTTTATCTAATAATATGCTGCGCGATTCTTCTCCTGCCGTTTACCGTGACGTTGATAAGATCTGTCAGCCTCGCTCAACCAGATGGTTCAGTGATATTCTCTCTTTCCTCTTACAATGAGATTGTAGGATCATTCTGGCCCAAGATAAACCTAAGCCTTTCAATAGCGTTGATCACCGTTGCGATAGATACATTAGTCGGGGTTCCAGCCGCTTACGCTCTTGTACGATACGACTTTAGAGGGAAGAAAGCTTTGTTCTCATTTCTAAATGGCGTGTGGTATGTCCCAGGGGTTTGTTACGCTATGGCATTGGTCCTCGCGTACTACTTCATATACAAGTTTTTCTTGGGGTTCTGGGGTTATGTGGCTGCATACTCATGTGGGTTCCTCTTTCTGATGCTCTTGACATGCATGGTTGCATTCAGGCATTTTGATCCTCGATATGAAGAGGCTGCGCGATGCTTAGGTGCTGGAAGACTGAGAAGTTTTATTCGCGTTACTCTGCCTTTGATAGGGCCAGGAGTTACGGCTGGAATACTTCTTACATTCGTTCTGTCATTCAATGAGTTCATAACGGCTCTACTTCTCGCTGGCCCTACGCGGCTGACGACAGCTCCTCTCCGAGTGTATTCTGACATCAGGATGTACGGCGTTAGAGAGACCGTGGCTGCAGAGGCTACCGTTCTGCAATTGATTTCATTGTTAGTGGTGGTTCTCTACTTGAAGTTCATTGGAACAAGATATTTGAGAGGCGTAATTCTGGTCTGAGGCGGAAAATATATGACGCATGTAAAAGCGCTGAATATAACGAAGCGGTATGAGACTGTCGCCGCTGTTAACCGAGTTAATCTGGAGGCTGAAGATGGTAAATTTGTTACTTTGCTTGGTCCGAGTGGCTGCGGTAAGTCGACTACACTGAAGATCATAGCAGGTTTGATTTATCCCGACGAAGGCGAGATCTATTTCGATGATAGGAACGTCACTGAACTACCGCCTGACAAGCGAAACATAGGATTCGTCTTTCAGCGCATAGCGCTTTTCCCTCACATGAATGTGCAGAAGAATATAGCGTTCGGGCTTAGAATGAAACGTCGTCCAAGAGAGGAGATAGAGCGAAAGATCAAGGAAGTCTTATACATTGTTCATATGGAGGGGTTTGAGAAGAGGATGCCCTCACAGCTGAGCGGCGGTCAAGCGCAACGTATAGAGATAGCAAGGGTACTGGCGACTGATCCAGATATTCTATTGTTCGATGAGCCCTTGAGCAACATAGACGCGAAACTGCGTGATGAATTGAAGTACGAGATCCGTAGAATTCAACGAGAGACAGGGAAGACGATGATCTATGTGACGCATGATCAAGCAGAGGCATTTGCAATTTCAGACAAGATATACGTAATGAACAACGGCGCAGTCGAACAGATCGGAACGCCAGTTGAGTTATACGTGAATCCGGTCACACCGTTCGTAGCCAGTTTCATAGGATCTAACAACTTCCTCAAGGGTAGAACCCTCGATCTGAACCCATCAACGAAGGTGGCGATGGTTTCGTGCGATGGGATAGAGATAGAAGTTCCTTACAGTGACGGGTTGCGTGTAAACGATCAAGTTCTTGTCTGCATAAGACCTGAGGATATTTCTGTTATAGGAGAAGGGGATAGGAGCAAGTACAGCAATGTCGTTCAAGGGAAGATTGACGAGTCAGTATTCGCTGGGTTGCTTACGCGACTCAATGTAGACGTGAAAGGAATAATTTTGAAGATAGATGTCCATGGGTCAGACCGTTTTTCCTATCTCAATGTGAAAGGCAAAGAGGTGCTCTTAGGATTCAACAAGTGCAGTCTTATAACAGGGGCTACTGAAATCCCAGCATAGAGCTACACACTTATTGTTCGCTATTATGGGGTCTTCTGTGAATGTGCTTAGAAACATCACGAGGAGGTCTACATCCTCTTTTACGAGCTTCTCTGCCGTGCGTTTCGCCTCCTTCGAGGTGGTGACCAGATCATCGACGGATACTATTTCCAAATTCAGCTCTTTGAGCGCCTTCAACATCATTGAGGTGTTCTTCTCGGCCAATTTTATGTTAAGCAACGGCGTGGCTGTTGATACAGCTCCTAACTTTCTTTTCGACCATATTGTTTCCCGTTTGACGTTTGAAAAACCGATGAGAATTTAGATTCTCAGAGCGAAAGCGCAAAAAAGAGAGAGTTAGTATCTGTGTACTATCTTGCCGTACGGTAGGGATGCGTCGAAGATGCCGTAGTAGCCGGCGGTCACTTTCGTGGGCTCCAGTTTATAGAGCGGGTCTATCTCGGATTTCTCGAAATTTATGGAGCCTCTTCCCCCGAAGAATTGCCCTGCTCTCGGCGTCAACTCGCCTCCGTCTACTAGGACAAGTTGCCTTAACGGTTTTTCTCCCTCTTCCGCCGATGGAATATATTTTAGCGAGAATATTGGTCCGAATGGCAGTTCTTCGATTTTCGCTGGCCTCTCGACTGTTGAGAGTGCGCTCATAATCTTTGTTCCTGCTCTCTCAACTTCACCCTTGACTGTCTCCCGCTCAGCTGTGAGAGAGATCTTTGCGAGTTTCTTCTGGTATCCCCATATCTCCCTGCCCCCTGTGAGCGGTACTTCGCTGTCGACGTAGAGAAAAGGTTCGTATACCCCAGAATATTTGCCGTATTTGACTTGAACATACAGCGCGGCTTCGTGGAATGCTCCTTGCGTTGAGAAATCACAGTACGAAACCCATGCAATGACTTTGTTTCCGTTAGGCTCAAGTGGCTCAGGAATCACTTGACTTATTTTTTCCTTGGCGGTTTCGTAGAGGACAAGCTGAACTTTCCATCCGATCCAGCGAATCGGAGGCGGCGGATACAACGGTGCAATTATAGGATTGCTGAAACCCCATTTCTTAGGCGGCAGACCCATATTTCCCCCTCCAAATAGCAGATGAATAATAGCTTCTGCTTAAAACGTTAATCATCTCTCTAGCATCTGAAGTAGAAAAAGCTAGATCAATCTCGGTGATTGAATAATGGCGATTACTCCTCTTCTTTATGAAGGTTTGACAAGCTTGGCGACTGCGGAACCTTTCTTCACTCCTAAGTCTATTGATATGGGGTCGCATTTGGCCATCAAGAGAAACGCCATAGGTACGCTCATTCTTTCATCAGACAAAGTTTCATAATTCGCCATTCCTTTCACAACCAATACATCGCAATTTCTAATTCTCCTCTTTAATTCGGCGGAGGCTTCCTCCATCAAGAGCCCTAGCGTATCTGTGCCTGTCGTGATTACCTCAGCGATTTTTCGCAACCCAACCTCGTCTGCGTCAGTAAGCGTGGCGTCATTGAGAGCAGGTTCTTCCTTAACTGCTACCGTGACACTCGCTCCGATGCGATGTATCTCTTCGATCAAGACAGTGTCAAAAACTATCTCCTCTGCGTTGTCAGCGAGAAGAACAACGTTCTTCGAATGTCTCAACAGATCGTAAATACCCCTAGTATCATCTATCGTCAACTCAGTGTTGGCGAAAAGACGATTCAGCTTCTTGAAGTCAAATTCGTGGCCTATTATATCGAACTCTATAAGGTTTCCCAGTATCGACAGAATGCAAGCAGCTTTGAATCTCTCATAATTCTTTCGGCAGCCCTTTACGAATTCACGAGCTTCAGGAAGCATCTTTAAGGCTTGGATATTTGAGTGGTGCTTCAGCTCACGGTAAGGGTCGTTGTTCCCCGTTATCTTCTTGATCAGACGATCCCTTTTCGTTCCGATGGTCGCCGCCGTAGCTTCTGGAGAGAACTCAATGCTGAGTAGTTCCAGAAGTTTGATCATCGCATTCAGCCTAATGCTTGTGTCGCTAGTAGCTTTTTCGATCTCAAAGCAACCTCTCTGAAGAAGGCACGGTGCGCATTTGATGTGAGCTTTCAAGTCGTGAGTCGCCGCCTGTCGTTTTCTAAAGCGTGTGGTTACCGTAATGTAAAAAATCTAGTCAGTTGTTCTATCAAGTCAATGATGTTAGACTGATGTTGAAGACTTGAGTGCCGTCTTCCTCGGCTGTCTTCCCTTTTTCCAAATGAGAACAGCGACGACTATCGCTATGCCTAATGCGAACCAAATGCTCAGGTAGGGTTCCACGAACTTCAGCCAGAAGATTCCGATAGCTATAGCTGAAGCGATCGACCAGAACAATCGATCTCCGAAACCCATAGGCATTTGAATCGCCTTCTTTTCAATTGTTCATCAGGTCTTGTATAAATGTGTTAGCAGGCATCTCAGAAAAAGAATCCTCCGTAATTCAGTCCTTGCGCTTCATCGAAGGTTGTCGTGAGCATTCTTTAAAGACCATTCTGCGTTAACATTTACTTTTAGGGGCAGTTCTAATGGCGAGAGAACCGCACCTTCTGGGCATAGATGTAGGCACCGAGGGTACGAAAGTCGCGCTGTTTGACATCAACGGGCGCGTTGTGAAAGATGCGTATGAGGAGTACGAACTAATATGTCCTAAAGCGGGCTGGGCAGAGCAGGACCCGGAGAAGTGGTGGCATGCTGTCTCCAAGAACGTTAAACTGGTTCTTGCTTCATCGGGTCTTCCGGTTGAGGATGTGAGAGGAGTCGGTGTCTGCGGCCAGATGCATGCGCCAGTGCCGATAGACAAACATGGGAACCTGCTCTACCGCTCTCCATCTCTCTGGTTCGATAAGAGAAATGCACCTCAATGCGAGAGACTCAAGTCAGCAGTCGATGAGGAACAGCTGATAAAGATCTCTGCCAATCCGATAACCACGCCTTGGACTGGGATCAAGATAATGTGGATGAAAGAAAATGCCTTTGAGATCTACAAGAAAGCCTACAAATTCCTAGTTCCAAAAGACTACATAGTCTACAAGCTAACCGACGAGGTTTCCATAGACTGGTCAGAAGCTTCTGGAACCTACCTCTTCGACGCCGAGAAGGAGAAATGGTCTGATGAGCTGGCAGGTGCACTAGGAATAGATTTGGAGAAACTGCCGTCGATATACGCTTCTCATCAGGTTGTTGGAGAGATAACCTCTGAAGCAGAAAAAACTACGGGCTTACGTTCAGGAACACCTGTAGTTTCAGGCGGAGGGGATTTCCTATGCACTTTGCTCGGTGCTGGTGTGGTTTCAGAGGGTCGAGCTGCTGACATCTCGGGCACAGCATCTATTGTGGCCTTCTATTCGAAGAAGCCTCTGATCGACCGTCGAATAATGAATCTTCACCACGTGGTCCTGGGATGGATTCCTTTTGGGATAGTTGAAGGAGGACTTCTGAGATGGTTCAAGGACGAATTTGGCGAGGCGGAGAGAGAAGAGGCTGCGAAGAGAGGTTTGTCTCCTTACAAGGTAATGGACGAGGAAGCAGCGAAGATCCCAGCGGGATCGGACGGGTTGGTGCTAGTTCCTTATTTCATCGGTGAAAGGACGATGGGAAGCCCGTATGCGCGTGGAGTGTTCTTCGGCTTGACGTTGGCGCATAGAAGGGCTCATTTGATTAGAGCGATAATGGAAGGTATCACGTATGCTTCTAAGCAGAGTGTGGAAGTAGTTAAGCAGCTGGACTTGAGACCTGACGCGTTCAGATTGATCGGCGGAGGAGCTGTCAGCCCTTTGTGGCGACAAATCAAGGCAGATGTTTACGGGTTGCCGACGCAAGTCTTAAGTACGTATCAGGGGGGCGTCTTAGGCGCTGCGATACTTGCCGGCATGGGCGCTGGCGCATTTATGGACGCACCTTCGGCGGCCAACGAAATGGTTTCTGTCGTTGAATCTTGCAACCCGATAGAGAAGAACTCCGAGGCCTACGATAAGCTGTACAAGTTCTATGTGCAACTTCACGATTCTGTGCAAAGCCTGTACAATGAATTGGCGAAGATTGAAATGTAGCTCGAAAAGAGACTGTAATGATATCGTGAGAAGTATAAGAAGCATTTAGATGCGCCTAGAAACTCTTAAAAGCTCTCTTAAGATTTCTTGGCAATTCTCTAGGAATTCATGGAAAGTCTTATAGGCTTTCGCAAATCTCATTATCTTTTTGCGCAAAAGCGCTAGGTTGAGGAAAATGTGGAAAAAACAGAGTAAGCTTATTGCGGCGATAGCTATAGTGATCATAATCGTCGTGGGCATTGTAGTTGTGTGGTATGTAACGAGAC
>Ga0315312_1002483_pt1 | contig 12794 bp, 11 predicted proteins | sample TDP7_MG_FD_203629 | JGI IMG/M metagenome (GOLD analysis project Ga0315312, IMG submission 203629) | Freshwater sediment microbial communities from Lake Towuti, South Sulawesi, Indonesia - TDP7 | ecosystem: Environmental > Aquatic > Freshwater > Lake > Sediment | place: Indonesia: South Sulawesi... | reverse complement strand
CCTACTTTATAGTATTATGACACAATTCCACGATCAAATCATTATCCGAAAATGTTTCTTAGATGGAAAGGTTTATTACGGGTCTGTGATACTGATATGGTGATCTGTGATACGTGAGGTGTGATATCACGGTAGGTGGAAACATCGCTTATGGATGAGGTAATTTTGATAGTTTATGTGTTGTTATCCATTCTCACCAGCGGAGTAATGTTTGCCTATTACAGGAGAATTAGACAGGGATCAAAGGAATATGTGAAGGCAAAAACTGTCCTAAACGAGATGGTTCTCAGCTTTGACAGGGACATTGATGCGCGAACCCAGGATATAAGAGAGATTGCGAATAGAAGTGATGGTGTAGCACATGAGAATCTTAGAGCCGTGCAGCGAATAGACTCGGAAATTATAGGTATTAAAGGTCAGCTAGGTGAGTTCACAAAGGTTAATGAGACTCTCCGAACCAGCTATGACACTTTGAAAAAGAATGTTGACGATCTATTATCCCAACGAAATGAAATTATTGAAAGAGTGGGCAGGCTTGAGTCATTGAGAGGGGAAATTGAGATGTCACGGATCACAATGGAGCCTGCCATACCACTGAGAAAAGAGAAGGCCTTAGCCCCTTTGACCCAAACCGAGCTAAGAATACTTGAGTTATTAGCTTCTGAAGGTGAAAAGACTGCCCCCCAAATCAAAGAAAAAATTGGGTTAACAAGGGAACATACTGCGCGTCTAATGAAGAGATTATTTGCAGGAGGTTATGTGGAAAGATCAACCAATGGGATGCCTTACCTTTATCGTCTTAAGAGGGAGATGGAGGACCTCCTCAGGGAAAAGAATATTAGTGGTCAGATTGGGGGGTTGCTTAGTAATTCCTTTAAATCTTTTGATACGAGTCTGTAAACAACTTTGTTTGAGTTCTTCGATTTAACAAGTATACCTCTTTCTGCAAGTCTTGCAAGGTAAGTTGATAACGTACTAAGGCCAACTGGGTCATTAGTCTCCTTCTCGTAGAGAGACTGAGCTTCCTTCGCCGAAAACCATGCCAGTGGGAAATGCTTCTCAACAACAAACTGTACTTTATCAAACTTTGACAATTCTTGAACATATTTTGCCTCAGGGCTTACTCCAGGCATACCTCCCAATAATTCAACCATGTCAAGGATACGTAATGCGTTCTTCCTTGTTACACTACCTTCGAGGCTTATGGTGTACCGGTTTCCAGTCTCATCAAAAACCTCGACTTTCATCTTCCTGACAGGCACTGAGGCAGCCACCAACATCAAATATTGTATCCATATTTTTGCCATTCACAAGTTATAAATAATTTGGTGAAGAGTGAAGGAAAAAGAGAACAAAAATTAGCCCAGATTTAATGAAAGTTGGCAATTTCCACTTTTCTATTTTAACAAACTTCACAAAAGAAGGTCTTAGGGCAACCGAGAAAGAGAATTAAATGGATTCAATCTCCAAAGGAAAGGAAGGGGTAAGCGTTTCACATTAAGTAGCACAAGAAAAAAGCAATCTTTCGATAAGAAGTCCATAAATGAGACAGCGTTACTACAATTATACTCATACTTCACAGATAGAGAAAATATAATTGGATAGATACAAACACCGACCCCGTACTTTCCGATGGAAATAGATTATGCCGTAAGCCCAATTCGTACTTAGTATATTCATATTAATCATAATCTTTTACAATCTAATAATATAACTAAATAGTTTTGCAGTGGAAATGAAGGGGTGTGTGTTTGGTCTTTTTTATAAATTTAATTATAAATTTAATTATTGGTCGATTTTTTTGTATGACAGAACTTATCTGTAAAATAAAGTGAAGAGCAAACGTTCCTACTTCATGAGGGTTCTTAATGGATAGACAGAGGGATATCTTAGAAACGGTTTTTGGTAACTTCCTCAGAGGGTCTAGTATCTTTAGAAATAAAGAAACGTTAAGACACGACTTTTTACCTGGCAATCTTCCTCACCGAGAGGAGCATATCCGCTATTTAGGCGAAGTGGTAGCTCCTGCTCTGAGAGAATCGTGTTGTTCGAACGTTCTTGCTTATGGGAAAACAGGTACTGGGAAAACCGCTGTTATGAGGTTTGTCTTGAATAAGCTTGTTCAGAAGGCTCAGGAGCTTGGCTCCTCGGTTAAGGTATGTTTCGTCAATTGTCGACTAGCCGGCACTGAATATCGGGTTTTCCAAAGTTTATGCTCAACCCTTGATATTAGAGTCCCTTTCACAGGCCTTGCACTTGGAGAGGTTTTTGATAGATTTAAAGGGGGTTTAGATAAGAAAAAAGTCCTATTTATCATAGCCTTAGACGAGATTGATGCTATAATCAAAAATCGTGGCGATGTCCTTCTCTATGAACTTACAAGAATAAATGAGTCCTTACAAACCAGTAAAGTCGCTATCCTGGGAATATCAAATGATCTGCGATTTAAGGAGCTACTTGACCCAAGGGTTCTAAGTAGTCTAAGTGATGAAGAGATGGTTTTTAGACCTTATAATGCAGATGAACTCCAAGATATACTCCAAGATCGGGCGCACTTAGCCTTTGAAAATGGCGTCCTTACTGACGGAGCGATTAAGCTATGTGCGGCACTAGCTGCCGCCGAACACGGGGACGCCCGTCGAGCCTTGGATCTTCTTCGTGTTGCAGGTGAGGTGGCAGAAAGGGAAGGAGATGTATGCATCTTAGAGGATCATGTACGTATGGCCCAAAAGAGAATTGAATATGACCGTATAGTTGAGACTCTAAAAAGTTTGCCTGCCCATTCTAAGGTCGTACTATTAAGCGTTTATCTCTTTACAAAGTCGAACATCAACAGATCTATGACTGGCGATATATACAACCTTTACTGTGAACTTTGCCAGCAGCTGGGTATTATGGCTCTTACTCAGAGAAGGGTCAGTGGTTTGATAAACGAGCTGGATATTATCGGGCTTCTCAATTCGCGCGTTATTAGTCTGGGACGTTATGGCCGAACAAAGAAGATTAGCCTAGGTATTTCTCATAAGGTAATCAAGGAGGTCTTCCTTGAGGATGAAAGGTTGAGCGCCATGGTGGACTACACTCCTTCATATTTAGCTTCAATTCGCCGATAGGCTTTTAGACCTTTCATAGATAAACAGAAGCTTATATTGTCCTCGTAGAACCTGACACGAAGTTTATAGGAATCACCTGTAAAGTCTGCAGATTTACTATGGGCACGATGCCAGGATTTGGGGTGTGCCCCATCTCTCTTTGATATTCTGTTTGCCTTTGCCAAGCACCAGAGTTCACGACAAGTATACCGCGGTAGTTGCTGTAGCTCATCATGTGTACATGTCCAGCTTGGAATATGTCGGGAACCTTCTCGATAACTAGATGGTCGGTTCTCTCGGAGGCTATAAGGGTTCTTTGGCCATAGATCGGCGCCAAATGTCTACACTGTAAAAGAAACTTCATTGCCTCGTCTGGCGCTTGAAAACTCATTCTAGGGACGGTTGAGATCACATCATCCAGACTCCGACCATGACATAAGAGCAAGTTTACTCCATGTAAACTCAAAGTTGACGGGCTTCCGAGTGAGTAGATCTTTCTGGCTTCATAGAGTGGTTGAGCATACTCTTTAGAGATGGCGGGTTGAGGTAAGGCCCTTCTACATCCGTCATGGTTTCCGGGTATAATGGCGACCTCAATGTAGTCAGGAATTTCTTGGATGATCTTTGCCGCTGCCTCATACTGTCCATAAATATCTTTTATCTCAAGTTCTCTAATTTGTTCGGGATAGATTCCCACGCCATCTACTATATCTCCTGCTATGACTAAGTATTTGATATGACTTGCAATCTCTCTCAGAGGGGTATCGCCCATCCTACCTTGAAGCCAAAGTATGAACCTCCGAAAAGTCTTTTTCATGAACATCTTACTCCCCACATGTAAATCCGATATTAGCGCCGCGTAGACAGGAACTGAAGCGACTTTCGCTTTTTTCTGGGGGGCATCAGGGAAGATGATATCTTCAGCTACTAAGAAATTTCCTCTGCCTTTTTTGGCGCAGACACAAATAATCTGGTCCAGTATAAGCCTTTGAGTTTTCTGGAAAACTTCACGGTTCTCAGAGGGGACAAAAGCTATTGTACTAGCCTCCAGATCCTCAACTTGAAGGAAGATTCCACGCTTTGACTCACGTTTTCCACTGACCATGCATATAATCTTCACCTTAGAATTACTGGGCGCTTTGGATGCTTCCAGTATGGTGGTTGTATCTCTGGCGTCCATCCTACTATTCATTATCTTCCGCAATCTTCTGAAGCGATCCCTAAAATACTCAATATAATTCTCAAGAGAGCCTTCTGTACTTATTTTGTCCGTGGGGTCGCTTAACACTTGTAAGTCAGATTCTATCTCCTTTGCATAAGGCTGAAAACTTGTCTTACTCGTCTCTGGTGGCAACGTTGGGGGAGGCTTAGATGGGCGGAGCTCCCTCAACTTTCTCTCTATAAGTTCACGGCTTATGAATAGAGGCTTCTCTGAGAGGCTGTCGACTTCCGCCATAACGCTTCTGATCAGGATGTCTGGGTCTACTTCTTGTGACGCCTCTCTAAAGGATTCAAATGCTTCCTTGTCGATCTGGTATCCTGCTTCAACTACAAAAGATACTGCCCTTCGGAGTTCAGTTTCTTGTGACAATGCCCATCCTTCTTGCGTGAGCACCAATATGATCCTTCTGCATTCTCCAATTTAATAATTTTTTCTTAACATTGAAGTATATGATGAGCCTGAAAGAATTAGTTCAATTTTGGTCGATCACATTCATACTTTTCCAATAGCCTTTTATTATGTATATACAAAATTATGTTTTGACGGTGGTCAGATGGAACTACGTAAAGTCCAAGAGACAAGAGGTGGAACCTTCTTCGTTACCCTCCCTAAGGATTGGGCTCTAAAAAACGGGATAGGCAGAGGCTCGGTTGTTTCAACTTCTATAACTTCTAATGGACGCCTGGTCGTTGATCCACGTTATAATCTAGAACCGACTCAACAGACCGCAACAATCAAGCCTAGTCAACATCTTAGCCGTGAAATAATCGGTAAATATCTTCTGGGATACGATGTTATACGGGTCGAGGCGAAAGATAGGATAACGATGGAGCAAAGAGAAATTGTTAAAGACGCGTCTCGTCGACTTATTGGCTTGGAGATCATTGAGGAAGACTACGCAAAAATTGTTATGCAATGTCTGTTAGAGCCTTCCGCTTTGTCTCCAGAGAAGATACTTAGACGCGAACATCTGATTGCTACTAGCATGTACCGTGACGCTATCACTGCACTGATTGAGGGTGACGTTCAACTTGCTAAAAGTGTGACTGCCAGGGACAACGAGGTCGATCGATTATACTTCCTCCTAGTTCGAATCCTAAGGACCGTTGTCCAGAACCCAAGCCTCAGCGAAAAGTTGGAGGTTCAACCAATAGATTGCCTTGATTACCGTCTGACGGCAAGCTTAGTCGAATCCGTCGGTGACCAATCATTGCAGATCGCTGAATACGCAGTTCGGTTGAACGGCACAAAGTTGAACGATGATGTTTCTAGGTCTCTTTTGGAATTTCACAATGTTGTTTATGAGTCCTATACAGATGCTTTTGCTGGTTTCTTGTCACGCAACATATCAATCGCGGACTCTGTTCGAGATAAGAGAGATACGGTCGAAGGGTTGTCAAACAAGGTTGAATCAGCGTGTAACACATTCCCTATGGAGACCGCGCAAAACCTCATATCTGTGATATCACTTGTGACCCGTATCTATGATCACAGCGTAGACATATCAGACCTTACTACACCGAAAGTCCGATAGATAGATGCAAACGGATTAAGGATTCACGGGCAGGTTTCTAGGCTTCTTACAAGACTCTATTCCTAGCTGATAGCCTTTACGACAAAGAGGTTGTCGCAAAGGAAGGGTTAAGCCCTTGATGGTATGGCAAAAGGACCCATGGAAGACTAAGTTTTTATATAACTTCTCACGGTTCTAATGAAACCCTTGGAGACTTGACACTTTGAAGACGGCTCGAAACTGGGCTCTATTTACAGTTGTTGTTCTCATATGGGGTACTAATTGGGTTGTTATGAAGAGTGGACTGAAACTTGTCGGACCGTTGAATTTCGTGATGCAAAGGTTCCTTTTTTCCTTCATCGCCCTGTCCCCTTTTCTGGTTTTTCGACAGCATGATGCACCTAAGGATAGAAGCACTTGGATGAGACTTCTGTTACACAGCATCCTCAATACACTTAGCATGCTCTCCACTAATATTGGGTTAGTATACGAGCAGTCTGGTATTAGCGCGGTGTTGACTTATACCCAACCATTATTCGTCTTCTGTCTAGCTGTTCCGATTCTGAAGGAAGTGTTAACTGGAGAAAGGTTTTTAGGGGTAACCATAGGTTTCCTTGGGGTGCTGGTTCTATATTTGAAAAGAATCCTTTCTTCCTCATTGGTTCCGTTGTCGCTTGGTTTTCTACTTACAGGCGCCTTCCTCTGGGCAATTTCGATTGTCTACTATAAAAGGTTCCTAAGCTATGTGAACCCAGTCCTCACAAATGCAGCGCAGTTTACAGTAGGCTTGATCCTTCTCTCCTTCTTAGCCGCAGCTTTTGAAGGGTTCTCCTTCGTAATGAGCGGCACTTATCTCCTTATGCTCCTATACATGTCGATTATGGCATCTGCTATGGCATTGACTTTATGGGTATCTTTGCTTAGAGAGGAGGAAGCCACTGTGATCTCAGCCTCAAGTTTCGTGATCCCGATGGTGGCTTTAATCTTCGGGTGGATTTTTCTCCAAGAGACTATAGAAATGGAATCAATAATGGGTTTCGCATTGATATTAGCCGGAACTTACCTAGTCAATAAGAAGGTTCCAAGTTCCCCAGTCAGATAGATTTTCACAAGACCTCTATAGTCTATTTGATTTTTGTACTTAGGTTTCCTAGCCCATCTTGGCATGTAAAGGTTGTTCATCGTAGGATTTAAAATTTGAAGTATTCGTAGATTATCTCTAAGAAGGCTTAATGTCGGCTATGGCTAGAAGATCTCCTTTTCTCCGATCTTTCTATAGGTCTTTCCTCTCACTTTTACAGTCTGTATTGTGTCCTCTTCAGGTATCTTCTCAACTGTCTTTCTTCTGACGGTCTCCCCACATATGCCGTTTGGCAGTAGACGTCTAGTTATGCATATTGGATAGCTGCAGTTTGCTGGGTTGCAAGGTTCATCAGTCCATCGGCACCATACAGTCTTACCTCGGTATTGAAGGGAATTCTTTCCGCATCGGAATTTTTCACACTTCGGAAAACACTTCTTCGGTTCAGACAACGTCAACACAACCTAACTAATAAGATAGTCTGAAAGGTTGCAGAGTCTAGTCATTATTCTGTCGATAGGCATGAAGCAAGTTATAAACTTTTCTTGACGGGTCTTGCCTAAATATTTTATGAATCTATCGACTATGTGCCCTTCATCTTCAACTGGTTGGTCACTCCGCACAACATTTTAAAGCGTCGAACACCACAGTTTTTCTTAGGAGGAGAGATCAAATTTGGTTTCTCACATCCGCAAAAGAGATGGCAGGATAGTCGAATTCGATCCAAGTAAGATCACTCGTGCTATTCATAAGGCTATATTAGCCTCAAAGGTGGGTGATGGAGACTTAGCTGGGAAATTGTCTGCTCAGGTCGTGACTATTGTCGAAGTAGATTTTAGAGAAAGAGTTCCAAATGTTGAGGATGTTCAGAATATTGTAGAAAGAGTTCTTATTAAAAATGGTTATGCCGAAGTCGCAAAGGCCTATATCTTATACCGAGAGAAGAGAACCGAGATTAGAGAACGGAAGATGATGCTGGGCGTCACAGACGATCTAAAACTGTCGCTTAACGCCGTAAGCGTTCTTGAAAGAAGATATCTGCAAAAAGACGACCGAGGAAGAGTGGTTGAGACACCTTCTGAGATGTTCCGTAGGGTGGCCAGGGCGATCGCGGCACCAGCCGTAGAATATGAGAAAAGCATTGATCTTAAGGGTCTTGAAGACGAGTTCTACAGGATTATGGCTAACCTTGAATTTCTCCCAAACTCTCCGACGCTTATGAATGCGGGAACAGAGATTGGGCAGCTTTCTGCTTGTTTCGTCCTCCCAGTTGGAGACTCTATCGAAGAGATATTCAACGCTCTAAAGTATATGGCTTTGATCCATAAATCAGGTGGCGGAACAGGGTTCTCCTTCTCAAGCCTCAGACCCCGTGGCGATGTTGTGAAGTCAACGATGGGTGTAGCCAGCGGTCCCGTGTCTTTTATGAAGATCTTTGACTCAGCCACGGACGTCATCAAACAAGGCGGCAGGAGAAGAGGCGCAAACATGGGGATTCTTCGTGTGGATCATCCAGACATCATCGAATTCATCACGGCTAAGGAGAAAGAGGGGGTCCTTGCGAACTTCAATATCTCTGTTGGAATTACTGACGAGTTCATGAGGGCTGTAGAAGATGGCTCGCATTACAGTTTGGTCAACCCTCGCAGCGGTGAGACGTTAAAGCGGCTAAGGGCGAAAGACATCTTTGACTTAATGGTTACTACGGCTTGGCGTACGGGTGACCCAGGCCTCATCTTCCTCGACGAGATTAACGGGGGAAATCCGACGCCCAGCGTTGGAAGGATGGAAAGTACGAATCCATGCGGCGAAGTTCCACTTTTACCATACGAGTCATGCAACTTGGGATCGATCAACCTCTCGAAGATGACTAGTGACGGCGAGATCGACTGGGATAAACTTGGGAGAGCCGTGAGGACGGCGGTTCACTTCTTAGACAATGTCATCGATGCTAACAAGTACCCATTGCCAGAGATAGAGAAGAACACAAGGGCAAACAGAAAGATAGGCTTAGGCGTAATGGGTTTCGCTGAGATGCTAGCCCAACTAAGTGTGTCCTACGACTCAGAGGAAGCACTATCCATTGCTGAGAGACTCATGTCATTCATCTCTGAAGAAGCAAGAAAAAAATCCATTGAACTTGGAGAAGATAAAGGGTCCTTCTCCAACTTTGCCGGTAGTATCTGGGAGAAAAGGGGGTTTAAAGCTATGCGTAACGCAACAGTCACTTCAATCGCTCCCACGGGCACAATAAGTATCATCGCTGGGACCTCAAGCGGGATCGAGCCTCTCTTCGCTGTTGCCTTTGTCCGCAACGTCATGGGAACCCAGCTCTTCGAGGTTAATCCCGTATTCGAGAGGGTAGCCAAGGAGAAAGGTTTCTATAGCACTGAACTGGTGACAAAAGTAACGAAGTTTGGATCCGTCCAGAATGTAGAAGAGATTCCGAAGGACGTAAGAAGAACATTTGTGACCGCTCTAGACATCGCGCCTGAATGGCACGTTAGGATGCAGGCTGCATTCCAGAAATACACAGACAATGCCGTCTCCAAGACGGTTAATCTGCCCCATGAAGCCACACTAGAGGATGTTAGAAGGATCTTCTTCCTTGCTTACAAGCTCAAATGTAAGGGAATAACAGTCTATAGATACGGAAGCAAGAGCGAACAAGTCCTAACCTTTGGCTCGGTTCAAGCAACAGGCTCAGATGAACCCTACACCGAGGCAAAGCCAGAGTTCGCTGGAGAATGTCCTACCGGAGTCTGTCCCTATTAAGAACGTACACCAGAAACATGAGCATAGATTAAGGCGAACAGTCAATACCTAGAAGGACAAGCATGGAAGTAGCAAGCCTTCCAACCTATCAAGAGATTTGCATGTATTACGAAGGGAGAAACCTTGGGAGTCAACCTAACGCCTATTATCATCAAACATATAGTTCGTCTTGAAGACCTTGCAGGACGAAAGATCGCCGTCGACGCCAATAATTTTCTATACCAGTTTCTGGCTCTCGTCAGAACTCCTAGAGGATTTCCCTTAGAGGCTCCTAACGGTTCAGTGACCTCTCATCTTGCTGGGCTTCTTTATCGAACAACACGGCTACTTTCTGAATACAATATGAAATTAGTATTTGTATTTGACGGAAAGCCTCCAGAATACAAGAAGAAGGAAATCGAGAAGAGGCGTGAACTTCGAGAGAAGGTAACCAGAGAATGGCAAGAAGCCCTCAAGGCTGCCGACTACGCTAAAGCCTTCTCTAAGGCGGTCATGACAAGCCGGCTCACTCAGCCCATGATCCAAGACGCCAAAAAACTGCTAGAATTGCTTGGAATACCATACGTTCAGGCTCCAAGCGAAGCTGAGGCCCAAGCGGCTTATATGGCGATGAAAGGCGATGTCTGGGCTTCGAGTAGTAAAGATTATGATTCCCTTCTGTTTGGGACTCCTAGGCTTATAAGGTATCTTACAATCTCAGGTCGGGAGTTTCTTCCAAGCAAGATGACTTCGAGACCCTTGAAGCCGGAATTGATCACGCTTGAGGAGTTTCTGTCAAGAATAGGCATCACCCGCGAACAGTTGATTGATGTGGCAATACTGATAGGAACGGATTTCAACGAAGGTATCAAGGGCATCGGCCCTAAGACAGCCTTGAAGATCATTAGAAGGCACGGCGCAATCGAGAGCCTTCAGGATGAGATTAGAGGCAAAGTGGTAACTTACTATGAAGAAGTCAGAAGACTTTTTCTGACACCTAAAGTTACCAATGAGTATAACACGAATTATGGACGGCTAAGAGAAGACGAACTCTACACCTTCCTTTGTGACCAAAAGGGTTTCACAAGAGACCTTGTCGAAAAAGCTGTTCAAAGGATAAAAATCACACGGGAGAAAACGGAGCAATCATCCCTCGGGGAATGGCTAGGAAAACCTAATTAAGCTTGGTAAGAATCCTTTCTAATATTTTGGGCAGTTCAGTTAGTAGAAGGCTTACAGAGCAAAGTTGCTTACCAAGCGAAGGAAACCTTTCACTCAGTCTCGCCTTCAGCTTCAGAAGTCTCTCCAACAATCTCTGCTTCAGCAAACCTGCGACTTATTCTCGTTATCTTGACCCTTAGATGATCGCCCGGCTTTGCGTTTGGGATGAAAGTAACCAGGCCTTTGATTCTGGCAATGCCTTCGCCTCTGCGGCTCAGTTCCTGGACTTCTACGTCGTATTCTCTTCCTATATCCACAGGCTTCGGTAGGAATCTTCTGCCCCGGTCTCTGTTGAAACCTCCTCTTCTTTCCCTTCTTTCACGTTCCATCTTCTCACCTCTTCTTATTCACTCATATATGGAAAACATCACACTTACTCTTGGATCAAATCCTAAAATCACAGGACGGTTAGTCTACCATATCTGCCCACGTTCAGCTGGACTTCTCCCCGGAATGATTTCGTGTAGCCATTCTGGATCTGGACCTTGTCGTTGACATTCACTTGATCGATCTGCTCGTTCCATAAAACCAGTTTTATTGTGCCAGTCCCATCGCTTATCGTAGCTTCGGCCACTCTGTAAGTCTCGTCGCTGGTTCTTGACCGTACCTCCCTGGGTTCAGATATTTCTAGAACCTCTGCAACAAGGTCTACCCTTCTCATACCGTCTCTAAGTTCCGCGATCTTCAACCATTCTCCTCCTATCTCAGTTCTTTCCGCGAATGCTAATCTCTTGCATTGAGTCTTCGCGTTGTATTAGGGACATACATCCTCCAAGGTTCATAGACCTCTATTGCCTATACTGTCTTTAAATGTGCTTCATTCACCTATTTCCTGCCAGAAAACACTGAAGAGCATTGGAATTTGCTCATTCTGTTCATCTCTTTTGCCTTTTTCCGATTTTCCAATGAAGCCTTTCGGCATTTCTCCTTTAATCCCACGCGCGGAAACTAACATCTTAACAGGACCAGAGAAGTCGATACCAGTCCGGTTCTCGCTTTGGCCCGATCAGATGCCAGTAATCGATGGAAGATTGCATGTTGAATATAAGGTTTATCATAAAGCGAATTCGGGGAGACATCTCGAATTCCTGCTTTGAAGAGTTAAATAGTAGCAGGCAAGGAATCTTCTGAAGGTTTCAGTCTCGTTAATGTATATGGGCAAGGTGAGGTTATGCTCAAACTTGGACTTGTCACGTACAACTTAGCATGCGACTGGGATATTCAGACGATAATCGAAAGGTGTTCCAAAACAGGTTTCGAAGCAGTTGAGCTACGCACCACACATGCCCACGGTGTCGAGCCTTCTTTGAGAGAGGGAGAACGGAAATCCGTCAAACTAAGATTCGAGGATTCACGAGTTCGCCTGCTGAGTCTAGGGACAGTGTGTGAGTATCACGCTACTGAAGAGAAAGAAGTTCTCCGAAACATAGAACTGACGAAGGAATTCATCAAACTCGCCCACGATATCGGCGCCATAGGCGTAAAAGTCAGACCTAATGGCCTTCAGCGGAAAAAAGGAATCTCAAAAGACAAGACTCTGCAGCAGATAGGTTCGTCCCTTCGGGAATGTGGAAGGTTCGCCGAAGAACATGATGTAGAGGTGTGGCTTGAGGTTCACGGACCTGGAACAAGTGATCTGCGATGCATAAAGCGAATCATGTAGATCGCGTGTCACGAAAAAGTCGGGGTCTGCTGGAACTCAAATGAGACAGACATAGTAGATGGATCAGTCTCTGAAACCTTCAATCTAGTAGAAGAATGGATCCGTTCTGTGCATATCCATGAGCTCTATGACAGGTCCTATCCTTGGCGTGAACTATTCAGTCTGCTTAAAGATGCTGGGTATGACAGGTACTGTTTGGCTGAAATCCCTACAAGCCTGGAGCCGGAAAGGCTGATGCACTATTATCG
>Ga0315312_1002482_pt1 | contig 12797 bp, 10 predicted proteins | sample TDP7_MG_FD_203629 | JGI IMG/M metagenome (GOLD analysis project Ga0315312, IMG submission 203629) | Freshwater sediment microbial communities from Lake Towuti, South Sulawesi, Indonesia - TDP7 | ecosystem: Environmental > Aquatic > Freshwater > Lake > Sediment | place: Indonesia: South Sulawesi... | reverse complement strand
CTACAATCGGTGACGAGTCCATGTAGGCGTTGGCTATACCCGTCACAAGGTTTGTTGCTCCAGGTCCAGATGTTGACATACAGACCCCGACTCGTCCGCTTGCACGCGCATACCCATCAGCAGCATGAGCTGCGCACTGCTCGTGCCTCATTAGGATGTGCTTTATGCCCGAATCATCAAATAGATCGTAGATCGGCAGAACATATCCTCCTGGTATTCCAAAGATCATGCTCACTTTCTGTTGTTTCAGAGCCTCTATGAAGGATTCAGCGCCGGTCATTCTAACCATTCATGAACCCTCCTTGGTTACTTTGATTTTCATAGAATGTTCTTATCTCCTTACCTACCTTCAAAATCAGATTGGAGATGTTAGAAATGTATGAGAGTCTCTTTAACAAATTAGCTACAAAGAACCCTAGGGAGCTCAATTCAGCAGTGGAGGTAGCGATTCCTCCATACCCGAATATCCCTCACTTTTCTGCCCTCCAAAGGAACGAAGCAGAAAGAACTATCTGCTTCATACTTATAAGCTTTTTGAATCCACTGACCCAGAAACCTGTGACTTGAAAGTCTGCGTGACGTTTCATTGAGTCATCCTTCCACCAAGGCTGAACTGTCTCACGATTTGTTATGGTTGCTCATTAGGACATTCATGCCGCTCAGCATGGCTTCGACGCTTGCCATGACAATGTCGCCGTGGGCTCCCATTGCCGTGGCCACCCTGTCGCCCTTTCTCAGCCTGACTATCACCTCGACAAGAGCGTCGGTCCCGCCTGTGATCGCGTTCACGTGGTATTCTTCGAGCCTTATAGGCTCAACCGCTGAGACAGCTTTTCTGACAGCGTTCATGGCCGCGTCAACCGGACCAATGCCTGTAGCCGCCTCGGTTACAAGCTTGCCGTAAAGGTTCAACCTGACAGATGCCGTAGGTGTAACCCGGTCGCCAGTCACAACTGTCAGCTCTTCAAGTTTTATCGCTCTGATGCTTGGTAAACCCAAGACAGACTCCGCAACTGCTTGGAGATCAGCATCGGTGACCCGTTTGCCCTTGTCTCCTAAAGTTTTTACTCGGAGGAAAATTTCTTTCAACTGGTCTTCGGTCGGATTAAGCCCCATCTCCTTCAGAGCCGCCTCGATCCCTCGTGATCCGGCATGTTTTCCAACAGCCAATCTCCTTGTGCGCCCCACAAGTTCTGGCGGTATAGGCTCGTAGGTTAATGGTTTAGCAAGTATTGCGTGTGTGTGGATACCTGACTCGTGGACGAAGGCGTTTTCTCCTACGATTGCCTTGTTCGGCTGAACTGGGATTCCCGTGAGACGTGAGACGAGCAAGGAGGTATCATACAGCTGCTCAGTCTTCACCGCTGTATCAACATTGTATACAAGCTTCAACGATGTCACGACCTCTTCCAGCGCTGCGTTTCCAGCCCTTTCACCTAGACCGTTGACAGTAACATGGACCTCTTCAGCACCAGCCCTCAAAGCAGCCATTGAATTCGCAGTTGCCATGCCGAAATCGTCGTGACAATGGACGCCTAAAGGAACGGCTGGGAAAGACTTCTTCAACTCTGAGAAGAACTCGAAGGTTTTCTCAGGGGTTAGAACGCCCACAGTGTCACAAGGGGTCACCCTGTCTGCACCAGCTTTGGCGCCAGTTGCAATCATTTTCTTGAGGAAAGCTATGTTGCTTCTGGTTGCGTCTTCTGGACCCAACTCAACGGTCAAGCCATGACCTTTAGCATACTGAACACATTCCTCTGTGAGCTTTAGCATTGCTCCTCTTGTCTTCTTGAGTTTGTGACGGATATGTATGTCAGATGATGGAATTACGAGGAAGACAGAGTTAGCTCCACTCTCTAGAACAGCGTCTATGTCCTTTTGAACAGCTCTAGCGAAGCTGCAGATTTCAGCCTTAAGCCCTTCTTGGGCTATGAGTTTTACAGCCTCCATCTCTCCTTCGGAAGCTGCTGCGAAACCTGCCTCTATTATATCCACTCTCAAATGGTCGAGTTGTTTTGCTATTGCAAGTTTTTTCTCAGGGATTAAGGAGACTCCAGGTGTCTGTTCTCCATCTCTTAGGGTTGTGTCAAAAATTCGGATTTTTCCGGCGAACCGGTTAGATAAAGCGATACCCCATTTCAGTAAACCTCGAAACAACAACACACTTATATGGCTTATAAAAGCCTTTTGGTCTCTGGCTCCATACCTTAGTAGGTGGACCCTAGAAAAAGATGATCCGGTTTTCAGGATAGAAGAGGGCAACATCACGATTCCAGACAGGGAAGAGTCTGAGACTGCTCCTACGCTCTTGCCTCTTCTGGAATTCTTTCCATTCTGTTTAGGTCTTCTTCAGTAAGCTTGAAGTTTCTGATTAGGCGCTGTCTTAATCAAGGCATGTAAAACTTGGGTAGAGTCTCGTGGTTGCTATATGCCAGAAAACGTTTAAAAGTGCGTAGCACAAGAAAAGTTGAGGCTTATGCGATTGAGAAGCGATGCTGTTAAGCATGGTGTTGAAAGGGCTCCCCATAGGGCGATATGGAAATGCTTGGGAGTAACCGACGAAGACCTTGATAAACCCTTCATCGCGGTAGCCAACAGTTTCACAGAGACCGTTCCAGGCCATATGCACCTCAATAAGCTCGCTGAGTCTGTTAAGGCGGGTGTCCAAGCAGCCGGAGGGGTTCCCTTCGAGTTCAACACGATAGCTGTCTGCGATGGCTTAGCCATGGGACATGAAGGTATGCATTACTCTCTGCCTTCAAGGGAACTGATCGCTGACTCAATTGAGGTTATGGTTCAGGCACACAGGTTTGACGGCGTGGTATTGCTGACCAACTGCGACAAGATAACGCCGGGTATGATGATGGCGGCTGCAAGGCTTGATATCCCTTCCATCGTCGTGACAGGCGGCCCTATGCTTTCGGGCATTTATAAGGGCAGAAAAGTCGATGTGACAGCTATATTCGAGGCTGTCGGGGAGGTGTCAGCGTGCAAGATGAGCATGGAGGACCTTAAGAAGATTGAGGACCGAGCTTTTCCCGGATGTGGTTCTTGCAACGGCATGTATACCGCTAACACAATGGCTTGCGTGGCCGAGTCTATAGGCTTTTCACTCCCAGGATGCGCCACAGCCTTAGCGGTCTCCTCGGCTAAAGTCAGGATTGCCAAAAAAAGCGGCGAGAGGATCATAGGCATGGTAAAGGAAGACCTGAAACCCTCAGACATCCTAACACGAGAAGCCTTCGAGAACGCGATCACAGTCGACATGGCCTTGGGAGGATCAACAAACACAGTTCTGCATGTCAAGGCCATAGCCAACGAAATAGGTGTACCCCTACCTCTAAAGGTCTTTGATGATATAGGGAGAAGGACACCACATTTATGCGACATGCGCCCCGGCGGACCATACGACCTTGAAGAACTTGATGTTGCAGGAGGTATCCCGGCAGTCATGAAGGTGCTTGAAGATCGGCTTCACCTTGACTTGCTTACTGTGACAGGAAAAACTGTAAGAGAGAACGTTAAAGATGCGGTTGTCTATGACACCAATGTAATACAACCTCTTGATAAACCCGTTCATAAGGAAGGCGGCATAGCCATACTTACCGGTAATCTGGCTCCAAATGGCGCTGTGGTCAAGGTCACAGCGATCTCGCCAAAGATGCTAGTCTACACAGGTCAAGCTAGAGTCTTCAATTCCGAAGAGGAGGCTATGAAGGCGATTCTGAACAAGAAAATTGAGAAAGGCGACATTTTGGTTATCCGTTATGAAGGCCCAAAAGGCGGACCCGGGATGAGGGAGATGCTCTCCCCAACAGCCATCATAGTAGGTTTGGGTTTAAGTGAATCTGTAGCCTTCATAACCGATGGAAGATTCTCTGGTGCAACCGTAGGCCCATGTATAGGGCACATCTCTCCGGAGGCAGCTGAGGGCGGGCCTATAGCAGCTGTAAGAGATGGCGATATCATCGAGATCGATATTCCTAGAAGAAGGCTGGACATTAAGCTAGGCAAGGACGAATTGAAGAGCCGTCTCGCCAGCTGGAAACCTAAACCCTCTAAGGTTCTCAAGGGCTATCTTCGGAGATATTGGTCGTTTGTGCAGTCTGCTGACAAGGGCGGAACCTTTAGAAACCCATAACTCAGGCTTTTAAGCAACAAACATTAGAATTACGTAAAACTAGGATGGGCTTCTCTTGAAGTACGATCTAACTCTTGCCTTGGCTGACAGGCCTGGTCAGCTGCTTAGAGCTTTAGAACCTATTGCCAAGAACGGAGGAAACATAATATCCATCATCCATGAGCGGGAGAAACCTGCTGAAGGCTATGTTCCCGTCAGCCTCGTCGTGGATTTCCCGTCAAAACAGAACCTGAAGAGGACGGTAAGCGACCTGAAAAGCCTAGGTGTATCAATAATCAAGTCTGAAGAGATTGTCGAGACAACAAGGCTGACGCTTATCATGATCGGCAGGATGGATTTGAAAAGGCTCATCGAGACCAGAGTTGAGAATGTAAGGATTACAGGCTTCGAGGTTTCTGCCCCAACCTCTAAGGAAGCCTGTGTGAAACTGGAACTCGAGATCCCAACAAACTCGGTTGATAAGGCTTTGGGAGAACTGAGGAAAGTGTTGAAAGAAGAGAACGCGATTCTAATATCCTCTATTTGAAAAGGTGTGCTCATAATATGAATGTTTTAGTTGCTGGGTTCGGCTTTATCGGAAGAGACCTCATCAAGGCGTTTCACAACAAATCAACCCTCATAAAGGAGATAGACAAAGACTTCAAGGTCATAGGAGTTTCGAATAGCAGGGGATACTTATATAATGAGGGAGGAGTGAACCTGGAGAGGCTTCTTAGCATAGGCGAGTTATCCGATTATCCTAAAGGCTACCAACCCAGAGGTTTTACAACTGACCTAATCGTAAAGAGTGATGCAGATTTGCTGGTGGAGGCGACGCCGACAAACATCAAGGACGGAGAACCCGGTCTAACTTTCATGAGATGTGCACTTAGTAAAGGCATGCATTTGGTGACCCCGAACAAGGGTCCGCTTGTGGTAGCCTTCAAGGAACTCTCAGCTCTCGCTGAGAAAAACAGTTGTGAATTCCTTTATGAGGCCACAGTTGCGGGGGCGATTCCGATATTCTCGTTGGTCAGAGAATGTCTCCGAGGCGACAGAGTGCTGAGAATCTCGGGCATATTGAACGGGACAACGAATTACGTACTATCCAAGATGTACTTTGAGGAAACTAGCTTCGAGTTGGCTTTAAAAGAAGCGCAAGAAAGGGGGATAATGGAAAGGGATCCCTCGTATGATGTTGACGGCATAGATGCTGCCTGCAAGGTTACTATACTGGCAAATGCGATCATGAAACGGGAAGCTAAGCTTGGGGACATCGATAGAATAGGTATCCGCGGGATCACAGCGGAAGCCGTAAGCCTTGCTAAAAAATCCAACTTCGCTATAAAGCTAATTGGCACAATCGACAAAAACCTTGAAGTCGCGCCAAAACTGGTGCCCACAAACCATCCTCTATGCGTCCACGGCACCCTTAACGCGGTTCACTTAGAGACCGACTTGGCAAAAGAGATAACCCTTGTTGGATACGGTGCTGGGAAAGAAACAGTATCAGCCGTATTAAACGATGTCCTCACAGTACTTAGAGATAAAGGGAAAGGTCGCTCTTCTAGACCCACAAGAATCTAGGATGCCGATACCAGAACAGCTGGCTTTTCATGGGATGCTAATATCCGGGTAACTGAGTCTATTGTGGCTTCAGCCTCAACGGGTTTGGGACACTGTTTTAGAACGACATCGGGGTCTTTCAACCCGTGACCTGTTGCTATGCAGACAACCTTCTCATCCCTGTCAATAAAACCCATTTTTACGAGTTTCTTTAATCCAGCAACTGACGCTGCGCTTGCTGGCTCTACGAACAAGCCTTCACATTGGGCTAGAAGCCTTTGTGCCTCAAGGATTTCGCTGTCAGAGACTGTTTCAACGAGTCCACCTGATTCCTCAATAACTCTGACAGCCTTCTTCCAGTTTACCGGTGACCCAATCCTTATGGCTGTTGCTAAGGTTTCAGGTTTCTCCACAAACTTGACTGCTTCTAGACCTTGTTTCACGGAATTCGCTATCGGAGCAGCTCCTTCAGCCTGGATACCGACCATTTCTGGAAGACCCTCACTTAAACCCATCTCGTAAAGTTCTTTGAAGCCCTTCCATATGGCGCTTATGTTCCCAGCATTTCCCACCGGCACCACTACCTTATCAGGGACCCTTCGCATGAGTTGATCCCGAATCTCAAAGGCAGCAGTCTTCTGCCCTTCCAATCGGTATGGGTTTAGAGAATTAAGCAGGTAGACTTTATGTGTTAAGCATATCTCGCGCACAATCTTCAAGGCTTCATCAAAGTTGCCCCGGATCTGTATGACCCTTGCTCCGTGGATTATAGCCTGTATCAGTTTTCCAAAGGCAACCTTTCCAGACGGAATTAGAACGATGCATTCAAGCCCAGCTTTGGCTGCATAGGCGGCTAGAGATGCGGAGGTGTTGCCCGTTGAAGCACAGGCGACCCGACTTATCCCCAGCTCTAAAGCCTTGGTTACTCCCACTGTCATGCCTCGGTCTTTGAAGGAGCCTGTGGGGTTCTCTCCCTCATTTTTAACGTAAAGCTCTCTCAAGCCTACTACCTTTGCCAGCTTCTGGCATCTGTTTAGGCTTGTTCCACCTTCCCCTATGCTCACTATCTTCTTTTTATCCTCAACTGGCAACAGCTCAAGATACCGCCAAACTGACAGACTCCGTCTTGCCCAGGTTTTATCGAGGCTGGATGGAATCTCGGACTTGTCATATTTAACTGACAGTAGGCTATCACATTTGTGGCAGGTGTATACTACTTCAAAGGAGCTGTATTCAGCGCCACAGTCAATGCATTCAAGGTAATAATAAGGCCTCTTCACATTAATTAACTCCGCAAGCCAGCTTCAATCATACGCTTGGTAACTATCACTGAACATAATTTAAAACATTACCGTCTTGATTACGGCAAACCTGCAAACGACTTATTGCTCATATTCTAGAAAGTTTTTATCTTAGCAAGATGCTCAAGTCTTTGGTGGTGTTTATGGAGAAACGACGCCTAGGCAGAACCGGGCATCAGGCAACAATCCTCACGATGGGAGGCTGTGGGCCGGGCTATGTGAGTCAAGAGGAAGGAGACAAAGCTGTCAAACTTGTAATGGAACACGGCATTAACATGATTGATGTTGCACCGAGTTATGGCGAAGCCGAAGTAAGGCTTAGACCATGGATTGAGAAGTATAGGGACCGCTTTTTCATAGCCGAGAAGACATTGAAGAGAACGAAGAAAGAGGCTTGGGAGGAGCTCAATCTATCGCTTAAGAAGCTTGGAACTGATCACTTCGACGTTTACCAGTTTCACGCAGTAGGGACCTTGGTGGAGCTTAATCAGATACTGGGCAAAGGGGGAGCGATGGAAGCCTTTAAGGAAGCGAAAGAAACTGGTCTGATAAGGCATATCGGAATAACTGGCCATGAAGACATGAAAGTGCTCATTAAAGCTCTAGAGCTTTTCGACTTCGACACGGTGCTGGCTCCTATCAACGTTGCGAGCATGGCTTTCCCTGATCCAGTGAACGATTTCAGACCGCTCCTTAAGACGGCCAAAGATAGAGATGTAGGTGTGATCGCTATCAAAGCTATCTCAAAGCGTAGATGGGCTGGCGAGAAGCGGTATAATACATGGTATGAGCCTTTGGATGATGCTAAGGGAATTGAGACAGCTATAAGGTTTGCTCTTTCACAGGATGGTGTTACCACGTACTCGATGCCTTGTGACATCAGGCTATGGCCTTCTTTGCTCGAGGCTGGAGAGAAGTTCAGTAAGATCGACGAAAAAGAGCGGAAAGGAATAATACAGTACGCAAGGCAACATGGGTTCAAACCTCTATTCCCAGAGTGAAATAACCCAATAATGATTTTAGGTACAATCGCCAGATTCTACTGTATGCCCTTGACTCCATTCCATTTTGGTCCTGCGTTGCTGGTTGGGTTGCTACTTTTCAGCTACATCGATTTCCCAACATTTTTGGTTGCAAATGTTATTCTTGACATAGAACCGATCCTCGTTCTCGCCTTTAACCTAGGTTATACGCTTCACGGTTTCTTTCATTCTCTCATCGGAGGAACAATCGTTGCCCTTGTACTTTCCATAGTGATGAGAAAGGTTGGGAAAACTTTTTCGCGCATATTGTCTTTTTTCAGGCTTGAGCAGAAAACATCATTTAGAAATATCCTATCCGCCTCTTTGTTAGGTGTTTATCTTCACATATTCCTTGATTCACGTATGCACTGGGATATCCAACCATTCTATCCACTGGAAGCCAATCCCTTCCTAGACCATAGCGAACTAGCTGGGTTGTGGTTGCACATGGTCTTGTTCTGGTGTTTCTTTGGAGCTGCAGTTGTCTATGCGCTTAGGTTATTTATCGTTTGGAGAAGGCAAAAACATGTTAACCAATCCTAAGAGGAAACATGATGAGCATCCTCCAATGTTTTGATTGTAAAAAAGTCATTGACCCCTTCCCGCCGCAGCATAGATGCCCCGCATGCGGCGGCCTACTTGAGTATAAAGCCGAATACGAAAAACTGAAAGACACGGGCTTCGTTGGTGACTTCGCTTTTTGGAGATATCGAAGTCTTCTTCCCGAGGTCAAAAATCTGGTAACAATGCATGAAGGTGGGACCCCTCTCTACAGAGCAAAACGTCTAGCCCAGCAGATGGATTTGACCGATCTCTATCTGAAAGATGAGACCCGCAACCCAACGAACTCTTTCAGGGACAGAGGTGCAGCCCTCATAGTCTCTAATATTCTAGATTTAGGCTTCAATGCCGCCGTATGTGCAACCAACGGCAATATGGGCGCCTCACTGTCCGCCTACTGCGCCAAGTATGGGATCAGCTGCCACCTAATTATCCCAAAGCTTGTGGATATGGGAAAACTAGCTCAGATGCTTGTTTACGACGCAGCCATCGAGGAACACGGCGAAATCGTGGACAAGGCAATTAAACATGCTGAGAGACTTGCTGAAGAGACGGGCTGGTATCAGGCCACTCCAGAATTAAACCCTCTTGTGACGGAAGCCCAGAAGACAATCGCTTTCGAGGTAGCTGAGCAACTTGGAGTTCCAGATTGGTTCATAATCTCCACAGGAAGCGGTGGAATCGTCTACTCAATCTGGAAGGGCTTCACAGAACTTTATGAACTCGGTAAGATTGACAAGATACCACGAATTGTAGGCGTCCAAGCTGAAGGATGTTCGCCAATAGTGGATGCCTATATGGGGATCCAGAAAAAACCTGCGAAGCCCTCGACCCATGCGATTGGAATACTTGTCGCGAAACCTCTTCAGAAGGAATTGGCTTTGACAGCTATAAGGAAGTCCGAGGGTTTGGCTGTCTCAATCTCGGACCAAGAAATCTTCTCAGCTGAGCAGGAGATAGCCAAACTAGAGGGGCTCTTCGCTGAACCTGCGAGTTCCGGGACAATAGCGGCTTTGAAGAGGCTTAGGCAGGAATCAGTCATCGATAAAGATGAAACCGTTGTCTGTCTGATTACGGGTAGCGGACTGAAAGCCACAGACGTTCTACAAGCACTTTCCAAAAGACGGAAGACAGCGATTGTGGGAGCCGAATTCAGCACCAAAGAGAAGCTGCTTCGCGCGCTGGACAAGAGAGATGGCTACGGTTACGAGTTGTGGAAGCATCTTGGAAAGAGTATGACCCGAGCTGCTATCTACCAACATTTGAACGACCTCTCTGAGAGAGGATTAGTGACCTCGTATAGAAAAGGAGGGCGGAATTACTACAGAACCGCAAAACGTGGGAGAAGAGTTCTAAGCGCTATAGATGAGTTGAAAATACTGCTTTGAGACCGTAAAGTTTTTGAATAGTATAGTTGTAACTATACTAATGTGATTTGAAAAATGACCAAAAAAGAAAGTACCTTAATCCAGATCTCTCTCATACCAGTAATGACAGCGCTGGTTACGGTGGGAACCATGATAATCAGGATACCCAATCCCATGGGCGGGTATTTCAATGTTGGAGATGCGATGATTTTCATCTGCGCACTGACCTTCAGCCCCATCATAGGAGGCATTGCCGGAGGATTAGGTTCAGCCATCGCGGATATTATCGGGTTTCCATTGTTCGCCATTCCCACTTTAATTATCAAAGGTTTGGAAGGTTTCCTTGCAAGCCTTATTACAAACAGAAAAGATGCTTTTCGAGATGTGCTTGCAGTGGCTATAGCTGGAAGTGAAATGGTAATCGGCTATTTCCTGGTGGAGCTGTATCCGCTTCAGTGGGGACTTGGCGGGGCACTAGCTGAAGTTCCCGGAAATATAGCCCAAATCGTTATCGGAGGACTTGTAGGGATCCCAACAGCTATTGTTCTCCGGAGAAGACTGCCAGATATACTAAAACATCAATGACTGCAATTCAGTCCATATTTGCAGATGTCTGTTCCTCTTTACTTGGAATTTATTTAACATTTTTATGTAAAAATGGTTTTTATATAACTTGATTTTTTAAATATCTTAGTGATCGATTTGCGTGAACACTGCGGGGTAATCGGAGTATTCTCGCTTGAGGGACGCAATGTAGTCTCATTGATTCTTGTTGGTCTAGAGTCTCTTCAACACAGAGGACAAGAGGCATGGGGGATAGCGGTCGCCGGCCATCCGACCTATAAGCGGCTGGGAGTCGTCACCTATTCTGTGGAAAGAGAGTTAAGGGGCATCACCAAACTCAGTGGCAACGTCGGAATAGGACATGTGAGATACTCAACAACTGCCAAGTCCACCATTGGAAATGCGCATCCTTTGGATATAGGCAGTTCAACATGCAAGTATAGTTTCAGCATAGCGCACAACGGAACCCTTGAACGGGAGCTCCTAATCGATGGCTTGAAGGAAGAGGGCTATTCTTCTACCCGTGGAGTAACGGATACTAAACTTATGGGGATAGGCCTCTACAAGAACCTAGAAAGAGGCAAGAGTTGGGTTGACGCATTCAGCGCCTTAAACCCCTACCTAAACGGTTCCTTCTCGACGGTCATGTTAACGGCTAATGGAGAACTTGTTGGCGCCAGAGATGAGAAAGGATTTAGACCGCTTTGCCTCGGCTGGCACGAGGAGACCAGCTCATACGTCATAACCTCAGAGAGCTGTGCCCTAGATGCGCTAGGTGCGCGTCTTATAAGAGATATCCATCCTAGTGAGGTTATAATGGTGAGCAAAGAAGGGCTTACTGAGGAAAGGTTTTCCACTCATGAACAGTATGCCCACTGTCCTTTTGAGTATACATATTTTGCTCACCCCAGCTCCCGTATAGAAGGGGTCAACGTATACGCTGCGAGGAAAAGTATTGGTCGGCTCTTGGCTGAGAAGTATCCCCTCAATGGCGATATCGTGGTCCCCGTGCCTGACTCAGCTAGGCCTGCGGCTTTAGGCTACTCTGAGAGATCGGGGATCCCCTTCGAGGAGGGTTTGATGAAGGACCGCTATAGGAGGAAGGGCAGCTGGAGAAGCTTCATCGAGCCTGAGAAACGTGAAGACGTAGTCTCCAACATAACGACCATAAAAGAGGCAGTCGCCAAAAGAAGAGTGATTCTTATTGATGACAGCATAGTCAGGGGGACGAGCTCAAAAATCATCATAGGGAAGAAACTCAGGGATACAAAGGATGTTTCTCTGCTCCTTACGTTCCCGCCTATTATGTATCCATGCTATGCTGGTATAGACTTTCCTTCGCAGGAGGAGCTTCTTGCGTATAGGATTTGCGGAGGTTTGAAAGATCTGGATGAGATTAACAGGAAAATTGCAGAGCACATTGGCGTCTCTTTCTTGGGCTACAACGATATTGAAACTTTGACCCAAGGCATAGGCATACCGAAGTGTCAGCTGTGCCTCTCTTGCACAACAGGCGACTATAGTTGTCTGAAGCGTAAACCAATGTTCAAGTCTAGGGAAGAGATGAAAAGGTGATCAGCTCATGGTTGAAAAGCTCGGCATGATTCTGGTTCTAGACTTCGGCGGTCAGTACTGCCACCTAATAGCGAGAAGGGTAAGGGAGTTCAATGTCTACTCAGAAATAGTGCCTTTCGACATTTCTCCTAAGGAGATTCGAGAGCTAAACGATCGTTTTAATGTGAGAGGGATGATCTTGTCAGGCGGACCCTCAAGTGTTTACGAGCGAGACGCGCCGAAGATCGACCTCGGAATTTTTGATCTTGGTCTTCCTTTGCTTGGGCTTTGCTACGGGCACCAGCTCATAGCCCACCTTCTAGGCGGAAAAGTCGAGCGTGGAACAAGGCAGGAGTATGGTACAACCTCTGTGAGCATAAGGGAACCAATAGGGGTTTTGAAGGGTTTGGACTTTGTTGAGAAGGTATGGATGAGCCACGGTGACGTAGTTAGAAGCCTTCCTGAGGGATTCAAGGTTTTGGCCTACACTTCAAACTGTCCTATCGCTGCCTACGGGCACCGGGAAAGGATGATCTACGGGTTGCAGTGGCATCCCGAGGTTGTACATACTGAGCATGGGAAGGAGATGCTGAGGAATTTTATTTTTGGGGTGTGTAAGTGCCAGCCGAGTTGGAGACCATCTTCATTCATGGACGAACGAATTCGTGAGATGAAGGAAATTGTGGGTGGCGGAAAGGCGATCATCGCATTAAGTGGCGGAGTAGACTCAAGCACTGCTACA
>Ga0315312_1002481_pt1 | contig 12805 bp, 10 predicted proteins | sample TDP7_MG_FD_203629 | JGI IMG/M metagenome (GOLD analysis project Ga0315312, IMG submission 203629) | Freshwater sediment microbial communities from Lake Towuti, South Sulawesi, Indonesia - TDP7 | ecosystem: Environmental > Aquatic > Freshwater > Lake > Sediment | place: Indonesia: South Sulawesi... | reverse complement strand
GCCAGCCATGGCGGCGCTCGCGGGGTTTGTTCCGTGGGCTGAGTCAGGCACAATGATCTCGTCTCTGTTCTGGAGATCACCGTTCTGTCGGTGATAGGCTCTCATTATCATTGCGCCGGTGAATTCGCCGTGAGCCCCCGCCGCCGGTTGAAGCGACACCTTGCTTAGCCCAACTATCTCTGCGAGCCATTCTGAGAGCTCGTAGAGAATTCTCAGAATGCCCTGGACTGATCCCGCATCCTGCAGAGGATGGAGGTCTTGGACCTTTGGCGTAGAAACCACCCTATCGAGCAGCTTTGGGTTGTATTTCATCGTGCAACTTCCGAGCGGATAGATCCCGAGGTCGACGGAATAGTTCTCCTGTGAGAGTCGAATGTAATGTCGGACGACCTCTGGTTCAGAAAGCTCCGGTAACCTCGGCGGTCTTCGGCGAAGAAGTTCCTGCGGCACGTTCAACGCAGCTTGCTCGGAAGAGGGGGTCGAAAAACCAACCCGACCCTCGGAGGATCTCTCAATGATGACCGGCTCATCCCAGTTGCTCTGTTTGAATGTCATCGTTTCTCCTCCAAGATGGTTTTCATGGCCGTGACAAGTCTATCGATGTTCTCGCGCGTGTGCAGTTCTGTTACGCAATAGAGCGCGGATTGACCGAGTTCAGGGAATTGCTCGTCGAGAGGGATTCCACCTTGTATGCCTCGACTGAGCAGTTCTGCGTTCACATGAGTGGCTGTGAGGCGCGTGTCATTGAGGCCGATGACGAATTCCTTGAAGTGCTGAGCCTCGAAATGCGGCACTCTAAGGCCTTCGATCTCATTCAGTCTCCTGATCGCATAGTCAGAATTGGCAAGGATGGTCCTCCCGAGCCTTTCAAGACCCCTTGGTCCTATCAGTGAAAGATATGCTGCAGCCGCTAATGCGCACAGTGCTTCGTTTGTGCAGATGTTTGAGGTAGCTTTCTCTCGTCGAATATGCTGTTCCCTTGTCTGCAGCGCCATTGTGAAGGCTTTCGAGTTGCGGTCCCTTGTCATGGTCTTCCCTATCAGGCGGCCCGGCATTTGTCTGAGCAGTCGCTCCCCATTGCAGGCGAAGAGGCCGAGCAGAGGTCCGCCGTAGTTCATGCGATTTCCCAGCGGCTGACCTTCTCCGATCGCGATGTCGGCGCCAAGCTCGCCGGGAGGCGCGAACAGCCCCAGCGATATCGGGTCTGCGCCCATGATGAAGAGCGCTCCCTTCTCGTGAGCTATTTCTCCGATTCTTCTTGCGTTGGCTTCAAGGAATCCCAAGTACGATGGGGTCTCAATGTAGACCCCTGCGGTCTTTGAGCCGATCTTGCGACGCATGTCATCGTCCAAGATCCCGCCGGTTCGTGCGTCCTGTGCTAGCTCAACTACACTGATTCCTGCCGGTTCACAGAATGTCTTCAGAGTCCGCAGTCTGTCTGGCTGAATGAAGTGAGGGACGAGAAACTCGTCTCTACCCGTCGCGCGGGACGACATCCTCGCAGCTTCACCGAGCGCAGTTGCCCAATCGTACAGCGAGCTGTTGGCGAACTCCATTCCCATCAGCTCTGCAATCATGCTCTGGTACTCGAACAGCGCTTGGAGCATCCCCTGTGAGATCTCGGGCTGGTACGGTGTATACGAGGTGAGGAACTCCGAGCGAGAGACTATCTCATCGACAGCTGCCGGAACGTAGTGAGGCCATACCCCTCCGCCGAGGAAGGAAACAATCTCTCTCGTGGAGACATTTCTGCATAACAAGTCCTCGACTTGATTCCTGGCTTCCATCTCGGACATCGGCGGGGGCAACTGTAGCGCAGACTCTTTCCTGATGGACTCCGGGATGTCCGCGAAGAGCTCCTGGACATCTTGGAACCCGATATCCTTCAACATCTGCTGCTTGACACCCGGCGCACTATTGGGAATATACAGATGGGCTTCACTCAACAGCCATCAGCAGCACATACACAGCTTGGCCTAAGACCAAACTAATATCTTCCGCTCGAACGCACATCACCTTCAGTGTTGCTATTGTCCGGAACGCCTACGGGCACGCAAAACGGCGCTTGGATAGACAGAGATGCGTCGCTAGATCCAAGTTGCACTATTGGTCAGGGTGTGAGAGTATTCGGTCACGTGCAAGCCAAAGAGAAGGTCCGAATAGAGCCAAACGCAGTCATATACGGTCCCGCAAGAATCGGCTCGGGCTCGTTCATTGGGCCGAACGTGACTCTCGGTTTTCCGCCTCGAGGCGAGCTGAACGAATCCATCGGTCGAGGACTGGGCCTGCATGAAGCACCTCGAAGGGTCGAGCTGATTATCGGGCGCGACTGCATCATTAGGTCTGGAACTTGCGCTTATTCCGGCGTTTCCATAGGCGACAAAGTCTCCCTCGGGCACAACGTGATGATTCGCGAGAACGTGCAGATAGGGAAGGAGACTATGATCGGAACCGGCGTCGTCATAGACGGATCATGCAGGATCGGGCGACGCGTTTCAATCCAAACCGGCGCCTATCTTTCCACACACTGTACGATAGAGGATTCAGTCTTCTTGGGTCCTCATGCTGTGCTGACGAACGACAAGTATGCGGCTCAGAAGAAGACGAGTCTTCTTGGTCCAACGATTCGAAGGGGCGCAAGCATAGGGGCAAACTCGCTCCTGATGCAAGGCGTAGAGATAGGTGAAGGATCAGTTGTCGGGGCTCAGTCTTTGGTGATGAACGATGTGCCTCCTCGCACGGTGTATGTGGGGATACCGGCAAAGAAACTGAAGAAGGTCCCGGCGGACTGGCGAACATTCTTGCTGCCGCTGTGATTCCGTCGAGAACAGCTTTGAAAACGGAAAACCAGTTCGGCATTCTTAAATACGGATCTCAAGTTGAGTTGCCGAAAAGTCGTGGACAGCGACCTCTGGGCGAATAGTGGGGAAACCTTGAGCTGGACCCATCGCACTGACGTCGCACACGATCAGCAAAGTCAACAGAAAGGCTACACGGAGAGACTCGCAACATGAGAGAGAAGGCGGTTGTATGCGCAGCCGCCCTCATCATCATCTTCCTCATTTCAGCAGGTCTTCCCGCCGCAGCCGCGCAACCCACAGCCGAGTACATCGTCAAGATCGATAGGGTTGTGCAAATTGGCGGCTGGGGGCTTGCGATTGTAAACGACACCATCACAGTCCACAACAATTCCACAGCTGTCTTGAATGATGTTCCACTCGGCCTTCCCAGAAACCTCGCCGCAGGCCTAAGGTATCTCGGAGCAAGAGACGATCAGAATCGAGTCCTGACTGTGGAACGTGATCTGGAGTCGTCCGGCGAAACGTACTGGATCAAGGTTAACTTTGCTCAAGGGCTGGAATACAACAAGACGTACGAATTCAAAGTAACATCGGTCTTCACAGGTCTCCTCGTCCCGCTCTCGGAGGGTTTCCAATACAGATTCACAACAACTCCAATTCTTCGAGTGAGAGGGGCCTCTGAAAATATGACAATCATGGCCGGGCCTCAGTCCAAGTTCCTCATCCCTCAGGGGCTAAACCTCACCCAGACCGCCGAGGGCGGCCCAGTATTTGTCAGAGGGTACTATGCTCCAATCGAACCCTATACTACCAGATCAATAGCGTTGAACATGACCTCATCAGACCAGTTCATTGTGCGAGTGCCCCACGCCGCCAGAGAGATTCGGTTTGACCCAGACGGGCGGATACATGTCTCCGACACCTACGATTTCGAGAACCTAGCCGGCTCCGTGACGGCCATTGAGATCGCCCTTCCCGAAAACTCTACGGATGTCATGGGTTACGACGCCATCGGCGCGCTCTGGGACAGCCCTCGCGAGGGACCCAGCATCTCTATCGGTCCAAGATATCGAGAGGGTGTGGGGCAAAACAAGACATTCACGTTCACTCTGAAGTATGAGGTTGATCCGCGGACGTACCTGAAACAGAGCGAATGGTGGGGCGAGAATCAGTTGAAGTTCCCGCTCTTGCCAAAGTTGAGCAATTGGGTTATCGACAAGCTCAACACCACGGTAGTCGTGCCAGTCGGGTTCAATGTTAGGGACGCGTCTCCCTCTCCATCTCCCTCTTCGACCTCGGGATCGACCTTCTACCGCAATCTGCAGTACGAGGTTACTGATGTCACGCCGTACAGCGATCTAGAGTTGAGTCTCGAATACACATACACGCCGTTCTCGTCAGGATACCTCCCGATACTGTGGGTTGCTCTAGTCGAGTTAGTAGCTGTCGCCATCATCGTCGTGACCAGAGCCAGAAAACCGCCGGGGTTGAAGATCCCGGTTCCGTCCGAGAAGCTAAGACAGTTCGTGGAACTATATGACGGAAGGACTGCCCTGAGGCTTGAGCTTGATAGGATGTCCGAAGACCTGACCCGCGGCGCTCTCAACAAGCATGAGTACAGGCGTAGACGTAAGGCGATAGAGATGCGCATGGGAGAGCTGGATAGAGCCCTTCAGCCGCTCAAACAGGACCTAAAGGCGTTCCACCCAAGATACGGCGAAATGATACTAGGGATGGAGAAGGCCGAGGCGGAGATCGATGCAAACCGGCTCGGCGAAGAACACTTTAGGATCCAATATCGCGCCGGGAAGATCTCTAAGGAAGCGTACGATCGGGCGCTCAGTGACCTGAGCAAGAGAGTCGACAAGGCAAGGGAGACCATAGAAACAAGCCTCGTCACGCTCCGAGAAGAAGCCCGCTGAGAGGACGACTGACATGCACCAAGCTAGCGTTCACCACAATCGTTTTTCACGCATTCTAGGCCATGGTCAGCCATGGAAGACGCTGTAAGCCCAAATAATCTGGAGCCCTGGCTCAGACAAACCCTTAGGGCTCAGATCACCACTGCCGAGAAGGCCATACAGAAAATCAAAGCCGATGTCGATGCACAGGTCACCTCACTCCAGGAGATCGTGAAGGATCTCCAAGAGAAGTCAGAGAGAGACTCCGCTGAAAAAAGAAACGACAGAGCGGCCTACAAAGCCGCAAGAGCCGTAGGCCGCATGTGCGAAGAGCTTCACGGCCTCCTCTCAGACGCAGTCATAACGAATCCCACGAGCTACGAAGGGTTGAAGCAGTTCGGCGAAGGGGCTTCCAAGCTTGCAACTGACACAGCCCGAATACGTGACAGCTGGATCAGGCATATTCGACCCTACTACATCTTGGACATGATGAGCCTCAACGCCGCCGTCGAAAAATTTTGTCGGCTCGGCGACCAGGCGTGGAATATCTTCAGCAAGGAGGGACATCTGCTCCGCAGCCTCGAGGAAGCCCGTACCAAAGCACAGAAGATCGAAGACCTGAACATATCACTGCATGGGGCCATCGATGAACGAGATCAAGTGACTGACGAGATCAAGAAACTAGGTCCACAGATCCAAGAGGCCGAGCGGCTGATCGAATCGCTTTCTGTTGACCCGAAGATTGCGGGGTTGAAAAAGATAGACAGTAGGTTGAGAGAGCTCCGCGGGGAGCTTCTGGCCTCAGGTTTTAGGCGGTTGGGGAGGCCCCTTCGAAAGCTTGAGGCGATGGCTGGCAGGGGCGAGTACCCACTAGTCTCTGAAACTAGAGAAAGCCTGTCCGCATACCTGAAACGGCCCTTCACGACGTTCATCTCTGAGGGAGAAGGATACCCCGGGCTAAAGGCGATCCTGAGAAGCCTGCGTGATGCCTTGCAGCGCAAGAAGCTTGTCTTAAAACACCGCGAGGAGAGAAAGGTTCTGGAGAGGATCAACAACGTCACCGAGAAGGATGCGCTACTCAGGATCCACCATGAAGCCACAGCCCTCGTGGCTGAGCGACGAAGGTACCTGCAAGACCCGGAATGTCTACAAGTAGTACACTCATACAAGAGCAACAAGAGGAATCTGAAGGATCTTCAGTCGAAGCACGCAGACCTCGAGAATCGATCCAAGCAAGTTTCAGACAAAGTTGATTCATTGAAAGGATCCTTGATTCAGCTCGGCAAGGAGACCGGCCTCTTCGCGGAAAGGCTGACCAAGAGGCGGGTGAAGGTTGAGCTAGGCCTTCCTACACGAGGATCTTAATCTTCTTCTTGCCGAGCGTCGCTCGAAGTAGTGCCTTCCCGAGATCAGAGCCCTTGGAGACCCGAATTCTGCCGTTCTTTCCGATAGTGGCAGAGAATAGGTACTCGTTCTCGACATAGACGTTTGCGACCTCACCGACGTGCCTCTCGTCGAATTCGAGATCAATCCTATTCCCTACCTCTTCGATGTTGAACTCGACCTCAGTCCCGCCTGTAGGGGTCGCCGGCTCAACGTCGATGCGAATTCCCAATGATTTCTCGAGTTTGGAAATTGTGGCTCCCTTTTTCCCTATCAGGACTGGAATTGACTCGCTGTCCACTCTCAAGACAACCTTATTGTCGGATACGAACTTCACTTCAGCCTCGGGATCGAAGCGTCGGATTTCCTGGAGAACCCTTTCAGCAGCGAGCCTGCGGGTCGCGGATTCCTGAGGAGCGGCTTCCGTGACCGGGACTATAACGTTCTCCTCGCCGAACGTGTACATCTCGTATTCGAGTTTGCTGTTCTCGAAATCTCGGACCTCAACGATGGGCCGCGCGAGGTCGGCCTCTGTCATTCCGCTCGGAACTCGCACAACGAGGCTCAGGTAGTAGACTTTCAGTACCTCGCCATATCGGATGAAGATGATTGTGTCAACGATGTGAGGGATCATACCGAGCTCGACGCGGCCGATGAACCTCTGCACGGCGTCTATGGCGTCGGTGGCATGCACAACACCTATCATGCCGACTCCTGCCAGACGCATGTCAGCAAATATCTGGAAGTCCTTGGTCTTTCTGATCTCGTCGAAGACTGTGTAGTCGGGCCTTACCAGAAGCAGAATCTCAGCCGTGTTCTCAAAGTCTCCCTCCAGAGGGCCGTACTGCGTGATCTCTGGGCTTACTTGTAGATCTCGAGGCGACTCAAGGGTCTTTACGATCTTGTTCTCATTCAGATAGAATTCCGCAAGTGAAGAAGCGAACGTGGTCTTGCCAGATCCCGGAGGCCCTGCAATGAGTATTCCCTCGGCTTTCGACTTTAGCCTCTCCATGAGTCTCTCTGAAAGCCTGTAGTCTTCGAGACGCAGCGCAACGACCGGTCTGACAATAGTGACCTCCAGACCATCCGAGAAGGGCGGCTTGGTGATCGCTATCCTGTACCTGCCGAGCTGTATGACCGAAGCTCCGCTCCGGTTGATCTCGACGAATCCTTCATCACTGACATGTGCGGCGTCGTTTATCTGCTTGATAATTTCGTCAAGCTCTTCACTGGTGGTCGGCCGATCGGATATCTTGACCAACTCAAACTTCCCAGGCTTACCTCGCTTCGCGAGCGGCAGAGTTCCTTCCTTGACATGTATGCTCGAAGTTTCGGGGGTGAACAAGCTCTCGAAGATTAGGCCTTCAGTCTTCACCGAAGGTGCCGAGTAAAGGACTTGAATACCCTGCACCTCAGCCACAAGGGCTTGCACGTAGTCTGCGGTGACTAGAATCGCATTCTCCTTTCGCGCGACATCTATGATAATCGCATCCAGCCTACCGCTTCTTGCCAACCTGATTTGGTCAAGGTCTGGTCGAGAGCCCATAAAAGTGAGCTTGGTGTTCTTCTGCTCGCAAAGAGCCCTCAGCTTCTTCAGTTCAGCGAGACCGATATGTCCTATGTCTCGCCCCTTGGACGCTTGCGCTTGAAGCTCGTCCAGTACCGCATATGGTATGATGACTTCCGCTATGTCTCCTCTTTGGATAATGTCAGGTATCCGACCATCGATGATCGCTGATGTGTCTGGAACCAGTCGCTGCACTGATGACATTTCAATCGCGGTAGCTCAAGTCCCATGATGATAAAAACGTGCCTCGGGGGATCGGCTAACATAATCCAGAACGGGTAAATATGACAACTACAGCCTGCTCAGGGTTAGGCCTCGAACTTGGTCGAAGCTTCAACTGAGCCTGCGTTCCGCGTTGAACCCGTCACATCGATCAGTCACACACAGAGCCTATGCCCGGAGTGCCTTGCTGTCCTTGAGGCAGAGGTCTACGAACAGGAAGGAAAGATCTGGATCCGTAAGACCTGCGCGACTCACGGGGAATTCAATGAGCTCTACTGGGGCTCCAGCGACCTCTACAAGCGGGCTAAAAAGTACGCTCGGGACGGTAGGGGTGTAGACAACCCTTTCGTGACCAAGCAATCACCCATCTGCCCAGCTGACTGCGGACTCTGCAACGCGCACATGAGCCACACGGCGCTTGGGAACATCGTGGTCACAAACCGGTGTGACCTGAACTGCTGGTACTGCTTCTTCTTCGCTGAGAAGGCTGGGTACGTTTACGAACCGTCTCTGGACCAGATCCGGTTGATGGCTCGATCATTGAGAGGCGAGAAGCCGGTACCGTGCAACGCCGTTCAGTTGACAGGAGGCGAACCCGCTCTCCGTGAGGACCTTCTGGACATCATAAGGATCTGCAGAGAGGAAGGGATCGAGCACGTACAGCTCAACACCGACGGCGTCAGATTATCCACCGACCCAACTCTTGCCGAGAAAGTGCGAAAGGCGGGCGTCAACACAATCTACATGAGCTTCGACGGGACGACGCCCCAGACGAACCCCAAGAATCACAGAGAGATACCCGGAGCCCTTGCGAACTGTAGACGGGCAGGCGTCGGGGTTGTCTTAGTTCCAACGGTCATAAAGAGCGTCAACGATTTCGAGGTCGGGAATATCATTCGATTTGCACTTCGAAACCTCGAACCGATCAGAGGAGTAAACTTCCAGCCCGTCTCAATAGTCGGAAGGGTTCCGGAGAGGGAGCGAGAACGTTTCAGAATTACGATACCCGATGTTCTAATGAAGATAGAGGAAGAGTTCTCAGGCGAAATATCACGAGACGATTTCTACCCAATACCGTCGTGCATGCCGTTCAGCAACTTCGTTGAGGCTTTGACAAGAGAACGGGAGTACGAGCTGTCAACTCACTTCGCCTGCGGAATGGCAACCTACGTATTCCTCGACGGCCAGAAAATCATTCCAATGCCCCGCTTTGTAGATGTTGACGGCGTATTCGAGTACTTAGACGAGAAGGCAGCCGAGCTACGAGAAGGATCCAGCAAGTATACAGTAGGCACCAAGCTTCTCTACAACCTCTTCACGAAGTTTGTCGACAAGAAGAAAGCGCCGAAAGGGCTCAGCGTTTCAAGGATTCTCTTCGATGCACTGGTGAGACATGACTATCAATCACTTGGAATGCTTCACCACAAGAGCCTCTTCATCGGACTCATGCACTTTCAAGACCTATACAATTGGGATATCGAGAGAGTCAAGCGCTGTACGATCCATTACGCGACTCCTGACGAGCGCGTAATTCCATTCTGTACCTTCAACGTTATCCCCGAATGGTACAGAGACAAGATTCAGAAACAGTACGGGGTACCGATTCCAGAATGGGAAACTAGGACCGGGCGGAAGCTCAAGGACGATCTGTACCGCAGAGTCGTCCAGTCGGAAGCTTAAGTCGTCGCAAGAAGCTTCAGGCGATTTCTCCTCGAAACGTCAGCTGTCTTGGAGCTACTGTATTACGCTGGTTACTTTCGCGACTAGGTCGGGCGGAAGCGCTGTTGCCTTCCAGCTCACAAGGTCCATGCCTACGATCTTGATGTAGCCTGTAGAGAGCAGTTCATCATCAGCTTTCCTTCTGATCTCGAAATCGTATCGCATCATCTTCTCCGTCTTGTCGCCGAACCGAAGGATCACAGTCAGGATGTCACCGAACCTCGCTGGTGACTTGTATCCGCAGTAGGCCTCAACACGCGGGATGGCGATCTTGTACTTCTCATTGAGGTCCTTGAACGTGAAGCCGAGGGAGCGATACAATTCCTCCTCTGCGGTCTCCACATACCTGAAGTAGTTAGAGTAGTGTACGACCCTGAGCGCATCGGTATCTACCCAGCGGACGGGGAGGTTGATCCGGAAAACCATCACGTATCACACTCAATCGCAGCACAATACAGCACGACTGGAGTTATACGTTCATGCTTCTGTCATGCGGAACTCGGGGGACTCGCGTCAAGTCGTCAGTAGCTCGCGAAGGAGTTTCAGCGAGATGTTTCCGCCGCTGATGACCAACACAAGGTTTTCTCCTCTTCTCGGTCTGTAGCTGTCGCCAAGCGCTGCTATCACGGCGGCCGCTGAAGGCTCAATTAGCATATGGAGCGATTCTAGAGCAGTCTTCGTAGCCGATCGAATCCGATCGTCGGATGTCAGAAGAACATCGCTGACGTTCTCTCTCACAATTCGGAACGTGAGCTGTCCAGGCTCTCCTGGGGCGAGGCCGTCAGCGATTGTGTGGAAATCCTCCAACAGGATAGGTCTGCCAGCTCTGAGCGACTCGTACATTGATGCTGCCTTGTCCGACTGAACGCCGTAAACTCGCGTGTGTTCTGTTTTCCCTTTGATGAACAGCGATATGCCCGAGATGAGTCCACCGCCCCCTATGGGAACGAGAACTGTGTCAACCTCCGGTAGGTCTTCCAAGATTTCCAGCCCTATGGTTCCCTGTCCCGCAATGACTCTTGGATCATCGAACGGGTGAACAAACACGGCTCCTGTTTCTTTCTGTATCTCCATGGCGCGTGCAAGTCTCTCTGGGTGGCTTCTTCCATGCTCTACGACTCTTGCTCCTTGCTCTTTGATCGCCTCGACCTTCTCTGTCACAGCCGAAGTGGGCACCACTATTGTTGCCGTGGCCTGCACGAGTCTAGAAACGTATGCAACTGCGAGGCCATGGTTGCCCGAGGATGCCGCCACCACACCACGGCTTCTCTCGGCCTTCGTCAGAGATAGGATCTTGTTTGCGGCGCCCCGTATCTTGAACACTCGAGTAGGCTGGTAACACTCAAGCTTCAGAAAGACGTTCGCGTCAAATCGGCGGCTAAGATATTCGCTCCTATAGAGCGGAGTTCTATACGCGATGCGCCGTATCGTCTTTGCGGCCTGCCTCACGTCATCGACAGTAGGAGGCCTTGGCTCTGACGGGCGATCCATTCAAGTACACCAAGAGCTAGCGCTCAACTTTGAAACCTATCTTCACTATTGCCTGAAAATCTTTGACTTTGTCCTGGCCAATGGTACCTCTGAACGAGGTCACTTCGAACCATTCCATTCCGCGGACAGTCTTCGCTGCCTCTTCCACCGCGTTGTTTACGGCGTCCGCGAAGCTCTCAGGCGATTCTCCCACGATTTCTATGTACTTCCAGACCACGCTTGCCACCTCCCCTCAGCCTCCTGCTCTGAGCGAGACGATAACTCTTTGCGTGTAGAGTGCTCCCGCCGGCTTGCCTGAATAACGCTGCGGCTTTCCCTTAGGGTATGGGTTATCATGTCGACGGATCTGGCTCAGGCGGATGGCAGAGGCAACTTGCGAATCTGTGACCAAAGGAATAATTGGTTCGGTTGTGTTAATCGGGTGCTTTCGCCGCCTGACAGCATACAGGACTTGCATTAAGCCTTGGATCTCGAGCTAGTTGTGATTGCAATTGCCCCCATCGTTTTTCTAGTTTGGTTCATGTACTCAAGGGATCGTTATGACCGGGAGCCACGCAGACTGATCCTGAAGACCTTCCTCGTCGGCGCCGCCCTCATTATTCCCGTGGTAGTCCTTGAGCTAATTGGCACGCTGATTCTTCCACCATCCGACGATCCATTGGCGCTATTCCTGCATTTTCTACTCGTAGTCGCGCTCGTAGAAGAATCCTCGAAGTATGCGGCGGTGCGCATCTCGGTCTATCGCTCACGGGAGTTCAACGAGCCGATGGATGGCCTTGTTTACGGAGCCATAGCAGCATTGGGCTTTGCGGCGCCAGAGAACCTCCTGTACGTCCTCAGTCGCGGAGCTGCCTTGGGAATTGTACGCGCGGTCTTGTCAGTTCCAGGGCACGCGCTTTGGGGCGCCATAATCGGATACTATCTTGCCCTTCAGAAGCTCACATCAGATCGTGGCGCTGGAGTTCGGGGACTTTCAATCGCGGTAGTGCTCCACACACTGTTCGACTTCGGTCTCGTCGCCCTTGACTCCCTCATGGGCATAGCGGTCGCAAGCCTTGTCGTGATCGTGGGATGGCTCGTCTTCTTCAGGTTTAGAAGAGCTGCCTTGGCGCTCTCACCATTTCGGCCTGCACAGCAAAGATTCCTGCCGCCTCCGCCGCCAACAAAGTACTGTGTCCACTGCGGCACACTGATTTTTGCCGACGACGAGTTCTGTCGATCCTGCGGGTCCCGCCAACCGTGAGCTTGATACTTCACTTCCTAGTCTCGGCAGACATGGATTTCGACGCCTCTGAAGAAGCGCCGAGGAACAATTCCCTAGCCAAACTGATGGTAGCCCGGGGGAGATGTTCGGGTTCCAGCGCGGACCTTTCGAACTCCCGTCGGCGGGTTTCTTCTCGCTGGACGAGAACCAAAGCCCGCTATGCCTAGACGGAGGAGGTCCTCCTTTGTCCACTACACTCGGCGGAGCAGGTCGCTCCTCCACCGGGCTTTCGGCCCCGGGCCGGGCTACCCCGAGCCCCCGCCATCGCTATAAATCCTTCATTACCTCCGGGGGCGCTAGGTCAGCTTGAATGGCCTGCCTTCGCTGAGTGTCTTCTGAGGGATCTTGCTCTTCCACTTTTGCAGAAAAGCTAGGTCTTCCTTCTCCTCCCTCAGATCGTCAGGAAGCATATGGGGGATCTCATCGACTATCGGGTACCATCGGTTACATTTCGGGC
>Ga0315312_1002479_pt1 | contig 12814 bp, 12 predicted proteins | sample TDP7_MG_FD_203629 | JGI IMG/M metagenome (GOLD analysis project Ga0315312, IMG submission 203629) | Freshwater sediment microbial communities from Lake Towuti, South Sulawesi, Indonesia - TDP7 | ecosystem: Environmental > Aquatic > Freshwater > Lake > Sediment | place: Indonesia: South Sulawesi... | reverse complement strand
TCATAGAAGAGGATTTGCGCTGAGATCGGGCCTTGCGCCGCGGGGGCCCGGGCGGGCCGTCTCGCGCCGGTCTCCCTTCCCACCCTCCTCAGGTTGTGGTTGACACCTGATCGTGTGAACTGATACCATACCGCGCCAACCCGCATGAGATCGGGAGGAAGGCCATGGGGCTGATTCGGGCCCAACCCGCAAGGCCGGGCTATACCCACATGGTTGGACCGCAGGACTCCGAGCTGAGCTTGATCCACTTCGGGCTGCTGAGGCTGTCTGAGGGTGCTTGCTTTGGGTTAGCTCAGGATGGCCTAGAGACTGTGCTGGTTATCTTGGGGGGGCGCTGCGATGTGGAGGCCGAGGGGTGCAAGTGGGAGAGTATTGGGTCCCGCGGCGACGTGTTCGGGGGAAAGCCCACTGCGGTGTACGTCCCTCCGGGAGAATCTGTGACCGTGAAGGGTAGGGGAGAGCTCGAGATTGCCGTGTGCGCGGCGCCGGCTGAGGGGGGTGGGGAGACGAGGCTGATAACTCCCGAGCAGGTGGGAGTGCGCCGAGTGGGCGAGGGGACTTTTCTGAGAGAGATCTATGACATTGCGGTGGCCGAAAATGTTGCTGCCGAGCGGCTGCTTGTTGGAGAGACGTATAATCTGCCAGGTCTTTGGTCGAGCTATCCGCCGCATAAGCACGATGTCCATGCGCCGCCGCAGGAATCGAAGCTGGAGGAGGTGTACCACTTTCGCGTGAACCCGCCGCAGGGATTCGGGATGCAGCGCATCTACGGAGAGGGAGGCGACGAGAGCTACGCGGTGCAGGATCGGGATACAGTCACTATCGCCAGGGGGTTCCACCCGGTTGCTGCGGCGCCGGGATACCAGCTCTACTACCTCTGGGTGTTGGCGGGCGAGGAGCGGGTCATGCATCCCCGGGAGGATGCTGCACATTCCTGGGTGTCATCTCGGAGCTAGCGGGAGGAGCTGATGCGAGAGCCACTGGAAGCCTACTGTCTGGTTGGGATCGTGCACCCGATGGCATTTCCCCAGGTGCAAAAGGGGGAGGGGCCCATTCTGGAGACGCTCTCCCAGATCGCCGCAGACAATTTCTTCTCGGCTGTCGAGGTGACCTGGATGAAGGACCGGAAGGTGCGCGCGGAGGCGGCTCAGCTCTTGGCGACCGCCGGGATGGAGGTCATCTTCGCGGCGCCGCCGGCGCTGATGCAGCAGGGTTTGAGCCTGTGTGATCTGGATCGCGCCGGCCGCCAGAGGGCGGTTGATGCCTGCCAGCGGTTGGTGGACGAGGCCTACGAACTCGGAGCGGCCATCATGATGGTGCACAGCGGGCCCGACCCTGGAGAATCGGCCCGCGGGGAGGCCACCGAGGCGCTGATTGATTCGCTGAGACGACTCTGCGAAGACGCTCAGCAGAAGGCGGGAGAGCGGATGCTGGCGATCTCGCTGGAGAACTTCGATCGCGACCTGGATCGGCGATTCCTCATCGGCCCGACCGAAGAGGCGGCGCGCCTCGCGGAAAGGGTGTGGAGAGAATACAGCAATTTCGGGCTTACCCTTGACCTGAGTCATCTCCCGCTGCTGCGAGAGAAGGTTGACGAGGCGGTGCTGGCCGCGGTGGATCATCTGATCCACGTCCACCTGGGCAATTGCGTGGTGAGCGACAGGGGCCATCCGGCCTTTGGGGATCGCCACCCTCGGTTTGGGATTCCTGGCGGAGCGGTCGGCGTGGCGGAAATGAAGAGGTTCCTGGAGGCGCTAATCTACGGGGGTTACTTCAGGCGCAACACCCCCACGACCATGCCGGTGGTGAGCCTGGAGGTGCAACCTCTGGAGGGAGAACGGCCTGAGCTTGTGATCGCCAGCGCCAAGCGGACCCTGGCTCAGGCGTGGGCGCGTCTGTAGGGCGTGATCGTCCGCCCCCCGAGCGGACGTCTCACGGGACAGTGCTGGGACAAGGATTTGCCCTCCTTGCGCCGAAGTGTGGCTCGTGGGTGATGGGCCGATCCACAGGGCGCTTTTCCTCCTGGCAGGCCGATGCCGGGGGGCATCCGCGCCAGCAGGCGAAGGGACGCAGCAGGGTCGGCAAGGACTATGTGATAGTGCATCAGGAGGTGCTTGGAGGATGATCACTTACACCATTGAGGAGTACGTTTTCGACCTCGCCGCTTTCTTCCCGATGTCTCTCTTCGATCGCATCACCGAAGTGAGAGTGCGTCGGCCACAGCTCATCCTTCAGGAGGCGGCGCGGCGAAAGCGACGGCCGGAACTCGCCGCAGAGGGCCGGCTGGTGCTCCTGGCTGCTGACCATCCCGCGCGGATGCTGACCGCGGTGGGGGAGAATCCCATCGCCATGGGAGACCGCTACCAGTATCTGGGCCGCGTGCTGCGCATCGTCACCGCTGCCGGCGTAGATGGCCTCATCGCCACCACGGACGTCATCGAGGACCTGCTCATTGTCAACGCCCTGGTGCGGGAGGCGGGGGGGGCGAGCTTCCTCGACCAGCGGCTGCTGGTGGGGTCTATGAATCGCTCCGGCTTGGCGGGTTCGGCCTGGGAGACCGATGACCGGCTGACCTGCTTCACCCCTGACTCACTGGACGACCTGAACCTGGATGGGGGCAAGGTGGTGGTGCGCATCTGCCCGGAGGAGCCAGAGCTCTCCAACCGCACCCTCGAGTACTGTGCCCGGGCGATCAGCGGCTGCAATGAGCGAGGACTGCCTGTCTTCGTGGAGCCGGTTCCCGTCACCAAAGTGGAGGGGCGCCTTCGGCTACGGCGCACCGTGCAGGAGATCGTAAAAGTGATAGGCGTGGCCTCTGCGTTGGGGGACTCCTCCCGCGGTCTCTGGATGGAGGTGCCATATTGCGAGGGATTTGAGCGAGTGGCTCGCAGCACGAGCCTTCCCCTGGTGGTGGTGGCCGGGGGCGGGGCTGAGGATCCGGCTGCCATGCTCACTCAGTTCGGGGACGGGATACGCGCCCGCGCCAATGTGCGCGGTGCTCTGATGGGGCGGAGCGCGCTCTTTCCGGGAGACGATGATCCCATGTCCTTCGCGCTCGCGGTCGTCGCTGTCGCTCGGGAGGGGCGGGAGGTCGAAGGTGCGATTGACCGCTTGATCGCCAGCCGCAATCAGAACCTCGACTCACTCACCAGATGGCTGACCCGATAGCTCCGTAGGGCAGGAGCTTGCTCCTGCCAAGAGAACATGGCATAAGCAAGCTTGTGCCCTACGGGAGGGGCAAGCTAGCTTCTGGCGGACTTGCCTCCCTTGCCTTCTTGATTGTGAACAGGGAGGGGAGAGAGCTACCGTGGCACTGAGAGGGAAGTTGCTAGTGGGACAGTCCGGCGGCCCCACTGCGGTCATCAATGCCAGCCTCGCGGGCGTAATCGAGGAGGCAAGCAGGCATGAGGAGATCCAGGGGATCTATGGCGCGGTGAATGGAGTGGAGGGAATGCTGGGAGAGGAGCTGGTGGATCTGGGCGCGGAGGCGGGGAGGGAGATATCTCTGCTGCCCAACACCCCTTCGGCCGCGCTGGGGTCTTGCCGCAAGAAGCTGAGCGAGGCCGACTATGCGCGCCTCCTGGCGATATTTCAGGTCCACAACATCCGCTACCTCTTCTACATCGGGGGCAACGACTCGGCGGACACCTCCCACCGCATCGGACTCTTCGCCCAGGAAGCCGGGTGGGAGATGCGGGTGATGGGGGTGCCAAAGACGGTGGACAATGACCTCGCGTATACCGATCACTCTCCCGGCTACGGCAGCGTGGCGCGGTTCAATGCCATGGCTGCCCGCGACGCGGGCCTGGACAGCCTGGCGATGCACACGGTGGACACGGTAAAGATCATCGAGACCATGGGGCGCAACACCGGGTGGATCACCGCTGCCACCGCGCTGGCGCGGGAGGAGCCCGGTGATCCGCCACACCTCATCTACCTGCCCGAGCGCCCCTTCGATGCGGATCGCTTTCTGGCTGATATTGAGCGCCGGGTGGGGAAGGGCCGCGGCTGTGTGCTGGCGGTGTGTGAGGGGCTACGGGATGCGGAGGGAAATGTGCTGGTAGCGTTCAAGCATGCGGTGGGAACAGACTCGTTCGGCCACCGGCAACTGGGAGGAGTGGGCGATTATCTGGTCGGTCTTATCGCGGAGCAACTAGGGATCAAGGCCCGCTTTGACAAGGCTGGCACGATCCAGCGGGTATTCGGCCTGGCACAGTCGGAGGTGGATGTGGCCGAGGCCAAACTGGTGGGAGCGGCCGCGGTGCGGCGGGCCTGTGAAGGGGTGACAGATCAGATGGTGACGCTGGAGCGTGTGAGTCAGAACCCGTATCGGTGCGAAGTGGGGCTGGCGCCGCTGGAGAAGGTGGCCCATGCTGAGCGGCCCCTGCCGGAGGAGTTCATCAACGAGGCGGGCAATGATGTGACCCCCGCCTTCCTGGAGTACGCGCGGCCACTGATTGGAGGCCCGCTTCCGCGTTATGCACGCCTGAAGCTGGAGCGAATTGTGAAGCGAGGGGGAGCTTCATAGGGCGAAAGGTGGTCGTCCGCGCCTGCGCGAGCGGGTACCACTGGATGGGAAATCGGAGAGAGAGTCCATGCTGAGGGCCGACGGGCGGGCCAACGACGAGCTGCGGCCAGTGACAATGAGCACCGGCTACAACAAGTATGCCGAGGGCTCGTGCCTGATAGAGATGGCCGACACGGTGGTGATCTGTACTGCGTCGGTGCTGAACGAGGTGCCTCGCTTCCTCTCCGGCAGCCAGCGGGGCTGGGTGACGTCGGAATATGGGATGCTGCCTCGGGCCGGTTCAGAGCGCATCTCGCGCAGTCACATCCTGAGCAGCGGTCGAACCCATGAGATTCAGCGGTTGATTGGCCGTTCGCTGCGCGCGATCGTTGATCTAGACGCGCTGGGAAACCGCACCATCGCGCTTGACTGCGATGTCCTTCAGGCCGACGGGGGGACGCGCGCCGCGGCGGTCACTGGCTCCTATGTGGCGATGATGGAGGCCCTGCAGCGGCTGCGGAAGGAGGGCATCTTCGCGAAGGTGCCCACGTTCGACTCCGTGGCCGCGGTGAGCGTGGGGGTGGTCTCGGGGGAGGCTGTCCTAGACCTTACCTATGGAGAAGACCGCGTGGCCGCGGTAGACATGAACGTAGTAATGACTGGCAGTGGGAAGTTCGTCGAGGTCCAGGCTACCGCGGAAGGGATGCCCTTCGACCGGGAGCGGATGCAGAAGCTGCTGGAGCTTGCCAGCAATGGCATCAAGCAGCTCATCGCTGCGCAGAAGCGGGCGCTGGAAGAAGGCGGGCTGTGAGCCAGCCACTGCGCGTTGTCGTCGCCAGCCTCAATCGCGCCAAGGCAGGTGAGATGGCGCGGATCTTGCAAGACGAAGGACTGGACTGCGAGATAATCAGTCTGGCTGACCTGCCGGGGGTGGAGCTGCCGCCAGAGAACGGCGCGACCTTCTCGACGAACGCTGTCGCCAAGGCCGAGCACGTTGCCCGCGCTACTGGCCTGCCCGCCATTGCCGATGACTCGGGGCTGGAGGTTGACGCGCTCGGCGGAGAGCCTGGTATTCGCTCCGCGCGCTACACGGGAGAGGGTGCCACGGACGAGGAACGCTGCTGGAAACTGCTAGATCGGATGCGCGATGTGCCCGACCATCGCCGTGGGGCGCGGTTTCGCTGCGCCGCGGCCTTCGCAACACCGGAAGGAGAAGTGCTGCTGGGGGAAGGAGTCTGTGAGGGGAGTGTCGCACGCGAGTGCGCGGGGCCTGCAGGCTTCGGCTATGATCCCATCTTTGTTCCCCAGGGCTATGGGCGCACCATGGCTCAGCTCACCTCCGCTCAGAAGGACGCTATCAGCCACAGGGGCCGAGCTCTTCGCCTTCTCGCCAGCTTGATCCGCGAGCGTCTCGAGCGGTAGACGATCATGAGGGAGCAATGACAGATGTTGACACCGTCTGCCTTCTTCGACTTGGAGGGCTTTAAGCACAGAGCTTTGCTCGAGGGGGTAAGGTATGTGTGGGAGGCCCTGGGCGGGCTGGAGGCGTACATTGCAGAGGCGCTGAGGCCGGAGATCCAAGGGACAGTGATAGCGGGAGCGTGGGTTGGGGAAGATGTATTCATCGGGAAGGGAACGATTGTGGAGCCAGGCGCACTGGTGAGAGGGCCGGCCATCATAGGGGAGAACTGTGAGATCCGCCAGGGCTGCTATGTGCGGGGCCACGTGCTGGTGGGAGATGGAGCAGTGCTGGGGCACTGCTCGGAGCTGAAGTGGGCGATCCTGCTGAACCAGGCTCGTGCCCCGCATTTCAACTATGTGGGCGACAGCATCTTGGGCTGTAATGTCAACCTTGGGGCAGGGAGCATCTGCGCCAATGTCAAGCTCACAGGAGAAGAGATAGGGGTGACAGTGAACAGCACAAACTATGCCACCGGGCTGGCGAAGTTTGGCGCGGTTGTCGGGGATCATGTGCAGATTGGCTGCAACACGGTGCTCAATCCTGGGACACTGGTGGGCAAGCACTCGGTAGTCTACCCGAACGCTTCCCTGCGGGGATACTATCCCCCCTACAGTGTGATCAAGACGAGGGAGAAGATCGAGGTGGTGGAGAGGCGATCGCGCGGCACCGATGAGGAGGGCTGCTGCTGAGGAGGGGGTTCGAACTACTCGTCTGCTAGGCGAGACTTGCGGTTCTGTTGTGAGCTACAACGCGCTCCAGGATAGTGCGGGCCAGCTTGGCGGGATCATGACGGGCGAGGTGGGCATCGGCCAGCAGGTAGCCGGTGACCGGGACAGAGCCTGTCGCTCGAATGCGTTCCAGCTCGGGCTCGACCAGATGTTGCCCTTTCTCGGCGTAGAGCTGTAGCACTTCCTGGGGAGGGCGCTGGAGGTTGACCACCACGTAGTGGAAGGGATTGTCGCAGGGTAGATGCTCCAGCACCACCTCCAGATGGCGGGCGGCATCGAACCCATCCGTTTCCCCGGGCTGAGTCATCACATTGCAGATGAAGAACTTCATGGCCCGCGAGGAGCCCAGCGCCTCGGCCATTCCAGGAATCACCAGGTTGGGTAGCAGGCTAGTGTACACGCTACCGGGGCCGACGAGGATCACGTCGGCCTGTTGAATGGCTTCCACTGCCTCTGGGAGAGCTTGAACGTCGGGAGGCTCAACGCTGATGCGCTCGATGCGGCCGCAGTGGGCAACGATGGCAGTCTCTCCCTCCACTGTGGTACCGTCGGCCATCACAGCCTTCAGCACTAGAGCCCGGGGGGCGGAGGGTAACACCCGTCCTCGCACGGCGAGTACGCGGCTCGCCTCCTGGATCGCGTGCTGGAAGTCGCCGGTCATTTCCTGCAAGCCCGTGATGATGAGGTTGCCGAGATTGTGGCCGTGGAGGTCGCCGCTGCTGGCGCGAAAGCGGTGTTGAAAGAGGCTTTCCATCAAAGACTCGGCTTCGGCGAGGGCCACCAAGCAGGCGCGAATGTCGCCAGGTGGGGGCATGTCGAGGTCTCGGCGCAGGCGTCCGGAACTGCCGCCGTCGTCGGAGACGGTGACGATAGCGCTCAAGTCAACGGGGTGGACCTTGAATCCCCGCAGCAGGATGGATAACCCGGTCCCCCCACCTATGCCCACGACGCGCAACTGGGATGTGGCATGAGGATGGTCAAGGACAGTTCGGGCAGGACGTCGGCTGTTCCAACGCGCATTGGTCGCGCCGACGTAAGGACGCAGCAGGCCTGAAGTGACCAATCCGACCCCTGCCAGCACGGCGACCAGGCCAAGCGCCACCAGTATCAGGCCGGGAATGGTCTGCCCACCGCCATGCAATGCAAAGGGCCAGAGTGCCGCCCATAGATGCCTTGGCAGAAGCAGTACACCGATGACAAACAATACTACCCCACCTGCGATTACGACGACGCGCGTTAACCGCGTACGCCCAGAGTGCATCGGGTTCACCTCAGCTCTTGCCTTTTCCCAGTTCCACGAATTTCCATCGGCACTGACTCCTCCCAATGGCATGGGGAGACAGATCGCGGAGACCTTTCGCGCCCTGGAATTCTCTCCCTCTAGATTACCACATTATGGTGTGCTGAGGCTAGCCCAAGAAGCGGGCCGGTGTGCCAGTTAGAGTCCAGCCCTGAGGGGTCCGGGGTCCTGCCAGCCGGATGAATGCTGTGGGTAAGGTTGAAGCGAGTCGCTCACAGGACCGAAGCGCTGGTTGACGCTGTCTGCAGCGGCGAGGTATACTGGCTTGTGGCGGGGCGTAGCGCAGCTTGGTCAGCGCGCCTGCCTTGGGCGCAGGAGGTCGGCAGTTCGAATCTGCCCGCCCCGACAGCCTTCTCAGGGGGCCCTACCCCTCTGGGCCCGTCGGCTCTGTGGTCTCCCGCCGCGCCCGAAGGCCTGGGAGCGCGCCCTATACAACATCATCTCTCTCCCAAAACGGCCCGACCGGATGGCCTGGTCTCTCTGCGCCTGCATGGCACGGGCTATCTCCGCCTCCCTGGCCTCATATGCCCTGTAGCGCATCATGAACCAGATCACGCCGACTGCGAGGGCAACCACGATGGCGATTGCCGCGAACAGCGGACTCACTCTTCTCTGCACGCGAACTACCTCCAGGTCTCAGTTAGCCTCGGACAGCTCGGATTCCTGCTGTTCTCCTCTAGATGTGAGACGCCAGCGTGAGGGCGCGGATTCCGTGGCGGGGTTGGTGTGGGGCGAGTGATTGACCTCGGCTTGGGGGCTCTGGTATACTGCATCCGGCAATGTACGGCCCCCCTGTTACGCTCCGACCCAAACGCGCGATTGTCATCCTGGACGGCGCGGCCGATGAGCCGCAAGAGGAGCTGGCTGGCCTAACGCCATTGCAGGCGGCTCGCATTCTACACTGTGACGCCATTGCCCGAGAGGGAGTGTGCGGCCTGGCCAAGACCATCCCGGACGAGATGGAGCCTGCAAGCGATGTCGCCACTCTCTCCATCCTGGGGTATGACCCGCTGCGCTACTATACGGGCCGCGGCCCCTTGGAGGCGGCGAGCCTGGACGTGCCTTTGAATCCCGAGGATGTGGCGTTCCGGTGCAACCTGGTGACCTGTGACGGGATTACCTTGCTTGACTATTCAGCAGGTGAGATCCCGACAGTGGGTGCTCAGGTGCTGATCGGCCTTGTCCAAGACAAGCTGGGCAGTCCGCGGGTTCAGTTCTATTGTGGGGTAAGCTATCGCCATATCATGGTCTGGCGCGATGGCTCGCAGGAGGTGAAGACCACGCCGCCGCATGACATCATAGGCCAGCCCATCGAGCCATATCTCCCCCGGGGAGACGGGGAAGATATGCTGCGGCAGTTGATGTTCGATTCCATCGAGATCCTCGACTCCCATGACATCAACAAGCGGCGGAGGGATGAGGGGAGGCCGCCCGCCAATATGATCTGGCTGTGGGGGCAAGGGCGGACGTGCACTTTGCCCTCGTTTGCGGTACAGCGGGGAACTCCAGGGGCGGTGATAGCGGCGGTAGATCTAGTGCGCGGGGTGGGCAAGTGCGCTGGGCTCTCGGCGCCCAGGGTGGAGGGTGCCACGGGCAACCTGCAGACTGACTTTGCGGCGAAAGGGGCGGCGGCGGTATCTGCCCTGGAAAGCTTTGACTTTGTGCTGGTGCATATTGAAGCTCCCGACGAGGCCAGCCACCAAGGGAGCCCAGAGCGGAAGGTGTGGGCGATCGAGCAGATTGATCGGCACATAGTGGGGCCGGTGGCGGAACGGCTGCGCGCGGTGCCAGAGAGTCGGATGATGGTGGTTGCTGACCACTACACCAAGATCTCGACACGTACGCACGCGCGGGAGCCGGTGCCCTTCGCGGTGCTGGGCTTGCCGCGGGATAAGGCCGAGGCTTTCGATGAGCGAAACGCAGCACAGACCGGGCGCTTCCTCGAAGAAGGGTGGCGTCTGCCCGAGCTCCTCTTCGCGGAGTAGCGCGTCAGCGTTGCTGGAGCGGGTTGCCGCCGCCATCGCGGCCCACCAGATGATCCTGCCCGGCGAGACCGTGCTGGTGGGGATCTCTGGCGGCCCAGATTCGACCGCGCTGCTCCATGCCCTAGTGGAGCTGCGGCCGCGTCTGCGCTGCCGGGTGCGTGCCTGTCACGTCCACCACGGGCTGCGCGGCGCCGACGCTGACGCCGACGCAGAGCAGGCAAAACAGCTCGCGCGGGCTTTGCGAGTTCCCTTCACTCAACACCGGGCGGAAGTGAGGTCTCTTGCCCAGAGGCGGGGCCTTTCGCTCGAGGCAGCGGCGCGGACGGTGAGATACCAGTTGCTAGAAAAAGCGGCCGATCGCGCGGGGGCAAACCGCATCGCCACTGGCCACACCGCGGACGACCAGGCGGAGACGCTTCTGCTTAACCTGCTTCGCGGAGCGGGCCCTGCGGGCCTGGCTGGCATCCCGGCCGTGCGGGGGAGGATCATCAGACCCCTTCTGGAGGTCACCAGGGCTGAGGTCGAAGCATACTGTGAGGCTCAGCAGCTCAGCTATCGTGTGGATCAGTCGAACCTGGACCTGAGGTTCACGCGCAACCGGATCCGACACCAGATTCTCCCCGCGCTGCGGAAGATCCAACCCCGGGCGCCGGCCAGCCTTTGCCGAATGGCCGACATCATGCGGGCCGAGCATGAGTTCATGGTTGAGCAAGCGGGGAACGCCTTGCGAGAGATCGGGGCAGAACGCCTAGGGGAGGTAAGCATCAGCTGTGGGCCGTTCGCCAAGCTTCCGAGGGCGATCCAGCGCAGGGTGTTGCGGGCGGCGGTCGCGAAGATAAAGGGCGATGAGCTGGACATCGAGCTGGAGCGGGTTGACGCGCTGGTGTCTCTGGCAGTGTCCGGGCAGACGGGCGGTGTTGTTGAGCTGCCAGGCGGCCTACGCGCCGAGCGGACCTACGGGGAACTGGTGATTGGCCCCGCGGTTCGCAGGGGAGAAGCGGCGACTGCCGAGTGGGCGCTGCCGGTGCCGGGGCAGGTATGCATTCCAGATCTGGGTGTGGAGCTGACAGCAGCCCACTCCCGCGCGCGGCGACCGCCGTCGAGCCCCATGCAGGCCCTGGTGGATGCAGAGGCGATCACGCCGCCTCTGCAGGTCCGAACGCGCCGACGAGGTGACCGTTTCACTCCCTTCGGGATGAAGCGGTCTGTGAAGCTCCAGGATTTGTTTGTCAACTCCAAGGTGCCGCGGGCGGAGCGGGCGCGAGTACCGCTGGTGGTTTCGGGAGATGAGATCATATGGATCGTCGGGCATCGCATCAATGACCATTTCAAGGTTAGGGAGGGAACGCGGCGAACGATTCGCCTGGAGGCGCGTCGCTTCAGCTGAGCACAGGAGGAGCCACATGGCAGCGAGTTCCGAGATTGCGGAGAAGCAAAGGCGGATAAACGAGTTCCTGGACGCGGGGGGATACGATGCCGTGCTGTTGGCGCGGACGGAAAACTTCGCATGGTTCACGGGGGGCGGGGACAGCCATGTGAGCCTGGCAGCCGAGGGCGGGGTTGGCGCGCTGTTGGCGTATCGGGATCACAAAATGCTCATCACGAACAACGTGGAGCGCGGGCGGCTGATGGAGGAGGAACTGGCAGGTCAGGGATTCGCAGAGGAGATCAGCCCCTGGACAGATGACGCTCTGGTCGCTGCGGTCGCCAGGATCGCGCCCGGGCAGAAGATCGCCTCAGATATTGCACTGCCTGGACTCGCTGCCTGCGAGGGAGAGATTGCTCGCCTGCGGCGGTCCCTCACGCCGGAAGAGGTGGCTCGCTACCGGGCGCTGGGAAGAGATGCGGGGGAGGCCGTCGGGGAGGCTTGCATGAATGTGGAGCCGGGCATGAGCGAGCATGAAGCTGGCGCGGCGCTGGCCGCGGCACACTTTCGCCGCGGCATCGCGCCGATCGTGGCGCTGGTGGCGGCCGACGAGCGGATCCTGAAGTATCGGCACCCCATCCCCACTGACAACACCATCCACCGCACAGTGATGCTTGTGGTATGTGGCAGGCGCCAGGGCCTGATCGTCTCGGCCACCCGCTTGGTGAACTTTGGCCCTCTCTCGGTAGAGTTGCGGAGAAAACACGATGCGGTCACTGCAGTGGATGCAACCCTTATCGCCAATACTCGGCCCGGCACCAGGATCGGCGACATCTTCAGGGCGGGCCTGGAGGCCTACGCAGCTCAAGGGTATCCAGAGGAGTGGAAACTTCATCACCAGGGCGGTCCTACAGGCTATGCCACCCGCGACTACCGGGCGACAAGTGAGACCAACGACCTGGTACAGCCAAATCAGGCCTTCGCCTGGAACCCTTCCATCACCGGGACAAAGTCAGAGGATACGATCATAGCCACGCCCAAAAGGCCGGAAATCATTTCCGCTTCCCCAGGGTTTCCGACCGTGGAGGTAACTGCCGCCGGGCAGTCTCTGCGCCGGGCCGACATCTTGACCCGCTAGGGGCGGAAACCTGGCCACACAGAATGACGGATCTCTGAATGCGCGCAGTGCTACAGCATGGGATTCGTGATATTCGCATCGGCGAACGACCGGATCCGAGGCCTGGGCCGGGCGAGGTGCTGGTGCGCACTCGTTCGGTAACCATCTGCGCCTCGGACCTACACATGTACGCAGAGGGAAATGTGGGAGGGGTGAGCTGGGAGCGGCCCTTCGTCCCCGGCCACGAGGCGGCCGGGCTAATCGAAGATCCGAATGACACCCACCTGCCCCGAGGCGCTCCAGTGGTGCTGGACCCTGCGATACCATGTGGTGCCTGCGATATGTGCGC
>Ga0315312_1002478_pt1 | contig 12816 bp, 9 predicted proteins | sample TDP7_MG_FD_203629 | JGI IMG/M metagenome (GOLD analysis project Ga0315312, IMG submission 203629) | Freshwater sediment microbial communities from Lake Towuti, South Sulawesi, Indonesia - TDP7 | ecosystem: Environmental > Aquatic > Freshwater > Lake > Sediment | place: Indonesia: South Sulawesi... | reverse complement strand
CATACTTGAAGTTCCTCGCAGTGGGGCGATGCTTGAATTCCCCCCGGCTATTGCAGGTCCAGACGCAATCCTTCTGCAACGGTCGATGTTCGATTTGCCCCTATCGTATCGTCAGCAAGAAACTTGACCAGGGTGCCATGGAATGGGACCTCTTCGCCAAAATAGCCAGAGAATTGGCATCAGAACCACACTTATCCGTCGTTGTCTTTGAATTGCACAATGAACCCTTAATAGATAAACGGATATTTGACTGGGTGAAGCATGCTAAATCCATAGCCCCGGACAAGCGCTGCGCCATAGTTACCAACGGAGCATTGTTGGATAACTTCAGCTTGACAGACATAAGGCAATCAAAGGTAGACAGTTTGGTCATCAGCCTTAACGCACATTCAAAAGAGATGTATGAAAGCATAAACAATGGGCTCGACTACGACAGGGTGATGAGTAATATCTCCCGCCTACTATCCGACCAATTCCTGAGGCAGAAAGTAATGCTGAGCTTTGTCCTCACGGAACAAAACGCGCATGAGGTGTATCAAGCCACTCTCCATTGGAAAGGGCAAGGGGTTAGGACTAGGGTCATGGGGCTGGCCAATAGGGCGGGCACGCTGGACAACTACGAAAAGATTAGGACCAGGACTGAGTACTACGGCAGCCCTCTTCCTTTAAGGGTTTGGAGATACCTCATGTCCATGGCACGAGGTGCCACGGGGTGTCCCCTTCCCTTTTATCAAATGAACATCCTCTTCAATGGGGATGCTATCCTCTGTTGTCATGATTGGAATAGGGCCTCGGTGGTGGGCAACGTAGGAACCAGTTCTTTGAGGGAAGTGTGGAACTCTGAGAGGATGAATGAAATCAGACGATCAATACTGAGAAAGAGATATGAAGACATAACTTCGTGCCAGGGATGCTCGCTCGTCAGGTAACGTGTGGTGACTTTGATCGGTGGATCCTATTTACCTCCCCTCCCTCTACCTCTCTGCCACCAGGGGAGGGAGAACATGAATTTCCCTCTCCCTTGAGGGTCGAAGACTCTTCGAGGAGGGGGTCAGGTCGACAATCCTTCCTAGGAAGGATTCGAGGTGAGGGTGAACCAGCATTATGAGAGCCAGCTCTAATCAGATGTTGTGTTGTCGGTCATTGCTGTGGATTCGGCCGTACTGCCCATTACCATGATGGCCTATCTACAGCGTTCTAAAGGGAGGATTCTATCTACCTTAAGAGGAGTGAAGATTCTCTTACACGCCACTCATGTATTGGTGACAGTACTTCTGCGTAATGCTATAATACCCGCAAAACACAACGTGCAGAATATTTGTCGAAATCGTTGGGCAGAAAGAGTGAAAAGTCATGAATCATTGCCGCCTTATGGAGGAAGCTGATGACAGAGGAAGCTGATTACAGAAAAGTGGATGAAACGATTAGTGCAGTAGAAGGGGGTTGGGAATTCACCGGTGAGGTGGCTGAGCACTTTGACAGTCATGTCCGCAAGAGTATCCCTCTATACGATGAAGTCCAACGAATGACCACGGACATGAGTGAGTGGTTCATTCATAATGGGAGCACCGTCTACGATATAGGCTCGTCTACCGGCGAGACTATCTTTCATCTACAGAGAAAACATGCCATTAAAGAGAAGGTGAGATTTATTGGTATTGATAACAGCGAAATGATGGTTAAGCAGGCCTGGAAGAAAGTTTCGGCAAATAATGTGCAGTTCTTGTACCAAGATGTGGTGAAAACAGAATTTGAGGAGGCAGACCTTTTCATTTCGTTGTTCACCCTGCAATTCTTGAGCATGCCGGAGCGAATGCAAGTGTTGCAGCGAATGTACCGGTGCCTTCGTAGTGGTGGGGCTCTTATTATGGCGGAAAAGGTGCTGGCTGAAGAAGGGCGGTTCAATGACATGTGGGTGGAGCTTTACTGGGATTTCAAGAAGGGACAAGGGTTGACAGACGATCAAATTCTGCAGAAAGCGAGAAGCATCCGTGGTGTATTGAGACCAATCACGCTGACTGAGCACATCAGCATGTTGAAGATGATCGGATTCAGCAGCATAGACGTATTCTTCAAGTGGTACAATTTTGCAGGGATCCTGGCAATCAAAACTCCCATTGACCCAGTCCAGTTCGCAGGCTATGCCGCTGATGCCAATGTCGGCGACGGTAGTGCATCAAGGAGTGATTTCAATCTGGGAGGCAAGAATGCGACTGAATAAGCAGCGCATACTCAATATCCTAGTTCGTATAGCGGTTAAGGTGCGCCGGTTAAGATTGTGTAGAGTTATGCCTGCGGGAGGGCGTGCCGCTCTTGTGAAGTTATGGCGTTTTGTTACCAGGAGCAGGTTGCTCCGTGATATCCCCTTTGGTTTTGATGCGCAAGTCAGTGGAATCAGTTTTCACCTGCGTGGTCCCTTTCGGTGTGCAGGCGGCGAGTACTATGCTACATACTTAACTGAAGGCGCACACGAAGCACCTGTCACGGCTCACATCACTGAGGTAGTACGACAATGTCCGGCTCCCAGGGTGCTAGATGTAGGGGCACATTACGGGTGGTATACCCTCTACTTGAGTAAGGTCATCGCTGATAGAGGAGTTGTTTTTGCCTTTGAACCAAGTGAAGCGGTCTTCTCATTCTTGAAAAGTAACGTAGAGCTAAATGATCTGCATAACGTTCGTCTCTTTAAGCTGCCATTGTCTGATAGGCGAGAGACCATTAGTATGGTGGCATCAAAGAGCGTGTCCTGGGAAGCAAGATATATGCATTCAGCAGCTGAGCGGGGAGCAGCGGATGACGATGACTATAGCAGTACACTGGAGGCAATTTCCTTCGATGAGCTCAATGAGGTGGAGGCAATCCATCCCAACATCGTGAAGATTGATGTCCATGGTGTCTGGAGGAAGGTTGTTGACGGTATGAGAGAGAGTTTACACAAGGATGTAGAGCACCTCTATCTGGAGGTGGATGCTCCTTGGGGGGACCTATCCTCTGAGTACGCAGACCTACAGCATGTTATCTTGACGCTTCGTGATGCGTGTATGGAGGTTTACGAAGTTCAAGATTTTATGAAGCGTGATGGCGGCAAAATGATCAAGGCAGACGAAAATCGGATTGCGGGGAAAGGGGGCAGGTTTGCCATGTTGTATGCTGTCAAGAGGAGATAGCCGAGCTATTTGAAATGATAGATGATTCTATGCTGACGGCTGCGGGTAGCGGGTAGAAGAAGGGGAGCAGCATGAGCCTACTCAGTCAAATGGGGAGGTACTGGCGCCGCGCCTGGGGGTTGAGGGAGTTTCTCCGGGAACCGATTACGCTGGAACAGGGTGCTGAACTCATCAAGCAGGGGATAGCCAATAGAGAACAGAACCTGTTAGCCATGGTGAAAAAGGCTATCTATGAGAGAGAAGACAGCCCTTATCTCAAGCTACTTAAGCTGGTTGGCTGCCAGTATGGTGATTTTGAGCGAATGGTGCGATCTGATGGTATAGAACCTACCCTGCACAAGTTGAGAGGAGAAGGAGTCTACCTTAGCTATGAAGAATTCAAGAGGGAAAAGGAAGTAGTCCGCCGTGGCCAGAGCTTCCGATTCCAGCAGAGTGAATTTGATAACCCTTTTCTGGTTCCCCACCTTGAATTTCGCAGCAGCGCCAGCCGCAGTTCCGGGACAAGGGTGCTCATGGACCTTGACCGTTATCGTTATTTTGCTGCTTACACTAGGGCTACTTATGCGGCTAATGGCCTCTGGGGGAGTCCGGTCTTGCTTTGGCTGCCGATTTTCCCCTCGGCAGCCTGGCTGGTGACCATGCTTCGGCTAGCCAAGATGGGTCATCCGCCTATAAGGTGGTTTTCCCAGGTAAGGACAGGGGCGGTGAAGCCTTCTCTGATGAAGCGTTTGGCTACCTATTATACCGTTTATGCTGGACGGCTTTTCGGGACAGCCTTTCCCAAGCCAGAGTATGCTGGTTTGGAGCGAGCCTATGAAGTTGCCAGCTACATGGCAGAGCTATTGAAAAAAGGGCAGGGCTGTATTCTGGAGACCTATACCAACTCTGCTATCAGGGTTTGTCAGGCGGCCCGGGAGAGAAAGCTGGACCTATCCGGGGCTACCTTTGTGGTAGGTGGTGAACCCCTGACTGAGGCGAAGTCCAAGGAAGTCAGGGCCGTGGGGGCTGCCGCAGTAACCATGTACGGTGCCGCTGAAATAGGCCTGATTGGCTTTGGCTGTGCTAACCCTACGGTAGCTGACGACGTTCACCTTTTCATGGATTCACAGGTGGTCATTCAATACCCGAGGAAGATACCCTTTGGTGGGGTAGAGGTTGATGCCTTTCTTTTCACCTCCCTGCTGCCCAAAGCGAGCAAAATACTGCTGAATGTGGAGAGCGGTGATTACGGGGTGCTGGAAACCAGGCACTGCGGCTGTGGGCTTGAGGAGCTTGGCCTTACCCAGCACATCTCTCAGATACGAGGTTTCGATAAGCTGACCGGGGAAGGGATGACCTTTATCGGCACTGACCTGCTCAGGATCATTGAGGAGATTCTACCGGCTAAATTTGGTGGCGCCTCTACCGACTACCAGATGATGGAAGAGGAGGACGAGCAGAGCCATACCCGGCTTACCATATTAGTTGACCCTGAAATAGGAGAGATAGATGAGAGGGCGCTTATCCAGACTGTCCTTTCTGAGCTGAGCAAGGGAATGGACACGCGACGGGTGATGACCGAGATATGGGCTCAGGCGGGCACGCTGCGGGTGAAGCGGATGCCACCAGTGGTCACGGCTGGGGGTAAGCTGCTGCCTTTACATATTCACCGGGGTAGATGAACCTTAAGATTTAGGAACATAGTCTGGCAAACCATCCCTGCAAACCGCAAAGTTATTTTTGCAGGCTATGAGCAAGGGGGGCGCTATGAGTGTAGTGTAAATATGAGTAGTCTTATGAGTAGTCTTAAGTAAAGAAAGGAGAAGTGAATGAAAAAGGGAAAAGGGTCAGTGGTTCTCGGGGTCATCGGGCTAGCCCTAATGCTGGTGGCGCTGCCACTGGTGGCGGCTTGTGCTGATTCGGGAGAACCGTCGGAGTACCAGATTGAGATATATGGTGGCAAGGCGGGGATGTCTACCTATGTGGCCGCTATTGCTCTAGCTGAGCTGATCAACGAGAACAGCACCTGGCTCAGGGCTACAGCTATCGAATCGCCCAGCGTGACGGTGAACTTTCAACTTCTGGTTAATGAGCCCGAGAGAAGAGATAATACCCTCATTATCAGTATGGTCCAATTTGCTGAGCTTGCCCGGGAGGGCAGAGAGCCCTTTACCACGCAGTACGATGGATTGCGGTTCATAGCCGCCGTGGGATATAACGCCATGGGGTTCATCACCCTTGACTCTAATATTAGGACGGTGGCAGACTTCAGCGGTAAGACGGTTTCCATTGGAGATCTGGCATCAGTAACCCGGGTGGAAATGCTGCAAACCATAATGGAATCAGCCGGGGTGCTGGATGACGTAGACCTTGAATACCTAGACTTGGAGGCAGGCGCCAATGCCCTCAGGGATGGGCTAATAGATGTCACTCTTGGCTCGGTGACCCTGGTGAGTCCGCCAGACAACTATGCGGTCAGCCCATATCTCTCAGAACTAATGGCGACCAAGACGGTGTACTTTGTCTCAATGGATAGTGAGGACATCGCCTACATGAACGAAGTGCTGGGTCCTTTGGAGACGGAACATATTATACCGGCGGGAAGTATGGGGGACTCACAGACCGAGCCCTGGATAGGGATCGGTAAGGTCATGGGGTGGGCGGCTGATATAGAAATGCCTGACGACGTTGTCTACGAAATATGCCGCATAATCTATGAACATGCTGACGAGTTCCAGGAATATAGCCCCTCTCTGGCTTTCGTTAGTCGAGAGACTATGCCCAAATGGGGCGTTGCTGAGGAATATATACATCCCGGCGCATTAGAGTTCTATGAAGAGAAAGGACTGGAGATCACTAGTTTCTAGCCGTAGATAAGTCATATGTTGGGCACGGCAAGCGAGGCTCCTAAGAGCAAATTAAGTGCCGTGATCATGGTAGTAGGGCTAGCCATGGTCCTCTACCACATGGCCTACACTCAGTTGCTGCTTCAGGGGAGTGCCCAGCACAACAATACCCACCTCGGTTTTGCGCTCCTGCTAGTGTTTCTGGGTGCCTTTGACAGAAGCCCCAGGAAGGTCTGGCGTATTGTCTCAATAGGCCTGGTCGTGCTTTCACTGGTGGCCACCAGCTATATCCAGATTTTCTGCGAGGAATTACAGCTGCGTGTCTGGTTCAGTACTACCACCGACCTCATAATAGGAGCAATATTAATCCTCCTCGTTCTGGAAGCAGCCAGAGAATCCTTTGGCTGGATCGTGCCTTTGTTTGCCGTCGGGGTAGTTCTTTATCCCTTTATCGGCAGTGCTCTTCCGGAGCCCTTTCATACCACTTCCTACGGGTTTACCAGAACGATATCCAATCTATCGGTTAGCCTGAACAATGGCATTTATGGCCCGGTATTGCCTACTTCGGCCAATTTCATTTTTCTATTTATCGTCTTTGGTGGTGTACTGCAGGCAACCGGTGCTACCAAGTTCTTTCTAGAGTTAGGCAAACTGGCTATGAGGCGGCTGCGGGGTGGTCCCGGTCTAATAGCAGTGGTCAGCAGTGCTGCTGTGGGCATGGTTACTGGCAGCACAGCGGCCAATATTGTCATCGACGGCTGGTTCACCATACCATTGATGAAAAAGGTCGGCTACACGCCAGAGCAAGCTGGAGCCATTGAAGCGGCAGCATCCAACGGGGGGCAGATCATGCCCCCGGTCATGGGTGTGGTAGCTTTTGGCATGGCCGCCATAACGGGGATTCCCTATTTGAATATCGTCACCATGGCTGTCATCCCAGCGATACTCTATTTCTTCTGTGTTGGGTTATACGTTCAACTCAGAGCTCATAAGCTCCGCTTAGTCACAGTGGAAGAGAAAGTGGATGTTAGACAACTGCTATCCTCGGCGCCACTATTCCTGGTCCCTTTGGCTGTTATCCTCTTTCTTCTCATCAAAGGCTACACAGTATGGTATGTTGCCTTCTGGGCTATTGTGAGCATTATCGTGGTAAGCTTGCTAAGGAAAGAGACGCGCCCTCGGCTGTCAACATATGTTGAGGGTTTTGTTCAGGGGGCCAGAGCTGGTGCCCAAATCGCCGCCATGAGTGCCTGCATCGGACTCATCCTGGCTACTCTAACCATGAGCGGGCTGGGAGTGAAACTATCAGCGGGCATAGAGGCGTGGAGCGGAGGTCATCTGCTGTGGGCTTTGGTGATAGTGTGGGCGATATTGATCTTTATGGGTATGGGAGGGGCTTCCTTAACCGCATATATTGTTACCTCGATCTTCGCCGTTCCGGCCTTAATGAAGATGGGGGTGGGTTTTGAGCAGGCACACTTCTTCACCATGTTTGTCACCATCTTTGCTTACCTGACACCGCCGATAGCTATCGCTGCCCTCATTGCCAGCCGGATTGCTGGATCAAGTTATATTGGGACCGCAGTGGAGGCGGTGAAAGTAGCTATCGCTGGTTTTCTGCTTCCTTTCATGTTTATCTATTGCCCTACTTTACTGCTGCAGTCCCAGGAACTACTCCCGGCAATAACTGGGGTCGTCGCCAGTCTAGTCGTTCTGCTTACCTTCCAGGTAGCCTTTGTGGGTTACTACTTGACAGAGTGCCGGCCACGAGAAAGAGTCTTGGCCCTGGTAGCCGCGGCATTGCTCATGGCTTTTCTGCCACTGGAGAACTATGTCCTGTTTGCCGCGGGGATGGCCCTTTTTGCCTTGGTAACCCTGGGGCAGTTGAGGAGAAGGAGATACTTGAGAGCTTTCCCTGGCTAGAAGAGGGATATCAAGAGATAGCTTCCATTGTGGAAATCGAAGGACAGCGCCCCCTCCCTCTCGAATCCTTCCCTGGGAAGGATTCGAGGTGAGGTCGACAAGACTCTTCGAGGTGAAGCGATCTTGAAAGAGTGAGCTCTACTCAGATGGCGTGTTGTCGCTCATTTTATAGATTCGGCCGTACCGCCCGTTGCCCTCCTCCAAATGCAACAGCTTTCTCAGCTCGCCGGGGGTCATCACCTTTCTCTCGTTGGACTCAGCCAGCCGGTGAATGCGGCGTATCAGGTCGGCATTGCGGGCCAGCGTGGTGCGGTCTGGGTCGTACCAGATATTGTCCTCCAGTCCCGCCCTCACCCCGCCGCCGGCGGCAACGGCAATGGAGTTCATCATCAACTGAGCATCGCCAATGCCAGCCAGGCTCCAAAAGGAGTTCGGAGGCAGGTCGCGAACCATGATGCCAGCATGTAGCAGATCAGCCTGGGCACAGGCGATGTTACCCAGCAACAGGTTGAAATAGTGGGGTGGCTGAAGAAGCCCCTTCCGCTCCAGATACTTGGCATAGTTTATCATTCCGGCGTCGAAGGCCTCCAGTTCCGGTAAGACGCCCCGCTGCCTCATCTCTCGAGCCAGCGCCTGTATCATGTCGGGTGTATTCACACTGGCTTCCCGATTGAAATTGACCGAGCTGAGGGTCAGGCTTCCCATGTCTGGTTTGACCTCCCCTTCAAGTTGCAGAGGCTCGGCACGTTTCTCCAACTCTTTGAAAGTACGCCCGCTCAAGGACACGGAGATGACTACATCGGGGGAGAACTGACGAATTCCGGCAATAATATCCCGGTACACTTCAGCCTTGTAGGTCGGTTCACCCGTCCGCTCATCTCTGGCGTGGAGGTGAACCATGGTAATACCGATCTCAATAGCCTGATGGACATCCTCGACAATCTCCTGAACAGTCACCGGCACATGGGGCGTCATTTTCTTGGTGGGAATCATGCCTGTGGGAGTGAAATTGATGATGAGATTCATGTTCTTCTCCGGGCGACACTCTCAATCTGACTGGTTATCTTCTCCAGCACCCTGACCACCTCCCTCCCCTCGCCCGCTGTGACCGGGACCTGACCATCGCCTCGTATGGCCTGAACGAACTTCCCTATCAAAATGCCGTGACCGCTGGCGCGCCTACCTAGCACGGTGTTCACCGCGGCAGAGGCAGTGCAAGCCAGTTGTTGATAGCTCTGGCTGACATTCTCTAAGGCACGCCAAAGACGACTCTCCCCACCAATGCCATAGCTGGTCAGCACTGAGCTATGCCGGTCAACATGCAGGTTCCTCCTTGTTCCAAAGATGTCCAGCGTGGCGGTGACTTTGGGCCAGTTGTGCGATGCGGTGATGGTGGCTATGCCCTTTTCCCCTTGGAGGACTACCCTGGCTTCGTCAGCCACCACCCAGTCATAGTTGCTCAGCTTGGTGGCATATACTGTCGCTGGCTCCACATGGCCCAAGAGCGCCATAGCCAGGTATATGGGGTGGGGCAGATGCTCGCCGAACAAGCCGCCCGGCAGTCTGTGTATCCAGTGGTCCTGGTCCACAAACTCATGGTTGTCTCTGCGCTGTGCGTCTCCAAGATTTACTCCGGTCAAATCACCGATGAAGCCTTTCCTTACCATAGATATTGCCCTGGTCACCACTGGCAGAAACAACTGATTGTGAGCTACGCATAGCTTGACCCTATTCTTCTCTGCAGCCCGGATCATCTCGTCAGCCTCCTGGCAACTGATAGCCATGGGCTTTTCTACCAGAACGTGACAGCCAGCCTCCATGGCCTGGATAGCCAGGGTGGCGTGGGTTCCTGGCGGGGTGCAGATGTCTACCAGACTCAGCTTCTCCCTTTGCAGCATCTCAGCCAGATCGGCATAGTATCGCTTGACATTGAGTTTCCCGGCTATGCCTCTGGCCAGCTCTTCTTTGACATCGCAGAGGGCGGCTATCTCCATACCCTTGGTCTGGCGCAGGGCGGGCAGGTGGCACTGTTGCGCTATGCCACCGCAGCCGACAAGCCCAACCAGTAACGACTTCTGGCTCATGTTCCTCCTTTCAACGCTTTGTCATAGAACTGGACGACGTTATCCGCCCAGACAGGAAGGGAAAAGCTGGACTCCACCAGCTCTCGGTTTCTCCTGGCTATCCTCTGCTTATCTTCCTCTCCGAGCCGGAGCAGCTTCACTATCGCCTGTGCCAACTCTGCGGCATCATTGGTAGGCACCATAATTCCAGAGGCACCGTCAAGTCCCAGCTCAGGGACTATCCCGGTGGCGGTGGCTACCACTGGCTTGCCGCAGGCCATGGCTTCCAGAACCACCAGGCCGAAGGCCTCCTGAAGGGAAGGGAGGACAAAAACATCGCAGGCTGAGTATAACTTGACCAGTTCATCTTGGGATAGAAAGTCGGTCAATATCAAGTTGTTGCTGAAACCGTGGACTTCCGCTTCCCTGGCGATATAAGACCGGAAAGAGCCACCCTCTGGAGCGGTGTTGGTATCTCGCCCTAATAAGACGAAGCGGGTGGCCGGCAGGCCTTTGATGATTTCAGGAATAGCCTGGCAAAGGATGTGGACACCCTTCCTGGCTTCCAGCCTGCCCACAAACAAAACCAGCGGCGCGTTGATCGGTATTCCCAGTCTCCCCCTTATGTCAGAGGCCACAAATCTGTATTTCTCGGTGTCCACGGCGTGGTGCACTATTTCCACCTTCCCTGGGTCGATGTGGAGTCTATCAGTTGCCTCGATATACATAGCTCTTGAATTGGCGGAAACCAGGCTGGCCCTCCTGATAGTGAAATCTTCCAGCCGCGAAAGAATCTTCAGACTTGTTAGTTGGGCCATGCCGGAGTATGTCCTGGTGCCGATTATATCACGGGCAGCGCTCTGAATTCCTACCACCAGCGGAGCCCGTGTTCGCAGACTGTAAAGGAGACCCTCAGCCCCCCAGTAAGTTGCCTCTACTATATCTATGCCCTGCTTCCGGATGAGCTCCCTCAGCTTCAGCCAGGCGTGAAGGCTATAGTTGAGGCGAGCCAGGACACTATAACGCTTCGGGTTTGTCCCCACCCGGTGAACGAAGACACCATCGTCTATCAAGTCCCCCGGCTGACCTGCTGCCTGGCAGATGACATGGACCTGGTGCCCCCGCCGGGCCAAGGCACGGGCCAAGCTATGATAACCGGTGCCAATCCCACCCCAGGCGGTATCGGGAGGATACTCCCTGGAAAGGAAGGCCACTTTCATTGTCGCTTCTTATCTCCAGTATAGTTCAGGATCCCCCTCCCTCTGAGTCCCTCCAGGGGAGGGAGGAGACGTATTCCCTCTTTACCTCCCTTTGACATAGCCGTAGAGGAATCCCAGGCCGACGCTGAGGATGGCGGCTACCAGGAAGGAAAGCCTCTTCAGCTCCGAGAGGCAGTAGGCCTTCTTCATCCTCTGGGGGATGTATTTCAGGAGCAGGGTCTTCAGATACGACTTCTCCACGGCTATGGAATCAGCAGATGGGTGGAGCTTCCTCACCAGCGCTTTGGAGTATCCTTGATAGAAAGCCCTCTTCAGCAGCGCTTTCACCTTTACCTTCGACGGGGGGATCTTATGATAAACCAGAGCCTCCGGGTTGTACATCACCCCCTGGCCCAACTTCTCCTTCATTCTCAAGGCGAACTCTGCTTCCTCGGCTTGCCTATAGGAGGTGCCTCTTCTAGCAAAGCCAAGGTTCTGGTTGAATCGGCCTACTTCCTGAAAGACCTCCCGGCTGAAACTCATGTTTGGCCCGAAGGTGTTGCGCACTTCGACCACTTTTTCCTCGGCAAATCCCTGATGAGTTGCCCCAACCAACCAGTAGAGCTCTTCCGGCAAATAGTCCGGTCTCTGGCCCAGCCAGAGGGGCAGAATCTTGCCTCCCACGGCCATAGCCCCCATTTCCTGGTAGGTAGCCACCAGTCTCTCCACCCATCTTCTGTCGGCCACTGCATCATCGTCGAGGAAGGCAATGGCATCACCTTGCGCCGCCCCGATACCAGCGTTCCTAGCTCCGGAAAGACCCACGTTTTGCTTCAGCAGGACGGTCCTCACTGTCTCCTGATCGATAAGACTCTTCGAGCGGACACAATCGGTCACTATCCTCTGGTGTAATTCCTCATTGCCATCAACCACTATAATGACCTCCAGCTCCCCATGGCTCTGCTCCGATAAGCTGGCCACTGCCTCCATCAGGTTTTGGTAGTTGTCCAGGCTATGGGTGCAGACTACAACGGAGACCAACATTTAACCGCCCCCAATCAGGTATCCCCTTCCCTCTGTCTCCCTCTCGAATCCTTTCTCTAGAGGAGGATTGTCGACCCGCCAGGGGAACGGGAAGGGCTAAACCTCCTTCTTATCAGCATCCTGCCTATTCGCCATCCATCCTTGATGGACTTGAGTTTGGAGGGAGTCGCCCTCCGCCGGTAGTGAATAGGCACCTCGGCTATCCGATAGCCTTTGCGGGCTATCTCAGCAAACATGTTGGCCTCCAGGTCAAATCCGATGGCATCGATTCTCAGGTCTTTCACCACTGCTCGCCTGAAGCCCCAGCAGCCGGTGCAGAGGTCGCTGATCTTGGTGCCATACAGAAGGCTGGCCAGCAAAGCCAGCAGATGGTTGCCCAGGCGGTTGAACCTGGTCATGGCCCCCTTTTCTATCTGCCCTCTTAACCTGGAGCCCAGCACCACATCGTATCCTTCTTCCAATAGCTGGAGCATTTGAGGGATGTGGGTAGCCGGATAGGTATGGTCTGCATCCAGGATAAAGATGAAGTCCTGGCTGACCGACTTGAAGGCGGCACTGATAGCCCTGCCCTTCCCTCTCCGTGGCTCCAGGATGA
>Ga0315312_1002477_pt1 | contig 12817 bp, 8 predicted proteins | sample TDP7_MG_FD_203629 | JGI IMG/M metagenome (GOLD analysis project Ga0315312, IMG submission 203629) | Freshwater sediment microbial communities from Lake Towuti, South Sulawesi, Indonesia - TDP7 | ecosystem: Environmental > Aquatic > Freshwater > Lake > Sediment | place: Indonesia: South Sulawesi... | reverse complement strand
ACCCAGGCAAACCGGCAACCCATATAAAGCTGGTTCGGCGCAACTTTTTTGAGCTCATCACGAATAGTTTTGAAATAAGTCTCGGCGGTCTTAGTATAGAAAGCCGTCAGGTCGGCCCAGGCCTTATTTTTGTCCGGTTCCTGCTGACTTTGTAGCAGAGCGTCCCATGTTGTATGGTTCGTTCCCCATGCGTTGTTGAGCTGGTCGATCGTCTCGTACTTAGCCTTGAGGTCCTCGATAAAAACCTTCTTGGCTGGCTGGTCAGCGGGTGAGATTAGCGTAGCCAGGGACAGAGAGACCTCATCGCCCCAGGCCAGCTCATTGTCCACAAAGTAGCCGATGCACCAGGGGTCGCCAGCAGTTTTGCGCATGTCCAGCGCGAGTCGCTGGCGCAAGGCCTGGCGGAAGCTGGGATCAAAAACGTCGTAAAACTTACCCCAGTAACCCTGTGAGCCTTCCAGCCTCTTGGCATCGTAGCTTATCGTGCATACATAAGGCGTCTTACGCATCAAGTAAATATTGCTGTCCGACCAGTTGGCGATAGTGTTCAGGCCCCAGCTTTTAAGTCGCCTGTGGGAGATTTCAGCAAAGGCTTTCTCCCAATCCGGGCCATATTTGCGTAAGAAGTTAGCTTTACTGAAGTCGTAGGTCTTGTATGGAGAGTGGTCTTTGTAGTATCCGTGCGGGGCCCAATTACCTGTGCCATAGAATTCCGCAAAGGGTGAGTCGGCCTCAGGTAGGTTGCGGAAATAATGTTCACGGTCAGTAATGGGCGTCGCATTTGCGCTGCGGACGCAATCTATGCCGTGCGACCAGAATAGTAGCCCATTCGGGTCTACCAGCCACCACTTACCTTCATATTTTTGCACGCGGAAAAAGCCGCTGTCGCGTAGCTTAGGCCCGGTGGTCCAGCCGCCGTACTGATTGCGGTCGCTCGGGCCAGGATTGTCGGCAAGGTCCTTTTCCTCAGCCGCGCTGTGACCGATTAGTTCATCCACTGAGTGGATTTTGCCTGGCCATTCCTTATGGATGTACTGACCGAATTCGTCAATGAAGGGGAAAAAGTCGTTAGGCTCGAATACGATTGGCTGTCCTCGCATGCCGATTAACTCCAGCATTAACGGCTGTGACTGCTGTACGGCACGCAAGGGCAGCGTCCCTATGAGAAGATAACCTAAAACAATCGCTATAATAGCCACGGATACGTTTCTTTTGTTCACCATATTCTCCATATATTGTCTATCCCGTCGTCGTTCCGACGACGGCTAAACCTTTATAATCTATTCTCTATTTTGTTTTATCGCTTCAAAAGGTACCACATAGTTTCGTATTTCGGCAAAAGTTTTATGATGCCTTGATCCGCCTGGTAGGAAACAGGTACGTCATATCTCGGCAATCCATCAGGCGAGAGAGCGTGACATATCCACTGTCCTTGTGGTAAGATCATTGTCCCCTCAACCGCCTCAATCTGGACGGGCGGTCCGCCCCAATTTGTGCCCACGGTTCTGCGGTCTCTTGAAAACTTCATACCGACATTCTCGCATCGGCCACAGGCTGTGATGAGAATTTTTTGACTTTGATTCAACGGCATTTTGTCCAGGGCAGTGACAGTCATTGCCACAAAGGCTGGCCCAACAATAGAAATCTGTCCATTAGTAGCTTTTTCAAATCTCTCGGCATGTCCGGTGTAGGACCATGCTCCGGGGCCACGTACAGCGAAAAACCCTTTGTCATCTGCGATAGACCAGGTAAGTTTCTGCTGGTCGCCGGAGCCTTGCCGATTAACTTCGCCCGACAGTGACGAAAATATTTGCTGCTCAAGCATGTCCTGCCAGCGGATTGCAGCTCGTTCAGTAAGTACGCCGAACATATCCCGGTCGTGTTCGAGATGCAACCTCGCCAGCGATGTCAATACATCTGCCGAGTCGGCTAATGGAACAACGGTAAGATTGTTCAATTGGATAATGCCGTGCTCGCGGAAGATAGCCGTCCCTGCGCGGATGAAGCCCCATTTGGCTGGATTAGTGTCGATATCAAAGTAGCTGTTCAAGTGCTCTCGATACCATTCGTCCGAGCTGTGACTGTAGGTGTATAGCCAGACGCCATCCCAGTCCTGGGCGGCAGCAAAAGATGCTATCATCGGCACACACTCAGCCTGGAAATCAAGCGGGGCAGGATGATTGTACTCACTGCAAGTAAAGGGTTTGCCGGCCAGCCGCGAAGCAGCCAGACGAAATAGTGTCGCTTGCGATGGATAGTCGGTCATAGCTTTCTGCTCAACGAACCAATTATTGCTGTCCCAAGGTTTTCCCGGAAATCGTGGGTGCTGCCAGTATGCGTGCGTGTCGATAAAATCCATATCACTCTGGGCATAAAGTCCGAGCGGCCCAAAGACGATAGTGCCGCTGACAAGCGCCTTACAGCCGAGCTCATTCTTGATGAAGTTTCGCATATCATCGAAATATGCCTTTTCGGTCTCGGCCAGAAAGCGCATGCGGTCGAGGGTGCGGGCTGGCGTCTCATTATCGGCAAATAGAGCGACATTGTTAGCTTCGATGGATTCACCCGTCTGCAGAACGACTTGGCCACCAGGCCGAAATTCCACATTCGCAAGATATACCGCTGTTTCACTGCCACCTACCGCAAAGTTCACGCGAGCGTTATCATCATCGGCTTTGGCAACGAAGCCAAAGCGAAAACTTTGCCAGCCAGAAGTTAGCTCTACTTGCTTCGATAGCCCCAGATTATTCCACGGGCTGTGGGCCTGGCCCACATTGCAGGTGATCCGGCGAGGGGAGACGGCGGCGGCCTGAAAGATGACCGTGTAATATTGGCCTGCTTTGACGGAAAGATTTCGCTGATTTAACTGCAGGTGCCAGTCAGTCCCATCAGCCTTATTTATTTCGATGCGCAGCCCTACTCGGTCTTGGTAGCGGTAGCGAGATAGTGACGCACTACAGCCGGCATGTTGTTCGAAATTCCAGCTCTTCGGGATGCCGCTGCTCGATACAGTCTCGAAATTGCCGTTAGTCAACAGGTTCTGGCCGAGCGGCCCAGTGCCCTCGGACCAAACTGCACGCAACGCGTCGGTCGAACCATATCGCATCTTCAGCCAGGTATTGAACTTATCCTGGAGGATATTTGCATAATATGGGGGCATTGTCCGTAGTGCTTGCTCACCATCCCACATAAAGAAGCTATTTTCATTGGTGATTTCAACTATCGCCACAGCAGGGTCATCGGCGTAGCGGACCTTGCGATAACGGTTGACATGTGTAAGTAAATCGCGCGCATACTGTTTCTGAGCGTCAATCAGAGCAGGTGTAAAGATGTTGTAGGTTTTATCATAGTTACGATTGGTCTGGGGCAGGCCTAAATATTGGCTGTGGGCTCGACCAACATGGAGATTGATATTGACCCAAATCCCGTGGCGGGCAAGCTGGTCGATAAAATAATCCAGCCTATCCAGAGCTTCCGGCTCAATGCTTTTGCCATCTGTGGCGTTCCACAGGCCACGCGGCCATCGTGAGGTATCCATGTGGTGACATCGGACTGCATTGACCCCGGCTGCGGCAAGACGAGCAGCAATATATGGGGCATCTTCGTGCTTGGGCAGGTTTGCTCCAAATGAAAGATTAACACCCCAGAGCCGCACACGGTTGTCACCATGATAAAAGAAGCTTTCGCGTGCAATCAGGCGCTGCGTGCCGGTCTCGATCGGCTCAAAAGAGACAATCGCCATAGGTGAGCTAAGATTCGGCTTTGCAGGGATCACGAAGGGAACAAAATTATCAGCCGCCGTCCACTTACAAACAAATAAGCTCATCAGTGCTGAAAGGTAAAGAACATAAGGTGAAAAATCCGACTTTCCGCTCTTATCTTTCGATTTTGCGCCCATGTCTATCTCCCAAAAATGATTTTGATACGTTTTGGGCGAGCCAGTTGAGATATTCTTCGATATTGGTATAACCGTTACCATCCCGGTCTTTTGCGCCGTCACAGACATCGTTGGGATCTAAACCTATTTCTCGTTCCCAATCATCAGGTATGCCATCGTGGTCGCTATCAGGTGGTGGGGCGGTGGATTTCAACTCTGGCCAGCCACCGACCTCGTCCTCGTCATTGATAATACCACCTGTGCCATTTATTACATCATTTACGACACGGGCATCTACATCATCTCGAACCGGATATATAGCACCAGCGCCGGCAAGAACTCTTTCATAGGCAGTAACAGCATCATCTGTGGCTACTGTTGCGACCCGAATTGGTTTAGACTGTTTGTATGCTTGCACCTGGCTGTCAGAAAAACCTCTGAAAATTACCAGAGACCATGGGTCACGAGGGATAATGCCATTCATACAGTTACTATCAAAATATGCTCGGCTGGAAGTAGTAGTTTCCTGGAAGGCGAAGCTGCCCTTAGAATTAGGGCCTTTCTTATAATAATTGCCCACAAAGTTCATTTTTGTGATGCTATCTGTGCCGTTTGCGCCGTCAGAATTGTAACCGGCGTATGAGCCAGCCCAGTTGTAGATTACGTTATTACGGAAATCAAATATAAAACCATGAGGGTCCCTATCACGAGCATTGTAATTGCCAGGACGGGGAAGTCGAGCCTTATGGTGGGCGTAAAGATTGTGATGAAAACTGTATCCGTTACCCCAGCCTCCCCGGATCAAAGAACCATAACCGTGGCATCCCTTGTGATGAGCCGAGCAGTCCAGGCTCTCGGTAATCATGCACCACTGGACGGTGACATTGCCTAATTGACCGCCAGTCGAAGCCGAAAGCGTCTCATCCACACTCCAGCTCGTAGAACAATGATCGACAATAATATTCTTGCCGGCTGTAATCGACAAAGCATCTATTTCTTGGCCCATATTGTCACCAGGTCTGCAGCGAAGATAGCGCACAATCACGTGGTCGGTGGAGATGATAAGTGGGTAATTCTTCAGACATATTCCATCGCCTGGAGCCGTTTGGCCGGCAATGGTTATGTATGGCTGTCTTATCGTAAGACTCGATTCAAGCTCGATATTGCCAGACACACAAAAGACAACGATTCTCGGCCCAGAGGACTCAATAGCGGCTCTGAGACTACCCGGCCCGCTGTCGTCGAGGTTCGTGACCTCATACACTTTTCCGCCTCGGCCGCCAACAGCATAAGCGCCAAAGCCTTCTGCTCCAGGAAAGGCACGGAGCCTGGCTGTAGATGCCCCTGCGACCAATGGAGCTATCAATGTCAAGATAATCAGACCAAATTCATTATGCCATTTCATAATTTTCGGCCTTAAACGTATTCTATCGTGGCAGGAGGCTTGCCAGTTAAATCGTAGAGGCATCGGTTGACGTCTTCGATTTCAGTAATAATGCGGTCACAAATATGATGCAACTTTTTCCAGGGCAGCTCTGTAGCAGTTGCAGTGCGGGCATCGGTGCTCTGGACACAACGCACTACAATGATCTGGCCGAACTCGCGCTTGTTGTTCCTTATGCCGGTTGCACGGTCGTTAAGCAGAACAGCCATATACTGAAAAGCGCCGCTGTCGGCCAGTTCCTCTTCGACAATAGCAGTCGCTTTACGCACGGTTTCGAGCCTCTGGCGTGTTACTTCGCCGACAATTCGAGTGGCCAGGGCCGGGCCAGGAAATGGAATCCGCTGTGAGATTTCGGCTGGTAACTGCAGAAACTTAGCAACCTCGCGGACATCGTCTTTTCGCAATGTTTTTAGCGGCTCAATGACAGAATAGCCGTAGGCTTTCTTGGTGTCGATGCCGAGCTGAGCGAGGATATTATGCTGACGTTTGATTTTAGCTACGGTTTCCTCGATATCGGTAAGAATAGTGCCGTGCAGCAAAAACTGCGCGCCCGATTTCTTTACAAGTCGGCTGAAGAGCTTTGAATAAAATGTGTCGGTGATAGCCTGCCGCTTCTCTTCCGGGTCGGTTAATCCGGCCAGTGCAGAGAGAAACTCTTCCTGAGCGTCCACTAAGTCCACGGAAATACCTAACGAAGCAAAAGTCTCCACCACCCGCAGTGGCTCACCTTCGCGCATCAGAGCGTTGTCGATAAAGATAACCTTGAGCCGGTCACCCAGGGCACGGTGTCCCAGCACTGTGGTAAGAGAACTATCCACTCCGCCACTCAAAGCAGTAATAGCTTTTGCATCACCAACGGTTTGTTTGATGTCAGCAATTTGTTCTTCGACGAATTTTCTGCAATTCATTATGTCCTCCTTGCAAAATCTGCTTGAGCAATATCGAATCCGACTTAGCTCAAGGACAGGAAAGTAACAGTCTTGGTAAGACTTGTCAAGAGAAGATATGGATTGAAAATAAGTAGGCAATTGTGGTATTATGGTAATCAGAACCTAAAGCAATGTGGCCCAGTATGTGGTATGAGAGAAATATTAGTGAGGTTAGAGCCGTGAGAGTAACAAATTTACTATCGGTAGTCGTAATAGTTAGCGTGATTTTAACCGCAGTTGAGCCAGTATTAGCCCAAGATGAGCCAACCTTTGACAGACGAACACCTATCGTAAAAGTATACCAGATGACACATAAAGCGGTTGTAAACATTTCTGGTGAGCGTACGGTATCAACCTCTATCTGGCCTGAGTTTGACTGGCCAGGTTGGGGGCCAAGAGTCCGAAGGCAAGTGAAAGTGCTTGGCTCAGGTGTTGTCGTTCATGAAGACGGTTACATTGTCACTAATGCGCACGTGATAGAAGGTGCAAAAAATATTAAAGTTGCCTTCAGCGATGGTAATGAATTCGCCACCACCGTAATCAGTACGGATGAAAGCAAAGACTTAGCTGTTCTGACAATAGAAACTAAAGATAAGCTATCGTTCATTCATTTAGGCAGAAGCGACGATTTGATGACAGGCGAAACAGTAATAGCAATCGGCAATCCTTACGGCTATTCAAATACAGTTACCAGCGGCGTGGTAAGTGCTGTCGGCCGGGATATCGAGGTATCAGAAGGTTTCTGGCTGCGGGGACTAATTCAGACAGACGCTCCGATTAATCCTGGCAATAGTGGCGGCCCACTTCTAAATATCAATGGCGAGCTAATAGGAATAAATACCGCTATCAGGCCTGAGGCAGAAAACATCGGTTTTGCAGTACCTGTTGATACGTTGGTTGCCAACCTAATCCAGATGCTTATGCCGGAAAAACTACGCCGCGTTCAACTGGGCCTGATAATGGGCAGAATGAAAACCGTGGGCCAGTTTAACGGATTAGCCGTTGAATCGGTGATCAAGGACAGTCCCGCTGACAAAAAAGGTATGGCTGCCGGAGATATAGTGCTTCAGATTGACGGGCGACAGCTAACCGGAGTCATAGACTTCTACGTCAAATTGATGCATAAGGAAATTGGAGAACCTATAGAAATCAAGTATGTACGGTCTGAAGCGCAGCGGCCTCAGAGCCAGACTGTTAGACTGACATTAGAAGCAAAGCCGTTACCTGACGGCCGACAACTGGCAAAAGAATTCTTTCAAATGGAAGTTTCAGAGCTGACCGAGCAAGTTGCACAAGAGTTCGAATTCGAAAACGCCTATCCAATAATGATTATAACTGCTGTAGAACCAAACGGCACTGCGGCGGAGGTGGGCCTTAAAAGTGGAGACCTTATTTTAGCAATAAATAATGCTGTAGTGAGTAACTTAAAAGAATTTTCTCTGGAAATGGAGAAAGTCAACGAAGGGGACACCGTAACGCTAAAGATTTTGCGTATCCGAATAGGTGCCTTTGGACAAGTGCAACGTATGACCACTGTACCTCTAAAGGCACAAAGCAAAAAACCGAGTCAGTTGCGATTTTTGTAACGGGCGATTATAAATAGATATCTTAATCTGTGACAGATTAATAGCGCTTGCTCGATAGACGTCTAAAAATCTCGATTTTGGTTTCCCATTTATGTGAGTCGATACCGGTGGGTAGACTTTCAGTGATGCGCCAGGTTTCACGCCACCACCTCCACACAAATCGTAGTATTCGCATGTACCATCCTTTCTCAGTTAAAACATTATGATAGCATAAAGGCTGTTTCAATTCAACTTCAAAACTGTAAGATGGTGTCCCCCAAAGCCCAGCGATGGCATCAGGTGAAATAGCAAGGGTTTTTATCGGTCCGTAGTGAAAAAATTTTTATGAAATGAACTTTAGAATTTTCGATTTCTGGGAAAATTATTTCTTCTTTCTGTTTACCTGCTGCCTGTCTCGCCGCCTCTGCTTTTAGCAGGGACATGCTTAATCTCGAACTTGCCCCCCGCACCTGTCTTCCGACAGGAAGACGCGGGGGGCTGGCCTGCTTGAATCTTCTTTTTAGAAGGAACCTTCCCGTGAACTTTGCTCTTTAAGACCAACAAGGCATTCTGGCATACCGCTACGGTACTCTTGTCAGGATACTTCAAACCCTGCGATAAAACCTCTAAAGCTGCTTTTTCCATTCGGCCACGCATCTTTCGCAGCCCATAGGCGGCCGCACTTTTTGTCCTCCTAACTGCCCTGCTAAATATAGCCTCCTTCAGGATGTCTAAACCGTCTTCCTGCATCCAGGATAGATTAAAAGCAGCCCGCCGGGCACTGCCTAAATGTTCAGAGTATAATTTCTCTCTTAGCTGGGCCAGCAGCATTATAGATGCTTCATCTTTTTCTCTGCCAGAAGGCCTTCTTCTTTCTAACTTCACAAAACTATCCACTCCTTTGGACGATTGCCGATTGAAAATCGAAAATTTTCTTTTTGACTTGCTGCCATCCATAGCTGTTTTTACTCCATCCAATTTGTCGGGCCACGGGCCCCGTGCCCCGTTTCGGGACGGATTTGATGCGGGGCTTTTTCGCTCCATTTTTATTTTGGCAGGATGTAATTCTGCTGTCAAATATTTTTTTTACAAGAATGTGTTTTTCTTGCTGGTCAGAATCCAGAAGATAGTATTCTGTATTCTTTTTTCGCAATGGCATGATTAGCTGTTGAGTTTCAGTTTAGAAGTAGTATAATTACTTTTATAACTGAATAACCATGCTGTATCGTTAAGCACGGGTCACGGGCACGTGGCGGGCGATTAGCTCAGCCGGTAGAGCAGCTGACTCTTAATCAGCGGGTCACAGGTTCGATTCCTGTATCGCCCACTTAACTCGATACTCGATACTCGCGACTCGATGCTCGATGCGCGATACTCGTCGAGAATCGAGGATCCAGTATCGAGAATCGAGGATGTTGAAAGAAGTTTTCGCCGGAAAGAAATGAAACAAATAAAAAAAAGAGCCTTTACCCCATTAGAAATCTGTTCTGGATGCTGGATGCTCGATGCTCGATGCTCGCGAGTATCGAGTATCGAGTATCGAATATCGAGTATCGAGAATGCGCGATTATAGCCGTTTTGATGGCAATTCTCATGCCCGCTTTGTGGTCGGCCAGAGACCAGGGACGTAGAGTTCACTGCGTTAATAATGTAAGAGCTCTATCAATGGCGTGGTTCATGTATCAGGATGATTTCGTCGCTCGTCGCTCGGGTCACGGGTCACGGGCGACGGGTCACGTATTTGTGGACCGCCGCAGGGTCCTCTGGGTTCATACACAGGAGACCCATGCTGGATGCTCGATGCTCGATGCTCGCGAGTATCGAGTATCGAGTATCGAATATCGAGTATCCATCTGATGACAGAAAAAGAAACCCAAATCGAGCTACCTTCAGAAGCTTCTCCATTGCTGGCGGAATGAATGGGGAAGAGCGCCATAACTATACCAAAAGGGCTATCACAAAATACACTGAAATAAGAAATCCCGCCACTAAATATGTATTCGTGGAGGAAGCCGATCCCAGACAGTGGAATATGGGTTCCTGGATTGTATATACTACGGGAGATAGATGGTGCGACCCGTTGTCAATCTGGCACGGTAACCGAAGCTGTCTCGGCTGGGCCGACGGCCGAGCAGAAATGCACAGATGGCTGGATGAACGCACAATCGAAATGGCTAAAATCTACGCTGAACAAGGAGGTTGGAGTCCAACTCATCCTAACAGTCCAGACCTCAAATTCATGCAGGATGGCTATCAGTTAAAACCTGCTCCCAAATAGTCTAAATTCCTGCTGGATTCTGGATTCTGACCCTCGATTTTTCTTGATGTGAACCCGGTTAATTTAGTATAAATAAGTAATGTAGAATGTAGAATTAAGAATGTAGAATTTAGAATTCTCAATTCTAAATCCATTTTAAGGGAGGACTATTATGTGTATGAAATTGATTTCTGTAATTTCCATTGTTTTAGCGCTGAATTTAGCATCTACAGCTTACGGCATAGGGATAGGAGATTTCGAGAACAATATGGACGGATGGGGCCTTTACTATCCCAACGATCCCAATGTCTCGATAAGCTTTAGCACAAATGGGGCAACCTTAAACCAGAACAGCCTCAGGATACAGGTAATTAGCGGCTATCGACAAACTATCGCGTTCGACCTGATAGCGAATAACATGGTTGATGAATTCAGGAAGAACCTCAAGATCTCAGCAGATATTACTCGGCTAACTTCCGAATGGACTGATATAGGAAGCTCATGGTGCGAAATATCTCTGATTGTCAATGCAGGCAGCACAATAGCGGGTAAAGAATGGGACTTATGGATGACGGCGGATGGCAGCGCAAATTGGAACCCTGCAAGCGGGGATGAGCCGATGCGCATCACATACAATTATTCCTTAGCTCATAATCAGATCGACTATAATAACCTTGAGTATTTGAGACTTGTCTTCATAACGAATTACGGTGGATACAACCCCGGCGGAGTTTACTATCTCGACAATGTGCAAATGTTCGGCGGTGGGGCAGCTTACGACCCGGATCCGCAAGACGGTGGAAGAGATGTGCCGGTTAAGACAACTCTTAGCTGGACGCCGGGTGTGTATGCCGACAAACACGATGTATATTTCGGCACTAATTTTAACGATGTCAACGATGCCAGCAGAACCAACGACCCCAACGGTGTTCTTGTAAGTCAAAACCAGGACGCCAACAGTTTCAATCCCGGCTCTCTCGAATTCGGCCAAACCTACTTCTGGCGGATTGACGAGGTCAATGACGCCCACCCAGATAAGCTGTGGAAAGGCGACGTCTGGAGTTTTGCAACTGAGTATCGTGAAAGTGGCTATGTGTTAGGTGACTGGGAAGACACCTTGGACAACTGGGTTAAGTTTCCGGACAATGCGAGGTACATAACATTTAGTCACAGCCCTACCGGGGCTACGTTGAATAACAAGAGTCTCAAGGTGGATATAGTTGCAGGCCAACAAAGTTATTGGATTCTGCGTCTCAATCTCAACCCTGAGCAGCTTGAAGCTCTTAAGGCTAACGACCTGTTTGCATTGGATGTGACATGGGTTGCTTCCGAGTGGCAAGGGCACTCCTGGTCACAGGTCCAAAAGATCGCTATCAATTCATCTGCAACCGGATGGGCGGAGGTGGTGAACCCTGTTAGTGATACGAGCAACCCTGGTGCTCCTGGTGAATGGAATCCGAGTTTCGCAGATGATACCAGGACGCTTACCTGGGACTACTCTGGTATTAATGTTGCTGCTATTTCTGCTGGTGCGTGGACGCAAATTAATATCTCGCAGAATCATGATCAAAATGTTGGTCCTGTAACTTATTACTTCGATAATGCGCGATTGCTCAAGAGCGGACTCGCCTCTAATCCGCACCCTGCTAATCGGGCGACGGATGTGAAGACAGAGCCTACTCTTAGCTGGACGCCGGGCAGGCAAACTGATACACACAATGTTTATTTCGGCACCAGCTTTAACGATGTAAGCGACGTCAACATGGTCAACTTGGCCAGCTACCCGAACGTCACCTTCACCAATATTGATGTCAATAGCATAAAGTGCGGAACTCTCGAATTCAGCACAACCTACTACTGGCGGGTCGATGAGGTAAGTGCTACACAACCCGATGATATACGTAAAGGACATGTCTGGAGTTTTACTACAGGCAAATATATTGTCGTAGATGATTTTGAAGACTATAACGACACAAGCAACAGGATATTCGATACTTGGGTGGACTATGCTGTGAATAATACCGGCATGACCGTGGGGCACCTTGAGCCGCCATTTGCCGAAAGGCGGATAGTTCATAGTGACTATCAATCCATGTATATGCGATATGACAACGATGGTACTGTGAACGAGGGCACAAGCTATGAGCAGCGCGTGACGCTGTTGTATTCAGAGGCACAGCGCCAGTGGGCCGAGCCTCAGGATTGGACAAGGCAAGGTATTAGGTCGTTGGCGCTGTGGTTCAAAGGCATACCTGTATCTGTCGGCAGCTTCAGAGCTAATCCGCCGATTTATATGATGACCGCCGCCGGCGCGGATATATGGGGCACCGCCGACCAGTTCCACTTTGCCTACAAGCGGTTCTCCGGCGTTGGAAGCATAACGGCAAAGGTGCTCAGCATCAGTAACACAGACCCATGGGCCAAGTCGGGCGTGATGATGCGCCAGACACTAACTGCAGACTCTACACACGTTATGGTGGTTGTAACGCCCGGTAGCGGAGTTTCTTTGCAGGACCGTTCCACTCCAGGCGGCGTCTCTGAGCAGGTTACAGTTGCCGGGGTCAGAGCCCCACAATGGGTGAGGTTAACTCGAAGCGGCAATACATTTACAGGTGAGTATTCAGCCAATGGACTTGTCTGGCAGCCGGTAGGCTCGGTGATCATTCCTATGCTTACGGATGTGTATATTGGCTTATGCCTGACCAGCCATAACGTTAATGCAATGTGCACAGCCAATTTCTCTAA
>Ga0315312_1002476_pt1 | contig 12818 bp, 8 predicted proteins | sample TDP7_MG_FD_203629 | JGI IMG/M metagenome (GOLD analysis project Ga0315312, IMG submission 203629) | Freshwater sediment microbial communities from Lake Towuti, South Sulawesi, Indonesia - TDP7 | ecosystem: Environmental > Aquatic > Freshwater > Lake > Sediment | place: Indonesia: South Sulawesi... | reverse complement strand
GGGGTCCATACAATTATGACCAGCACAAAAAAAGAGAATTTGTATATGTTCATCTAATTTTGCATCCACATACTCCACTTTGGCTATTCCTACAACTGCCCACAAACTTGTCCTGAGCACAGTCGAAGGATAGGTGACCGTCCCCGAAAGCTTTCACTGTTTTTAGCGTCGCAGACGCTGGTTCTCCTCTTCTAAAAAATACAGCTCTTGCCCACGCAAATGCTCAGCGGGTATCCGTTCGCCCAAACGCCTATCTTGTGGAGGTCTTTGCCCCGGGGTGTATCTACCACGCTGCCCAGGCAGGCCCATTCTTTCTCCCCCCATTCTGAAGGTGAGGTCCTCGAAGCGCTGCTGCCTATCCAGCAATATGCCATCAATTGCTGCCGTCGTCTTTTTCGCTCCTTCCCCAACCGCAACTTCTCGTATTGACGTATATTCGGTCATAATTTCCGCGTGCACCAAATTGAGCAAATTATTTTTGTTATCGGCGGTGGTCTGCAGCCATTCGCTGATATTCTTGTCGGTTTCGGCGTCTACCTGTAGCCGTTTGTCTAATCCGCCTCTAAGCCTGTCCGGCCTGGGCAATACACTATCCCGTTCATCAAAGGGCCTTGCCGTGTCGTCTATGGGCGGCTGTCCCGGCGGATACCTGCCTCTGGTACTGCGGCTGGGATATCTGGTCTGGCTGCGGCCACGAAAACTCATTGCGTCCTTTAGGTCCCTCAGTTGCACTAACAGCTCTCTGCGAACTCTCTCGTATCGCTGCTGCCTTTTCGATAGCACATCATCAATTGCTTTTGTGGTTTTTTCGGCCTTTTCTTCAACCGCAATCTTGCGTACGAATGTCAGCTCGCCTTTGACCTGCTCTTCTATTGCTCTGGCCAGGCTGGTCCTATTATCAATTTTACTTTGCAGCCAAGCACCTTTTTCAAGCCGGCTTTTGCTGTCTATTTCATCCAGTGCCTTTTCCAAACCTTCAAACGTCTTTATCCTGGCCTTAATCTCGTTCGGGTCAGCAAGGATATCTAAGCTACCATCTTGGCTGCTTCCGCTCTGTAATCGCCCCCGATAACCCGGATATAAATCTTGCCTTTCTATTGCCGCCTCAACACCGTAAAGCCGATCCTCCATAAGGTCGATCGTTGGCTCCTTAGCACCGTGTTTAAGTAACAGGTCAACGATTTCTTGGTGTCCCTTCGCTTGCGCCAACGACAACGCGTTCTGGCTGCCGGCTTGGGCGTTGACGTCGGCCCCCTTTGCTATCAGCAGTTCTACCATGTCTTTATAGCCGTTGTCCGCAGCGAGGTGCAGAGGTGTCTGCCCAGCCGGATTTTTTTCATTGACATTAGCACCTTTATCAATAAGCAAACCTGCCGTGTCGCTACGACCCTTAATGGCCGCCAGGTGCAACGGTGTATAGCCGCGATTGTCCTTCACGTTGACATCGGCGCCTTTAGCAATAAGCTCTTCAGCAACCGCCTTATGCCCCTCCCAGAGCGCCACATGCAGCGGCGTCCACGTTTGTCTATCCTTAGCATTAATATCCGCGCCTCTTGAAAGGTATAATTTAACCTGGTTTGCGTCACCGGCCATTACGGCGCCAAACAGTGCCTCAGTCGCTTCACTTAATTTAGGTATTTCAGTCGGTTCGGCTAATTCGCTCTCAAACTCGCCCGACTGGTGCTTGCTCAACAGTTCAACTATTTCGGAATGGCCTTGTGCTTTTGCCATCGCCATCGGAGTCCCACCCATAAGGTTCCTTGCGCCGGAATTTGCACCCTCGTCGAGAAGTAGCCTGCACACATCATAATGGCCACCCACAGCTGCGTAATGCAAAGGCGTATTGCCGGTTCGGTCTTTTTCATTAACATTAGCACCGCCTGCAATAAGAAGCTCAGCCACGTCTTCTTTTCCATTCTGGGCTGCGTAGAACAGTGGTGTATACCCCATGGCGTCTTTCGCATTGACATTAGCTCCTGATGAAATGTTTAGCTGGACTTGTTCAACGTCACTATCAATCACAGCTTGGTGAAGTGACTTGGTTGGTTTCTCTTCTGCTCTAACAGGGACTGGGTTTAGGCTGAAGGACAGCAGTAACAACAAAATTGACATTGAGGTAATCAAACGCTTCATGGTATATCCTCCAAAAGATAACAGTCTCAAATTTTATTACCGGCCGGCTTGAACGTACCCGGCTCGATTTACATTATACAGCAGTGTTTTATTCTTTGCGCCAAAAATTTATCGGAATTTGACTCTTTGGGCATTATTTTACACTTGCTCCAAGGATGCCAAGCCAAGCCTTTCTGCAATGCTATCAAATTCATCCAGAGAGTGAAATTCGATAATTATTCTGCCTCTTTGGCCATTTTTGCGGGTCTCGATGCTCACCCTGGTGCCGAGCTGCCGGCTGAGTTTGCTTTCCAAATCCACAATATGAGCTGGTTTCGAGGCCCAACCTGTCACAACGGTTTTAGCCTGACCTGTACCTGCAAGATACCTTCGAACCAGTCTTTCAACCTCGCGAACGCTCAGCCGCCCTGCCAGCGCCCGATTAGCCAGTTTTCGGCGAAGCTCATCGGTCGGCAGGGCAAGTATCGCCCGAGCATGGCCCATAGTTAGCTGACCAGCCATTAACATCTGCTTGATTTCATCTGGTAAGTCCAGTATTCGCAAGTAATTAGCGATAACAGAGCGGTCTTCACCCAGCTTTTCAGCGGCTTCAGCTTGAGTTAGACAAAAAGTACTTAGATAGTTTTGATAGGCCTTTGCACGTTCGATGGGATTAAGGTCGGTCCGGTGTATATTTTCGACCAGCGCCAATTCCAGCAATTGTTCATCGGTTGCATGACGGACCAGAGCCGGTATGGTTGTTAGCGAAGCTAATTTGGCGGCTCGGAATCGGCGTTCGCCAGCAATGAGCTGGTAACCCGGCCCGGCTGGGCGAACAATAATTGGTTGAATGATGCCGTTGGCCTTGATGGAATCAGCCAATTCTGCCAGCTCCTGCTCATCCCATACTATCCGTGCTTGATAGGGATTTGGCGCGATAGCATCAATACTGATTTCCCGTAGTGATTCATGTAACTCTCTATCTGACGGGAACTTAGAGATAGCCGCAGAGTCAGACAGCATCTGATTTACCTCTGTCGGTTCATATGTTATCGGACCTAAAAGCGACTCCAGCCCTCTGCCGAGGTGTTTTGGTTTCTCTCGTTTTTTATTAACCATAATAATGCTCCTTTACACTGTTTGTTCATGTTTTCTTGGCCACTTTCGACCGGTCTTTAAGTTTTAAGCCAATTGATATTTCGGAATCTTGGCTGGAAATTCTTCAACTTTACCGGATTGAAAAACGCTTTTTTCTCAAAAAATGTTTCACGTGAAACAAGGCGGAAAGGCCGGAAAACAAGTCTAATTGTCCAAAGTCGTTTGAAGGCATTCTGCGCATAACTGCTCTTTTTCAAAGAACTACAAAAGCATAACCGTGTGCGTGGTTCCGACAGAGCATAGCAAAACCATATTCACTGGAGAAATGCCTTTGGCAGTGTCAGAAGGCTGACCGATTTGCAGCAGATATATCACAATGTAACGCTTTGAGAGAAGCCAGTCGATCTGTCGGTACATGTTTAGCCAAAGGAAAAGCCATCCCCATCCCCCAAGGGATGAGGCTGCCACCCACTTGATAAGTAAAGTGTGGCAGCCCCAAGCGCAAGACGAAAGCCTCGCGGAGTACGATGGATTCGACAGGCTCACCGCAAGGCCTATGGATGGCCTTTGATAATACGCGTCTAAGTACATACATCTGCAGTAAAATAAGACTATTTGCTGAATTTACCTGCCTATCCAGAGTGTTTTCGCACAAAGGTACGATCTATTGAATGCTTATGGTGATAGCAGCGTGTCTGGCCGATTTGCAGACATATCTGGATGGCAGGGGGTGCCAGGTCAGGATGTTTCACGTGAAACACTGATAGCATAAAGATATTGTTAAAATGGAGAAATAAGAGAGGTAAGAAAAGTAAATTAGATGGGAATTGTTAGTTGAAAATACATCAAAATTAAATATTTAGTTAGTAGAATTATCCAACAAAATTTTTATAAGTCCTTTACACAAAAGCTAATGCAGCAACTCAGGGCAATTCAAAAATGAGCAAAAAATTGGCTATTTTTTTATAAAATTAATCCGCCGCGGAGGATTCTGGGTAGTCAACCTCACCTTCTTTTTTGCCGGTTTAGCCCTTGACAAATGAAGGAATTCGCGCATGGACGTAGCCAATGCTGGATACTCAATCCGGGATTCGTAGCCCGTGAATTGCTTTCGTATCTCGTGAAGCGCACTTGTAAAACCGAAAATACTCAAGGATTCTGCTTGAAGTGAAGGCGTCTGCTTTGGTATAAATAAAGTAACGAGAAGGTGTGTGATTTTCGCTTCTGAACTGCCGGATTTTCCACGTTTTTTCCTGAAGGCAGCGGTTTTATGGTGTAAGACCCAAGGTTGGAGTGTGAGTTTTGCGCCGCAGAATCAAGATATTTCAATTTAGATTTCAGAAGGAGGCAAAGTCAAATCAAGGGGAATTTAAAACTGAAAGCTAAAAACTTTCACCCGCCACAGGCGGGCAAGAAGCTTTTAGAAATGAGGACTATTATGAGTAGAAAAGCGAAGGTCCACTGTGGGGGAATGTTTTATTTAATTTCTCTTGTTTTTGTGTTTGGCCTGGCCAGTAACGCCTCATCAGACCCTAACCTTGTAGCGTACTATAGGTTAGACGGCGACGCCAGAGATACAGGCAACGTCTTTCCGCCAGCCAACGGCAGCTTATGTGGCAACCCGACCTGGACAACTGGGCGTATAGGCGGCTCAATTTACCTCGACGGTGACGATTATGTGGACTGCTCGAATGCTCTGAAATTCGACATCACCGACGAAATCACGCTTGCCTGTTGGATAAAGACCACGTCTGGGCGTGCTTGGCAAACCATCACCACCAAGGTTGGTGGCAGCTACGAAGGTATCTACAGGCTGAACTTTGACAGTAGCGGCAACAATGTCTTCTTCACCTGCGAGGGCGTGCCGCCCTACAACGCCTGGGGAGACGTGCCTGTGAACGATGGCAGATGGCATCACCTCGCCGGAGTATATGATGGCTCAAAGCTTTATTTGTATGTAGATGGTGTTGAAGACATTTCCGCGAATGCTTCGGGTAGCATACAACTCAGTCTGCAATCTTTCCTTATCGGTGGCTACAACGGGTACAACGGTCTCATCGACGATGTGCAACTCTACAATCGGGGGTTGTCGACGGAGGAGATTCCAAAGATTATGAAAGGTCTTCGCGTCCCGGCTCTTGCTTATAAATCCGACCCGGCTGATGGAGAAACAGATGTACCTCGGGATGCAGTCCTTAGCTGGACGCCGGGAGAATATGCTGACAAACATGATGTGTACTTTGGAACTGTGTTTAACGATGTCAACGACGCCAGCAGAACTAACCCGCTCGGTGTGTTAGTAAGCCAGAACCAGGAGCCTAACAGCTATAGTCCCGCTAAAGTTCTGCAATGGGAACAAACTTACTACTGGCGTGTCGATGAGGTCAATGCTCCCCCTGACTTTACGGTATATAAAGGCGACGTCTGGCAGTTTACGGTCGAGCCAATAGCTTATCCGATTGCCGGTACGTCTATAACTGCCACCGCTTCCAGCTCGAATAGCGCAAATGAGAGGCCTGAAAATACAATCAATGGTTCTGGACTGGGTGCCGATGACCTGCACTCGGCAGAAAATAAGGCTATGTGGCTCAGCAGTATGATTGGGCCTCAGCCGACCTGGATACAATATGAGTTTGACAGGGTTTATAAGCTGCATCAGATGTTGTTATGGAACCACAATACCTCCCTTGAGTCTGTTATTGGTTTCGGCATCAAGGAAGCTGCCATTGAGTATTCAACCGATGGGGCCAACTGGACCACACTGGGTACAACTCAAGAGTTTGCTCGGGCTCCTGGCGTGCCCGGTTATGCACACAACACCAATATCGATCTTATCGGCGTGGTGGCGAAATATATCAAGCTTACCGCTAAGAGCAACTGGGGCGGTATTTTTAACCAATATGGTCTGAGTGAGGTTCGCTTCTTCTACTTACCTGTCCTTGCAAGAGAGCCTAATCCAGCTTCCGGGGCCACAGGTATAAGCGTGGATAATGTAACTTTTAGCTGGCGGCCAGGAAGAGAAGCAGCTAAGCACAATGTGTACATAAGCTCCAGCCAACAGGCTGTGATAGATGGCACTGCTCCTGTTACTACCGTCAGCCAGGCCAGCTATGGTCCTGTATCCTTCGATTTGGGTAAGGCTTACTACTGGCGTGTAGATGAGGTCAATGAGGCCGAGATTCCCGCCACCTGGCAGGGCGATGTCTGGAACTTCAGCACACAGGAGTATCTTGTTGTAGATGACTTTGAGGACTACAACGACTTTGAGCCTGATAGGATATTCGACACGTGGATAGATGGGTGGGCCGATCCTGCAAACGGCTCGCAGGTAGGTTACGCCGAGCCTCCTTTTGCGGAGAAAACTATCATTCATAGCGGCAAGCAATCTATGCCGCTTAGTTACGACAACAGCACTACTGCCAGCTATTCGGAGGCCACAGCGAATGTCGCTAATCTGGCAATCGGCAAGGATTGGACCAAGTACGGCATTAAAACCTTGACGCTGTACTTCTATGGCGATCCAGCCAATGCTGTAGAGCGAATGTATGTGAAGCTCAACGGCTCTAAGGTGGCATACGATGGTGCTGCCGATAACTTAAGGCGAACAGCCTGGCAGCCGTGGAATATTGAGCTTTCATCGTTCGGCGTTAACCTTAGAAATGTCACTGAGTTAAAGATTGGCTTTGAGCGTAGCGGAGCAGTTGGTGGTAAGGGAAAGGTATACTTTGATGATATTCGGCTGTATCCGCCTGCTCAATAGAGTTCATTGTTTATAGTTCTTTGTTCATCGACGAACTATGAACAACGAACAATGAACTGCTGATGGTATTGCATTGATTCAGAGCTTGTACTGATCCGACTCCGGCCAGGCTTCGCCGGACGAGTTGGTTCGGTACAGGCCTTCATATTTTTGTACTGTGTCGTGCTCGGCGGAAAACAGATTGCAGAATTGGCTCTCTTACCTGCCAGGCTGACAGGATAGCTGCTACTAACTGCAATTTTGCCAGATGGGCAAGGACGTATCTTTGTAATGTAACCATATATATAATAATTACTTAAGTGAGTATGCCTCACGGTAAAGCACTTGGCACGATATTTGCACACTCCAAACAGGAAGTACACAGTTATGGTCTCGAACCTGTCAAAACTCGAAGAAGTAAATCTACTGGCCAGTGGGGCGAACTGGGCCTGGCCAGAGGCCCTGCGCAATATACTTCGGCCAAGGGGTGTTAATCTACTTGTGGCTGAAGAGGCAGGCGAATTCGTTCACATTATCGAGCGAAGACGAATTCACACCACAATCCTGGACATGGACTGCGAAAAATCAAACGCGCTGGCCACGATAAAGATTATTCGAATGGATTATCCGCTGCTGCCGTGTATCCTGTTGGCAAGTGCTGCCAGCGAAGCTGTGCTCGGTAAGGCACTGCAGCTCGATGTTTTTGGCGTGATTGATAAGCCGGTTGATATGAATGTCCTGCGAGAACTGTTAAATAGACTGTTCCTAAAAAAATATAACAGCGATATCTTCGCTGAATAAATCAGTTTAGCCGTCATCGGCACGGTGACGGTTACAGAAGTAAATGTAAACCAGAGAGTTTTTTGAAAGGAGTAAACACAAATGAAGATTCGGCCATTGGCAGATAAAGTGCTCCTCGAGCGTGTCGAGGCAGAAAACAAAACGGCTGGCGGGATAGTTCTGCCGGACACCGCCAAAGAAAAACCACAAAGAGGCAAAATCATCAGCGTCGGGGAAGGTAAAGTGCTCGACGACGGGACACACAAACAGATGCAGGTGAAAAAAGGCGATATGGTGCTGTTTACAAGCTACGCCGGGACAGAGATAAGAATAGACGGAAAAGAGTATCTAATCATGGATGAGTCAGATATTATGGCAGTGATTGAAAAATAACTGGTTAAATGGTAATTGGTTAAATGGTAACTGGAAATGATTACTAATTACCAGTTACAAATCAAAGGAGAAAGCAAAATATGGCAGCTAAAAAAATTGCTTTTGGTACTGATGCACGAGGAGCTATTCGAGAAGGTGTAAAGAAATTGACAAACGCGGTAAAAATAACGCTTGGGCCCTGCGGTAGAAACGTGATCCTGGAAAAATCCTTCGGTTCACCTACAGTCACCAAAGACGGCGTCACGGTGGCCAAAGAAATTGAGCTGGAAGACCCCTACGAGAATATGGGCGCTCAGATGGTAAAAGAAGTGGCCTCCAAGACATCCAGCGTGGCCGGTGACGGGACAACCACCGCCACAATCCTGGCTGAGAGCATCTTCGATGAGGGCCTGAAAAACATCACCGCAGGGGCCAATGCAATGCAGGTAAAACTGGGCATCGAAAAGGGCGTCGATGCAATCATCGAAGAATTAAATAAGATGAGCATACCGGTTGACTCAGGTAAGCAAATCGAACAGGTCGCAACTTGCTCAGCGAACCAGGATGCTGAAATCGGTAAAAAGCTGGCCGAAGCGATGGACAAGGTCGGCAAAGACGGCGTCATCACGGTTGAGGAGGGCCAATCGCTGGAAACAATGGTCGAGTTAGTTGAAGGTATGCAGTTCGACAAAGGCTACCTTAGTCCGCATTTTATCAACAAGCTGGAAAATATGACGGTCGTCTTGGATAAGCCGTATATCCTGGTGCATGAGAAAAAAATTAGTTCGGTAAAATCAATGGTTCCTCTGCTGGAGAAGGTAGCCAAACAGGGCAAACCCTTGTTAGTCATCGCCGAGGATATTGAGGGTGAGGCTCTGGCTACGCTGGTGGTCAATAAGCTGCGTGGCGTGCTGCAGTGCGCAGCGGTCAAGGCGCCCGGCTTTGGTGACAGACGAAAAGCTCTGCTCAGCGACATTGCTGTGCTGACAGGCGCTGAGGCTATCTTTGAAGACCTGGGGCTGGAGTTAGAGAATATCGAACTGCGACAGCTCGGCACAGCCAAGCAAGTTAAAATTGACAAGGACACCACCACCATCATTGAGGGAGCCGGCAGCACCGAAGCTATTAAGGGCAGAATCGAGCAGATTAAAAAAGAGATCGATGCCTCCACAAGCGATTACGACATTGAAAAACTGCAGGAGCGGCTGGCAAAACTGTCCGGCGGGGTGGCAATCATCAAGGTCGGCGCAGCCACCGAATCGGAAATGAAGGAAAAAAAGGCCCGTGTGGAAGACGCGCTGCACGCCTGCCGAGCAGCGGTGGAAGAAGGAATTCTACCCGGTGGTGGCGTGCCGATGCTCCGAGCGATACCGGCATTAGACAAAATTAAAGCAACCGGCGACGTGAAAATCGGTGTTGATATAGTCCGAAGAGCATTGGTAGCACCGATCAAGCAAATCGCTGAGAACGCTGGACTGGATGGCTCAATCGTGGCTCAAAAAGTTATGGAAAGCAAGGAAAAGAACTTCGGCTACGATGCTCTGCGAAAGGAATACGGCGATTTGGTTGAGTTCGGCGTGATCGTGCCGACTAAAGTCGAAAGGGTTGCGCTGCAGAATGGTGCATCAATTGCCTCGCTGCTTCTGACGACAGATGCAATAGTCAGCGAGATCCCTGAAAAGAAGGAGACGCCTGCGATGCCGCCAAGAGGCGGAATGTACTAAACGATTAGTGCAAGAAAAGCTTAAAGTGGGTTAAGTGTGGCTATCAGAAGATCAGGAAATCAGGATGCAGGATACCAGCAGACCAGAGTATCAGGAAAAACCAACCTGATGTCCTGATAACCTGATGCCCACTACCTGGTAGCCTGATACCCTGATAGTCTGAATTGTTAGCTTACTTTAGGCACTTTAGTTCGCTTTGCTTATGATTTTTCGTTTCTGGACAAATGTAATTTCCCAAGCATCTCGAAGTCTTGCTGCAGGAATATTTGTTATGGGACTTCTGCTAATCGGCTTCGGGGTCATTATTTTAGCGCTTCCCGAGATTTTTGCATTTCTCGCCGCTGCGGTATTTTTCATTGCGGGAATCGGCTGTGCAATTACCGCTGTCAAAATCTTTTTGGCACAAAGGCGATTAGATAAACTCACCGATAACCAGTCGTATGGCTATAGAGAAAACGTTGAAATCTATACTGAGGAATACCCAATTGAGGACGACTGAAAAACCGAATGGAAATAACCAAAGTGTTAGTTGTCGCCGTACCGGCGACAGCTAAACGAACAATCGCCCAGAGCACAAACGCGCAATAAGTTGCGTGGATGTATAGTTGTGTATTTTTTATTTAGCCCCCAGTTTCACTGGGGGTCTTTTTTCCCTGACAGAAATGAATTGAAATTTTCTGAGCTATTGGTATTATAAATGCACAAGCTGGGCTAATTAGGCCGAATAGAAATGCGCCAGGACTTTTCCCAGTATTGCCTGGAGCTTGGTAAAGTCAGGTTTGCGTATGGCTAAGGATTTACAAAAATTTATGCGTTTTTTGGGCTATGTTCGCCCATACAAAAGGTTTCTGATCATCGGGACTATCGGGGGGATAGTGAAGTTCACTGTACCGCTGCTCTTGCCCTTGGTCACCAAGCATCTGCTGGATAATGTATTTCTCAACGAAGTTCTGACAAAGCAGCAAAAGCTTGATGCGCTTTTTTTGTATGCCGGCGGCCTGATGGCTATGTTTGTATTCATCTACGCCCCTTGCGTTTACATACGGCATTGGTACACCGATAAGGCCAGCCATAGAGCGATTTTCGACCTTCGCTGCGAGCTTTACTATCGAATTTTGCGGATGTCCGCCTCGTTCTTTAATCGCAACAAGAGTGCAGAGATCACCTCTCGCCTGATCAGTGACATTCAACTGGCCCAGAATCTAATCGGAACTGCTCTGACCAATGTCTGGATGGATGCCACCGCGGTCTTGGTAATACTGTATTTTTTGTTTAAGCTCGACGTGGCAACTACTCTGGTTGCCCTTGCCAGCTTTCCTATTTATCTGCTGCTGTTTCGGAAGTTTGGTGACCAGATCAGAGATACCACGCGGCAGGTGCAGGATAAGCTCTCGCTAATGACAAGCAACGCCCATGAAAGAATCTCTGGCAGAATGGTAGTCCACGCCTTTACGCAGGAAATCAACGAAACAACGCGGTTTCGCAACGAATCGGAGCAGCTATTTTCCACAAATATGCGGCGGATAAACATTGCGAGCCTAAATCAAGCCATCACCGGCACTCTGGTAAGCCTGTCGCCTTTGATAGTGACATGCTTTGGCGGCTACCGCGTCATCACCGGCAATATTACCGTAGGAGAGCTAATTGCTATAACCATGTATTTAGGGCCGTTGTATTTGCCCTTGCAGCGGTTTTCCGAACTGAATGTGGTCTTTGCCAATTCGATGGCTTCGCTGGACCGTATATATGAAATAATGGATGAAAAGCCGGAAATAATCGATAGGCCCGCAGCTACCGAACTGGCTGAGATTAATGGAGACGTCACATTCGACCAGGTAAGTTTCTTTTACAATCATGGCTGTCCGGTTCTAAATGACGTTACATTTGATGTTCAGGCAGGGCAGAAAGTTGCCCTTGTGGGTGCCAGCGGCTCCGGTAAAAGCACTATTGTTAGTCTGCTTCCCAGGTTCTACGACTGCACAGCAGGCCAGGTCAGAATTGACGGACACGATGTCCGCGATATAAAAATAAAATCGCTGCGCCGTCACATTGGAATGGTGCTGCAGGACCCGGTTCTTTTCAGTGGAACCATTCGTGAAAACATCCTTTACGGTAATCCATCAGCTACCGAAGCACAGGTAATAGAGGCAGCTAAAGCCGCCAACGCCTACGATTTTATTCTCTCTTTCCCTGACGGTTTCGATACTGAAGTCGGCGAAAGAGGCAGCTTCTTATCCGGCGGCCAAAGACAGCGTATTACCATCGCACGGGCGTTTCTGAAGAACCCAAAGATACTCGTTCTCGATGAAGCTACTTCGTCTTTGGATTCCGAGTCCGAGCGTCTTATACAGGATGCGATGGATCGTCTGATTGCCGGCAGAACCACATTTATCATCGCACACCGCGTTTCAACTATCGTAAATGCCGACCAGATTTTTGTCCTATCGGCAGGTTCAATTGTTGAGTCCGGCACCCATAGCGAGCTAATGCGAAGAGGTGGACTTTACAGGAATTTGTACGCCAGCCAGTTTGTGCATATAGAGGACTTTGAAACCCCGCCACCCCATCCTGCCAGAGAAATGCGTGTTCCCGCATAAATACCGATAAAAGCCCTCCAGTTCACTGCAGGGTTTTTTGTTATCGAATTTTCAGCGTGGCAAGGGCAAGAGCGGCAAAGGCGGCAGCTAAAAGCCAAAAACGCACCACCACCTGCGGCTCACTCCAGCCGGCTAAATGAAAATGATGATGCAGTGGCGCACATCTAAAAAGGCGTTTTCCGCCGGTGTATCTGAAGTAAGCGACCTGCAATACTACGCTGCATAGTTCTATCACGAATACGCCACCAATAATCAGAAGCAAAATCTCATTTCGAGTCGCCAGCGCCCCATAGCCCATTGCAGCTCCTAACGGCAGCGAACCAACATCGCCCATAAAAGTCTGGGCAGGATAACAATTGTACCACAAAAAGCCCAGCACCGCTCCTAAAACAGCCG
>Ga0315312_1002475_pt1 | contig 12824 bp, 18 predicted proteins | sample TDP7_MG_FD_203629 | JGI IMG/M metagenome (GOLD analysis project Ga0315312, IMG submission 203629) | Freshwater sediment microbial communities from Lake Towuti, South Sulawesi, Indonesia - TDP7 | ecosystem: Environmental > Aquatic > Freshwater > Lake > Sediment | place: Indonesia: South Sulawesi... | reverse complement strand
AACTGACCAGTGGTTGGATTTGTCTGCTCTTCCTTCGGGTGCTACTGGTGGTTATATTGATGTAGTCGGTTATGCTTATACTTTTTGGGGAGGATTAAGAAAAAATGGTTCTTCTGAAAGTATAATTCTGGGGTGGGCTTACTGCCACGCCTTTGGGATGGTTGAATGTGATGAAAATAGAATTATTGAAGGATATATTGCTGAGCTTGAGATTGATTTTTATCTTAGAGGATATACACTAAGCGGTGCTCCGCCAGAAGGATTGAAAAAGATGGTACAGATTATATAATAATGGGTCTGCTGTGATTTTTATTGACAAAAATTTAAAGGAGCGGTATGATATAAACAGAATATTAAATTAATATTAAAATGAAAATTAAATCTATGAAACAGAAAACTAATAATTGCAGAATATTATTCTTAGTAGGAATTTTAAACTTAACGAATTTATTGTTTCTAAGGACTATTCCGAACTCCTCCCGGAAATTTGGGAAAATCTTACTCCCGCCTTAATAATTAAATGTTTTTATCTCGCAAACTACATTCTCCAACCAACGCGTAACTTTCTTCAAATTCCAATTATCATCCTTTCGGGAATAAGAAGTCCTGAACTAAATTTTAAAATTAAAGGAGAAAAAGACTCCCTTCATTTATTTCGTGATTTTGATGCTGTGGTGGATTGGACATGCCGGCCAGATAAGATTTGGTCGGCATTTCATTTTATAAATACTAAATTAGCCAACGTGTACGGAGAGCTCATAATTTATCTTACTGAGGAAAAGAAACCTTCTTTTATACATTCCTCATTAATAAATCCCCGTAATAAAGGGCAGGCCTTGGTCAAGGCAGAGGGTAAATTCTGGGACTTTGATGCGTATTACCAAAAAGGCTTCCCAGTAAGATAAAGAATAAGGAGATAATATGAATAATTGGAAAAGATTCTGGACTTGGTGGCTTCAAAAATTAATTAGCTTATTAATCTCTGTTAGTATCTATAGTATTGTAATTCTGACCATTTTAGTAGTTCATAAGATTATATCAGATGGAGTTTTTGGAGCTTGTTTTATAGCAGTTATAATCCAAAGAGCCGGAAAAGATATCTTCGATAGGCTGAATAATAGGAAAAATAATTCAAATAATCAATTGGGAGACACCAATGAAAAAAATTTGGCTGGTGATTAAGAAATATTTAAAGGAGATTATTTTCTTTCTAATAGGAGCAATCACAACAATTATTTTAACTAAGAAGAAAAGGGAAGAAGATATTCTCTCAGAAGTAGCTAATAGAGTCGACAATATCGAAATGGAATCAAAAGAAAAAGCGGATGAGGTAAAGAGAAAAATTGAAATAATTAAGACTTTAAAAGATAAAGAAGAGCGTATGCGGAAACTTCTAGATCTGAAAAGGGAGCTAAATCAGCTATGAAAAAGATAATAAATTTTTTATTAGCAATGATATTATGTGCCCAATTTTATACCCACCGGGTATACTGTAATACCTCAAACCTGACCTGGCCAATACCTCAAATTCTAAAGCCGGGAGAAACTACAAAGGAAATTGTCTATATATACACGGAAGATGATTTCTGTCAACTCTTATGGCTTGAGGGGTATTACAAAATAATGGAAAGGAAGTGGGAGGCCAAAGATAAGATATACGAGGATGCGCTGATAGAGCTTATGAAGAAAACAAGGCCTAAATTTTGGTCTAGCTTTAAAGGTGGATTTATAACTGGAGTTTTCTTTTTGATTATAAGTATATGGGCTGTCGGGCAATTAAAATGACTTTATTGGAGATAAAATGCCCAAAGGAATCTATTTAAGAACAATATATCATAGGGGCAGAATTCCGTGGAATAAAAATAAAAAAGGAATTTTTCATCATTCCGAGGAAGCGAAAAGAAAAATGTCTGAAAATCACAAGGGAAAGAAGCTTTTAGATATAACAAGAAAAAAAATGTCTGAGAGCAAGATGGGGGAAAGACATCCCATGTATGGTAAACATCTTTCTATAAAAACAAAAGAAAAATTGTCTCAAAAACTTAAAGGCAGGAAACGCTCTGAAGAAGATAAAGAAAAAATTTCAAAAAATAATGCACGATTTTGGGCAGGGAAAAAGTTTTCCAAAAGACACAAAGAACATTTACGAAAAAACCATAAAGGAATGACGGGAAAACATCATTCTCAAATAACAAGAGAAAAAATGTCTAATTTTAAAAAAGATTATTTTAGGCAAAATCCGAATCTTCTTCAGAAAGCAAAAAGGAGAATGATGATAGTAAGGTCATTGTCAGAGAAAAGACCAACTGAACCTGAAAAAATTATAATTGATATGCATATTCAGGATATTTGGTATTGCGGAGACGGAAAATTTTGGATTCCGATTAATGGAAGAATTTTAAATCCCGATTTCAAAGCTCATAATCAAAAGAAAGTAATTGAGGTTTTTGGCGATTATTGGCACAAAGGCGAAAATCTACAAGACAGGATTGATTTATATAATCAAATTGATTTTAAATGTTTGGTTTTATGGGAAAACGAATTAAAAAGAAATAGGGAAATTTGTAAAAATCGAATTTTAAATTTTATAAATAAGGAGAACGATGAATATGGAAAGCTTTTGGAAAAAAGATAATTGCGCCAAAGAGAAATTATTGGTCGAAATCTGCAAAAAAATGCTTAATGGTGAATTAAAATTAAGCATTAGAGAAATTGCAGAAAAAATTGGGACAACTCCAGCGGGCATAAAATCAAAAAAATCAAATTTAGGGTTAATAACGGATACAAGAGCGGCAAATCGCGGAATTCATATAAAAGAGAATATAGAAATAGAAAAAAATCCCGAAGAAGGAAAAAAGAAAGAAATAGTTCCGGGTATTGTATTAACCCAAGAAGAGACGACGATTATTGAGTGGCTTAAAAAACAGCCATTGACAGTTGGCGATATTAGTAGAAGGCTTAATGAACCCAAGGGAGTATCCAAGGAATATGTTTATTTTTTAGTAGATGGGCTTAGAAAAAAAGGATTTGAGGTAGAAGTACAGGAAGATATTAAACAAGTAGTTCTTCATAGGACTCCCAAATGGGATGAAAAACCAATAGACTTAAAGCCTCTTTATAGAAATTATATCAAATTGGCAGTGATTTCTGATTCACATTTAACGAGTATCCACCAGCAGATCAATCTTCTTCATACTGCCTATGATTTAGCAGAAAAAGAAAATATAGATTTTTGTCTCCATATCGGAGATTTAACAGACGGATATCGCCATCATACTATCCCAGATTGCGATTCATTTACGAAAGGAGTTGATGAAATAGTTAATTATGTAGTGGACCATTATCCCAAGAGTGAAAAATTTAAAACAAAAATAATCGCAGGCCGCCATGATCTTTCAACAAAATGGGCTTTTGGATTTGATTTAATAAAAGCTATTTGTGCTAGAAGAGAAGATTTATCATACGTCGGTGATACAATAGGAACTTTTAGGGCGAAGGGAGTTACTATCAGGCTCTATCATCCAACGGGAGGCACACCTTTTTCACGCAGTTATCGGCCACAGAGAGTAACAGAGGCGATGGTGGGGAATATGATTCAGATAATAAGGACAACGGGAAACATTAAAGATTTACCACAATTAATTTTCTTTGGACATCTGCATCTTGCTTTCTTTTTTCCGTATATGGGATCATTAGTATTTAGCGTTCCCTGTTTGCAAAGCCAGACTTCTTATTTAGAGGGAAAGGGATTATATCCAGATATTGGAATGTGGATTGTAACTATTCAATTCGATGATAAAGGGAATGCTTTAGAAATTACTCCCAAACTTTATCTGTGGAATCACTTAATTAAGTCGCACGACTACTAATGCCAAAACTCAGAGATAATCTCAAAATTAAATTAATCTTTAGACCATTTAGAACTAAGGGAAGAAAAAGGCCCATAGGTTTCTATCAAGATGAGAGCAGAAGCCGAAAGGTCATAGAAATTGATTCGAGAGAAAATATACCCGATATGATTAAAACAATTTTCCACGAGTTTACGCATCTCGTTCTCTCATATTTTGCTCTAGACCCGCAATGTGTGGAAAAAATAAAAGAAGCTATGAACGGTAACCAATATTCTTTCAAAAAAATTACCGAAGACGAGGAAGATAATATCTGTGATGATATTGGAGAAAAAATAAGGGACTATTTTAGGAAGCACTTGGAAAAATGATGGATCCGAAAATACTAATAGCGGCCCCAATTAGAAATAGAGCCGCTCAATTATATAACTATATAGAGAGCCTATGTCATTTAGACTATCCTAAAGAACTACTTTCTTTCTATTTTCTGGTAAACGATTCAACGGATGCTACTCTGTCTATTCTACAGAAATTCAAAGAAAACCTTGAGAGTTTCTATAGGAGCATAGTAATCGAAGAACTCAATTTAAATGCCGTCCCCGATGCAAGAACTTCTATCCGGCGGAAAGTAATTTATGGCAATCTCGCTTTTCTGAGGAATAAAATCCTAGACCGTTTCCTTGCTACAGATAATGAATATTTATTTTCGATTGATAGTGATATTGTAGTTCATCCTGATTGTCTAAAGAAATTACTCGAAGCAGACAAGGACTTAATCAGCGCAGAGGTCGCGAACGATTTTGGGAAAGGACATATTGGAAATACAATGAGATTTATTTCTGATCCAAAACATCCAGAGAATGGTCAGTATCTACATTATAAACTCCGAGAGCAACCGGAAATTTATGAGGTAGATTTGACGGGAGCGGTTTTCCTTGTAAAAAGAGATATTATTAAATTATCAAATGCAAAATATTTTAATGATCCCTTGGGGGAAGATAAAAAATTTTGTGAAATTATAAAAAAAGCAGGATATAAATTGTTTTCCCGGAAGAATCTTGCATATCATGACATGAAGAAATTAAAAGGAGAAAATTAATGGCCAGAAAAGGATGTATTCCTTGGAATAAGGGGGAATCTTGGTTTAAGGAAATGAGAGAAAAATTATCCAGAAGTCATGGGGGAATACAGGAGGGGATTAAAAATCCATTTTATGGCAAACACCATACCGAAGAAACCAAAGAGAAAATTAGAAATAGTGAATACCATAAAAATGCGAAAGGAGAAAACCACCCCTTTTGGGGTAAACACCATACAGAAGAAACTAAAAGGAAAATGTCAGAAAATCATGCTAATTTTAAAAAAGAAAATCATCCTATATGGGGCAAACATCTTTCAGACCAAACAAAGAAAAAATTATCAGAAAAACTTAAGGGCAAAATTCCTTGGAATAGAGGCATACCGCAAACAGAGGAAACTCGAAAAAAAATATCAGCCAGGTTAAAAGGCCATAAAGATTCATTAGAAACAAGAAAAAAGAAATCATTGGCAAGAATGGGAGATAAAAATCCTTTTTATGGGAAACGGGTTCCTAGCACACACAGAGAAAATTTACAGAAGGGATGTAGAAGGTTCTGGCTGGGGAATCATCATTTGGAAGAGACTAAAAGAAAGATATCCGAAGGAAATAAGGGAAAAATTTGTTTGGAAGAAACAAAGAAAAAAATATCAAAATCGCTAGTTAAATATTATAAAAATCATGAAATCCATTGGTCAAAGTTTAACAAAAGACCTACCGGATTAGAAAAAAATATAATTGAAATGGATATTCCTGCCCTAGAATATACTGGCAATGGGAAATTTTGGATAACAATTTTAAATAAACATCTTAATCCTGATTTTAAGGTTTATGAACAGAAAAAAGTAATCGAAGCTTGGGGATATTATTGGCATAAAGGCCAAAATCCAGAAGATAGAATTAATTTATATAAAAAAGCTGGATTTCAGTGTTTAGTTCTATGGGAATATGAAATTAAAAAAAGTCAAATAAATTGTAAACAAAAAATTCAAAACTTTATGAATCAAAAAGATGATATGCAAAAGTAGAGGCGGATAGGAAACGAAAAATCGAAATTAAAACAGACGGGACGCCAAGAAACACAGAGATTTTTATAGATGGTATAAAACAGATAAATATTGTAGAACTTATTTTTAATATTTCTACGACTAAGCTCGGAGAATTAATATTAAAAAGTAGGACTGGAGATGAAATTCATTTCATGGCAGAAATGGAAGAAAAGGAGAAAAAATAATGAAGGAAAAAGATTATACAGTTATTGTGTTTGTTGGTAAAAGAAATGCTCACGGTAAATTCAATGGTTGGAGCATAGACTTAACAATACAGGCAAAGGGAGAAAAAGAAGCGATTAAAACTGTAGGGGATATGCTGGCTTCGGAGACATATCCTTGGGGCAAAAACAAACAAAGAAAGAAAAAAGCAAAGAAAGAGAGCCAAGATGAACAAAAAAATCCCAAATCAGAAATGCAAATTCAATAATAATAAAGAGTGTGAATATTGCTCTAGGACACTATTGGGGGACCTTTATTGTGAAATGGCGCCCGCTGGAATAAAAAAGTACTCTAACCGCGCAAATTCAAATCAAATAGAAAGAATGAAGGAATGTCCACTAAAAAAGAGATAGATTGGCGTGTTAATAGGGTATATAATTTTGCGATCAAAGCAATTAAGACAGAGAAGACGAGTGATTATGATAGATTAGTGAATATACTATCTTCAAAAGGGTCTATCAAGAAAGTATTAAGAAAAAGTACTTTGACAGAAATCCTTTATAGGATTATAAAAGAGAATAATTTATCCAGAGATTCAATTATTGATATGATATGCGCTTTAGTATGCGAGGCCATAAGAAAGAAACAGAGGGAGAAAGAATTATCCAAAAATAATAGAAATAATAAAAAGAAATTATTGATGAAGGATTTTAAAATTACAAATCCCGAGGTGAATAATGAGTAATAAAGATTATTTAAAAAATAGAACTTGGAAGATAAGCCCGGAAGAAAAATATAGGAGAGAAGTAGATAAGATAGTGAAGAAAATCCAAGAAGCAATTATAACAAGGGACCATAAGAAATATGATAAAGTTGTTGATTTACTTTCGAATTGCACACACTGTACTACAACGAGCATAACCAAGGAATTATTAGTTGATGTAATTCTTAATACTATAAATTGGATCATAGAAACAAAGAATGAGAGATTCGAAATATGAATGATTTAAATTCTCGCCCATCAATGAATAGAAAAAACGGGAGGAGCTTTATTAATTGAAAGATTATCAAAAGTTAAACAAAACGAAAAGGGTTATTTTCAAAAACAAATAAGAATACTAGTTAAAAATAAATGGAGAAAAAAATAACAAAATTGATAGGAGGATTAATTGTAAAAAATGAGGAAAAGCGTTATTTGAAAATTACACTAGAACATCTATCTCTTTGGGTTGATGAGATAGTAATACTTGACAATGGGTCAACGGATAAAACCGTTCAATTATGCGAGAGCTTCCCCAAGGTCATAAAACCAGTCCTTATAGATGCATCACCTTGGTACGATAGTAAAATGAAATCAAAATTATTAAATGAACTTATGGTCCCTCGGCATTTTGACTGGGCGGTTATTATTGATGCGGACGAGATATTTGAAAATCGAATAATAGAAGAAATAGGAAATTTGATTAATCAGGATTATTATGTATGGTTTTCTTTCCCTTATTATCATTTTTGGATGAGTATGGATTATTATCGATGCGATGGATTTTGGAGTCCGGGATTAGCAAATCAGGGAATGCTATTCAAGAACATATCTGATTGGTACTGGTTTCCGGACCGTGTATGGCACTGTCCTAGAATCCCTCCTTCGATTGAGACGCTGCCGGGGATAAGGAGTGATATTAGAGTTAAACACTTCGGCTACGCTAGAAAAGAAGATTTGGAAACAAAATTGAAAATGTATTATTCTTGGGTAGCAAAGGGAGACGATGGCAAAATTTACGACCACCTTATAAAAGATAAGCCCTTCTTGCTACATTGGAAAGAATAAAATGGATCAATCAAAAATAAAGGAAGATGGAAAAGGATATTATATTGAATATCATCGGAAATACTATCTCAAGAATGGAGAACAAAAGGAATGTATAAGAAAAGAACGCGGAGAAGTTAGAACCTGTCAAATCTGTGGTAAAAAATATTTTGCAAGAAAATATGTCGGGAGAAAAAATAAAGGCAACTTTCGTTGTTTAAGTTGTATTAATTGGAAGGGCGGCCGGAAAAGAAACAAACCGGGTTATATCTTGATTAAAAATAAATCCCATCCTTTCAGCGATGACCAAGGATATATCCTCGAACATCGTCTGGTAATGGAAAAATATCTTGGAAGATATTTAAATTCAGACGAGATGATACACCATATTAATGGTATTAAAGATGACAATCGGATTGAAAATTTATTAATTATAAAGAATCAAATCCATTATGGCAAAATTAGATGTCCATATTGCCAAAAAGAATTTGGTGTTAAATAATTCTAGATTACTTTTTTATAGAGAAACTGATTATTTAAAGGCGATAAAATAAAATTATATAAATATGGAGGTGGGTGGCAATTCCTCCCCCGAATAAATTCGGGGGTTTCCTTGCCTAAAATTCTATGAAACTTCATTTAGGTCGCGGAGAAAAGAGGCTTATAGGATATATTAATATCGATATAGTCCCGTCTGATTCAGCAGTAGATATAGTAGCCGATATTACCAAAAGTGAAACATTTAAAAATATAACTCCTAACTCAGTAGATGAAATATTTATGCAGGCAGTGTTTGAGCATTTATGGCCAGAAGAACAGTTGCCTGCATTAAAATTATGGCGTAGCCTACTTAAACCTGGGGGGTCTTTGATAATTCAATATATTCCAGATTTTGAAAGAATCGCTAAAGCATATATAAGTAAAGAACCTGGCACTGCTCGAAATTTACCTCCTTATTGTCCGTTTTTTGATATTGCTAATGTTCGTAGATATACTCACGGATTGGGGACAAAAGAAATCATACATCAATTCCATAAAGATATATTTGATAAAGATAAGATAGAGGGCCTATTAAAAGAAGCCGGATTTAAGGAAATAGAAATCAAGAATGTATATTATGAAGATGAACCAATAGATGTAAATCTAAATATTAGGGCTACAAAATGAGATTATCTGTTTGTTGCCCAATTCTCAATGAAGCGTGGTTTGTTGACTTATGGCTTCAGTCTGTTCTTTCATATGCCGATGATATTGTAATTCTTGATGGCGGGTCCACAGACGGAACCCTGGATATTATCGATAAATATAAAGATGACAGAATACAATTAATTGAAATGCCTCAAGAAGGTAAACCTTATTCTGAGGATTGGGATGAAGGGGAAAGAAGGAATCTATTAATAGATAGAGCTAAAGGAGATTATGTTTTGGTTCTTGATGCAGATGAAATGATAGGAGATGAATTCATTAATTTTATCAAACCAGGGATAGGGCAAAAATTTTATGGATTTTATTTTGTGCCTTTCTGGAGAGACATTAATACTGTAAGACTTAATGGGCCAAACGATTATCGCTGGTATAAGCAGGTACTATACAGGATGTTTCCCAAAGGACATGGATGGTATAGTACTGATAGACATCATTGTGTTTTAACTTCAGATTTAGAAAAAAGAGTTACATTAATTGGCCTGTTTCATTACCACTATGCTCTGAATAGTTTTGGGCATAAACTTAAACCAAGAGACAATAGAAGGGGCGATTTAGGATTCCCGTTTAGTGATATTATTAATGGGCCTATAAATTGGAACTATGGGAGTGAACATCCGGAATTGTTCGGAGACTGGAAAATAATTACAGAAGAATTTAAAGGCCGACATCCTAAAATTATTCAAGAATTTTTTAAGAGAGATTGAAAATGAAGTTTTCAATTATTTTGCCTTGTAGAGACAACTTTGAACTAACCAAAAATTGCATAGAATCCATTAAAAAAAATTCTTGGCATTTTGATATTATACTTATTGATAGCGGCTCTAGCGAAGAAACAAAGAAACAATATCAAAATATAATGTTTGACCAATTGAAATTAATTAGTATTCCAGAACCTTTAAGTTTTGCTCGGGCTATTAATAGAGGGCTTCAGATGGCGGAGGGAGAGTTCTGGATAATTCTAAATAACGATGTTATTATCCCCGGTAGATGGCTTATACATCTTGAAGATGCCTATAATAAATATGGGGGATTAATAGGAGTGGCAGGGGCGGATTTGGATTTAAATGGTGGAATTGCAAAACATAAGAATCTCTTTTGGTGGAAGGAACCAAGGAATTTACCAAAACAAGTCGATTATTGTGGAATGCAATGTCTCTATTCCCATAGTTCTGTATTTAAGGATATAGGATTACTAGATGAGAATTTTGAATTTGGCTATTGGGAAGATGCTGATTATGGAATAAGAGCGTTGATGAGAGGATATACCAATACCGTAATCGGTCTTCCTAATTTTGAGCATTTAGGGCAGGCAACTGCAAAAAAAGTCATCGGAAATAGAATGATAGAGATTGTAACAAAGAATGGTAGATATTTGGCACAGAAATGGGCGCATTTAGCGAGCTCAATTCCTATATCACACCTTATAAATATTAAGAAGGAATTAAAAAATGTGGGCAAAGTGAGCATTATGACACTTTCTTGGGAAACAAAGGATGCAACTATTAAATGTATTGAGGCTATATTAAGAGAGATTGAAATACTTGAAGGATTAGGAATATCTATTAAACTTATTTCAGTAGACAATGGGAGTAAAGACGGAACGGCGGAATATTTAAAAACAATAAATCGTATAGATAAATTGATTTTAAATCCTGAAAATTTGGGTATATCTAAGGGGAGAAATCAAGCTATAGATGAGAGGGAAGGTCGCTATTTATTTATGGTTGATGGAGATATTTCAATTGTGAAGGGGTCTTTTATTGCGATGTTGAGGTATATGGAACAGCATCCAGAGATATCCAATTTAGGGGCATGGAGCCATCGTATTACAAAGAATTGGAATGAACAAACAAAAGAGATTTGGGAATTAAAGAAAATTAATGAAGGATGGTGTAGTCATGCTAATTTTAGGACGGCGATGACCCAATACGGACTATGGAGAACGGAGATATTTGAGATAATCAGATTTGATGAAGGAGGGGCGTTCGGAGAACCAGGATGGGGGTGGGAGGATAATCTTGCCGGATCTACCATGGTTCTTAAAGGATTCAGAATTCAGCGTTTTGATGATGTAGTCTACTATCACCCAGATATCATGAGTTCTGAACACAAATTAGCCAAGATGGGATTGTCCAGAATGGATGATAGAATAAAATATTTGCAAAAAAGGTGGGATGAGATTTTAAAAGAACATGGTCAAAATTAATATTGGTAAATGTATAATTGAAGGATGTAATAATCCTCAGGACACAAGACATCTATGTAGAAATCATTATAATAAATATCTCAAATATAAGGATCCTTATATTGACAGAACTCATCTTCGTAAAACTAGATTTTGGTTAGGCAAGAAATTTTCAAAAGACCACAGAATTAATTTATCTAAGGCTCATAAAGGACATAAGATGCCTAAAAGCCAAAGAGAAAAAATCGCTAAAAATAATGCTAGATATTGGCTAGGTAAGCATCGTTCAAAAGAGACAAAAGAAAAATTAAGGCAAGGAGCGATAAGGGCATTACTTTCTGGAAAATATAGAAATAAGCAAAGCTCAATAGAATCTAAAATAGAAAAAGAACTACAAAGAAGGAATATTTATTATCAACCCCAAGTTTCTTTGTGCAATGTTACTATTGCTGATTTTTATTTACCAAAAACCAAGACTATTATCTATTGTGATGGTGAATATTGGCATGGCCTAAAGGGGCGAAAAGATATAGATATAAATCAAGATGTTATCCTTTCTTTTAATGGCTACCATGTTTACAGATTTACTGAAGCGGAGATAAATAAATCTCCTAGTCGATGTATAAATAAAATTATTGAATTAGAACAAACTGAGAAACATGAAAATTCTTCTCTGTTATCCTAAAAAAACTGAAACGGGTAATTGGAAGATATCGGTGGAGCCCAATACATTGCCATTAGGAATAGCTTATATTGGTGCAGTCTTAAAAAATGCAGGACATGATATTAATCTTTATAATTTTTTTTATTATCCAAATTGGGAAGAAATAAAACAAGTATTTATTAAGGAGAGACCCGATATAGTGGGATGTACTTGCCTAACTGAACAAAGATGGAGTTCTTTGAAAATTTTGAATCTAGCAAAAGAAGTCAATCCTCAAATTAAAACAATTCTTGGTGGTCCTCATGCTACGCTAATGACAGAGCAAATTTTAGAACATTTTCCGGAAGTTGATTTGATAGTAAGGGGAGAAGGTGAGGGAACAATGTTGGAATTGGTCAGGGCATTTGACCAGCTCAATTCTTGTCAAGAAATAAAAGGCATTGCTTTTCGAAGAGGCTCTTCTGCAGTTATTAATGAGAATATGCCATTATTAGATATTACAAAAATACATCATCCAATTCTTGATGCTTATGATAAACAATATAATGATGATTATTTTTCTGGAAGTAAATCAAATATGGTCCCTATAATTTTCTCCCGCGGATGCAATCAAAGATGTACCTTTTGCTCCACGTCTAAAGTTTGGAGAGGATATCGTTTTCGGGATATAGACGATATAATTCAAGAATTGAGAGAATACTTATCAAAAAATCCAGAATATTTTTTTGACATTATAGATGATACTTCATCATTTAATATAGAGCAGACGAAGGAACTGTGGAGTAAAATTATTAGTAATAATTTAAAAGTAAGATCTCAAATAGC
>Ga0315312_1002474_pt1 | contig 12825 bp, 11 predicted proteins | sample TDP7_MG_FD_203629 | JGI IMG/M metagenome (GOLD analysis project Ga0315312, IMG submission 203629) | Freshwater sediment microbial communities from Lake Towuti, South Sulawesi, Indonesia - TDP7 | ecosystem: Environmental > Aquatic > Freshwater > Lake > Sediment | place: Indonesia: South Sulawesi... | reverse complement strand
GTGAGCTTGCATATGATGAGCTTGAACGCTGCCACAACCTATGCTTCCTATCTTGAATACAGTTTCTTCACTCATTCTAATCCGACTTGTAATCAAGAGGCAAAAATACTTAAGTCTTCTCATGCCGATGAATCTTTTCCTATGTCTTATCAACTGCACGCGTGCCCTGATCTGTTAAAACCTAACGAGTGCTAACAACGCTTCTTCATTTATTCGCACCATTCCATGACTGGATATATCTCAAATAACAATTGCAATACTACGTTTTCTACGTTGCCGCTAAAACATAGAGCAAATAATGCCCAATCTGGATTGAGTAGCGCAAGGCAGCATCTCTTAAAGTGTCTGGTAAAGGTCGAATAAAATTATTCACTTCGTACGTGAAGTCTCCCTTATAGTTAATGGCTTGCAGGGTGTTCATCACGTCTATCCAGTTTATGTTGCCATAGAAAGGCAACAAGTGTTCGTCTCGCTCGCCACTGTTGTCATGAATATGTGTAGCCTTCAACCGGTTGCCAATACTGCACAATGCTTTCCCTTGATCAATCCGTTGAAGGTTTGCATGTCCAGTGTCCCAGCAGATTCCCATTAATCTATGATTGAACCTGTCAACCAACTCAATCAGTTCAGAAGGCACACTGCAATAGAGTCGCCTTAAACCTCGTTCTTTAGAACCGAATACATCGGCAACATTCTCTATTGCAATACCAACGTCTGTATTCTCAGCTGTTGGCAAAAGGGTTTCAAACCAATCTATGTTACATTGCATCATATAATTTAGGTGTGCCGAATCAAACGCGCCTGGCAAGGTTTCCGGCTCGAAGACAACCCATCTGATGCCTAACAGTGCGGCTGCTTCAAGCGATCTTATGCTCATTTTTGTAAGCCACTTGGCCTTGTCGGAATTTTCGAGCTTGTTGAAGATGGGTCCGTGGGCTTGACCGAACCGAATCGCTAACGAGTCGGCTCGCTTGCGGAGACTTTTGAACCATTGCTCCCAATCATCGTCAACTAAGGGTGAACCATCAAAGAGCCAGTTGTTGAAGTCAAAATCTAACACGTGATATCCTGCAGCTGCCAGACGCTCCAATGCTTTTTCTGTCGAAATCTGCGGAAAGTGAGGGTCAAAAAGCACACTTGTCGATATTGAAAGTTCCATAGATCTTCATCAGTTTTCGTGTTACAACGGCAATAGAGTATCGGATGAAATTAATGTTAGACATGCCATCATTTAAGGCTTTGAATTCAGATCTAATCCACCGGGCTACTCTCGGCTTAAGCCTTACATATAAAAAAAAGAATAATATTCATAATCAGCTGCAGATACTGAGAGGAAGAGAATATTATGAATGTGATACTCATTGTTTCTGACACCTTGAGATACGACCATCTTGGATGCTATGGAAACGAATGGATCAGCACGCCGAATCTGGACGCTTTCGCAGAAAAAGCAATGGTCTTCGATCGCGCTTATGCTGCTTCGTTTCCGACTGTTCCGCATCGTCACGATGTTTTCACCGGAAGGTACACATTTACTTATGCCGAGTGGGCGCCGCTTCCGCCGAATGAGGTGATCCTTTCTCAGATGCTTCGCCAAGCCGGATGCGTAACCCAGTTAATCGCTGATACACCGCATATACTGAGCAACGGGTTCAACTATGAACGAGACTTTGATGGGTGGCTCTGGATCCGAGGCCAAGAAGGCGAAAGGCTCATGACATCTCCGAAGAAAGTTGAACTTCCCTGCAGCCCCAGCAAGCTTCGGTATGGAGAAGCCGTGGTTTCTCGATATTTGCGAAACGTCTCCTTGCGCCGATTTGAAAGCGACTATTTCGTTGCTCAAACCATGACTGCGGCAATAAGATGGCTTGAACTCAACTATGACCAGCATGAGAAGTTCTTTTTGCATGTAGATACTTTTGACCCTCATGAACCTTGGGACCCGCCAAGATGGTACGTCGACATGTACGACCCGGGCTATGATGGCGAAGAAGTGGTCTATCCCGTCTATGGACCGTGCGATTACCTGACCAAAGAAGAGCTGAAGCATTGCAAGGCGCTTTACGCTGGCGAAGTGTCAATGGTTGACCGTTGGATCGACATGCTTCTCCAAAAAATTGAGAACCTTGGACTCTTGGAAGACACGGCGATAATCTTCACAAGCGATCACGGGTTCTACCACGGTGAACACAGGCTTATAGGGAAATCAATAATCGCCACCATGGCTCAAGGCAGCTCTCCACTATACGAAGAGGTCGCCCGCATCCCCCTGATTGTCTATCTGCCCGATCTGGAAGGTGGCCGACATTGCCAGTCTCTGGTGCAGCCCCCAGATTTGACTGTCACCATTTTTGAGCTGCTGGGCGCGAAGAACCCTGGCACGTTACAGGGCGTATCTTTGCTTCCATTACTGCGAAGTGAAGATGTGGTTTGGAGAGACTTCGCGGTTACTTCTCCGAGCATCATCCATGGTCCAGTCTCAGGTCAAAGGATAACCGTGACTGCTGATGAGTGGGCGCTTATATACGCTGGGGATTTTGAAGAGGCTCTGAAAGATAATCCGGGCAGACAACAGAATTTTGAACGCCTTGAAAATCTTGCTGGGAAGGTTAGAAATGAACTTTACAATCTGTCGAAGGACCCGCGGCAACAGAGAGACATCTTCGAAGAAGAAAGGGACGTAGCTAAAGAGTTGCACTCAAAACTTTTGGGATTCCTCAAAAAAATTGGGACCCGAGAAGAATACTCAAGGTATTGGAGTAAATTGGAGTAAAACGTATTATCTTGCTTTATCTGGGTGGTGCACCGGCAACAAGCACCGGCTCAGAACTAAGATGCAATGTGGAAGATCATTTGAAGCCGGAGCTAATCATGGACGTTAGCAGAACCATACAGCCCCTGCGTTCTTATTCTATTGCGAAATCCGTGGGATTAACGTATACTCCATTTATCCATACGATTAAGAAGCGTCCGTCAAACTGCCATCTAAACATGGACTCCGCCAATTTTTCCCCGTTTATGAAGATCTTGGGTTTCTCGCCGGTCCAGTTTTCGACTTTGATGACGGGATTAATGACTTTCTCGGCTGGTGTCAACTTGAACCTTAGCTTGTCTGTTCCTTCAAGCCTGAAGGCGTATGCTCTTTCCGAGTATCTGTAGCCTTCGTATAGAACGGGTCCGTAGGACAGTCCCCACGGGATTCTGCGACTTTCATATCCAGTCTCGATCTTCGCAGGCCTCGCCCAAGATTTCACGATTTCCAAAATCCTTTCATCATCAGAACCCTCGGAGGCGCCGACCAGAAAGAGCCATGTGCATGGTTTAGGCGGGACATCTCCCCTTATGCTTGTGTAGTTGCAGTCCAAAAAAGAAGTATGTGTAGCTACTCTTCCCCATTCGTCTTCCTCAGCTTCGACGGCTAGACAGAAGTTTTCCATAGGGCTAGCTGGCCAATGCTTGAAGACGTACTTCCTGTCATGAAATAAGTGGAAATTCGGATGGTCACCCTTGCACCAGGGACAAGGCTTGTAAGGGAAGAATCTCTGATCTTTCATGAACGCAACAAAGGGGTTAGGCCTGTCTTTTAGTCCAATTTTCCCAATACATATTTTCCAATCTTTGGTCTCGCAGAGAGAAGTCTCCGTCATGGGCCATCCGAACACAAGCTTCTCACCTTTCTCATTCATCATCGTAAACGCCTTATCGTTGTCTATAACTTCGTCAGGTCTGGATCCAACACCGTTTATGAGGATGTATTCCAAAACTTGCCAAAAGTTCGGATTCCCTCCAAAATCGCTTCGGTCACCAGGCCAAGCAACAAGCTTTCTAACGGCTATCCCATCTGGATAAACCGTGTAATACTCATCAGCTTCCGTGTTCCCGTGAAAGATTTCGTACTTGATGTTGCAGCATGCATAATGCCATCTAACCCTAGCTCTCGCATCGCCGTTCTCTATGATCTCGGCGTACGAATATTTGCATTGTTTGTCCATTATAGGCTCGTAGCAATGGAGATCCTCAGGAGAGTTTGTTTCAAGCCATTCCGGCGTAAACCAGACGTTTCCACCCAAATCCACGCATCCCACATATTGCGCTCCACGCCAGAAAACGAAACTCCACGAAGTCTCAGGTGCCGCGATTACAGCTAGCCCAGTCACACCCGAGAATGTAAGAGTTTTGCTGTATGCTTTCATATTTTTCTCTCCATACGTAGTTAGCTGTCAAGTAATAATAATTGCGCAACGTGCGACCATTTTGTTAAAGCGCTGAGCAGTTTTTAGCCAATCAAACGAAAAATCATGTGGATTTATGTCTTCTATTTTTCTCTACGATTCTTCCTTCGCGGCATATAATTGTCTAGTTACATTTTTTCATAAATTCCTTCTTTAGGTAGTTCCCAGAGATCTTTATGCTTTCTAGAGGCGTCAATTGAGGGTCCAAACCTTCGATGATTATCCATCCGTCGAAGCCAGCTTTCAACAGCGGACTCATCAATGCCCTTTGGTCGATCTCGCCTTGACCGAGACTGGCTGGGCCGATTCCCATTTCCTTGAAGAGTTCTTCTCGGTTTCTCTTCTTTTCGAGGATTTGTCGATGGGCTTCTGCAACTTTTTTGGCGCCCTTCATATCTGAGACATGCACATAGAGCACGCGTTTGGCATAGGCTTCATAGATCTTGTAAGGATCGGTGCCAGTATACAGAAAATGCGATGCGTGGGGGCAAAGGCTCACAAAGTCAGGGTCTAAGCGTTCCATTAGGACATCGAGCTGTTCCCGCGTCTCAACCATCGTGCCCACATGCGGGTGACATGCAACCTCAATGCCGTGTTCGCTGGCTATCCTGCCTATTTTGTTCATGGTGTCCGCAAGTTGTTCATAGGCCGAAATTGGATAGCCTTCCTCCTTTCTGCCGCTTCCACTGTTAAGTATCAAGAACTCACCATCTACCATCCTGAGGAATTTAATCGCGGTAGTAGCCCTCTTCAGTTCCTGGGCCTGCGTCTCTGGCGTTATGAAGTCGCCTCCGTAATACATGCCTGAAAGCGTCATATTGAACTTGTCGAGCAGCAAACTGAATTCACGTGGTCTATCATAGTATTCGCCTAACTCGAAAGTTTCTATGCCTTCCAATCCCGCAGACGATATATCGTTCAAAGCCGCGTTCAAGTTTCTCTTCCATAACCCTACTTGTGCGCCAATCTTCATCTCATCATCCTCAAAAATGAGTTTTTAACATTTCAATGATAGGTTTTGGTATTTATATTTTCCAGTATTCGTTGATTTCGCGCTGGTAGGCGTCTATGTGTCCTTCTATGACATCTTTCACATTTACAGCCTCTCCAACAGTGGCCGACTCAAGAATAGCGTCACAGATTGCCTGCGCTGTCAGAGCGTCTCTGCCTGTTATCTCAGGAGGCCGTTTATTAACAATCGAGTCGAAGAAGTCGTAGAAGCTTATGCTGTAATTGTTCATCATGCCAAGCGGGAAGAGCCTATCCTTTTCTCTTTGGCTAAGACTTTCCATAAACCTTTTTTCCAGTTCGTCGAAGGGGATGTTTTCGCCACTTTTGGTTCTCAGATTGGCATCTCGCCTTGCGTCTGGATGATTTAGGCTTCCTTGACTACCATAGTAACGCCTGTTCACGACTGGTTCGCCAACAGCTGCAACTGTCCAGATGAAGGAGCCGATTAAGCCGCTATTGAAGGTTAGAATCGCGAAGGCCGTGTCTTCCACGTCTGACGGAACAGGGTTTGCAAGGTTCTTTTGATCCAAATAACGTGTAGACTCAAAATTCTTGATCTGCGCGTAGACTTCGGCAACGTCACCAAAGACCATATGCAAGAAGTCTACGTAATGAACCTCGCCGTCGAATACCCAGCCACCGCCGGACTGAATCTTTTGATGGCGCCAAGGAGTCCCCACAACAACACCGAGATTGTAGAAGACTCTGTGGTAAAGGAAGAAACGCAAGTTTCCTATAAGATGCGCCTTATTGATCGCCCAATCTATCATCCTATTAATAGGACTTCGTCGATACGGTTCAACACACGCAAGCACACGTTTGCTTTTATCAGATGCCTCATTCATCTTTCGGCCAGCTTTAACGGTGATTGCGAAAGGCTTCTCAACCACCACGTTTATCCCAGCATTCAGTGCATCTATTGTTGGTTGATGATGCGCGAAATGCGGGGTTGCCACGCTCACGGCGTCGAGGGATTCTGCCTCCAACATACGCTTATGATCTGTATAGATTTTTGGGCTACGTCCTTTCTGAAAGGACGCTATCTTCTCTGCGATATTGCGGGCGCTTTCCTCTCGAATGTCACAGGTAGCCACAATCTCGAATAGATCAGGGTCCTTCTCCATGAGCTCCCTATAGGCTTTGACATGTTGGTTGTTGACAATGAGTCCACAGCCGATGAGAGCTAATTTAATCATATGTCCGTCTGCCTCGCCTGTAACGTAGATGGTCACCCGCATAAATAATTTGTGACCAAGCTGCAGACTTCAGCGAAGTTCATTCCAAGGTTTAGGGAACCAGAGAAGTCACGTTTCATCTTTTTGAATTGGGATTAACTTATCATCGCTTTTTTCTTATGCGAATTAGACCTTAAGACATAAAAGTCTATAGAAACACAGCTAGAAAATAGGATAAGAAATGTTATCAATAACTGAAGCTAGACGAGAAATCCCTATCAAAGAAAAAGTAGATGTGCTCGTAGTAGGCGGCGGCACTGCCGGTGTTCCAGCGGCGATTGCGGCTGCGCATCTAGGCGCCAAAACACTTGTTGTCGAACGCTACGGCTTCTTAGGCGGCTTGGTCACGGGCGGACCCACGGGGATTCACACCTTCTTTAACTGCTATCACGATGAGGAGGGCACCGCCAATGTGCCAGAATTCATGAAGAAACAGTTGATTAAGGGTCTTCCACAGGAGATTGTTAAGCGTCTGAGAGAGGCTGGAGGCGGATTGGAGCACGTCGAATTGGAGCTGTCTAAGCGATTCATATCGGTGCTGACGCCTGTTGACCCTGAAGTCTATAAGTGGCTGGCAATAGAGATGGTCCTTGAATCCGGCGCCGATGTGTGCTTGCATAGCTACGTCTCAGATGTTATTGTGGAAGGCGATGTAGTCAAAGGCGTCGTATTGGAAAGCAAATCTGGGCGTGAAGCGATTATTGCCAAAGTAACCGTGGACTGCACAGGCGTCTCAGTCAACGGCATCGACGTAAAGGAGATAACCAAAGCGTCGATTCATCTCCATAGACAGATCCGCAACGTTGCAAGGTTCTTCCGTGACTGCATACCTGGATTTGAAAATGCCTACTTAGTGGCCACAGGTCCTTTGTTAGGCGTCCGCAGGACGCGGTTGATCGAAGCAGTCTTTGACATTCCGAAAGAATATGTGCTTAAAAGAGAAGGCGCGGAGGACGAAGTTGGACGTTTCGGTTTCATCGATATGCCGGATTATAGAGTGGAGAACGCGGGCTCTTTCGCGATTCCGTATCGGAGCCTAATACCCAAAGAAGTCGAAGGCGTACTGATTGCCGGGAGGTCTATGTCAACAACACCGTCGTACATAACGCAACCCGAAATGCAGGTTGCTACATGGTGACTGGGCAGGCTGCTGGTACTGCTGCAGCGCTAGCAGCCAAACAGGACATTTTGCCTTCGAATCTGGACCCGCAATTGCTACAGAGAGCGCTGGTACAGAACGGTGTCTATTTTGAGTGAAAGGAGCCTGTGACCGTCATACCCTAATAGCCTTCGAATCTTTCGCTGGGTCGATAGAAAAGTAAAGAGAATGCTCTTTACCCGTTACCTTCGAATATCCCAGCCGCTCTCGTTATCAGGTTGCAGATAGGGAGTTGCTGAGGGCATTTCTCCTCGCATTCCCTACACTTCGCACACTTCTTAGCCCCTTCTTCTGAAGGTATCGATTCACTATATTTGTTTATGACTTCTTGTTGCGCTTTTGGGTCTTCACGCTTCCTTGAGTATTCGTTATAAAGGGCGAAAATCTCAGGAATGCCGACGCCGTGCGGACATGGCATACAGTATCTGCAGCTTGTGCATCCGATGAAGCCAAATTTGAGGTATTCTTCTCGCACCCTGGAAACGAGCTCCAACTCTTTATCGGAAAGCATATTTGGACCCGAACGGTCAGCAGCCTTCACATTTTCGACAACCTGCTCCATCGTGCTCATTCCGCTCAAGACAACAGAAACCTCAGGATGATTCCAAACCCATTGAAGAGCCCACTCCGCTGGCGTCCTTTTGACTTCTGCTTCATCCCAAATTGCTTGGATCTCTGTCGGCGGTGTTACAGCGAGCATACCGCCTGCGATGGGCTCCATTACCACGACAGCGAGACCCTTAGAGGCGGCATATTTGAGTCCTTTTGTTCCCGCTTGGTACTCCGTGTCCATGTAATTATACTGGATCTGACAGAATGTCCATCCATCATATCTGTCGATTATATCCTTGAACACGTTGTATTCATCGTGGAAACTGAAACCCAGACATTTAATTCTGTCGTCTGCAACGTTCTTCTCAGCCCAGTCAAGAACGTCTAGATCCTGCGCCTTTGTCCATGTCCCTTTATTAAGACCGTGAAGTAGATAGAAATCTATATGACCAGTCTGGAGCCTGTTAAGTTGCTCATTGAAATTTTTGTCCAAATCTGCTTTAGAGTTAACTCGAAACATGGGCATCTTGGTGGCAACTCTGACTTTTTCACGGTATCTACCTTTGAGGACCTTGCCAACCAAGACCTCGCTTTTTCCGCGATGATAGCCATAGGCTGAATCAACATAGTTGAGACCATGATCGATAGCGAACCTTATCATCTTGGTCGCTTCGTCTTCGTTTATATTGCTTCGGTCTTCACCGATTACGGGCAATCTCATACAACCGAAGCCTAACGCTGAAACTTTCCAATTGAGCTTACCAAACTTTCTATACTTCAAAGAAATTCCTCGCTTAGAGTAATTTATATCAATATCATGATGCCTTTTTCAATCATCACACAAATTATATATGTTTTGTTCCATAGATTTACATTCATGTCTCTTAAACTTGCTGGTAAAGTAGCCTTAATAACAGGCGCCGGTAGGGGTTTAGGTCGAGCCTACGCTCTTCACCTTGCCAAGATAGGCGCTGATGTAGTCGTGAACGACATCAATCTGGAATCCGCAAAGGAATACGACGAACAACTTACTGCCCCAACAGTGATGGACGAGATAAAGAATATGGGCCGACGGTCAATCGGAATTCAAGCAGACGTAACCAAGAAAGACCAAGTGGATGCCATGTTCAAGCAGATCTTAGACGAGTTCGGACGGCTCGACATACTTGTAAACAATGCTGGCGGCAATCTTAACCGTCTAGGTCCAAAGGCTGGTTCCCCGTACACGCCCCCTTCTTCCGCCTCAATGGAGGATTATCGTTTCATCATGGACGTGAATCTGACTGGCACCATATTATGCTGTCAAGCCGTAGCTATTCCTATGAAGAAACAGCGATATGGCAGGATTGTTAATGTGTCCTCACATGTAGGGTTACATGTGGCGCGTGAGATGATCAATGCCATGCCATATAACGTTGCAAAAGCTGCAATCATAAATTACACGCGATACTTGGCTGCTGAACTCGGCCCATACAACATCAACGTAAACTGTATTGCTCCAGCATGGGTATACACGTCAAGGGCGATTGCGGAAGGAAGAAGAGGCAGTGCCGCAGAAGCTATTGAGAAGCAGATTCCTCTAGGCCGACTCGGTTACCCTGAAGACATAGCCAAGGTAGTCGAATTCTTCGTCACTGACCTATCAGATTACGTTACTGGACAATGCCTATCTGTCTGCGGAGGCTATATACTCTTCTAAAGGCAGACTTGACCGTTATCGATCTATTTCCCCGAGCAATTAATCCAGTGACGTTTTGTGAGTTGAGGATTGGAATTTTTTAAATTAGACCCATTCGTATGCGAAAGGAACTTCCAGAAACTCAATTTTCATACCAGGGATCATTTCTTTCATAGCGTCAACGACACTGCGGAATCCTATGCTTTCACTGACAAGATGAGTTGCCTCAATAATCGCTATATTCGACTCACGAGCCGCAATAAATGAGAATTCACTTAATTCGCCAAAAATACCCGCATCTGCGTGGTTAGCAAGTATTGCATCGATTGCGAATCCCATACCCCCGAAACCAACCGCTACGGTAGTGATGAGTTTATCTCGGTCTCCTTGAACTCGCATGTGTTTCAACCCGGTAACGGTTTTCACCTTATCAATCAAGTCCGAGAAAGGCATCGTCTGGATCAGATATATTCCTACCGCAATATCTCTCTTAATTTCTTTAGTAAGACCAAGAGCCTTGGCAAAAGTCGGCTGCATTCCAACATGTTTTTGAAGATCCCAATTTGAATGGGCAGTATATACGCATATGCCATTTTCTATGAGAAGCTGTTTCTTCTTCAAATTAACAGGATTAGTCTCAGGCAGAAGACATGTATGCCATGGCGCGTTGTTTTCATAGAAAAGACCTGGCTCATGAATCAAGAGCATGTTTAGACCTTTTCTAATCGCTTGCTCAATTACTTCCATCGCTAGATACCATGCGACGCCTATGCCTGTTACGTCGATTTCAGAGTTGCCAAATCGGAATCCAAGCACTCTCCTATCTCTATCACCTTGTAGTCCGCTCTCTATCGGCGCTATTTTTTCAAACAGAACGCCAATTTCCTTTGCTTTCATCAAGCACTCCCACTTCTATCTAGTTTTTCAACTAATTCATATATTAAGGCTTTAGTATTACTTTCAGGACGGTTTCTTTGTTGGTTGCCATTTCTTTGAACCCTTTAAGAGCATCTTCTAGAGGGAATATATGCGTCAAGTACGGTTGTAGGTTAATTCTATCTCGGGCAATGAGGTTTATGCTTGACCTGAAATCGTAGTCATTATAGGCGTATGAACCACATAACTTCAACTCACTCGAGACAAGTCTCATCATATCAATTTTTACATTCTCCTCCAGCAAACCTACAGCGGCGATTATCCCTCCTTTTTTAGCTGACGCTTGGGCCTGTTGAACCGTACTTTGAACGCCAACAGCCTCAATGCTCACATCTACGCCTCTGCCGTCAGTTATCTTGGTAATTTCTTCAGCCACATCCTCTTCCTTAGAGTTGATCGTGACGTCAGCTCCCAGTTTCTTTGCCAGTTCTAGCCGAGAATTCAATATGTCAGTTACAACTATTTCTCCTGAAGTTCTAAGTCGCGCGACCTGTATTATCATTGAACCGATGATCCCAGCGCCAACGACGAGAATAGTGTCGGTAACCTTTAAGGGCACATTATTAACAACATGGACTCCAACAGACAATGGTTCAGTTAAACATGCCTTCTCAAACATCAGAGAATTGGGGACCTTAATGCATTTATTAGCGGGCACCACTGTATATTCGGCGAAACCCCCAGGAACGTGTAACCCCAAGAACCTTATATCTCTGCAGATATTCTCATTTCCAGACCTACAGTGTTCACATTCTCCGCACGAGAGTATGGGATAAACCACTACCCGATCTTTCTCTTTTAGCTTTGCCACATTTTTCCCGACATCTGCAACTTCACCTGCGATCTCATGACCCATAATAAGAGGCGGGACCCTTCTTCTGGAAATACCTTCAAAAGCATGGAGATCTGAACCACATATGCCCACTGCCTTGACCTTTACAAGAGCATCGTTAGGTCCCATATGGGGTTCTGGGACCTCTTCAATCCTAACCTCTTCACCGCCGTGCCATACTACAGCCTTCATAATTTTCACCTCATTTTTTCTTTCTTTCCAAAACTCTCCTAATAGCGGCAACGATATTCTCGACTGTAATTCCATATGCCTGTAGAAGCTCTCCATAGTCAAGCGCAGACTCGCCGAACTTATCTGGAATCCCAATATGCTCGATTGGAACAGGAAACTTTTCCCCAACCGTTTCTCCAACAGCGCTTCCGAGGCCGCCAAGTACATTGTGCTCTTCAACTGTGACCAAGGCGCCAGTATTCTTGGCGATTCTCACAATCGCCTCGCGGTCAATCGGCTTAATCGTGTGAAGGTCAAGAACCTCTACCTCTATGCCTTTCTTTGCCAACTCTTCAGCAGCCTTAATGGCCAATCCCACTGGATATCCAGCAGCCACTACACCCACATCAGAACCTTTCCTCAACGTCAGCGCCTTTCCGACTTCAAATTTACAATCTTCAAAGGATTCCCAAATCAATGGGACTGGATTGCGGTTTATCCGAAGATATGTTGGACCGAAGAGTTCACTGATTTTGCGAACAGCTTTACGGACTTCTATCGCGTCGCAAGGCACTACCACCGTCATATTTGGCAAGACTCGCATAAGCGCAATATCATCAATAGATTGATGGGTAGCGCCATCATGCGTATCGGATAGGCCGGCGCTTGTACCAACAATCTTGACGTTGAGGTTTTGATAACAGACCGAGATCCGAATCTGGTCGTATACTCTGCCTGTAGCAAACACGGCAAAGGTGTTCACGAACGGGATGAGTCCAACCGTTGATAGCCCTGCTGCAACGCCGATCATGTTCGCCTCTGCGATCCCCGCCTCAAAGAACCTTTCTGGAAACTTCTTTGCAAAAATGTCTGTTCTGTCAGAGCGAAATAGGTCTGCGTCGAGAACAACTATCCTTGGGTCTTCGCCTATTTCGGCAAGTGTCTCGCCGTAAGCCAGTTGCATATCTTCCAATTTTTTCATCTAATCTGCTTCCACTTCTCCTTCGAGTTCTCTAGAG
>Ga0315312_1002473_pt1 | contig 12828 bp, 12 predicted proteins | sample TDP7_MG_FD_203629 | JGI IMG/M metagenome (GOLD analysis project Ga0315312, IMG submission 203629) | Freshwater sediment microbial communities from Lake Towuti, South Sulawesi, Indonesia - TDP7 | ecosystem: Environmental > Aquatic > Freshwater > Lake > Sediment | place: Indonesia: South Sulawesi... | reverse complement strand
GCAGACGTTGAGCCTGACCCCGATCATATCAGAAATCAAGATCGGATGCTCATATGGACAGGTCCCAAAGTCTTTGCCACAGGAACACCAGCTATTAGGCTGATCTTGGAAACTACTAGTGTTTTTGATGATTTACGAACATACGCTCTGGTAATCGGTCTAGTTGCGCTTGGTGCGAGTTCCTTCGCTTTTTTTTATAGGTTTAGAATCCAGAAGAAAAGAAAAGAGGAATTGAAACACGTTCCATTAGCAATTCTGGAAGGTGAGAGCGAAGAGGATAAAATAATCAAATTACTTCAAGCCAGTGGAGGATATTTGCGTCAATCGGCAATAGCCGAGAAACTTCACTTGTCGAAATCTAAGGTCAGTGAAACTCTATCGGATATGGAGAAGAAAGGATCAATAAGGAGGCAGAAAAAAGGAAGAGAAAAAATTGTGATCTTGATAGTTCAAGAGAACAGTAAAACTCCTAGAGCTCAGTAGAAAAGGAAAAAGCAAACCTAAATTGAACAACACTTTTATGGAGTGTAAGTGTTTACTAAAGATTTTTACGCTATCCATATACAGATCATCCAAAAGGCAAAGAGTTTTATCTTCATGGTAGCTATGTTGCGTCTGAACATAATGTTCACAAAACCGAATCCGGTTTAACAGATTGGATTTTTTCCGCATGCTGTGGATACATCACCTACAATTTTCATCTCTTTATTGCGAATTCATAGAAACTCTTAAGGGAGAGATTAGTTACACCTATTTGAGGAGAAGATAAGAATGAGAAGAATCCAGAGTGTAGCATTGTTGGCTATACTACTAATGGCGTTCGTTTCAATGTTGCCTTTGCTTGCATGGACCAGAGAAGAACCCGTTTATCTGATGATTGTGGAGTGGGAGGGACCTCAAAAAGTAATAGTCTATGCTATACCGCCAGAAGATGACTCCTTAACTAACCCCGACTACAAGCTCTTACCTTTCCACTGGTACACTACAGCAAACTATTGGATAAACCCAAAGAACAAGTATGGTTTCTCTTTTGAAGCAGTAGTCACAACTATCACAACGTCAGCAGACACATGGGATATAGAAACTGAAGCAGCTGTGTTTTCATATCAAGGCACAACGAGCCTCGGCGCTGGAAAACGGGACAATTACAATGTTGTGGCATGGGGTGGTTATCGAGTTGGTGCAATAGCTGTCACATACATTTGGTATAGTGGCTCACAGATTCTTGAAACTGACACAAAGATGAACGCCTTCTATAAGTGGAGTCTTTCAGGCGAAGCAGGCAAAATGGATGTCCAAAACATAATGACACATGAGTTTGGCCACTGGGCTGGTTTGGCGGACTTATACGATGATGTCGACTATTGGCTAACAATGTACGGCTATGCAGACTATGGAGAAACCTACAAACGAACATTAGGATTAGGCGACATCAATGGCTTAGAAGCATGGTACGGACCATAACCCCTACTAAAACTCCTTCTTTTTTATTCCTCCTTGAAACCGATAATATCTCACAAGACAAGATGACTGACGTTTTTATCAAATGCACGTAGGTCAGGAGAAAATTAGCAAAGTTCCAAATTCTAACAGATTGGATTTTTCCGTTATTAGCTGACTAACAATGTTAGCCGAACGTGAAGGCTGGTTCCCTTTGTGGTGGTCCTCTTGCTGCATAAACAGCTAAGGCTAAAGCCCATAGCATATCATCATGGCTATTCTCTGGATGACTAAATTGTAGATGTCCGCTTTTGCTGTAGCTGTATTGTTGTTCGTTTATCTGTTCGCATAATTGCCTATGATATGGTATTGCTAAACGGTTTTGCTCCATGGCAATTTTCAGGCTTGAAAGTAGCTCTTCCTTGGTTTGAACCGTGAATTTTATTCCTTCAGCATTCTTTATACTTTGGTTGCATATCTCCTCAGTTACAGGCTCGCCTACACCTGTCTGGTCTATAAGCATTTTTCTGATGGAGAATTTTTGGTTAGCCCTTACTAGATGCCCTATAACATGGCTGTATGGAGTTTCAAGCGGAAACTGATACATGTACACAGAATTTGTGTAATGACTTCTTCAGGTATCCATGAGGCTTCGTCTAGGATCGCCATGTGCACTGTATAGACTTGTAGCAGATTTTCGCTGCATGGTAAGGCGATTATGCGACTTCCTCCATCCTTTTACTGGTTAGTTCGCTCCACAAACTCCCCGGCACTATAACACTCGTAACCACACAACACTGACCAGAAATAGCACCCAAACCAGAGCAGACCTTAAGCTGCAAGCCTATTTGGCTCCAAATAGAGGGGCTAGAAACCGTTGCACGCACGCACACAAGAGAGCCTATTCTCTTCTTTCAACAACCATCTTACAATTAGTAACCAAAGCAGCAATAACACCCAAAGCCGCAAGCCAAGGAGCCAAAACCACACCAATAACCCCCACAGTAGCAGGAATCTCGAGCAAAACCTTTCCCTTCTCATCCTTAACAATAATCCTAGTCACATTCCCCTCATGAAGCAACTCCTTAACTTTCTCAATAAGGTTGTCAGCAGAAACAGCAAATTCCTCTCTAACAACTTTGGCAACTGGAGTGCCACAAGCATAACAAAATTTATCATCTTCCTTCAATTCTGCTCCACATTTCAAACAATAAGGCAAAATCTTTTCACCACTCCAACAGAATTCTGCCACGCATTTAAATATATTGCGAATAAAAAGACTGAGCGTTTATTAAGGTAATAGTTTATTAGTTTTGAAGTGCGTCATTGAATGACCAGTTGTTTAACAAATTGAAGAGATGTTCAGAATGCCTATTCGCCAACCAATCGTCTGCGTTCTCGGTCATGTAGATACGGGCAAGACTTTGCTCTTGGACAAAATCCGCAAAACAAGCGTCCAAGCTCGTGAAGCTGGAGGAATCACACAACACATCGGCGCGAGTTTTTTCCCAGTTGACACACTTAAGCAGTTGGTTGGTCCCTTACTTTCTATGGTTAAGAGCGAAATAGAGATTCCAGGCTTACTCGTTATTGACACGCCTGGACACGAGGCTTTTACGAACCTGCGTAAGAGGGGCGGAAGCGCCGCTGACATAGCCATCCTTGTGATTGACATTCTGCGAGGCTTTGAGGCTCAAACCTACGAGTGCATAGAGATTCTGAAGACGCGTAAAACGCCTTTTCTCGTGGTTGCAAACAAGATAGACCGCGTGCCGGGCTGGAAATCCTATTCGGACACGCCATTTTTGAAGGCTTATCAATTGCAGGATCCTTATGTCCGACAGGATTTGGATACGAAACTCTATGACATTATAGGTGTTTTTTCACGCTTAGGGTTTAAGACGGATCGATTCGACCACATAAAGGACTTTACGAAAACTGTGGCAATAGTTCCTACTAGTGCTAAAACTGGGGAAGGCATAACCGAGCTTCTCATGGTTCTTATTGGGTTAACACAGCAGCATTTGAAAAAGCGGTTGCAGACAACTGAAGGACCAGCGAAGGGCACTGTTTTAGAGGTTAAAGAGGAGCCAGGTTTGGGTTTGACAATTAACACTATAGTTTATGATGGTGCTTTGCAGAAGGACGATTTAATAGTTGTTGGTGGGAAGGAAAAGCCTATTGTTACGCGGATAAGGACGATTTTGGTTCCTAAGCCTTTAGACGAGATCAGGGACCCGAGGGATAAGTTTTCTTCCGTAGATTCTGTTTCTGCAGCGGCAGGAGTGAAAATTGTTGCGCCAGATTTGGAAGGCGTCTTAGCAGGGGCTCCTTTATACGCTGTTGCTGAGGGCGAAAAGCCTGAAAAGTATGTGAGGCTTGTTTCTGAGGAGATTGAGAAGATTAGAATTGTGACGGATGTGGAAGGGATTGTTTTGAAAGCTGATACGCTGGGGTCTTTGGAGGCTATTGCTGAAAACCTAAAACGTAATGACGTGCCAATTAGGCTAGCAGATGTTGGAGACATTTCAAAGCGGGATGTTACAGAGGCTTCTGTTGTAAAGGAACATGAACCATTATATGGCGTTATTTTAGCCTTCAACGTTAAGATTTTGCCAGACGCAGAAGAAGAAGCCTCAATTAAGGATGTTCAGATTTTTAGGGAAAAAATAATTTACCATCTAATAGATAATTACCTATCTTGGCTTAAAACTCAACGAGAAGCAAAGTTTGAGCAGGAATTTGACAATCTGGTTAAACCTGCAAAAATCCGCATATTGGAAGGGTATGTTTTCCGAAGGGCAAAGCCAGCAATAGTGGGCGTAGAAATATTGGCGGGAAATATAAAGCCGAAAAATGTTCTTGTAAGGGCTGAGGATGGCGAGGAAATAGACGAAATACAGCAAATCCAAGAAAAAGGCAAAGCCTTGCCAGAAGCTGGAAAAGGAATGCAGGTGGCAATATCCATGGACAAGCCCATAGTTGGAAGACACATATTCGAAAAAGACACCTTATACGTGAAAGTGCCAGAACCACACGCAAAAGCGTTGCTAACAACGTTTATGGATAGGTTAACAACCGAAGAGCAAGAGGCACTGAACGACTATGTGGGCTTGATGAGAAAGAAAACACCCTTCTGGGCAGCATAATAGCCATAATAGGCGCTCTAAAAAAGTATAGCCCCTCTATAAATAGGTTCAACTTTTGATTAGCTTATGATATTGTAGGCGAAAGAATAGGCTGTGTAAGTCCTCTTGTATATGGATTGAACACCAAACCCAAACCCCAAAAAATTCCACGAACTGAAAGACGTATGCTTATTAGAAAGGTAAACCATTATTTCCTAGGGTTGAACTATGGGGATGCTATTTCTTAGATGTAAAATATGTGGCATGAAATTCGCTTCGGGCATAAGCATTGATGCAAAGAGTTTCGAAACTCTAACTTTGGTCAACAATCAACATGAATGCCCAAAAGGACACCGCCACTCTTATGACAAAAGAGATTACTTTTTTAACATGACGGAGGATTAATATCTTTCCAGACTTCTGTCCTCAGAGAGATATCCCGCAACCAATGCGCAGAGCCCTCAGACAAGAAGCTAACTTTGGATGCGCGATCTGTGGGAACCCTCTTATCCAAATACATCACATAATCCCTTGGAGTCAAAACCCTCAACACAATCCGAGTGACATGATTGCGCTTTGTCCAAATCATCATGCGAAGGCAGACGCAAGGGAATATCCAGAGGAATATCTTCGTGAATGCAAACTAAATCCACATAATATCAGCGTCGTCACCGATGTGTTTTTCGTTGGAACTAAAAATCTCACAGTATCGGTCGCAAGTAACAAATTCGTGGATATACCGCGGATTTTAGTGGTTGATGATTTCGACATTATTTCAATAACCAGAGAGGATCAATGTCCTCAACTCAACGTCAATTTTTTTGATAAGTTTGGCAGGTGGGTGGCGATTATCCTAGACAATCATTGGTATGTAGATAGGAGCTGCGTGTGGGATATCGACTACAAACCCAAGCATCTTATTCTTAAATGTAGACCAAGGAAGATCTCCTTAGAAGTGGAAATATCAAATGATGTTGTTTTCATACGAGGAAACCTTTACTTCAATGGTTATAGAATAGAAGCCACCCAAGATGATTTATTCCTAGGGGAGAGAAGCACGATTCAAATGAGGGGTTGCATTACCAAAGGTGCGGGGCTTGACGCAGGCGGAACAGCGATCGCCCTCTCAACTGGAAGAGCCCCATTTTCAGATAGTTTACGAAGCTAACTCCTAAGCATGCGCAGGAATGGAACTCTTGGAATCCATGTCTGTTTTTCATTTCTAAGATATTTGGCTAACAATAATGATTCTTCATTGATTAAGGTTTCAAGCGATTGACGGTATCCATGCCTTATTCGTGGAATTCTCGCATGCTAAGAAAACATTCTATAACGTGCAGCGAGAATGTAGTGAAATCAGCTTTTCAATTATAATGGAAGCTTTGCTCCTACATTCGTTTTCTTCGCTTTTTCGTAGACGAGTTTAGCGGTTGCCATATCGCCTATTGCCAAGCCCAAATTCATGGACATGATACGTTCTTCAGGGTTTTCGCGACCATGCTTTTTCCTGCTTATGATCTCGCTTAACTCGGCATACACCTCTGGTATATCACGGAAATATCCCTGCTGTCTATAATATTTCAGCTGCTCAATGTCATCTGTGCAAAACTTGTCCATGGAATACATTGCCTCTGGTTTCCAGTAGGAATCAAAATCAAGGGCACACGCGAAACCACCGTCCTTAAACCATGACGCCTCTATCACTGGCTTCGGATTCTTCAAGATTGGACCAGCAGTAACCACAATATCACAGTTTTCAACAGCCTTCTTGGGCGAGTCAACAGGAACAACGCTTACTCCGTGTTTAATGGTCATCTCCTCCACGTATCTGTGCAAGTTCTTCGCATTAACATCGTACGCCCTCACTTCTTCCAAATTCTTGCAAACAGCCATCAATGCTTCAAGATTGCTTCTGCCTTGAACACCGCAGCCGAGAATGCCGAACGTTTTGGAGTCTTCTCTGGCTAAATATTTGGCTGCAACGGCAGTGGCTGCTCCAGTCCTTTTTGCAGTTACCCAAGTGCAATCCATGACACAAATTGGAAAACCAGTTTCAACATCATTCAAAATGAGCAAGCCAGATATGTATGGCAAGCCTCGCTTTGGATTTTCTGGGAAACCGCTAACCCATTTAACACCGGCAGACCTCATTTTGCGTATGTAGGCGGGCATGGCATGGATAAACGCGTCTTTCTGAGGGTGAATTCCAGGCTTCGGCGGCATCTCCACACTTCCCATTGCTTTTTCACGCAAGCACTCTTCAACAGCTTTGATTGTTTCTTCCATTGAAATGTTTAGCTTCTCTATATCAGCTCGGGAAAGATAAAGAAGACTTCCTAAAGAATCGCTCATAGGAATCATGTTTCAAAATGTGAACAGAACAGAAAAACCTTACTTTCACGAAAGCAAGTGCACATTTCCTATTCTCGTATTTTTGAGGTGTCTCTCTGCTGCCTTTTTACATTCTAAAGCTTGTTTTCTGCTGGTTGATGGCAAATCGTTCATGACATAACACGGGTAAAACGCTAATAGCGTGTATGGAATGGTGGAGTTTATCTCGCTTATGAATTTGGCAATGTTTTCAACCTCTTCTACATCTACGTAGCCTTGAACAAGCAATGTGCTAGCAGAAAGCAGAGGCAGTTCAGGTCGCTTTTTATAGAATTTTTCTCCTATCATCTTGAAGTTGGCTAGGGTTGGCTTGTTTGAAACTCCACACAAAGCAATATTCAATTCTTCACTCCAAGTCTTTAAATCAAATTTTATGTTGCCCCCGCTTTCTAAAGCGTATTCTGCAGCTTTCTCTGCCAATTTAGGATTCATGTAGCCATTAGTTTCCCAGCAAATACGAAGGATGCGCTCTTCAGCCTTGGCTTTTTCATAGGCTATTCGGCTTACCTCAAGACTGTGAGGCATTTGTGGCGAGGGGTCGCCGCCAAAATAGCATACGCAAGAAACATGCATATCAACCTTAGCCGCCAAATCAGCAGCACTCATAACAGGCTTATGCTGGACAGACAAATTCCTGTAATGCCAATTCTGACAGAAAAGACAATCGTAACTGCAAGCTCCATAAAAAACTGCCAAATTCGCATAGCCAAACTCTGCCCCCTGCTTATAAGCATATTTAGGGTAGCCACTCCCCGTACAGCCTGGACAAAACCACCAACTAACACAATTAGTTGGCAAACCATCATAATACCACTCCAAAACACCTTTCTCGGCTGTTCCGCCGAAACGAACCAGACGCCCGCCAACATTCCAAACAAGTCCACAAAAACCACAATTACCCACGCCAATTATACAATCGTTGGCACAAACTCCACAAGGCAATCCTCTAACATCTTTTGGCGGTTTTGGAGGTAAACCAAAAACACCACGGCTTTTCGCATGCACTTGTCTTGTAATTTCTAGCACTTTTTCAGGTTTTCCTCTTATACATTTTAAACAAACACCTAACTTGTCCGAAATAGTTTCGGCTTTTTCGCCGCAAACTAAACATTTTCCCATAATGCTTAGCCGCCGCCAACAGGCGGTACTATAGCCAAAACATCGCCGTCCGCAAGTTCTGTATCTAAACCGTTAAGCGTGGATGCACTCCTCCCATTAACAAGAAACTGCAGAAAACCCTTAACCTCGCCTGTCTTGCCATCATAAACATATTCAACGAAGCTTTTTCCATAACGCTCAACCAACCTTTTAAGAACCTTATCCACCGTTACTGTTTCGCCATCTCGAAACTTTAGGGTTTCCTCTCTTTTACCAGTTAACTCCCTTAGACTTGTAAAGAAGCGCACCGAAACCTGCAAGGCGCAACCACCAATAGTCAAAAACTGCAAGCCAAAATTTAAACTGTTATGCAATGGAATATGCGAATTGAATAAGCAGAGGTAAAGGTTTATATTTTTGGGGCATTTTTGCTTATTTCGATTAATAAAAAACATTTTAACCTTGAATGGAGGAGTTTGTATGGCTTACCTAACAACCACAGCCTCAGGACAACCAGTCCTAATTCTTAAAGAAGGCACAACCAGAAGCAGAGGGAGAGAAGCTCAAAGAAACAATATAATGGCAGCTCGCGTAATCGGCGAAGTTTTAAAGACTACGCTTGGTCCACGCGGCATGGACAAAATGCTCATCGACAGCCTAGGAGACATAACAATCACAAATGACGGCGCAGCCATCTTAAACGAAATGGAAGTGGATCATCCGGCAGCTAAAATGATGGTGGAAATTGCAAAAACACAAGATGACATGGTAGGGGACGGAACAACAACCGCCGTAGTCCTAGCAGGCGAACTACTAAAAAGGGCAGAAGAACTATTAGACCAGAACATTCACCCAACGATAATGGTAACTGGCTACCGCAAAGCGGCACAAAATGCAATGGAGACCATAAACAAAATCGCAATACCAGTAGACATCGAAGACCGTGAAACAATGAAGAAAGTCGCCGTAACGTCAATGGCAAGCAAAGCCGTAGGCCCAGCAAAAGAACACCTAGCGGAAATCGCAATAGACGCCGTGAAACAAATAGCTGAAAAACGCGGAGAAAGAAGAATCGCAGACATAGACAACATCCAAATAATAAAGAAAACGGGAAAAGGCCTTTTCGAATCCCAACTTATTAATGGCTTAATAATAGACAAGGAAGTTGTTCATCCAGGAATGCCGAAAAAACTAGAAAACGCTAAAATAGCGCTGCTAGACTGCCCACTTGAAATTGAAAAGACAGAAATCAGCGCCGAAATAAGAATACGCGACCCAAACCAAATGAAGGCTTTCCTAGACCAAGAAACCAAAATGCTGAAAGAAATGGTGGACAAAATCAAGGCCACGGAAGCAAACGTCGTTTTCTGCCAGAAAGGCATAGACGACATGGCCCAACACTTCCTAGCAAAAGAGGGAATATTGGCAGCCAGAAGAGTAAAACAATCCGACATGGAGAAGCTTGCAAGGGCAACAGGCGGAAGAATGATCACAGATTTAGATGACTTAACGCCTCCTGATTTAGGAGAAGCGGGCATTGTCGAAGAACGCAAAATAGGCGAAGACAAAATGATTTTTGTCGAGAAATGCAAAGACCCTCGATCGGTGGCTGTGCTTATACGGGCTGGACTTGAAAGGATGGTTGACGAAGCAGAAAGAGCCATGAACGACGCTTTATCTGTTGTATCAGACGTAGTAGAAAACAACAAAATAGTTGCTGGTGGCGGCGCAGTAGAAGTTGAAGTTGCCAAAGAGCTTCGAGGTTATGCCACAAAGGTTGGTGGAAGAGAACAACTCGCTATAGAAGCCTTCGCCGACGCCATTGAGGTAATACCCAGAACATTAGCTGAAAACGCAGGACTAGAACCCATAGACATAGTCGTGGAACTGAGGGCAGCACATGAGAAAAAAGACGGAGAATACATGGGAGTGAATGTTTTCACAGGAAAAATCGAAAACATGCAAGAAAACGGAGTAATCGAGCCACTAGTAGTCAAAGAACAAGCAGTGAAATCCGCGGCAGAATCCGCGTCAATGATACTCCGCATAGACGACGTAATAGCCTCCACAAAACCAAAAGAAGGAATGGGAAAACCGCCAATGGGCGGTGAAGGCGAAGAATAAACCCCCTAGTTTTTTTCTAACACCGCACTTCATTTTTTCCACATAAAAAACTTAAACCTAAGAACGGCATTTTACTTTTGAAGGCTCCGGTAGTATAGTCCGGTCAAACCTTGCTAAGGGACTATGTATAACGGCCTCTCGACACAATTTCACAGATGGAAGAAAGCCGTGGACCCGGGTTCGAATCCCGGCCGGAGCATTACCCAAATCAGGCTTGTTTCTGTCTTATTTTCATCAAATACGCTTGATATGAGCACCTCTGAAAGCATGGTTAAAATCGGAGCACGCGTTTACTAGTAAAATATCACCCAATGCGCCAAACTGCGAACTACTTTTCTTTGTAGATAGTCATGCGGCAGCTTTTGGGAAGGAATGCATAGAGTCTTTGTCTCTTCTTATCGAACGTAAAGGTGTGTGTTCCTTCTTCCGTATTGACTTTCTCATCTACAACCAATTTTTCGGTATCTATTACTTCAATCACGCCAGGTTTTCCAATAGCGCAGTAGAGCCGATGCCTATCAATGTTAAGCCAAATTACGTCTGGTCCTCCTCCAATAGGTACGACAGCTTCTTCATGGCCCGTTGAAATATCTAAAACAACCACGGCCCCGCCATCACATGCAACGTAAACTAAGCCGCGTTTATCATCAATGTCAAGACCGTGCGGTCCAGTTACCGAGATCGGCAAGAAAGCCTTTTGTGACATATCCTTCGCCGCAAGTATGGCAACGCCTGCAGGTTCGCGAATGTTCACCAAGAACTGATCCTTTTTGCTGGAGTAGACACACCACCGAGGTCTCCCTGCCAGTTCTAAAGCTGAGGTCAATTTTCCTGAATAAGGATCAACGAGCCTTGCGTGATTATCCTTCACGTCAGCAGCAAGAAGCTGTTTACGTTTGCTGTCCCACGCAAGACCATTAGGCATCGAGCCTGCTTGCACCTCGCGCAAGACGCGATTAGTCAAAGCGTCAATTACAAGAACTTTGCCGGCTCCTCGAGCAGCAGCAAAGACTATGTTATCATTTTGAGCGCATAAAACGCCACTTGCTTCTGGACAGCTTGGAAGAGTTGCCAAGTGTTTGGCATGTTCGCCGTCTATGATTTCCACAGTTCCAGCAGATGTGTGAGCAACATATACTCGGCCGCTTTCAATGTGGACATCTGCATGATCAAAGCCTCCAAGCTGGTGAATTGGAAGATTAACATATTGTGAAATCAACAACGGCATAAACATACCTTCTTAACAATACATAAGAAAAAGGGAGTTTTTGGTTCTACTCTATCAGTTTCTTTTTCAAGAATTCTCTTCGGTCTTTTCTGTCTAATTTTTCGATTTCTGCTTTGTGCTTCTCGCGAATCAGTTTCAGTTTGCAGTTCGTATAGAACGCATCGTATACTGGACTTGCTTTCGCTATGGTCTCGTAATCGTCTTTTGACACGATACCAAAACCTGTCATAACAGCTTCCAGCCCTGCAGCTTCAGGAGCCAATTCCATTTTGTCCGTATCGGCTGCACGCACAATCTTTGCCACTTCCAGTACAGCAGGATCTGTGATCTTGTACTTCTCGACTATTGCATCAAAACTGCACTTTTCGCCATGATGCCCAAGCTCAACGCCGGGTGCATCGTACGGTATTGCATTCTCTTTCTTGGTGGTTTCTTCGATTTTTTCTACGGGAACGAAGAGGAATTCGGCTTTCGGGTCTATGAATCGCTTTATCAGCCATGGACATGCGGTTCTGTCTACGTGTACGTATAGTCTTGTTACCCACTTCATACTTTTCACCAGCGCTATTTGGTTTTCAGTTCTTTGATGCGTTCCTCTACTCCCACAAGCTCGTTCTTCAGTTCCTGTGCGTACTCTTCTAGTTTCTTGATTTTCTCTTCTTTCGTTAGAAAGCGACGATTGAAGTGTCCATATCTGTGGTGGCAATGCTTGCCATGTCCTTGGTGTTCGCCATGTTCTTCCTGCATGTTTTTCACGCTCACTTATGTAGATTAACTACCTATCACAGTAGAATATCTACTTATATAAGTTTAACGCATACGTTCAATTCGGTGAAGCAAATGCATCGACTCAGAAGTATGAAAGTCGGAACAGTGCAGCTCTGGCTTCTGCTGCTGCTCTCTGACAAGCCCATGTATGGCTATGAGATTATCCGTGAATTAGAACGAAGATTCTCTGGATATTGGTCACCGAAGACAGGCACAATATACCCCGCTTTGGAAAAATTAGAGGATAACGGGTTCATCACTGGACAGATAGAGTTCAGAGACCGTGGACCTGACAGAAAACACTACGCGATTACTGATAAAGGGAAAGAGGAATTGAAGACCGCTATGGCTCAGTGGGCAAAAATGACAGAAATGATAGATACTTACAAGGAAACTCATCAAGCATTGTTCAAGTTCAGAAAGGAATGCACTAAAGACGAGGTTGCCAGCATGCTGAGCAAACTGGGAATAGCTCTTCAAAACAAAGCCTTCGAGTTCTCAGACATCTTTCCTTCAGAAGAAAGAGGGCAAGCACAGCCAAATCAACCCATGTTCATGAAAGTTCTTTACGCAAAAGAAAATCGCAAGTTCGAAATTCACATGGAGCTTGAATGGTTGCCGCATGACAACGAGAAACTGCAATAGACTAAA
>Ga0315312_1002472_pt1 | contig 12831 bp, 12 predicted proteins | sample TDP7_MG_FD_203629 | JGI IMG/M metagenome (GOLD analysis project Ga0315312, IMG submission 203629) | Freshwater sediment microbial communities from Lake Towuti, South Sulawesi, Indonesia - TDP7 | ecosystem: Environmental > Aquatic > Freshwater > Lake > Sediment | place: Indonesia: South Sulawesi... | reverse complement strand
ATCGTAGGCCTGCATATCGAAATATCCGTGGCCGCACAGAAGGAAAAGAATAACCTTTTCCTCCCCTGTCTCCTTGCATCTTAACGCTTCATCGATGACCCCCTTGATGGCGTGCGATGGTTCGGGAGCTGGTATTATGCCCTCAGTTCTAATGAAGAGCTTCGCAGCATCAAAGACATCAACCTGGTTATAAGCCTTCGTTTCCATTTTCTTTTCTGAGACCAGAAGGCTGATAGTAGGGGCTATTCCATGGTAGCGTAGACCCCCCGCATGAATTGGTGCTGGTATGAAATCGTGACCTAGAGTATGCATGGGAACTAACGGGGTTAGCCTTGCAGTATCTCCATGATCATAAGTGTATTCTCCCCTGGTAACGGAGGGGCAAGCTGTGGGTTCAATAGCCATGAACCGAACGTCCTTCGGTGCCCTTCCTGAAACGTTGTCGTAGTAGAAGGGCCAGTAGAGTCCTGAGAAACTGCTGCCTCCGCCGATGCAACCATACAATACGTCGGGATAGTCGCCCACCAGTTCCAGCTGCTCCTTGGCCTCCAATCCTACGACAGTTTGATGGAGAAGGACATGGTTGAAAACGCTGCCTATGCCGTAGTTCGCCTCCTCATGGGTGAGAGCATCCTCAACAGCTTCGCTTATGGCGATTCCTAGACTACCCGGATTATCAGGATCTTCTGCCAAAATCTTTCTGCCACTCTCTGTTCTATCGCTCGGACTTGGATAAACATCTGCTCCAAAAGATTCCATCATAACTCTTCTGTAGGGTTTTTGGCGATAACTCACTTTAACCATGTAAACCGTGCATTTCAACCCAAACATCATGCAACCGAAGGCTAGGGCGGATCCCCACTGACCGGCCCCTGTCTCAGTGGCCATACGTTCTGCGCCTTCCTTCATGTTGTAGTAGGCTTGAGCAACGGCGGTGTTGGGTTTGTGGCTTCCTGGAGGGCTTACACCTTCATACTTGTAATAGATCTTGGCAGGGGTCTTTAGAGCCCTCTCCAGTCCGATAGCTCGGAAGAGCGGGGTAGGTCTCCAGAGTCTGTAGACTTCCCTTACCTCTTCTGGGATGGTTATCCATCTCTCCTTGCTCATCTCTTGGGCTATGATCTCCTTGGGGTAGATTAGAGGGACGATTCCCGGTCCCGGTGCCCTTTTGTCTGGTTCTATAAATGGAGGAAGTGGTTTGGGCAGATCAGGCAGTATGCAATACCACTGTTTTGGGATCTCTTCCTCATCCAACATCACTTTTCTCAGCGGCATCTCAATTCACCGAGTCTTTGATGCATGAGTCTTATATTGCAGACATATGTTATATTTAAATCTTATGAGTACATTTTTGGACCCAACCTACGAGATGGAATCTCACAAAGGCTCACTACACAAGTTCAGCCTTTTTGACGAAAAGATGTCCGCTTCCGTCCTCCCAAACGATGTCAGCTTGGACTATCCTTATCCTTCTGTTGAAATAGGGTGCATAGAGGACGAAGGTTTCGTATTCTCCGCCCTCGCCAACCAGCGAAATCTGGTACTTTCTGTTCAGTTCAATTAGTGCGTCCAAGGTTGATAGGGTGATTTCTTTTCCAAGCCAGTTCTTGTCAAAGCCGTAGGCGTATACGCCAACTATCATGACTTCAAACTTCAAATTGATGAGTTCCATCATCAACTTCTTGGAGTCTTCATGCCAGAGCGGGTTCATGGACCTTAATCCAAGTTCTTTGCATACCTTATCTATCCGACTCCTTTGATACTCCGAGGATATCGCGCCAGAGACAACGCCTTCGACATCGAGTTCTGCAAGGAGACATTTAAGATCGTTAAGCTCCTCCTCTTTCACTCCGCTTGTCTCGCCTCTTACTAATGAAAAACCAGACGCCTGAGCAAACAGATCCGTCAATCCAATGTTTGGAAAGTGGAACATCCAGCTGTCTTCTCTTTTGGGCATCATCGCTACAAGGTATCTGACAGTGTGGCCGGCTTTGAGAACTCGGTGAAGCGCGAGAGCCGAATCTTTACCGCCACTAATGAGCGCGGCGACGTTCATCTCGATTCACACTCGAAACGTACAGGGGATGTGGATGTTCATCTCTGGGAGTAATCTTTCGCTTCTTTGAACAGTTGTTGAACCATTGCTTTCCATTCTGGCAGCCCGCTCGGCGATTCTGGATATTCCCTGTACAACCTCTTAGCTCTCTTGACCATCTTGGCCGTACTGTAAAGCCTTCTTAGAAGTGAGATTCTTCCTAAGCCTCTGAAGATCCGTTGCGTGGCATCGGTTACATTCACGCGAATATCTCCGCCCAATCCGGCTTTGAGAACGTCTTCTTCCTTCATCAATCTGTATCCCATTCCATAGTTCAGATCTTCGTTTGTTAGTCCTTGAAGGAAGATCCTGAAAACGTCGAGGCCCGCATGTCTATACCCATAAGTCCTCATGTATCGGATGTTGATCGGCCATAGACTCTCTCGGTCTGTTTTGCCGTTCTCTAGGGCTTCGGAGATGACTTCTCCAGCTATCTTTCCACCCATCATGGATGGCCCGATGCCGCCGCCATCAATCGGGTTGACTTGACATGCAGCGTCTCCTATGACAACTATGCCGTTCCCAACAAACGAGTCTAGAGGTCTTCGAGTCGGATCGTATCCGCCTCCACCATGGACGTTTATAGACTTCGCGAAGAGCGGGCTTGACAAAACATACTTGTAAAGTTGATCCTTTGGATTGGGAAAGTTCCCAACCGCAGCGACGCCCAGCCCAACATTAACCTTCTTCCCTCTTTCCGGAAAGATCCAGCAGTATCCGCCTGGCGCCACATCAAGGTCTAGATACATCTCGATAAAATCTGGTTCTTCCATCACGTCTCTAAGTTCACGTATCTCTCTGTAACAGATCACATGATCCTCCTTGGCAATAGCTTGGTCAAACCCGATCTCTGTCGGCAATTTCCTTCGGATCGCTGCCGAGAATCCGCTGGCGTCTATCGTGACTTCACCTCTGAGTTCAGTCTTAGAGCCTGTCTTGAGGTCTTCTGCAGAGATGCCTCCGACGAAACCGTCCTCGACGATGGGTTCTAGAACATGAGTGGAGTCAAGTAGAGTTGCGCCTGCATCAATCGCGTCCTTCAGTAGTCTCTGCCCGAAAAGGTAACGGTTAACCATAAACCCGGTTAATCCTTCACCCACAAGGCGGAAGGCAGACTTCAAGTCCGGTGAGTAGATCTTTACACCCGATATGTCTCTTTCCAGCTCTTCTCCTCTTGGATATGGTAGCGCTAGGTTGTCGAAATGGTGCTTTCCAATCGCGTCGCCGCAAACTTTATTCCCTATCTCTTTTCGTCCTTTACGGTCAATTAGGAAGACTTCTAAACCTGCTTTGGCTCCCGTTTTCGCGGTGATGCAACCAGCGGTTCCCGCACCAACTACGAGAACGTCATATTTTTTCATATTGATTCCGACTGGGCTGATGGTGTACTTTGTATACTTGATTGTATAGGTAAACCTTTATATAAGTCTTGAAGTATCATCTCCTACACTTAGTGTAGAAAAGATGGACTCAAAACCAGCACTTACCGATGAACTTCGCAGACTCATAGAAAAAAGAATGGAACACACTCTCCAAGGAATAGAGGACACCCTTCAATGCATCATAGAAGAACATGAAATACGCTTCGATGACATGAAGGAAACCATACGAAGCTTGGAGAAAAGCTTTAGTCTGTTATCCCAGAAATGGAATCTCGAAATACTTTACACATTGTTTCTTAGAAACAGCACAGGTTTCAATGAATTGAAGAAAATTCTTGGGATAAACTCTCGCACATTATCCGACAAACTGAAAGTCCTAAACCGATATGGGTACATCAAAAGAATCATAGAGCAAGGACCACCGTTGAGGGTAACATATTTACTCACAACCAGAGGGAAAAACACGGTGTTACTAGCATTACCTTTGCTATATTATTCAAGCAGTTAATTTGTGTCCTTCTAAGAATTATTAGGATGCTTACTCCCCACGAGGAAAAGACCGATTCTCCAAAGATTTTGCCTAAATATCGCCTTTCTCATTTTTCTCCACATAAAATTTCAACATCGTTAGATTATAGGAATAGAATTTCTCACGTTCCCTTGATAACGTTTTCTTCAGTTCTGGAAGCTTGACTCACGTTAGTTAATAGGCGTCGCAAACCCCTTCTCAACTGGTTCTCCCTGAGCCGTGTAGGCAAAGGCGAAACCCAAAAAGTTGCTGCGAAAACTTTACTCCCAATTTTATCTCATTTTTTGCGGTCAACGAGGCAGTCTTTAGGCCCGGCTGAGGCTGTCGTCTTCGCGGCCATGCATCCTCCTGTGCCAGCACCGACCACGATTACGTCGAACCTTTCCAAACGTACGGCACTCCAACGTTGCTCACAACTAACGTATGGTATCAGAATGAAAGCTGCAATAGTCTATCGCAACCTGGGTAAAATCCGAATTGTCGAATCCATATCTGCAGCATAGAGTTATAAATGAATGGGAGACCACATGGTATCTGGGGGATGACCATGAAGGGAGAATGGTTTGACCAAGCTCGTTTTGGGATGTTTGTCCATTGGGGAGTTTACTCTATCCTAGCTCGCGGGGAATGGGTACGCCTGATAGAGCGAATCCCCTCAGTCAAGTATGAAAAACTCGCTTGGAGATTCAATCCGAAAAATTATCATCCAGAAGAATGGGTAGACCTAGCTCAAGAGGCAGGTATGAAGTACATGGTTCTGACGACGCGCCACCACGATGGTTTCTCGCTTTTTGACAGCGGAGTCTCAGATTTCACGGCTCCGAAGACGGCTGCTAAACGTGACCTCATAGCCGAATACGTGGAAGCATGCAGAAAGAAGGGCATGAGAATCGGTTTCTACTACTCGCTCCTCGACTGGAGGTACCCCGCTTACTTTTCAGGGCCCAAGAAAGATCCCGAAGGATGGAAAGCCTTCCTTGAGTACGTACACACGCAGGTTAGAGAGCTCTGCACAGATTATGGAAAGATAGACGTACTCTGGTATGATGGAGGATGGCCGTGGACCGCGGAAGATTGGCGATCAGCCGAGCTCAACGCCACAGTGCGCAAGCTTCAGCCTGAGATATTGATCAATAACCGTTCTAGACTGTCCGAAGATTTTGAGACACCGGAGCAGCACATCGCCGCGCCGTCGGACCCTAAGCGCATGTGGGAGTCTTGCATGACGATGAATGATAATTGGGGTTACTCAGCTGGAGACAGAAACTGGAAGTCGACTAGGCAGCTGATCTACAACCTAGCCAGTTGCGCTAGTGGGGCGGGAAACTACCTACTCAACGTAGGACCTAGAGCTGGCGGCAATATTCCACTTCCATCCATCAGACGTCTGAAGGAAATTGGTAAGTGGATGCAGTTTAACGGTGAATCTATCTACGGATCAGAGCGTTCACCCATTCAAGGAGGGATGATCGGCCTCACAACAGCCAAAGGCAACACCTTGCACCTTCATGTCTTCAGATGGCCGGGTAAAGAGGCAACCATCGCGTGCGTCAAGAGCAAAGTTATCTCTGCACATATCGTGGCCAATGAACAAGAAGTGGCTATCACTCAAAAAGAGGATCGCGTATTCCTACAAAATCTGCCTAAGAAAGCACCCGATCGCTACGATAGCGTGATAGCCATAGAGCTGGACAGTAAACCCGAAGCGTATCCGCTTGATAGATTTGTGCCCTAATGGTTTTACAGGGATGTATCAGTCCAGACGCTAGAGGAGGCTTCCATTCTTGAAGCAAAATGGAAGTGAAAACTATATGTGAAACCTGTACCTCAAACGAGAAGAGATCGAGGCTGATTCGAAGCTCCTACAACATTAGTTGGGAAAAACAGATTTCAAGGGGATTGGTCGTGGTTTGCTAGGGTGAACCGAAATTCCAATGATTTCCTCCTGGCCCCAGACAGCGTCAAAGAAAATCAACCAGCGCAAACTGGTCTTGTTGTCCTGCAAACATCCCAGCTAACTGATCGCTACATGGTAAAGTCTGGGCGTGTAAAGGGGGGTACCTTCGGAGTTAGGAGGCGACACTAAAGTAGCGCAAGTTCCACCTATCTCGAAGATGTTCCTTTTGACCGGAAGGGCCGGAATTGGAACGTCTGCATTTGTTTTTTGGCATAAGTCCGAAATTGGGCACGAAATTTTTTTCTAAACTTTTTTTGTCCGCTTATTTATGCGAATGGTTTTCGAAGTACTACCAACTTTATCGAAAATTAAATGACTCGAAGTTATAAAAAAGCGATTGCCGAACTGGGGCGATTTTGATAGATCTATGTTTAGAATTGCCTTAAAGGAGGTTGAAGCGTGGAAAATGAATCTGAGGAAGATTTTGAGACGGCGACGCATGCTGACGATCTGAAGTTTAGGCTGGTTACCGTTGAGCTCCTTCGAATAGCAAAGAAGCACTATACTTATCGGCAGCTTTCCGAAAAGACGAACCTTCCCGTCACGGTTTTGAGCAGGTATGCCAAGGGACATGTCTTGCCGAACAGCGAGAGGGCCCGGTGGCTTTGGAGAATCCTCTCAAAGATCGTCGGTTTGGAGACTGAGATCCATAAAAGAATCAAGTTCAATGATGAAGGTTACTTCGACAACACATCAATTGTCGGAGATGTGAACCTATTGACGCAGGCTGCTAACTACGCTCTTGCAAGGTTTGCAGGGAAGCGTGTAACTAAGGTTCTAACGGCTGCCGTGGACGGTATACCTCTGGCGACGATGATAGCGAACTCCCTTGGCGTAAATCTCGTCGTCGCGAAGAGCAGCAAGGAGGTGGGAGTTCCATCGTTCCTCGATGAGACTTACGTTCTGAACCCAACGGGAGTAACCATGACGCTTTATATACCTAGGGATGCCTTGAAGAGGCGGGACAGCGTCCTTGTGGTGGATGATATGATAAAGAGCGGAGACACTCAAGATGCCCTTTTGAATCTTGTCAAGAAGACGAAGGCCGAGATTGCAGGGGTATTCGCCTTGATAGCGATGGGAGATGCTTGGCAGACGAAGATGAAGATAAGTAAAGAATGCCCCGTTGAGATACTATTGAGGCTTGAGCCGCCTAAATGAGGAACAGTGAGGCTTGAAAAGACATCTGCTGCAAACTTTTTTCCGGCAATAGTCCTTACCTAGCCTCAACAGGGCGGTCTCAAACTCGATAAAGCCCGTGTTGGCAAGCGCATTCTTGCGCCAGAAGATCTCGAGTTCACGTAAGACTTCTTCCGGTTTCCCTTCCTTAGTTATGCCAAGGTTCCTTGCAGCTAGCATGACAAGAGGCGTTGGCGCCGGGTTAGCTTTCTTCCAGATGTTTCTTAGTTCTCTCAGGAATATGCCGACTGTGACCCCTCCTATTCCTTTTCCGAGATCTTTCAAGAGTCTCTCCAAGTCCGTCTGATCCCGAGCTTCATCGTGAAGAGCGTTCAGGCTCCCGTTATGCTTGGAGTTCAGGTTCCGCGCTATTTCGAGTAGCTTGTCGCTCGTTTTGAAATCGTACCTTGTATATCCACCTTCGTCGAGTATCTTGACCAAACCCTCCCAACCTGTTTCGAGGAGTCGGTCAGGCGTCAAGACATCGCACCTTCGGAAACAATTGAAGGTTTTCACAACAGAAGTTTCGCTGATTGGAGCTCCGAAAAGGACAGATGCCAAAAACCACTTGAATATCTCCTCGTCTGTCTTGCTCTCTACGTTAATTCCCAAAAGCTCAGAATACCTGCGTCCGAACTTGTCCAGAAGTAAACTCACTATTTCACTCATAGAGGGATCACAGAATTGTTAGCTCTCGAAAATATTAAAGGTTCAAGCCTCAAACGTCAAGAGCATAGACGTGCAGTTTGATGAGGTTCTCGAAAGGTGCTACCTATGATCCGTATAGTGGGTATTGTGGGAAGCCCCAGAATAGGTGGGAACACTGAACGCCTGGTCACTGAAGCTTTGAAAGCCACTGAAGGGTACGGCGCCGAAACAGAGTTATTGAGATTAGCCGATAAAGAGATTAGGCCATGCGACGCCTGCCTGTCTTGCAGAAAGACAGGGGAATGCCGGGTACAGGACGATTTCAAGCCGATCTTTGACAAGATGGTTCAATCTGACGGAATCATCCTAGGAACACCCGTTTACTTTGGTTCTGCGACGCCTCAGATAAAAGCCCTAATCGACAGAGCTGGATACCTATCGATAGCCAAAGGCAGAGTTTTTGAGAATAAAGCCGGCGGCGCTCTAGTCGTAGCAAGGAGGGCCGGGCACAACTTTACCTTCGCCCAGCTTCTGCTCTTCTTCCTTCATCAAGGGATGATTGTTCCCGGATCAACCTACTGGAACATAGCTTTTGGCAGAGAGAAAGGAGGAGTATCCAAAGATGAGGAAGGACTGCAAACCGCGAGAAACTTCGGAAAGAAACTGGCATGGGTGATCAAGAAGATAAAAAGCCCGGATTGATTCAAGCATCTGATCTTCCCCGGCTTTCTCTATAAACCGTTAGAGAACAATCTTTGGCCAATTTCCTGTTTCGGCAACGATGCCGTAAGAGTCTAGAGTTCTTCCTCCTCCGACTATGATCATCTTTCTGTCATCGGTTCTATCCATTAGACTTTTGTCAACTGAAACAGCGACTACTTTACCGACTATTAGGCAGTCCTTATACCAATCCAAAAGGCATTCGTAATGAGCAGCACATTCCTTTACTCTTGGCGGTCTCACTTTCTCCGACGGAATCGGCGTTAGTCCAGCCCTTTCTATCTCGTTCACCCCAGGAGGAGAAGGATTCGTTGTTATTGTGGCCGCTTTCAAGACTTCGCTTACTATGTCTTCAGTGGGAATGTTTATCACAAATTCCTCAGTCTCCATGATATTTTGGTAAGTATGATGTTCAGGACTACAGCAAAAGGCATAGGATGTCATCGAACTAACAGTCATAAGATTTGTTTTCACAGCTGCATTTGGAGTGCCTAACCTGTTTATGGTCGTAATGAGAACCACGGGACATGTGATGAAATTCCTTTCTCTATACCAGTTCTTGGCTTGTTCGTCGGATAATTCCTCAGGAGCCTGCGAAGGCAGCGAGATTTTCTTAGCCATTACGCCTTCACCAGTCTTGAATTTGACTTCCGGAATTTGTTTAATACTGTAAATTGGTAAATACCTTTTCGATTCACGCCAACTGGGGAGCTTAGCATTGCAAGAGAAAGGACATTCGAAAATGTTAGTTCGATTCAGCATTGGGTGTAGTGTCGGATTCGTAGTAGACTATCTCTGAAAGAGGCTTTCTTGCTTTTGGCCCAGAGTCTTGGCAGGATAGGCCAGGGGCGTGACAGCTAGAACTTTCATATGCTAGGAATACTGAGAACTTCTTTTAGAGTCTCATCAAAGCCTAGCTTACCGATCCAACAGGTCTCTAAACCAAAGTTGGCAGGCGCTAGAACTATGTGTTCAAAGGCTATCGATAAATCGACGATATGGCATGGAGGAGATACTTCGGAGTCTATGCAACCAACTAGGATTATGGGTGCCTAAGAGGCCCAATCAGATACTTGGGGTTTCTTTTTTGTTTCTGCATCTTTAACCACTAAATTCGATGGTTGACGGTGGCCGCCGGATGGCGGCCAATCTGGCTCCTTCAAGTATTTGATTGAGAACATCATCAGGAACAGGATCGGGACTGTAGCGTCTTATGCTTCTCCTCCTTCTTACCACGTCCATGAAATCCATTTTCTAGTTCTCCTTCAATCTTGAAACTCATGAAGTGTAATATTTCGTAAAGATTTTTATCTATTCGTGACTATATCTGGGGTTGAGGAAGCTGAATTGCAGGCATATGTTCTGATTAACGCGCAATCTGGAAGATTATGGAAGGTTGCAGAAGATGCTGTCAAGGTTCCTGGGGTGAAGATGGCTCACGCTGTTACTGGCCAGTTTGATGTCATCGCGTATATTGAGTTCCTTCGCATTGAAGAATTGGGAAGAATCATAGACGCAATCCAATCTATCGACGGTGTGCTCCGAACACATACAGCCATAGCCATGGCTCAGAGACTCTCAGAATAGGCATAACCACTTTTAAAGAACTAGCCTAGATATCGTCACCTAATCTGATCTTCCTTTCACCAGATCACTAAATATGCTCAGAACTCTTCTGGAATTCACAAGCATTGCATGGTCATTGTTGAAGAAGACGTAGACTTTTTTGGGCTTTGCTCTTAGGACGTTTCTCGCAACTTCCTCCAGCTCTTCTTCGCTGTATAGGTGATTGTACCATCCGGTTCTTCCGTGCATCCTTACATATACTAAGCCACTAGAGTTGTGAATGTCTCGAGGAAGGTCCGGCGAGTCGATGCTGACCCAGGTTATTCCAAGCCTGGACGCCCAATCGATCCAGTGAGGACTAAACCAGGCGTCGTTTCTCACTTCAAGTGCAAATCTATGATGCAAGTCTGTTTTCATCATGAACTGCTTGATCCTTTCCGCCCACTCTGGCTTCATGAAAGGCGGAAGCTGAAATAGATAGAAGTCTATGTACGATTCGAGAGACAAGAACAGGTTGTGAAACCTCTGCCATGACTCAAACGCTCTCTCATTAAACTTGAAGTTATGGGTGATCAACCGATTGACTTTTATTGACCATCTCAGATTCTTTCCTTTCAGCGACCAAGACTTCACTATGCTTGGAAGGGGAAAACGGTAGAAACTCATATTCAGCTCAACGGCATTCAAACCAGAGTTCGAAACATACCAATCAAGGCTTCCTGCCTCATTCCATGAGTAGACCCAGCCAGAAGTGCCAACGAGGAACTCCATCATCCTCATCCAATTCACAAGTATATCCTAACAAATTGGAAAAACTTTACATATTTCATAGATCATCCTCAGCACATATATCATAATGCAGAAGTCTAGAGCCACGCGCCCAAGGAACTAACACAAACGTTAGTTTGCTATGATACGGCCCATTGGTTCAGCGTAGAAGATGGGAACATCAGGTATTCCGTCAGCATCTAAGTCAGGGAAGCTGACGACGTAGTAGAGTAACGCTTGCCATATCTTCAGTTCAATTCTAGGGGCTCGGTAGACTATTGTGGCTGTGGGGTTTATTGGTTTGCCTGCCTGATCTTTAGGAACCATCGCTATAAGGGGCAGTAAATAGACGCCATAGAAGTTCCCTGCCACCTTGTAAAGTGTACTAGGATCAACGTACCATGTTCCATTTTCGTAAAGTGTAATATAGAAGACGCTATCAGACTGTGGTCCAGGTCCAAAGTATTGCTCTATCTTCGTTACAGCGTGCATGGTGCCAATCAATGTAGTGTTGTATCTAAATCTTAGCCCGGATACTTGCAGGAAGGACACATTTCCCATGAATGCTGGCAGGGTCACAGATATCTCGCATATGCGTCTAATCTCTTCCGCGGTCAGATAGAAACTTGACGCTGGAAAGCCAGGTAGTCCATCAAGTCCGATCCCTAAGCCTACAGCAGAATGCAAGTCGTACAGAGAGATCAATCCTTCCTTATCAGGAATACTACCTCGCAGTACGCTTCCTCTAATCAGCCCGTTTGCTTCAAAGGCGAAGTCCACCTTGTCCCATTTTTGAAATACATCGACTGCAGCCCTCATGGAGTCTGTGATAAGGTTCCCTAGACCAGTTTCCGTCAACGCTGGGCCAGTAGGCAAGTCGAATCCTGATTCCGCCACAACATCCAGGATTTCATTGAAGATACCACCTGTAAGGCGGTAGATTATCGGGTTCAGTGCTTCAACGTACACCCGGTCGATGATTCGACTGAGCAGACGAGATGATTGAATGTTATCGTCAATGGGTATCAGGAACGGGTTTCCTGTATCATAGTTTCTGATAGAAACTTTCCCCTTCCGTGATACCGACAGCTCCAGCTCGCCGAGGTATAGCCCATTACCACCCGCCTGAACAATGATAGTTTCGCCTACTATGATTGGTTCGAACAGTGCGTCATGACTGTGGCCGCCTACGATTATGTCAATGCCTAGAACTGCAGTTGCCATACCCACATCTTCTGCAACTCCTGAATGACTAACGCATATGATTACATCAACTTTCAACGCGGTTAGAACATTGACCATCTCGGCTGCAGTTTTCCTTGGATCGGCGAAGGTGATTGGTGCAGCCCAGGGCGATACAAGCATAGCCCCGTAACCCAGTATGCCAAAGATTCCGACTTCAATGCCGTTAGGCAATTCCCTTACAATATAAGGTTGTATCCCCATGTTCCGTAGGGGATGCCCTTCCGGGGTGATGACGTTTGAAGCCACTATGGGAGTAGATGCCGCTGCTTCTGGGTAACCAGCTGCAGAGAGATAACTAGCGAGGTATTTTGAGCCCCAGTCAAACTCGTGGTTTCCTAGTGTAATCGCATCATAACCCATCAGTCGCATCAAAGTTAATTCCGGTGTTAAGCCTACTTCGCCAAGCCAGCTGAACATCGTTCCCATCAGGAGGTCTCCGGCACCCAACGTTAGAACTGGTTCACCTCGTAGCGCCTTGGCAGCTTTTATGCGATAGATCTGCGTAGCTAGTCGGGCGAACCCTCCTACTGTACGGTCATCTCCAACGGTAGGTGTATAGTCGATAGCGGGGTTAAACGGGATGACAGCTGAGTGTTCGTCGTTTGTGTGCAGGACTGTCAAATTTGCTGCAGATTCCTTTGCGCCGCCAACTTGCACAAAAGCCGATAATGAAAACACAAGAACTATGGCAATGTTAACCACCGAAACAAATTTCTTATTCACTTCACTCAACACTCCTTTC
>Ga0315312_1002470_pt1 | contig 12838 bp, 8 predicted proteins | sample TDP7_MG_FD_203629 | JGI IMG/M metagenome (GOLD analysis project Ga0315312, IMG submission 203629) | Freshwater sediment microbial communities from Lake Towuti, South Sulawesi, Indonesia - TDP7 | ecosystem: Environmental > Aquatic > Freshwater > Lake > Sediment | place: Indonesia: South Sulawesi... | reverse complement strand
GAAACTTTCACTGTTAACCTAGCCAGAGGATACCACGTTGCCAAAGTCCGGAAGGTCATCACAACCGAATGGATGCTGCAACAGGACAACACAGTCGTTCCGTTCCCATGGATGACAACCATAACGGTTGAATGGCCAATCTATGTCACCATTAAAGAAGACATCAGTGGCTCATACTACATCAACTCGAAGCTGACTGCACCAGACATCAAGGTTGACATTAAAGATGTAGCCTTAGCAGCAAAGGCTTTCGGTTCATACCCAGGCCACGCGAAATGGAGCACAGTTGCCGACATCAACGCTGACTACAAAGTCGACATCAAAGACATTGCAGCTATCGCAAAGAAATTCGGATGGATAGGTTAAACTATCCTCCCAATAAAATTTCCCCTCTTTTTCTTTAGTTTTTAAGGCAATGTGAAAAAGACGCTTCCAAAGTGTTCATTCACTAGTTTTATCCATTTTATCAATGTTTTTTGTTCGAAAAGATGCCTTGCCAGATTTTATCCAGTCACGTTTTAATCATAATTAAACTTGCAGATTCAAAAGCTACAGTCAAACTATGCGATGTTTCAGACCTTTTTTGCTTATCAGGTTAAACTTTATGTAGACGATTCGATTCTATCAATCAATCGTGCCTAGCGTCCCAATTGGGATCCGCAATGGGTTTTTATGGAGAATCGACAGCTTAAAATTGCAGTTTCGTTGGTTTACATGGTACTAAAGAGGAGAATAAAGAAGAAACATGAGATTTGCTTAGAAGAATAGTTTAACTAAACATCAAGATTTTTTGAGTTTTAATTTGCCAGTTTTTCTTTTAGAAAAGCTTAAGAACTAATAGATAAACTATTCAGTTAAGGTGAAAAAGATTGAATTTCCATTTTAGATCAAAGAGAAAAGGAGCAATGCTTCTCAGCTTGTTGCTTGTTGTTGGCATGGCGTTCAGAGCGACACCATCAACGTGGGCTCAAGCAGCCAAAGTAAAAGTTATTAATCCCACAACTGGAGACGGCAACTTCACATTGTATGGACATTCTGTGGGTACGCGCTTTAATGCCACCGCATGGGTTTATAATGTTACGGACCTTTTCGCTTACCAAGTGAAATTATATGTCAATGACACTTTGCTGAATATTACCAGGGCTTGGCGTCCCACCTGGGATACCCAATGGGTTTTCCATGGAAAATCAACAGTTGGTCTGGAATCCAGCTTCTACGATCTTGACAATGATGGAAGCAATGAAAGCGTTCTAGTCGGCGACTCCTTGTTGAGTGGAACAACGTTCAATGGCAACGGTCTGTTAGCGGTGATAGAATTTCAAATAATCTACGTTCCTTCATCTGGTGGTGTTTCATGTAACTTAAACATCACCAATGTAGACACAACCCTATTAAACTCTGATTTAGATGACATTGTAACAGGTAAAACTAACGGCTACTATATTATTCCAGAGTTCATGATGCTTACGCTGTTGTTTGCGATGGTTGCAGTGACGTCTGCTGTTGTGGTTGTTAAGAAGTGTAGGTTGAAAATAGCGAAATAACCTTTTTTTTATTTTTTAGAAATAGTGTTATAACTGTTTGAACTGCGGTGTTGACGGCTGTTTGTATAGAAGATAATTCCAGAACATTTAAATCTTGAAACATACTAAATGTTTATTGCTTAAAGGAGAAGGGAGAAAAAGAAAATGAGAAGTAAAGCAGTTGTGTTAATGGCTTTTATGCTTCTAGTAAGCATGCTGCCAATGTTCTCAATGGTTTCTTCAGTAGCTGAAGCAATTTGGGTTGAGCCAGCAAGCAGTCCGCCAACGGCGACACCGTACGTCGGCTATACATGGAATGTAACAGTATGGATAACGAGCTACAATAACCCCAACGTCTTCGCCTACCAAGTGAAAATGTTCGTTGATGACACAATGCTTACGATTACTCGTGCTTGGCGAGGACAATGGGACAATAGATGGATCTTCTTCGGACTACCAACAGTTGGAACGACTCCAGCCTTGTACGACATTGACATTGACGGCTCCAATGAATCTGCTTTGGTTGGTGATTCATTGCTGGGAGGATCGGGGGAAATTCCTCCTCCAGAGCCTGCAATGCTCGCGGTGTTCGAGCTCAAAATCATAAGGGCACCTGGAAAATATGAGACTCTTTCAACGCCACTTAACATTAACAATGCCGACACGTTCGTCTTAGATGACACATTAGCGTCGCGTCTTCCCATTAGGACTGACGGTACTTACAGTTGGGCTTGGACACCGCCAACAACCAACCCCGACGTGGCAATAAGGCCAGAAGCCAAGAGTTTCGACCAATACCACAACTGGAACAGCACAGTGTTCACCGAAGAGCTTCACATAGAAAACCTAGAAATTGCATGGGCACTTCACAACGCCACATTCAACATAACCTACAACAGTCCAGACAATATTCTACAATTAGTGAGCGTATCAATCGACAGCGCTTGGGTTGGACCGAACCTCGTTTCCACATCCCCAGGCGAAATAAAAATATTCGTTAAGGGTCATCCAAGCCCATCCGGCGACGTGTTAGTTGCAACAATATCCTTCAGAATAATCAATCAACAAGTAAACCCACCATACGTAACACCGCAAGTATCCGACTTGATATTACACGATGTCACACTTATGGACACAGTTGGCCGAATAACATACCATAGCCTAATAAACGGAAAGGTAACCCTCAACGCATACTTGATCCTCCCTCTACCATGGTTCGAAGTCCAACCTAACACGGTTACACTTGGACCAGACCTGGTGGTCGGCGACCAATACGGCAAAGAATTCGACGTCAACGTTAACATAAACGGCTTGTTCGGCACATGGAAGATGATCGCATGGAACCTTAGATTAACATACGACCCGACGCTCATGGGAATATCAAGCATAACAGAAGGGTCATTCCTCAAAGACCCCAGATGGAACAGATACGGCACATACTTCATCGCCGAACCAGATGATCCCAGCGCGGTTTGTCCAAAATACAACATTGCAATGGGTGCATGCCTATTCTCAAGCCCCGACGGAAATTGGTACCGCTACCCAGGATTATGGAACGAAGAAATAGTTGTCGAGAACGCCTCAAAGCTGATCCAACCAGCGCATGGCATAGTTGGCAACAAGTGGCATGAAATAGCGCCCCCATACATGGCTCCATGCACAAATTACATGGAATTAGACTACAGCGACAAAGACTCGAACGGACTATACAGTGTAGACGACAAGATACGGCTAAATAAAACTACAAATGGATGGATAGAATGGTATACAATTAAAGGGGTCACCTACGTTGGGAATGGCATCAACCTGAAAATTGCCCAAGATCCAGTCTTAGCTGCGGGAACACTAGCCACAATCAAATTCAAAGCCATAAAACAAAGCTGGACAACAGACTATAAGTTCAACTTAACCATATACCCACTATTCCCACCCACCAACTACCTCATCGACAAAGACTTCACCGAAATACCCGTTAACGTATCCAAGATAAAGGGCTGCGCCTACACCGTTAAAGCCATATCTGCAGTTGGCAGAAGAATCGACCTGTGGATGATAAATCCACCAAACGGCGGACAAGGACTCTACCAACCAGCGGACCTAGTTCTTCCACAAACAGAAGTCACCCTAACCGCAAAAGTGACCTACAACTGGTGGCCAGTACAATACAAGAAAGTAACCTTCGAAATCCGCGACAACCACGGGGCTCTCTGGACAATACTACAAGGCGACACAGATGACGAAGGCCACGCATACGTCACATTCAGAATGCCGTGGCCATGCCAAGGCGCAGAAAACCTCATAGGAAAATGGAACATCACCGTTTCAGTAACCCTAGCAGACGTCGTAATAAGAGACTGGATGGCATTTGACTACGACTACCTCATACACATATGGAAAATAACAACCGACAAACCAGAATACCAACACTGCGAAACCGAAAAAATAACAGTCTCATACGGAACAAAAGCCATGCGCAAAGTAACAGTGGTCCTCGCCGTAACAGTAAAAGACGAGCTTGGCGTGCCAATCGGCGTAGTGCTTGTCACGCTAACTGTCGGAGGAGCATCATACTGCACATACAAGAACGCCACAACAACTGTAAGCATACACATTGTCAAATGGGCTTATGCAGGCCTAGCAACAGTTCACGCTAGCTTCCTCAACGCTTTACCAACAAAAGGCGGAGAAGCAGTAGCGCAAGAAGTAACAAAGACCTTCTACATACTACCACTATAAACACACTAAATAATCCCTCAACCCCCCTTTTTTTAAATTTTGCATCTTGGAAGAAAGGTTATTAAGGTTAACCTAGCTAGTAATTATGTAGGGGGAGAAGAATGAACAAAAAAATAGTAGTAGGAACATCTATTTTAATCAACTTTTTATTAGTCACTTCTCTCATCTACAATGTAAAATCCCCTGCACTCACACTCACATTATCTTCATCGAAGGAAAAATATACAATTGCAGAAACAATAACACTTAACGGTACACTAACTCTAGATGGGGCCCCGGTTTCAGATGCATTAGTAACAATTCAAATAAACCTACCAAACGGTGCTTTGTGGGTCGTCCGCACAAAACCTACGGGAACAACCATTAAAACCTGGTCCTTGGAAATAGTCGATGCAACGCTCTATTCCGGTACATCTGTAAGAAGGGGCTATAGTGCTGGGTTCAATGTGACAATTAGAAACAATGAAATCGTAGAACGCAATTATACTTTGATGGTAAGTGCATTTTACGCAAACAGTGTGCCATTTGCCATAGAAGAAATGATTGTAGACACCATAGGCCCACATGAAAATAAAACCATAAGTAGCCAATATGTAGTTTCCATACCAAGCAGCGCACCAGTTGGAAAGGCAACTGCTTACTTCAATATTATAACTGACTTGCCGGCTAATGGGGGCTTTGCTTACGGGCCAGAGAAATTGTTAACCTTTAACATAACAGATGGTGGAGGCGGAACACCCATATCTCCAGTTGAAGAACCTGAACCATCCAGTGGAACATACACTTTAAAACTGAAAACTCCATCCGCGTATGCAATTCTTGGAAACTACTCAGTTTACGCATTAGCCGCTTACCTCTTCTACAAAGTCTTGTCAACTTGCACGTTTAAAATTTTCTTAAGAGGCGACATAACCGGTCCAAATGGCCTTCCAGATGGAAAATGCGATATCCGAGATGTTGCATTAGTAGCCAAAGCCTACGGATCTTTCCCGGGGTATCCGAACTGGAACCCAATTGCAGATCTCTACGTCGATAATAAAATTGACATAAGAGACATTGCCATCGTAGCCTTTGACTATGGAAAAGAAGGCGTCATCGGTTAGGGAGAATTCGGATATGAACTTTAAAAAGAAATTTATCACTCTTCTGCTCTTATTAACATCAATTGTCATATTGCCTGTAAATTCATCTGAAACAGCAACCATTCAAGTTACTCCCTCAGAAAGCTACGTTTACCTTAACGATTCCTTTAACGTTACAATAAACATAATAAACGTAAAAAACCTCAACAATCTACAAATCGCGCTAACATTCAATCCCACAATATTACATTGCAAAAATGTCACCATTCCACCAAACAACATTTTTGGCAATGGCATATTTATCTCGGACTCGATGATCGATAACAATAAAGGACTTGTTGTAAAATGTATGGGTTACTTCGGTAGCCAAAATGTAAACGCTTCCGGAGTCCTCATGCAAATAGAATTTCAAACTCTTGGATTAGGTAATTCTCATCTAAATTTCACCTACATGAAATCCCAGGAGCTAGCCATTAACAAGACATTTTTATGCGACCCTAGCAGTAATCCGATTCCATTTAACGCCATCAACGGAATAGTGATAGCATCTCCAGAAAGTTCTAATCTGTTACCAAATTTTTTCAACGTTATCAAGAATGGGCAAACATACACGGTTGCTATTTTCAGTAACTCAACGGTAACTGCATTCAGCTATAACACAACAACAGACCGAATTTTCTTTAATGTGACAGGTCCCGATGGCACCAAAGGTTCATGTTGTGCGGTAATTCCACTGAGTTTAGTAAATACTACTTACTTTACAGTTCGCCTAGATAACATTCCAATTTCTTCTCTTCGGTTTCAAAATAACACTCACTCATTCATTGCCTTTAATTATGCTCATAGTACTAGAAAAATTTTGATAATACCTATTACCAGCAATGGAGACATAACTGGCGACCGCAAAGTCGATATCAGAGACGTAGCAATTGTTGCAAAAGCCTTTGGTTCGTATCTAGGTCATAGTTTGTGGAACCCCATAGCCGACATTAACTATGATGACAAGGTCGACATCTGGGATGTGGCATTCGTCAGCAAGCGCTTTGGAGCAATATACGTCTAAACCGCGCTAGATTATACACTGAACATGGCTGGGATACGACTTTGAAAAAAGCTTACAATTGAAAGCACTCATACATGTTGTCTCAATATTAATTTTAATTTCGTTAAGTATAACCTCTTTAACTATTCTATCTTCGGTGAGTACACAACGTCTGACATGGCGAAAGGTAATTGCAATAATGATAATCTTTTCTGCTTTTTTTCCTTTAGTTAAACCAATGTCTTTGATGAATGTGAAACGAAATAGCTTAACCAAACTTCGTTTTTAGCTTTAAGTTCCAGAAGATTGTTCCACAAGCCAAAAATAAGTTTGTTACAATCTAGTTAATTGTGAAAAAGAGAATAACGCCGTTGATTTTCGTTTGCTTTCTCTTTTCTGTCATTTTGCCTATTTCAGAGTATAGCTTTTTTAAAGGCGATTTTCTTGCACAACTGCAGGTGAATTTCGGGAAAATTACAAGTAGTGTTTTTCCCTTGGAAGTTTATGAGGAAGAAAATGTCATAATCAATGCTAGTAATTATCCTGGCTCAAATGACACTGAACGTTTACAGGCAGCCTTAAACGCGGTTCCACCAAAGGGGGCAATGGTTCTAGTTTCAGGTCTATGGACCGCTTGTGGGTTAGTTGCGAAGTCTAATACAACAATTCTGGGTGAAAATGGAACAATTCAACGTCCTGACGATACGACATCTCCTTTTGTGACATTTGAAAATAAGTCTGACTTTGCAATCGTAAATTTGACTTTTGATGGAAGAGGAATCAGCGATAACTATGGAGTCGAGATAATAAATGGTAAGAGGTTTGCCATTGAAAACAACACTTTTCTAAATATTAAAAGGAATGCAGTTAAAGCGTGCACAACCACAGAAGGCGTCTCCGAGAATTTCACGATAAACAACAATACATTTGTGAATTGTGACAACGCGCCAATTCTTATTTTTGGAAATCCGTCCATGAGAAAAATTTGCTGCTTTATGATATGTAACAATACTGTAACGAATGGAACTGTTAATGGGAAAATAGGTGTGGCTTTTGCAGCTGATGGTCAAATTTTCAATAACACTGTAGTAGATTCCCAGTTTGGCATTGCAACGAGATGCGTTACAAACATAACAATTAAGGGGAATATGGTGAAGAATGCGAGGGACTACGGGATATATTTAGGGACTCAGATAGGTGACAGCGGCACAGACCATGTTCAGATTGAATGTAACGAGATAGCCGATGGCACCATAGGGATTGCACGGTACTATGGTTCGTATCCGATAAAAAACGTCACCATAAAAAACAATCGATTCATTAACAACAGTCTTTTCGATGTAGTAGCGGACTTTCCGGCGGTCTATATAAATAACACAATAACTTCAGCCGACAAACTTGTAATACGAAATACGGAAACTGTTTTTATTGGAACAAGAACCATGACAAATGATTTAATTTTGCCTGGAGATATTAATTCTGATCTTAAGATTGATATTAGGGACGTCGCTTTTGTTGCTATAGCGTTTGGGCGCTTTAAGGGGTCTGAGGGTTGGGATTCAAGGGCTGACATAATACAAGATGATGTTATAGATATAAAGGACATCGCTTACGTTTCGAGAAACTATGGAACGATAATCTAACTAGGTTTAGCATTTAGATAGAAGTTTTTTCCAGAACCCTTAAATCTATATAAAATGATAATTCATATTAGTTTTCAGAAGGGGGAGAGAATGGAGAAAAAATCTACATTTACCATACTTGCACTTCTCTTAATGAGCGTTATTCCTGGCTTGACATTCACTGCCTCTGCAATCGAGACAAAGATTATCGTTATTAATCCCGTTAGTGGAGACAGCAACTTCATATTTTACACTAATACTACTGCTGTTGGCACGCGTTTCAATGCCACTGTTTGGGTTTACAATGTTACTGACCTCTTTGCGTATCAAGTGAAATTATATGTCAATGACACTTTGCTGAATATTACCAGGGCTTGGCGTCCCACCTGGGATCCCCAATGGGTTTTCCATGGAAAATCAACAGTTGGTCTACAACCAGCCTTCTACGATGTTGACCATGACGGAAGCAATGAAGGCGTTCTAGTCGGCGACTCCATACTAACTGGAACAGGATTCACCGGGAGCGGCCTATTAGCAGTAATAGAATTTCAAATAATCTATGCGCCATCGAAGGGCAGTGTTTTATGCAATCTCGCCATCGATAACGCAGACACGTCCCTACTGAATTCGAATCTGGATGAAATGTCAGTGATTAAAATAAACGGCTTCTATAAATACATTGGACCCCCACTACCACCAATACCGAAAGCAACCATGTACATAGAACCTAATAAGATCGTTGACCCAACTCTTGTTCCCTGCAATTATTTCAAAGTTAATGTTTCAATTGGAAACGCCACAGACGTGTATAGTTTCAACTTTAAACTTGGCTACGATGTCACAGTCTTAACCGTTAAAAACGCTACGCTAGGGAGCTTTTTCCCATCGTCCGCGACGTTCCAAGTTTTCATTGATAACGTAGCTGGCTTCATTTCATTTTCGGCGATGCTTACTCCACCTGAACCACCAGTTAGCGGAGATGGGGTCTTAGCCATCATAACTTTTCACGTAGAAGGACTGGGAGCAAGCAACCTAGACCTCTATGACTTCGGGATTTTTGATCAATCCGGTGAGGGATTACCTTGTGAAGCAAGGGATGGCTTCTTCAGTAATATAAAGTTGGCTAAACTCTACATTGAGCCTCCAAAAATTGTAGATCCTAATCTGAAGCCTTCAGCTATCTTTAGTGTTGATGTGATGATTGATGATGTCGAAAATCTTTATGGATACGAATTTAAGTTGGGCTATAACACCTACATGTTAACATGCATTGGCGTTCTTGTGCATCCAATTCTTGGCGAAACCCGGTTTAGCACAAAAATGCAATTGGACGATTCATTGGGCTTATTATGGGTAAAGGTTGAATATAGGCCGCCTGCGATACCAATAACAACCTATACTCCTCAGTCAATAGTTACGTTAACTTTCATGGTTGATAATGTAGGCTCAAGTCTTTTAGACCTTTATGACACAAATATCACTGATCCAAACCAAAATCCCATTGAACATGAGGCAATAGATGGATTTGTCATGACCCTGGTTAGAGACGTGGCAGTTGTGAATATTACTCTTTCAAAGAATTCGGTGTTTGAACGTTCAATGGTCAATATCACAGTTACTGTGAAGAATCTAGGTAATGTTACAGAAACATTTGATGTTAAGGCTTACTATGACAGCAATGTAATTCGAATCCAAACAGTTGTCGATTTGAATCCAAACGATGAAGAGTCACTACTGTTTAAGTGGAACACAACCGGCGTGACACCCGGAATTTACACAATTAAGGGAGAGGCTTCCCAGGTTCCAGACGAGTTTAACATAACTAACAACGTTTACGTAGACGGTTCCATACAAATTAAAAAGCTGATACGGGATGTGGCCGTGGTTAGCGTTTCAGCAGTTCCAACAGTTGTCTATCAAGGTGAAAACGTCAACATTACAGTCACTGTAAGAAATAAAGGAAATCTAACCGAAACATTTAACGTTTTAATTTACTATGGCAGCAGTAACATCGGGTCAGTCAATGTCGAGGACCTAGCCCCAAATGAAGAACTAACATTCATGTATGTTTGGAATACTAAAGGCTTTCCAGCGTGCACAAATTATACGATAAATGTAGAAGCCGCCGCTGTTCCTGAGGAAACAAACTTAGCTGATAACTACATGACTGACGGACATGTCAAAATTAAGATTCCAGGTGATATTAACGGAGATGGCACCGTGGATATAAAGGATATTGCCATAGTGGCTTTAGCCTTCGGTTCATTTCCTGGGCATCCAAGATGGAACCCACAAGCAGATCTCTACAAGGATGGCAAGATTGACATTAGGGATGTAGCCATCGTGGCATCTAAGTTCGGGAAAACCTGTTAGCTACCTACACTTTAACACCCCCGCTTTTTTTAACCAACAGTTGTAGAACGCGTGCTAACGTTACAGCGGTGTCATCGCAACCTCTAACCTTTCCATTGAATATAACAAACAATGACTCTTGGGTAAGTGATAATGAAGGCCGTTATGGCTCGCCTGACGGGCCAATTGCTCACTATAACAGCATAGTTATACCTGAATTTCCATTGGCCGCAATATTATCAATTCTTAAGGTCCTAACACTTGTAATCACAGCTTACGCAAAAAGAAGATTCAAAGACCTTAACTTTACCGAACACTAACACTCTTCTTTTTCTCTAAAATTTTTCCTCTAAATTAAGGTATTAAATCTAACAAAAGTCTTCACGTTTTGACTTAAACTGACTTGAAACCTGAATTAATTTTTAAATATTCTGAAGCTTGATTATGAATATTAATAATATGATAACAATGTTGAAATATAGAACTATCTTCTAGATTTGTTCGGTGAGAAACCTGTTGAAGAAAAAGATACTACTGCTGATCCTAATTGCCCAACTCTTCGCTGTAAGCATAACTTTAAGAAATCACATACAGGGTCAAACGATTCCTACACTACAAGTTGAATCAGTGCACCTTGTACAAGTGCCATACATAAATGATACTTTCGATGTTAACGTAACGCTGAAAGATGTAGATGCAGCTTCGAAACTAATCGGAGTGCAATTCAGGCTTAGCTACAATACTACTATCCTTGGGGTTGTTGATGTTGCTGAGGGTTCGTTCCTTCAGGATCCGAGGTGGAACCTTTACGGAACGTTCTGGGCTCCCGACGTCGAAGATGACCTCCTTTACGGACCTCACGTGCTAGTTGGCAACATGGTTTATCCCAACATGACCAACGGCGAGTACGACCAGAAACAATTTCCAGAAGGAACAGGAACAGTTGCCACAATAACCTTCAAGGTTCTTTATCTACCAACAGAACCAAATTCGTCAATCTCATGCTCAATTGGATTCATAACGACTGAGACTATGCTCCTTGACGTTGACGGAAACGAAATTGCTCACAACACTCAAAACGGATACCTTGAAATAACATCTTCACAAGTTCTTGATGTTAAACCCAGCGTATACAATGCTTTAAGCAGAGGCCAACTCTTCACCATTAACGTAGACGCAAATAACATCGACTCACGTTGGCATCTTATTGGAATTCAATTTCGACTGACGTACGATCCAAACTTAATCGAGGTTGTTGATGTTGCTGAGGGTTCGTTCCTTCAGGATCCGAGGTGGAACCTTTACGGAACGTTCTGGGCTCCCGACGTCGAAGATGACCTCCTTTACGGACCTCACGTGCTAGTTGGCAACATGGTTTATCCCAACATGACCAACGGCGAGTACGACCAGAAACAATTTCCAGAAGGAACAGGAACAGTTGCCACAATAACCTTCAAGGTTCTTAAAGGACCACCTTCATCTGCTTCTTTTGGGCTTATAGACACAATGCTCCTTGGCGCTGACGAAAACGAGATACCCCATAACCTCGAAGGCGGGCAATACGGATTTACTGTTGAAACACTTTATCACCACACAGCCTGGTCGAATCAGTCTTACATTGTCGTAACTCAGAGCAACGTGACAGTTGATCCTATGCCTATGTACTTCGACCAACCACATAGAGCACTATACTTTAACATTACAGGGCCAGAAGGCACCGTTGGCTACTGTAGCGTAACTATTCCAAAAGCACTTTTGTATGCCCCACCCGATCAATGGTTAATTATAGTAGGCGGTCAAATCGCAGATCATCAAGTGACTGAGGACGAAACTAATACTTACCTGTACTTTGCTTGTCCGCTAAGTAGAAAAACAGTTTATATAGTAGGCACTGAAGTGGTTCCAGAGTTTCCAGTTACCATCATCCCAATGATATTCTTAGTAGCAATACTATCCGCTGTTGTCCTAGTGAAGTTTACTAAGTCAAAGAAACTAGCAGAATCTTCAGCGAAATCAAGCGAGTTTAAACAAATCTTCTAACTCCCCTTTTTTGATATCTATTTGTTGAAGAAAATTCGCCTTAACTCAAAGGTAAACTTAATAGTGGAAACTTTTCGGTTTGCTGAAAGAGGCGTGGTCTCATCATTATTGCTGGTTTACCTTGAAAATGTTAGCCTCCTGTTTTAATTCGCAAGTGTTAGTAAAGCACGTGTTTAATTTCACATATTTTTTTTAAAAAACATATAGAATTTAATTCCAGAAGCCTTAAAAACTTTCAAGTTGTAATTATTAGTGCCGAGGGAGAAGGGAAACTGTGAAGCTACGATTATCTATCGTAGTTGTTGTGCTTTTTCTATTAATTCTAATTCTGCCATTTTTTGTTTCACATGTTGAGAGTGGCACCTCAACTAATACATTATACGCCCACGCAGAAACAACAATAATCGGCGGTGTGAATTATTACTTACATAAATTATCATC
>Ga0315312_1002469_pt1 | contig 12842 bp, 11 predicted proteins | sample TDP7_MG_FD_203629 | JGI IMG/M metagenome (GOLD analysis project Ga0315312, IMG submission 203629) | Freshwater sediment microbial communities from Lake Towuti, South Sulawesi, Indonesia - TDP7 | ecosystem: Environmental > Aquatic > Freshwater > Lake > Sediment | place: Indonesia: South Sulawesi... | reverse complement strand
GGATGCGAACAACAGAATCGTCGCATCTTTGAGCGATGGCTCTGTTATGGAGCAGGAAGAAGTCGACCACGGTTCCTAACTTTTTCAGGGCCTCTCGGTTCCTGGTGATAATTGGCTCGTTCGGCGGGTTCGCACTTGTCATTACGAAGGCGGGTTCACGAACTCTGTCAAACAGCATCACATGTAATCCTGTGTAGGGGAGCATAACGCCCACGTTATGAAGACCAGGAGAGATTTCTTCTGAAAGGTAGTAGTCTCGGCTTTTGTTGAGCAAGATTATCGGTTTGATGTATGATGTCAGTAGCTTACCTTCCTCCTCGCTGACCTCTGCAAACGACCTTACCGTTTCTAGGTCACGCGCCATTATGGCGAAAGGTTTCTGCCTTCTATGCTTGGTTTCTCTCATTCTCACTATTGGCTCGGACTTGATGGTCGAGCAAGCAATATGGAAGCCGCCATTTCCCTTGACTGCAACGATGTAACCTTCTTCAAGCAGTCTACCAGCCTCTCTAATCTCATCTTTACAGTCTAAGGGGTGACCACCGTTGTCTACAAGACGGACTGTGGGCCCGCACTTGGGACATGCAACTGTTTGAGCGTGGAATCGACGATTCGCAGGGTCAGCGTATTCCGTATGACAAAAGCCACACATCGGAAACGCTCGCATCGTTGTTCTAGGCCTATCATACGGAAGCCCTACAATTGTGGTATATCTTGGACCGCAATCTGTGCAGGTGATAAAGAAGTAATCATGACGTTCATTTCCAAGGTCTCGGAGCTCCCGCAGACATTCCTCACAGATAGAAACGTCTGGAGGAATAACCGAGCCTGATAGTTCAACAGTTTCAGAACTTTCCAGAATCGTGAATACATTACAATCGTTTTCATCTTGCTTATAGTGCACGGTTACATCATAAATCCGGCAGAGAGGCGGCTTCTTTTCCTTCAAATCGCTGAGAAACTGCTTAATATCCCCGTCTTTGCCCTCAACAACAATCTCTACACCTGCATCCCCCCGATTTCGCACATAACCAGCCAAACCGTTCTTAACAGCGATTCGGTAGATGAATGGACGGAAGCCTACTCCTTGAACGATGCCGCTGACAAGAATCTCAGCACGCATAGACACATCACCTACACAATCTTTAACACATTGGCTTCTTCAGGTCCCATATGTCTTCAATGATGTTTCGGTACATTACTTGATCTTCCACTTGACCTTTCAGCAGACATGGTTGTGGATGCAGATGCTAGTTATGAATCCTTCTGCCAAAATTACTCATCTTTATAACATTCTATGTTAGGGGTGTTCTCAGATCCACAAATCTCTCAGGTTTACCTCTCTTTAAGGTGCCGTAGGGGACAATCTCGACCTTTGGAGTTATGTTAAAGGTGCCCTTGAAAGTCTGTGTAATATCTTTGGCTAACAGATTTGCAGCGATCGATTGGTCAAATGAATTGATATCACCTCGAAAGCCTTTCTTGGTCTCTGCGATTATTAGTACGTCATCTAGGCCTCCTATTTCCCGGATGATAACCTTGTACTCTGGTCCAACTCCAGAGATGCCGAACAATACCTCTTCCACATCCTTTGGATGGAGCAGAAAACCTTTAACCTTTAACATTTCGTCTGTTCTACCGATCATTCCGCTTATTCTTATGTTGGTCCTTCCACATGCACATTTGTCAGCGTCCTGTATTTTTGTTATGTTTCCCGTCCTATACCTAATGACTGGATGTGCAATATTTTCTAGACTAGTGACTACTAGTTCTCCTTCCTCTCTAGGTCCAAGCCTCTCTTCAGTCTTAGGATCTATGACCTCGACTATGAAGTAATTCTCCCATATGTGCAGACCATTCCTTTCTTTGCATTCCGCACCAATGCTTGGCCCACCGGACACTTCGATTAGTGCAAGTGCATCAAAAGCACACGCTTTATATGTTTCTTCCAGTATCCTCTTTTTTCTTTCAGACAGCATCTCCACCGATGAACCGTAAATCAATTTTCTTAATCCGAAGTCACCTGGATCGATGCCTTCTTCTCTTGCTACTTCAGCTATCCTCAGTAGGTAATGAGCCGAGCCAAACGCTGCAGTAGGCTTCATTTCCTTCCCAAACTTTCCCTGCAAGATAGCAATCTGAAGTTCCTTTGTCCTTCCAGGCAAGGTGTGTATAACCTTTGCTCCCAATTTCTGCAACCCAAGTTGTGCAAACCATATGGGAAACAACCCTGAGGGAAGTATCTGAAGAACCTTGTCTTCCTTGTTAATGGTCGCACAGCAGAATGATTTTGCACAACAGATCGATTGGATTTCCAGATCTTGAGGGGTTGATCCGAAGACTATTGGTCTTTCACCAGTTTCTGAGCAGTAATATCTGACAAGCTCCACTTCGGGGACAGCTAATCTTTCATTAAGTGAGTAGCTTCTAAGATCATCCTTGGTTGTAAAAGGCATCTTTTCCAAGCCTTTTAATCCCTTGATTCTGTCGAGTCCTATCTTATCGAACTTGTCATGATACATTTTCATGTTTTTGTAGGCCCTTGAAATGACGTGGCGTAGTTTTCTGTCTTGGAGATTTTCTATTCTGTTCCTATCCATCTTTTCCATATCTGGTTCATAAAACCCCATTTCTTCCATCATCCCTTACTGTAAAAACAGCCTTCGAAGCCTTTCACAGTACTCACGACAGCAGTATTTAGCAGATTCTGGGTAACTGCTCTCCTACCAGCATGTCTATGATCCGTTTGCCTCCAACGCTTGTTTTCAAGACGACTATGCCAGATGGTTCCTTTGTTACCGTTCCTATCACTTCGGCGTTATGACCGTACTTGTGGTTTCTCATGCATTCCAGTATTGACGGTGCGTCCTCGGGAGCCACTATAGCGACAAGCTTACCTTCGTTTGCCACGTAAAGCGGATCAATTCCCAGCATTTCGCACGCGACTCTTACCCCTTCTCGGATTGGCACCTTTTCTTCTTCGATGACTATTCCCACCTTGGATTGAAGAGATATCTCGTTAAGCACAGTCGCCACTCCGCCTCTAGTGGGATCTCTAAGCACATGGATCTTGCCGCTTGTCTTGAACATTTGGGCTACTAGATCGTTCAACGGTGCGCAGTCGCTGCTAATGTTTGCTTCAAAGCCTAAGTCACCTCTCTGGCTTAGGATGCTGATTCCGTGGTCTCCAATGTAGCCGCTCACAATCACCATATCTCCAGGCTTCGCGTTAGCACCTGAAACCTTTATCCCGTCCGGGATCACTCCGATGCCTGATGTGTTGATGAAAATCTTGTCCGCACTGTGTGCGTTCACGACCTTGGTGTCCCCGCCAACAACTTCTACAGCTGCCTCTTCTGCAGCATACTTCATGGATAGGATTATTCTGTTAAGGTCGGAAATGGGGAATCCTTCCTCAATGATCAGGGATGCGGTTAGATAGAGCGGGGTGCTTCCGCACATCGCCAGGTCGTTGACTGTGCCATTTACTGCTAGTTTTCCGATATCTCCTCCCGCAAAAAAGATGGGGTCTACCACAAAACTGTCGGTTGAATACGCTATTCTTATACCTCCCAAGTCTATAACGGCGGCGTCATCGAGAACCTCAAGAATTGGATTCTTGAACGGGGGCACGATCAAGGTCTCTATGAGCTCATGCATAAGTTTACCGCCGCTCCCATGTGCCAAAAGTATCCTATCTTTCTGCATAACTGTCAACCCTTTAGCTGAGTGAATCTACGCAATAACCCGCCAAATGACCTGGAACGATAGCTAGTACTGCAAACTCCGTGGGGATCAACCATACAAGGACCAACAGGCCGAGTAGGGGTGCACACCTTACTGAAGAGAGGACACTCAGTAGGAGATAAGAAACCCCGCAAAACGTTGCCACACATGCAACCTTTTGGTTCTTCTGATTTCACTTTGATGTCGTATTTCTTCTCCGCATCAGATTGCTCATAGGTCCTCTTCAGCTTCAGACCGCTCTTGGGAACCACGCCGAATCCGCGCAGAGGCGAATCACAGACCTCAAAAACCTCATCAAGAATCCTCATCGCTTCAAGATTGCCTTCTTCTTTGACACATCGCGAATATTGAATGTCGACCCTTGGATGGCCTTCCTCAATCTGTTTCAATAGCATGCAGATGCTTTGCAGTATGTCGCAGAACTCGAAGCCCGTTATCACGCAGGGCAGTTTGTACCTTTCAGGGATGAACTCGTAGGCTCTGGACCCTATAATAGTGCTGACGGGGCCTGGCAAAAGCAAACCGTCAAACCTAGTCTCTTGCTCTTCAAGTAAAGCTCTGAACACCGATGTGAAGACTATATGCGCGCTCAATACGAAAAAGTTCTCAACACCTTTGCGTTGTGCCTCAACTACAGTTGTGGCAACCGTGGGTGATGTTGTCTCATATCCTAGAGCCACAAATGCGATGTTCTTCCCCGGGTTTTCAATAGCGATATTCAGCGCTTCTGGGCACGAGTAGACCGGCCGTATGTCGCCACCTTCAGCTCTCTTTGCATCTAGACTTTTTGATGAGCCAGGGATCATAGTCATCCCACCATGGATGGTGACAATTGTTTCTGGAAATTCACTAAGTGCAATGGCTTGGTCAATCGATTTCGCAGGAGTGACGCATCGGGGGCAGCCTGGACCTAGAATGAGCCTTACCTCCTTAGGAAGCATGCTTTCAAGACCCGCTTGAGCCGAGGCATGCGCTATCATGCCACCCCCCATCATCAATCTCACGTTTTTCGGAGACAACTCGGTTATTTTCTTGATTAGGCCTTTCGCCAGCTCTGGGTTTCTGAATTCATCTACATATTTCATGCAATCTTCTCCATCAGTTCGAGGTTTTCTTTGGCTGCTTGTTCGCTGATTACTTGGATGGCAAACCCCGCATGGACTAGAACGTATTCTCCCACTTTAGCGTTTACAAGTATGATGTTGACTGGTTTGGTGACCCCCTCGCCGAAGTCGACTGTTGCCATTTCTCCTTTGATTTCAGTCACTTTAGCCGGTACAGCAACGCACATTTGACACCTATTCCTCCTTTTCAAGCGTCCTTCTCGTCATTTCCAATTGATCTTTCTTAACGTTGACCAATTCTATCTTACCTTCAAATATCATGAAGTACTAATCATCCCCCATTTTTCTATAGTTTTTGCCTCCAATGTCTTTAGGATTAGTCTATCCATGGCTATCCAGAATATTCCAATGAGGATTGCGCCCAGTATCACTGTTTCTGTGTTCAACCAGGACCGTGCATCGACAATCATCCATCCTATCCCCGAAGCGGATGCGATCATTTCCGACGCGACAAGGCCTCTCCAACCGAAAGCAGCACCTATTCTTATTCCATTCATGATTGATGGCATAGCGCCAGGAAGTAATACGTATGCTATGACCTGCCATTTCCTGGCTCCACACATCAACGCTACATTTGAGTATTTCAGGGACATGGTCTTCACTCCTGTTAATGTTCCATATAGAACGGGGAAGAAAACGCTCAAAAATATGATGAAGACCACGGTTTCATAACCGATGCCGAACCATAGAATGGCAAATGGTACCCATGCTATACCTGGGATTGCATGAGCCAACTCGACAAGAGGCTCGAAGAATCTAGCAATGGACTTTCTTAATCCCATCATGACTCCCAGCCCCAGTCCACCCCCTATGCCCACAGCGTAACCGAGAGAGAGTCGAATCAGACTTTCTCTGAGGTGAAAAAGAAGGGCTTTTGTATATATTGCCTTGACGACAAAGTCATCTAGCACTGCGACCGGGCTGGGCAGAAGATATGGCTTGAAGATTTTCAACTCTACGATTGTCTGCCATATCAATAGGACAACAAGAAAGGGAAATATGATCCACAATATGCGCTTCGATTGTTCTGCAATCTTACTTGACATCATTGCTGTTTTCGCCTTCTTGAACCAGACTCACAAGCCGGCTATGCAATCTTGCAAACCCTCGTTCATTAGCCAGATTCGCCCACTTCCTAGGCTTTGGAAACTCGATTCCCACATTTTCTTTGATTTTTCCTGGCCGTTTTGTCATAACACATACTCGGTCTCCCAGAAAGATGGCTTCTTGGATACTATGCGTGACAAAGATTGTTGTCCTCTTCTCCAGTTCTGATAATCTGAGTAGCTCCTCTTGGAGGCTAAGTCGAGTTAGAGCGTCCACTTGGGCAAACGGTTCGTCCAGGAGGAGTATCTCGGGCTTCAGGGCAAGAGCGCGAGCCAATTCGGCCTTCTGCTTCATGCCCCCTGACAGCTCAAACGGGTACTTATCTTGGAACTCCTCCAGTACCATGAGCTTTAGGTAATACTCAGAAACTCCGCGTCTTTCATCTTTGGGGACGCCTTTTATTCTTAGGCCGAATTCTATGTTGTTTCGTACGCTAAGCCATGGGAAGAGGCTTTGCTCTTGAAAAACCATCACCCTATCGCTGCCAGGACCTCTTATCGGCTTTCCGTTTATCAGTATCTCGCCTTTGGTAGGTGGGAAAAAGGGCTTGAACCCGGCTATCAGATTGAGTAGTGTTGTTTTTCCGCAACCGTTAGGTCCAAGGACGCATAAGAACTCATATCTCTCTACTTCTAGATCGATGCCATCAAGGGCAAAGATTTTGGATGGATTAAAAATCTTGGAGACTGAGTGAGCTTCCAGAATCGGATCTTTAGCCATCGCTGAATCCTTACCTACGTCTGACTTTCCAAGTATTCGCCAAAGTCTACGATGAAGTCCTGATCTGCAACTATTCCCGTTTCCTTAAGATGTAGCAAGTGGCTATCAAGATCGGCGAAGAACTCAGGATGTTCGATGCGTGCCCTCTCATAGAGGCCATAATACCATATCTCAGACAATGGTACCGTGTGATCAAGGCTTCCTTTATCCACGAAGAACTCCTGTTCAGCCATTATGTTGACCACTTGACAAGGTTTCAAACGTGGATCCCATATGTTTTTGCTTGCACTAGGTCTTAGAATTGGAACCGGTATACCTGTTTCGTTGGATAACACGGAAAGAATCTCGTCTGAGTCAGGTCCTGTTGTCCTGATGTACCATTGGGCTTTTGCCAGAGCTAGATATATATTGTATGCAAGCGAGTTGTTGCTTACTAGGAGATCTTGTTGGACATAGTATGCCCCAGTTGCTGCATAGTTGATTACAGGGATATTAGTGCCTCTCATAATAACCATTGCCTTTGGCTCTCTTTTCATATACGCTGTAAGCGTTGGATCGGGAATTACACCTGCGTCAATCGTGCCAGTAGATAGTGAAGTCATGATATTAGCTTGATCCTGCTGAACTAAGTTGATCGAGTCAGACGATATGCCGCTCATTTCAGCTGCCAAGAGTATGAAGAGCTCTGGAGTCGCTCCAAATCCTGGAATTGCAACAGTCTTACCTGCTAAATCTTTAGCCTCTTTTATCCCAGTAGTATTTAGAGTCACGATCGCCCATTTATCTCCGCCGTATAGCGCAGCTATGATACCCTTGACATAAGCGCCTTTCAAGTAGGCACTTTCGGCCTGAAGGAAAGCACTATACGTTACATTCACGTCGCCTGTTAGAAGAGCTTGCATGGCATCCGCAGCACGGGCGAAAGGCACCATTTCGAATCTGAATCCAAATTCTTCATCGAACCCTTTCACCCTGGCAATGAGAGGCATCTGCAGTGAAAATCCCCCGAGCCATCCGATCCTAACAACTGGTAATACTGGTTCTTCTTTGGGCTTTTCTGGGACAGGCATCAATCGTAACCAAGAGTAGGTTGCAGTGACACCGATCAAGAGCGTAAGTATAGCCATCGCAACAGCATAGCCTAGACGAACTTTTCTCTCGGACAAAGCTATTCACCTCTATCCAAATGTGTTGCTTATTGTTTATACCTAGAATATTAAAGCCTTCTGAAAAAAGATTCCAGAAGAAGCTTCTGAATGCTGGCTGTTGTCGCTGGTATCTATATCTTGGTCAGTACATGTAGACGATTGATTCAAAAATCTTATAACTCGGGTATCATTCACTCAAGAGTGATCTGAATGAGCAATTCTGATTACTATGTCAGAGCCTATGTCGATGGGGATGAAACATCGCTTCTTTCACTCTTTGAACAATATTACGGGAGTTACGCTGGCTTTGTACCAAGAACCCTTCAAGAATGGTTATGGTTCTGCAAACTACATCCGTTTATTGGCCCCGAAGGTATACTTGTTGCATGCAAAGGAAAAGAGATAGTGGGCTATGCAGCGATTGGAATTATGAGTCAGGGAAATGGCTTTCAGATATACGAACTCTGCTACGATCCATCCTATGATGGTGAACTCATAGTTTCTAACTTACTTAAGCGAATCGAACAATTTGTGAATGAAAAGGGAGGAAGTCATGTTAATCTTTATCCACCATCAGATGATGCATTGGTCAGAAAAGTCTGTGACGAATTGGGTTTCATACAATACCCCCATGAAGAAGTAGTGATAGCCATAATTCTTGATATAGCGAAGCTTGTAGAACATATCATCGAAGGGAAAGGCGGGGAATGGAAACTGGGAGACGAAACCTTCTTCATCAGACTCAAGGATGTGCCTCTTCCTAGTAATATCATCTCAATCAGATGGAGTGATGGTAAGTTCTCTTTTTCCAATAGGTCCGTGACAGATGAACCTGGAGTTTTGGTTGACACGGACTTCCCAACGTTGAGTAGATTGATACTTGGCGGAGAATCCGTTCCTAATGCCATGTTGAAATCCAAGCTCGCGATTAAACCGTTTTGGAAGATACGTAAGGGCATAGGATTGATCTCACTTCTATGCTTGAGAGAGCCTTGGTACATACCGAGGCGTGGTATCAGTCAGTAGGGAAGGGATTCAATGGAAAAGAAAAACTACAGAATAAGAACTTACACAGATGATGACTGGGAGAAGAGCCTTGATATGATTCTTAGCCACAAGCCTGATCTTAACTTTACTATGGAATACTGGGATTGGAGAAATAGGCTAAGCCCCCACTTCGATCTGTCTTTGGTATTCGTCGCAGATGAAAACGGAAACGTGATAGCTTGTGGACACGCCCAAGTATGGGACTTCAAGATCAATCGATCACAGACCATAAGGGGGGGTCTGGACACAGAAGTATTCGTCCACCGTGAATATCGACGGCGAGGTATAGCTACTGAGATCCGAAGTTTTATGAAGAACAATCTAAGAGAGAGAGGTGCGATCCTACTCATTGGCCCAACGTTGGCCAAAATCTATCCAAGAGCCCAACGATGGCCAGACCGTCCTGCATTCGAGATCCCAGATCACTTGTACCACAAGACTGCGTACACAAAGAACCTAGACTGTGCGGCGCTCAAGGAAAAGGTGTCAACAATAAACAATATACTCAACGAGCATTCTGAAATACGCAACGAACTTATGAAGTTGAATTTGACTATTTTCCTTCGTTTGAAGGGATATCCTCCCTTCGTTCTTGAAGCCTCTCAAGGCGAAGTATCCATCAAGGAAGGGGAACCTGTCGAGAAGCCGAACGTAGTGGTAACCGCATCAAAAGAACTATCTTCCTCAACCAAAATGTTGACCTTGATGAAGATGTTTTTCACAGGAGATGTCAAAGTGAGTGGTCTTCTCCTCAACTCTAATAGTCTTTTGGAATTCTATAGAATTCTAAAGAAGGTTAGTTCGTATACCGTCCAAAAGGAACACTAAGATAGTGGGGCATATCCAAAACATCACTCTTTGATGGTTTCTTGCGTCTAGACCTACTGAAACAAGAACAGTGCCCTTTGTTTCATGACACGCATACGGAATATTTTCTACACCCGTCACTAGAAGGATGCTCACCGTTTTCGAATGATGTTGTAAGTGTTTGCTAATAATTCATACGCTCCTCTCATCTTTCTTAGGGAATAATACGGGGTTAATTCAAAGTTGTATTTTGATTTGTATTCGTCTTGGCTCTCTGCGCTGATTATTTCACAATAGCGGAAGCCGTTTCTATTAGCCCATTTGATAGTTTCCCAGTAGAGTAAGTCGAATGGCGAGACACCTTTTGGAGATTTTGTCGTTGCGCCCAGCCACATTGAAACTTTATTTTTATGAAACACAAAAACGAGGCCGCCAACTTCCTCCTGTTCGTGTTTACAAACTAAAGCCCTTAGGCTCTGGGGATAAAACTTGTTGTAAACGTCTAGGAGATATTCCTTTGAGACGTCTAGCCTTTCTCCCTTTTCCCTTAAACGGCTAGACAAGAGATGCGTTACAAGATTGAATCCTGATAAGTCTGCTTCCTCGACTTTCAGTCCCCTCCTCTCCGCTCGTGTAATATCCTGTCGAAGATCCTTTTTTAGACCTTTCCAGATATCCTCAAGCTTGGAGACATCTGCTACGTATGTGAATCTTGGCGTAGCAAGGTATCCTGCACGCAGAAAAGAACGGATATCAAGCATGTTTGGGGGAGTGATTATTGATATGGAATGTGGATCAATCGTCGAATGAAGATATTCTTCCAGTTTCTCTTGAAAGCACCTGAGATGAAACTCTCGTTTATTCTCCTTCCAACTATTATACCTAACAAAGACTGGCCCCAGATATTGCACCATTGTAGGATAGGGAGGTGACAATATCCTGTCTACTAATCCGGCGAATGCTTTTTGGAGGAAAAGTGGAATGCCAGCAAAGATTTCATCAGCATGAGTGGCTGTCAACAGCATCAATTCAGTATTTGTATACTTCTCCATGATTTTGAGCCACTCAAGTTGATGGAAAACTGTGCCTTGGTCAGAATTTCGAACGAGATCATCCCAAATCTTGTGGTTGTTCTCAGGTAGTTCCTGAACGGTGATTTTTTCGCTCAATTGAATCCTCCTTTCAGAATAAAAAAAGCAAAGAGAATCTAGTCACCAAGCTAAACGCTAGGTTAACTTGATATATGTCCTTATAACGTTTTGAGAGTACAGATTGCGGTTCCATCACATTTTTATCTACGTTGCACTCATAGGAATAATCAAGTTACTAAGGAAGAGTGGGGAAGTGGAATTCTTTAATAAGTCAGGATGGTTTTTCGTGATTATCATCCTCGTCTGCCTAGGGGGATCGTTATCTGCCGGTTTTGCGATTCTACAGGCGTATTCTCTCATTCCATCTTCAGGATATATTAGGTATTGGAAACCTTTACCGCGGCTACACGTGGAAGGCAGATACATCAAAAACGAGGCGGGACAAATAGTCAATCTGACAGGATTCAACTTCGCCGATCTAGGTTACCCACAGCAAGCGTTTGGTGATCTTGGGTCTTGGGATGGCTCTTTAGCCCGCTGCTGGCGATATGGACCTCCGGACATCAACCCAAATATGGTAACTGCACAACAAGTTGCTGATTATATGGCTTCGAAATGGAGAGAGTTTGGAGTCAATTCTGTCAGGGTTTGGCTTAATTGGTACACGTGGCGTAACTTGGAAGAATGGACTCGAACATATTATCCGTTTCCCGGATACATACCTTCGATAGACGCCATCGTGAGTGCAAGTGCAAAGAATGGCATATACGTCATACTTTCTTTTCTTGAAGTCCAAAGTAAAGAGTTTAATGGGGTATGGAATACTCCTGAAACATTCAAGGTAGAATGGATAAACTTTCTCAGGGAGCTAGCAACCAGATACAAAGATGAACCTGCGGTTGCTGCAATAGAAATCATAAACGAGCCTAAGCCTGATCAGTGGCGTAGTGCAGAGGCATTCTATTCAGCGGCTCTAGAAGCATCTCAAGCAATTCGGAATATTACACCAGACACGATGATATTTATTGAAACAGGGCTTCAGGTCCAACCACGTTGGACAGGGATTGATCCCTACCTGATAGATAATCCCATACATACACAAGTTTCAAACGTCGTATATGTTTTTCATAGATACTATTGGCAAACATACACCTACCGCTCACGTGCGTCGCCCAATTATGCTGATAAGGGACCCATGCTTCCTGCCGACCTAGATTATCCCGCAACCTATCAGCAGGGAAACTATGCGTTGGCCAAACAGCAAATGGAGCAAGTATGGTACGATGAGCTACTGTTTGTGCTAGAGAGAGGTTATGCTCTTTGGTATGGTGAATTTGGCTTCAACGAAAACTATCTGGACCCTAATCCGGGGTGGCAATACTCGAAAGGTGAACCCGCATGGCAAACAGCACTCAACGACAAGTTACAGCTATGCAATAAATATGGAGTGGGTTGGAGCTATCTTTACTGGGGACCTGGAGATGCGAATGTTTACGGCATGCTTCTGACAAATGCACAGGGATACTACACCTCTTACAAGGAGCCTAAAGCAAGAATAATTCGAGACAACATCATACCCTTGCCCCCATCCCCCTAGGTTTCGACTCAGCTATTTGCATTTCATATACGGTCCCAAGAAAGAATTTGTTTAGCAGGAAACATCGGTTGATATCTCGGAATTCCCAAACACGATCTAAAGACCTATCATTTTTGTCTAACATAGGCTACGTGAAAGGGATTAGCAACGTATGCTCTCGCAAAACCTAATTTCGGATCTGTTTCCAACATTTTTTCCAAAGTTGCGATGCTCTGTATTACTGACGGTTTGACTTCACTGATCATTACAAATGCTTCCTTTGCATATCCTCGATGTACCCATCCAATAATGATGTTCTTAGAAGTTATTTCAGAGAAGTTGAAAACTAAAAGAAAATACAAACCTGATAATGGGCGAAATATCAATACTTTTTCTCCGTGTAGGAGATAGAAGTAGTCTGTTTCAACATGCGCTCCAATCAGATACATGAAAGTTCGCCCACGTGATGTGAGAA
>Ga0315312_1002468_pt1 | contig 12848 bp, 10 predicted proteins | sample TDP7_MG_FD_203629 | JGI IMG/M metagenome (GOLD analysis project Ga0315312, IMG submission 203629) | Freshwater sediment microbial communities from Lake Towuti, South Sulawesi, Indonesia - TDP7 | ecosystem: Environmental > Aquatic > Freshwater > Lake > Sediment | place: Indonesia: South Sulawesi... | reverse complement strand
CAGATGCCTACCGCTTGGTACAACATTCTGCCTGATTTGCCTGAACCATTGCCGCCAGAACTGCATCCGGGTACAGGTAAGCCGGTAACTCCGGATGACATGAAACGACTCTTCCCCATGGCGTTAATCATGCAGGAGTTCAGTCCGGAGCGCTACATTAATATTCCGGAAGAAGTGCAAGCTATCTACCGTCTCTGGAGACCGACTCCTCTGTACCGGGCGTACCGACTGGAAAAAGCGCTGGATACGCCGGCAAAAATCTTCTACAAATACGAAGGGATCAGCCCGGCGGGAAGCCACAAGCCTAATACTGCCGTCGCCCAGGCATACTACAATAAGCAGGAAGGCGTCAAGCGTATGACCACTGAGACTGGCGCCGGGCAGTGGGGTAGTGCCCTGGCAATGGGCTGCATGTTCTTCGATATGGAACTCAAAGTCTATATGGTCAAGGCAAGCTATTACCAGAAGCCCTACCGCCGTGTGCTTATGGAGACCTGGGGTGCCAGCGTTGTACCTAGCCCAAGTCAGGATACTAAAGCCGGACGTGATGTGCTCGCCCGGGACCCGGAGTGTCCTGGCAGTCTGGGTATTGCCATCAGTGAAGCCGTTGAGGACGCGGCGACACATGACGGCACCCATTACTCTCTGGGTAGTGTTCTCAATCATGTCCTGCTGCATCAGACCATCGTTGGTGAGGAAACCAGGAAGCAGATGGAGATGGCAGACGCCTATCCAGATATCATCGCCGGGTGTATTGGCGGTGGTTCCAACTTTGCTGGCGTCTTTCTGCCCTTCATCCGCGATAAGATAAAAGGGAAAAAGCCAAACCTGCGCATCATCTGTGCCGAGCCACAAGCCTGCCCTCATGTGACCAAAGGTGTTTATGCCTGGGACTATGGGGACGAAGCCGGGCTTGCCCCGATACTTAAGATGTACACTCTGGGACATACCTTTGTACCGCCGCCAGTTCATGCTGGTGGTTTGCGCTATCATGGCATGGCGCCAATTATCTGCCACCTCTATAAGCTGGGGTTAATTGAAGCCCGAGCCGAATATCAGGTTCCGGTCTTTAAGTCGGCGGTGCAGTTTGCGCGCGCCGAGGGCATCATTCCAGCGCCAGAACCCGCTCACTCCATTAAGGTGGTTATTGATGAAGCCCTTGCCTGCAAACAGTCGGGCGAGTCAAAGACTATCCTGCTAGCTTTAAGCGGGCACGGACACTTTGACCTGGCTGCCTACGATGAGTACCTTTCCGGAAAGCTCAAGGACTACGAGTATCCGGCAGAGAAAGTAAAGGAGGCACTGGCTCTCCTGCCCAAGGTACCCTCAGCCTAAGTTCACCAGCGGCAAAGCCATCTCCCCCCTCCCTCGTCTTGGGGGAGGGGGTCTTTATTGCACCGATAGTAGCGCCGTGTTACAATTAAATTAATATGGGAAAGATAAAATTTTTAGCTATTTTGTTCGTCATTATTCTTTCGCTCTCACTACTGGTAGGGTGTACTTTACCTAACATTCTGGCACCAAGTCCGGCTCCCGCCAGCCCGCCAACGGTACCAGCATCACCGCCGGCGCCAATTAATCCCACCTGGACGCCTTCCCCCTCACCCAGTCAAACGATAACGCTGCCCAGCATTGCTGATGTTGTGGCGGTGGTCAAGCCGTCCGTAGTCGCCATCAACACTGAAGTGGTGACCGTTGACTTCTTCAGCCGACCCTTTACTGAGAAGGGGGCTGGCTCCGGCTGGATTATTGACAAAAATGGCATTATTGTCACCAACAATCACGTTGTTGAAGGTGCCAGCAGTATTACCGTTACTTTAGATGATGGACGAGCCTTTGATGTTGACACCAAGATGGTTTTCACTGATGTGCTTAATGATTTAGCCATCCTGAAGATTAATGCCCAGAATCTGCCGACTCTCAAAGTCGGTGATTCAACCAAGACAAGGGTTGGCGATTGGGTAATTGCCGTTGGTAACGCCTTGGGGCAGGGCATCCGCGCCACTGAGGGCATTGTCAGCCGTATTAAAGCTAACTTACCTGTTGACACTGGGCAGACTCTTTACGACCTTATTGAGACTAGCGCCGCCATTAACCCGGGTAATAGCGGTGGTCCACTGGTCAATCTGGCGGCAGAAGTAATCGGCATCACTAGCGCCAAGGTTGCCGCGTCTGGAGTGGAGGGGATGGGTTACGCCATTAGCACTGAGATGGCGTTGCCCATTATTGAAGAGCTAGTCAAAACGGGTTACGTCACCCGACCCTGGCTGGGTGTCTCACTGTATACTGTTGACCAGTTTGCCGTCCTGAGATACCGATTGGGCGTGGACAAAGGGGCGCTGGTTACTGAGGTCGCCTCAGGTAGCCCGGCAGAGAAAGCCGGCTTGAAGGTAGGCGATGTGATTGTTACGTTTGGTGGGAAAGAGATTACCAGTGCTGATGAGATGGTGCGGGCGATACATCAGACTCAAATTGGCAAGTCTGTGGAGATAACTTACTGGCGAGGTAAGACCCAGTTCACCACTCAGGCGATACTGGTGGAGAGGCCCCCGCCATCTAGGTAAGCCGCTTTACTCCCAGCACCACCTCATGCCCATCCAGCCGATAACTTTCAGCAAAGACGCCCTCTTGAGGCACTCCCTCCAGCAGTTGCTCGGAAAGCGTTTCCTGTTTGATATAATCGGCAAACTCAGCTATCACTTTGCGCAAATAGGCGTCTCCGCGGTAGTAGGTTACAATGTGGTCAGCGATTTCAAACCCAGCGGTACGGCGCATAGTTTGGAGCCGTCGGACAATTTCGCGTGCCATACCTTCGGCGGCAAGCCCCGCAGGAATTTCGGTCGCCAGCATTACCGTAATATCGCACTCGGAAACGACCGGCCATTCCTCTTTGACCGGCAATTCATCAACTACCTCTAATTCTTTGACGTTGACCTCTTCCAGAACCTGTGAGGCGAGGCGCTGAAGGGCTTCTTTCTGCTCTTTGGTATTTACTTTGACCAGGAGCTTGGTAAGCGGCTGGCGCACTTTGATGCCCGCCTGACTGCGCGCCGCTCTGCCCGTGCTGGAGACCCGCATCACCAATTGAGTTTCCTCCACCAGTTTCTTGTCAATCCGAGTCAAATCGGCAACGGGAAAATCGGTCAGATGCACGCTCTTTGGTTCATTGGGAAATGCCGGGACGACTAGATTCTGGTACAGCTCCTCGGCTAAGAAGGGCATGAAGGGAGCCATTAACTTGGAGAGTGTTACCAGGCACTGATAAAGAGTGGTATAGGCGGAAAGTTTATCAACATCATTTTCACTCTTCCAGAAGCGCCGCCGGCTCCGCCGCACGTACCAGTTGGACAAATCGTCAACAAAGCTCTCTATCTTTCTTCCGGCATCGGTTGGGGCGTAATTTTCCAGCGCAGTATCAACGTCGGCAATAAGCTGGTTAAGTTCAGAAAGAATCCAGCGGTCCAACTCGGCGTGATTGACTGCCTTTTCTTTGCCTGGCACGAACTTATCAATGTTGGCGTAATTGACGAAGAAGGAGTAAACGTTCCACAGGGTCAGCAGGAAGCGGCGCGTCACCTCAACTATCTGCTCTTCGTCAAAGCGACGCACGTTGCCCGGAGCTGAACCAGTGAAGAAGTACCAGCGCAGGGCATCAGCACCATACTTGTCAATTATCATCCATGGGTCGACCACATTCCCCTTAGCTTTGCTCATCTTCTCGCCTTTGGCGTCAAGGATAAGTCCGAGGCAGATAACATTCCGAAAGCAGGGTCGGGCAAAAAGAAGGGTAGAAATAGCGTGGAGACTGTAGAACCAGCCGCGGGTCTGGTCTACCGCTTCCGAGATATAGTCTGCCGGGAAACGCCTGTCATCAAACATGGTTTGGTCGTCAAAGGGGTAGTGCCACTGAGCAATAGGCATCACTCCCGAATCAAACCAGCAGTCAATCACCTCGGGCAGGCGTCTCATCTTGCCGCCGCACTTGGCACAGGTGTAGGTGATTTCGTCAACAAAGGGACGGTGTAAATCAAGCTTCTCTATGCCCTCCTTGATTACTGGGGGCGAGATACCGGGCTTTTCGGCGAGGTCCGCCACACTGCCGATACATTCGTAGGCATCACAGGACTCGCAGTTCCAGATGGGAACGGGCGTGCCCCAGTAGCGCTCGCGGGAGAACGCCCAGTCAACATTGTTCTGCAGCCAGTCGCCAAAACGACCGTACTTGATATGCTCGGGATACCAGTTTATTTCATCATTCCCGGCGATGAGACGGTCTTTGACGGCGGTCGTCTTGATGTACCAGCTCTTCTTGACGTAGTAAAGGAGAGGAGTAGCACAGCGCCAGCAGAAGGGATAAGTATGGCGGATAGTTTCAGCTTTATAGAGCAGTCCCATTTTCTTGAGCTCTTGCAGTACCAGTGGGTCGGCATCTTTGACAAACTTACCGGCAAAGGGGTATTTACCAGTAACTATGCCCTGCAAGTCCACCGGCTGGACAAAATCAAGTCCAAGCTGTTTACCGGCTTCAAAGTCTACCTCACCGAAGGCCGGCGCCACGTGGACAATACCTGTGCCCTCTTCCAGCGAAACAAAGTCCGTGGCGATGACGGGATAATTGAAGTAGCCGGTCTGTTTCCACTTCATATTTGAAGTTGGCTCCCCACCCCGCTGCCCATCCATGCTTATTACCTTTTCGCCATAGTCCAGCGGGTTGAAGAGCGGCTCGTATCTCAGTTCCACTAGGTCGCTGCCCTTGACTCGGGCAACAACGGGAGCCTGACTCAGACTAACGGCGCCAAGTAGCGCTGTCGCCATTATGAGATAGCCCTCATCTTTCTCCACAATGGAATATTCAGCGTCAGCGGCTACTGCCAGAGCCGTATTGCCGGGGAGGGTCCAGGGTGTAGTCGTCCAAGCGAGAAGATAGACTGGTTTGTCGCCGGTCAAATCAAGTAGCTGCTTGGTGAAGTCAGCCGCTCTAGCGCCGTACAGCTTTCGGATTTTAGGGAGGAAGCCACGCTTTACGTAGAGTGATTTGGCAACTCGGAATTTGATGTACACCGACGGGTCTTCCACATTGTCCTCATAGCCGAGAGCAACCTCATGAGAGCTGAGTGAGGTGCCACAGCGGGGACAGTGGGCAGCTGTCTTGTAGCCCTGATAAATCAGACCCTTGTCCCACATCTGCTTAATTGCCCACCAGGCGGTCTCAATGTATTTACTTTTCATGGTGACGTAGGCATTTGGCAGGTCAATCCAGAAGCCGATGCGCTCGGTAAGGGCTTCCCACTCCTTGAGGTAAGTAAAGACACTTTCCCGGCATTTGGCGTTGAACCGTGCCACGCCGTATTCCTCAATCTGCCCCTTGCTGGTAAAACCGAGTTCCTTTTCTATCTCCAGTTCCACGGGTAAGCCATGCGTGTCCCAGCCGCCAATGCGGGGAGTATAATAGCCTTTCATTGCCTTATAGCGGGGAATGATATCCTTAAAGATGCGCGACAGGACATGATGGATGCCTGGCTTGCCATTTGCCGTGGGTGGTCCTTCATAAAGGGTGAAGCGCGGTCGCCCCCGGCGAGAGTCCACGCTCTGCTCAAAAGTCTTGTTTGCCTGCCACCACTTCAGTATCTTCTCTTCAATTTGCGGCAGGCTGAACTTATCACTAACCGGACGGAACATAATTAGTTCACCTCTTATATACAAGAAATCCCGTCCCCCATCAAGGGACGGGAAATCGGTTTCCCGTGGTACCACCCTTTTTCCCCGACATAAGGCGAGGCACTCTTAAAGGCACAGCCAATGCCTTCGTTCAGATAACGGCTGACACACCGACCAAGTCTACTCGTCCTTCAGCTGAAGGACTTTTGGTTGATGGCTCGGGAGGGATTTTCAGGGGTCGGTCACATCTGCTTTCACCAGACCAGACTCGCTGGGTGCCGATTATCCCTTACTCGTCTCCGTCTTCACCTTTATGGCTAAAAGGTTAGCACAGTCCTAAAAGGAAGTCAAACAAAGGCAGTGCGGTGCTCTTTCCCAGCCTACTCGGGCAATTCTTGGTTCTGGCTCTTCTGGTAGTAGTCGCGGATATACTTGGCGATTTCAACGGCGGTGGCGGTGAGGGGAGCCGCCAGGAGCAAACCCCAGAACCCGGCAATATAAGCCCCAACAACCAGGAGAACTATCAAGACAGCAGGGTGGATATTCAGATAGGCACCGTGAATTCTGGGGACAAGCAGAGTGTTCTCCGAAAGCTGGACGACCAGAAAAATCAGGATAACCCAGATGACTTTATCCGGGGCGATGGCTAGGGTAACGATGGTGCTGATTGCGCCGCTAATCCAGGGACCCAGGGTCGGGATTAGTTCACCGATGCCTGCCAGAAGGGCTAAAGCCGGGGCATAGGGTATTTCCAGTATTAGCAACCCAACAAAGGCGAAGTAGCCCACAACCAATCCCAGCATTAGCTGGGCGCGAATCCAGCTTCCCAGCACCTTTTCCACAATCGCCATAATATTCCGAGCGTGCTCAGCAGCCCTTACGGGGAAGGCGGAATAGAAGGCTCTCTTAAGCCTCTCAGAGTCCTTCATGGTGTAGAAAAGGAAGAGAGGTAAAGCGCCCAGCCCAAGAAGGATACTGAAGGTTTGCGGCACAAAGGAAACCCCTCTGAGAAAGGCGTCTCTGATGTTATTGCCGAGGGCGATGCCGGCATCAACCAGAGCTTTATCTATTTCCTGTCGCATTTCCAGAGGCAGTTGCTGTCGGAGCACTTCAAGCCACTCCTGTATGCGGAGTGTGCTCTGGGCAAAGAAGTAGGGGGCGTGTTCCAATAGGAGTGGCGAAATGTCAATGACCAGCGTCACAATGTAATAGGAGAAAGCCCCAATCAGCCCGGTCAGTACCACAAAGACAATCAGGATGGCGGAAATGCGTCTGAATTGAAACCAGTCCTTCGGACTGGGCAGTCTTTTTTCCAGCCAGGAGACGATGGGCATCAGGACATAAGCGATTACCAGACCGAGAATGAAGGGGAGTATCGCCATCCTCAGCAGGTAAACAAGCCACACAGCTGCGGCTAGTCCCAGTATTAACAAAACTAGACGCCAGTGCTTAACCACACCTCGGGAAATGACTTGCGGGCGGCTGGTTTCGCCGACTGTTTGGTCGGGTATGGAATAGGGGTCTGACGACTTATTCAGTGGCTGCCTTCCTCATTCCCAGCTTTTCCTGGACCTTCGCGCGAGCTTCAGTGGCGGCTTCCTTGGCTTTTTCAGCCACTTCACCGACCTTCTCTTTGACCTCTTCCGCCTTTTGCTTAATCATGGCTCTGGTTTCCTTGCCAGGTCGGGGTGCATAGAGAAAGCCGACGGTAACACCAATCGCCGCGCCAACCAGAAAACCGATAGCAAAGCTCATTGCGGTATCTTTGTTTTCTGCCATTTTAACGTCCCTCCTTTCTTCCGCTAAAGCGACCGACCAGCTTGAAGACTTGAAAGACACCTTGAACAATTGAGGCGAAATAAGCTAAGGGTGTAGCTATCAGGTCTTTGAAACATGAGGAAATATCCTCGGCAGTTTTGGTGGTGGTCTTCACCGATTTGATAACAGGCATCAATTTGCGGTAAAGTATGAAACCCAATATTCCAAAGAGAATAACAACAATAGTCGCTGCCAGACCAAAAATAACAATGACCAGGTCCCGAAGCCACTCGATACTCACCGGACGTACCTCCCTTGATAAATTGTCCTATTTGCATTGTATAAGGCTTTTGGGACGGTGTAAAGAGGCAAGATTAAATCTGAGAATGGGTTTCTAAGAAAGGGCGTCGGCCCTCTTCTAAAACCTTCCCTTTCCTCTTGCCAAGGGGAAGGGGATAGGGGGATAGAGTCTTCTATGAAGTACGCCAGCTTGACACCCTATGCCAAGTTCCTTAATATGCCAGTATCAGGAGGTCAGCAATGTCAACCGAGAAATTTACTGTGTCCGGAAGTCAGCTGGTGGAGAAGATAAAACAGCTTATTCACGAAGGCAATATTAGGCGAGTCCGTGTCCTGCATGAGGGGAAAACAGTACTGGAAATCCCGCTGTCAATCGGGGCGCCGGTGGTGGCGGTGGGCATTATCGCCGCCCCGGTGCTCGCTGCTCTGGGTGCTTTTGCCGCACTGGTTACCGAGTGTACTATTGAAGTGGAAAAGATTGAGCCCAAGAAATAGAGATGACTGAGATTATTCTGGCAAGACACGGCGAGACCGAGTGGAATGTATCTGAGATATTCCGCGGTCGGGCAGACATCGGTTTGAACCAGACGGGGATAAGACAGGCGGAATTGCTGGCAAAGTATCTAAGCGATAAAAAGATAGAGGCGGTTTACTCCAGCCCCTTGAAGCGAGCACTAAAGACTGCCGAGATTATTGCTACTTATCACCAGCTTAATGTTGAAAATGCGCCTGGTCTTAACGATTTTGACTTTGGGGAGTGGAATGGTCTTTCGCTCCGGGAAGTAAAGGAGAGGTATGCGGAGGTTTTTGCTGAATGGGCACAGCACCCGGAGAAGGTAAAGATACCTGGTGGGGAGACTCTGGACGGGGTAAGAGAAAGAGCGGTGAAGGTGGTAGCGGAGGTCATCAAGAAACACGAGGACTCAATAGTGCTTGTCTCCCACCGTGTGGTGAGTAAGATCCTGATTTGTGCCCTCTTGGGGCTGGACAATTCTCACTTCTGGAATATAAAAGTGGACACTGCCGGCATTACAATATTCAACTATGAAAATGGTCGGTTTATCCTCACCAAACACAATGATACCTCATTTTTGGAGCCTCTCCACAAAGCGCCCCTCAGGGACTTCTAGCTCAAGATTGCCTTAGTTACCTATTGATTAATTATTTTTTCGTGCTATACTGTAGAGCAACCACCGGGAGGGTAAGGTGAGGGGCAAAGATTTACTTTCCATATCCGACTTGAATCGTGAAGAAATAAAGTCGCTGATTTCGTCAGCGGTAGATATGAAGCAGGGTAGCTGGACATCTTCGCTCAGTGGCAAGGTATTAGCCCTTCTCTTTGAAAAGCCTTCCCTCCGAACGAGGGTGAGCTTTGAGGTGGCGATGCGCCAGCTGGGTGGGGAATCGCTTTATCTTTCTCCGGAAGAGGTGGGCTTGGGCAAACGAGAGTCAGTGCCCGATGTAGCTCACGTCCTCAGCCGTTATGTGGATGTAATTGCGGCGCGCACCTTTGCCCACAGTACCGTGGAATGCCTGGCAAGCTATTCCAGCGTGCCGGTAATCAATGCTCTCTCGGATTGGGAGCACCCCTGCCAGGCGCTGGCTGACATTATGACTATCTACGAAAAGAAAGGTGAGCTGGAGGGCTTGGCCTTAGCCTATATTGGCGATGGCAATAATGTCGCCAATAGCCTTCTGCTGGCTTCAGCCCTTACTGGTATAAGTTTCCGCATTGCTTCTCCAAAGGGATATGAAGTTCAGGACAAGGTTTTGAAGCTGGCTCAAGAGTATGCTAGTGCCAGTGGTGCCGAGATATTCGGCACGGAAGACCCCGCGGTAGCGATAAGAGGGGTGGATGTGGTTTACACTGATGTCTGGACGAGCATGGGGCAGGAGGCAGAGGCAGAGAATCGGCGTAAGGTTTTTGCAAGGTACCAGGTAAACAGTGAGCTTCTAGCCTTAGCCAAGGAAGACACCATACTGATGCACCCTCTGCCGGCCCACCGCGGTGAGGAAGTCTCGCCAGACATTCTGGACAGTGAGCAATCGGTAGTCTTTGACCAGGCAGAGAACCGGCTTCACGTTCAGAAAGCTCTGCTGGTGGAAATGCTGGGTGGTCTGGAGATACTCGGCTAGCACCTGCACTTGGGGAGGTTGTGGTGAGCAAGCCTATGGTGGCGATTGTTGGTCGGCAGAATGTTGGTAAATCCACCCTTCTCAATCGGGTCGTGGGGAAACCGCTGGCAATTGTGGAAGACCTGCCGGGCACCACCCGCGACCGTATATTCGCCAACGTTTCTTGGCAAGGAAGGGAGTTTACCATGGTGGATACTGGCGGTCTGGAACTGGAGCCACGCTCCACCATCTCCCGGCAGGTGCAGTCGCAGGTGGCAACGGCGATTGCTGAGGCGGACGTCATCATTTTTGTGGTGGATGTGCAGGATGGGGTGGTACCTCTGGACTTTGAGATTGCTAGCCGACTGCGCAAGGTGAACAAGTCGGTAGTCTTAACGGCAAACAAAGCGGATAACCCCAAGTTGGAAGACCAGGCAGTTGAGTTTTACCGGTTAGGTCTGGGCGAGCCGGCAGCCATCAGTGCGTATCACGGTCGCGGTACGGCAGAACTGCTGGACAGAATTGTCACGCTATTGCCGCCGCCCACTCCGGTTGAGACCAAACCTGAGGTAATGAAGATAGCCATCGTGGGGAGACCGGGAGTGGGCAAATCAATGCTGTTAAATGCTCTGGTCGGTAGTGAGCGTGTCATCGTGGGTGACATTCCCGGAACAACCCGCGATGCGATTGACACACTGGTTGACTTTGATGGCAAAAGTGTGCTACTTATTGATACTGCGGGCATCAGGCGGAGGGGACGGATAGGGGTGGGAGTTGAGAAGTACGGTGTCATCCGTGCTCTGCGTGCCATTGACCGGGCAGATGTTGTTCTGCTAATCTTAGATGCCAGTGAGGCGGTAACTGCCCAGGACGCGCATATCGCTGGCTACATTGAACAGGCGGCGAAGGGAGTGGTGGTCGTCGTCAATAAGTGGGATCTGGTTACCGAGAAGAACAAATCGGAGTGGACGAAATACATTAAGAGCGAGCTGAAGTTTATGGACTACGCTCCGGTACTATATACCTCGGCGAAAGTAGGTGAGGGAACCGATAAAATTCTGCCCCAGGCTCTTCAGGTGTTCCAGGAGAGGCAAAAGAAAGTAGCGTCGGCTGAGGCTGATGAGGTAGTCAGAGAGGCGGTTGCCGCCCATATCCTTCCCCGACAGGGGAACAAAATCCTCAGGCTGTTCAAAGTCGCCCAGACCGCGGTAAACCCGCCGACATTTACCTTTTCCGTTAATGACGCCAGGCTAATTCACTTCTCTTACAGGCGCTACCTTGAGAATAAGCTGCGCCGGGCATTTGGCTTCACCGGTACACCCATCCGGCTGGTCTTTAAGTCTTGAGGGGAGCGATGATTATTGCCAAATTTGTCGCCGTGGTTCTGCTAAGTTATCTGGTGGGCTCAATTCCCTTCGGCCTGATGATAGCCAAGCGAGCGAGCGGAATTGATGTCCGCAGTTACGGTAGCGGCAAAATCGGTGCCACCAATGTTCTCCGTGTGGCGGGTAAGAAAGCGGCGGCACTGTCTTTAGTTCTTGATTTGCTGAAGGGCACACTAGCTGTCCTTTTTGCCGGACTGGTATTCAGCGGAGACTATTTGTTTATCGGCAACAATACTTTCTGGCTGGCAAGGAGCGCTCAGGTGCTTGGTGCGCTGGTGGCGGTCTGTGGTCATAAGTGGTCCATATTCCTGAGATTTCAGGGGGGGAGGGGTGTCGCCACTTTCTTCGGCGGGCTAGTGGCACTCTGTCCGGTGGCAGCAGTCTTTGGTGGTGAGGTGCTGTTTATCGGGGCAGGGTTGACGAGGTATATGTCGCTCGGCTCAATTGCTGGGGCAGTGGGCACGTACGCCATTCTGGTTCCCCTGACCATTTTCGGTGGCTTTCCAATTGAGTACCTCATTTATGCGCTGATTGGTGCCATATTTATCATTGTGGTGCACCGCGATAATATTATCCGTCTGCTGACGGGTAAAGAGCGTAGGCTGGGCGAACAGGTTCAGGTAAGCGATTCCGCCACACCAAGCAATTAATAGGAGATTTCCAGGTTAGTGTGATAACATAGGGTAAGCCGTGCTTAATATTGCCATAGTCGGTATTACCAGTTGGGGGACAACTCTAGGGGCGATTACGGCTCAAAAGGGTCTGCGGGTAAGGCTGTGGGCACGAACTGAGGAAGAAGCAGAGAAAGCGGGGAAGAACGATAATGACGACCCGTCCTACATCCCCTTTCCTCCTCACCTCCTGATCACGACCAACTTGAAGGAAGCCTTAGCTGATGTCAAAGCGGTCATTCTGGCGGTACCGTCTCAGGCGATGCGCGAAAATATTAGGCAGGTTTCCCCTCATCTGAACAAGTCAATGATTGTGGTCAGTGCTGCCAAGGGCTTGGAGATTGGCACTGGCAAAAGAATGTCTCAGATTATCGCTGAGGAGATAAACCCGCGTTTCCGGTCCAATATCTGCGTCATTTCTGGCCCCAATCTGGCGCGAGAAATCCGATGGGGGCGACCCGCCGCGACGGTGGTGGCAGCTGAGGATATTGAAGTGGCTAGAAAGGTGCAGAGGCTACTAACAACGCCTAACCTCTGCGTCTTTACCAACACTGATGTCATCGGGGTGGAGTTGGGGGGAGCTTTAAAGAATATCATTGCTCTGGGGGCAGGCATTGCTGATGGTTTAGGTTATGGTGATAACACAAAAGCTGCCTTTGTCACTAGGGGTCTGACCGAGATTACCGCTCTGGGGGTGGCGCTGGGAGCGCATCCGCTGACTTTTTCGGGACTGGCTGGTCTGGGTGACTTGGTTGCTACCTGTGCTAGTCCGCTGAGCCGGAACCATTATGTGGGGGTAGAGCTGGCAAAGGGGCGGGAATTGACAGAGATTCTCAGTTCAATGGACGGGGTAGCGGAGGGGGTGAGCACCACTCTGGTTGCCCGGAATTTAGCCCAGAAGCTCGGGCTGGAGATGCCGATTACGGGAAAAATTTATCAGGTGCTTTATGAAGACCTTGAA
>Ga0315312_1002467_pt1 | contig 12851 bp, 9 predicted proteins | sample TDP7_MG_FD_203629 | JGI IMG/M metagenome (GOLD analysis project Ga0315312, IMG submission 203629) | Freshwater sediment microbial communities from Lake Towuti, South Sulawesi, Indonesia - TDP7 | ecosystem: Environmental > Aquatic > Freshwater > Lake > Sediment | place: Indonesia: South Sulawesi... | reverse complement strand
CGACCGCTCCCCGCGAGGCGTCTGCTCCACCACACTGGGTATATAAAGCATCGCTTGCCTCCTCTTTCCCGACGGCCCCCTGCCCCTCTGATGTCAACCCCGAAACACCTCCCGGCGGCTCGGCAGCCCCAACAAGTAGGTACCCGAAAACCGCCTTCCTCTCACAGCCGCCTTGTCCGCTCCCACCACGCAGAATCAGCCGACAGACACCCCCGCCGCGTGTCCATCCTCAGCTCTATCGGCCGCACGATATCAATACCACGTTCGGGCCCGTTTTACCTGTCACGATCGGCCAACACCCCAAACCGAACAGCTCTGCAACATTCAGGGACGGCAGGCACACCAGGGCCAGGGCAGACGAGAGAGCAGATATGACAGTGCTGCCCGCCAGAGGCGGGCTCAGCGCACGGGAGAAGGGCGAGACCTCGCACTGGCCGACGCCCGTTCTCCGGACAGCCGGACGTCGGCGCGGATCACGTGCCAGGCGGTCTCAATCAGCCTGCGGTTGCGATTGCGGCTCTCCCGTTGCAGCCTCCGGTGGGCCTCCTCCTCGCTCAGGCCGAGCCGCCGCATGAGCACCGCCTTGGCGCGCTCGATCACTTTGCGATCCTGAATGCCCTCCCGCACTTGAATGAGCCGGCCCTGGAGCTGCTGTAGATCCTGCGCGCGAGCCGCAGCGATGCGCACCGCCGCGGCCAGAACCTGCACCCCAACAGGCTCCACCAGGTGCACCAGCGCTCCACTTTCCACGGCGAGTTTGATGGCCTCCCGAGAGCCGGCCAGCGTAACCAGCACCAGAGCAGGGCCGCCGTTGCAGGCCACCCGCGCGAACGCAGATGCCAGCCGGAACCGCCGCACGCTGGTCCGCAGCAGCACCACCATAGGCCCGAGTTCTCGCACTCGCTCGTAAGCGCTGTGCACCGCGAGCGAAAACGGATGCGCTGCGTACCCCGAATCTCGCAGCGCGCGGGCGATCTCCCCCGCCGCCCCGGAGCTGTCGGCCACCACCGCCACCCTGATCCGCTCCGTTCTCTTCTCCGATCCCGGCATCGGCTTCCTCCCCCAAAGACAAAGCGCCTTCCGGCTTCACGCTGCGTTGCCACAGAGCCAGCTCCCTCGCGCAAGCGTGGAACGGAGGGCACTCATTGCCCCGCAAGGCCCGGCCGCCGTGGCCGCAAGCCCTACGTACCAGATTGTTCCCTCGTAGTCTAGCCCGGCATCCCACGAGACGCAAGACCGCCGTGTCCATTTCCTCCCACAGAGCGTGCCATCCGTTGGGCAGGAGCCTTGCTCCTGCCCCATCAACCCGCGGCGGAGAGCACCACCAGAAAGGCCCCCTCGGCAGGTCGCACCTCCCCTCCGTCGAACATCCCGCCACATGAACAACGGGGAGGGAGAACCCGCAGAACTGCGCGAGCTGCGCGGCAGGATCGAGCAGGTCCGCCACCACAATGAGGAAGACGGCTGGACGGTGGCGCGGCTACGGCTGGCCGAGCAATCCGGCGAGGGCAGCGAGGTGGTGACCGTCGTGGGGAACCTGGCCGAGGCCCGAGAGGGAATGGACGTGACGCTCTGGGGGAACTGGGTGACCCATCCCAAGTACGGAGACCAGTTCCGCTTCCTGCGCTACGAGCCCCAGCGGCCCATGACCCTCGATGCGATCAAGCGCTTTCTCTCCAGAGGCGGCATCAAAGGAATAGGCCCAAAGCGCGCAGAGGCCATAGTCCAGCACTTCGGCGCAGATACGCTGCACATCCTCGACCAAGCGCCCGAACGGCTCTCCGAGATCAGCGGCATCGGACACAAACAGGCCCAGGCCGTCGGCGAGGCGTGGAAGCGCCAGCGCGAGGGCGACAGCCACGGCGTGCTAGTCCGGCTCCAGGGGTTGGGGATCACCGCGGCCCAGGCCATCCGCATCCATCGCCACTACGGCGACCACTCCCTGCCGGTCGTCGAGCGCAACCCCTACCAGTTGGCGATGGAGGTGGAGGGAATCGGCTTCAAGACCGCAGACCGTATCGCCCGCGCCATGGGCCTGCCCCTCAGCTCCCCCTTCCGCCTTCAGGCCGGACTGGTCCACGCCCTCCAGGATTCCTCCCAGCAAGGGCATTGCTTCATGCCTAAGGACCGCTTGCTCGACTACGCTGGCAGGCTGTTGGAGTGCGAAGACGAGGAATCCCTCCAGACGGCCTACGATGCACTGGTCGCCGGTGAACGCCTGGTGGTGGAACAGCGAGTGCAAGTTCGTTCCGCCCCCGGCCAGCCGGGCGAGGGAACCACCGACGCGGTCTACCTCCCGCGCCTGTGGCGCGCCGAGAGAGAGGTCGCTCGCCACCTCCGCAGGATCAAGGCCGCCGAGCCCAGGGCCAGGGCTGCCGCGCACTCACTTGAACAGTGGCTGCAAAGCGATCGCCGGATCGGTGCCGCCTCCCTCTCCGACCAGCAGGCCGAGGCGGTCCGGCTGGCCTTGACCGACAAGCTCCTGGTGCTCACCGGCGGCCCCGGGGTGGGCAAAACCACGGTCACCCGGGCCATCGTCGAGCTTTTCGAGGGATCGGAGTGCAAGGTGCTCCTCGCCAGCCCCACCGGCCGGGCAGCCAAGCGCCTCTCTGAGGTCACGGGGCGGCCCGCGCAGACCATCCATCGGCTATTGGAGATTGACCCGCTGGCCTGGCAGTTCCGACGCAATGAACAGCGGCCCCTGGAGGCCGACGTGGTGATCGTGGATGAGGCCTCCATGCTGGACATCGAGCTGATGTGGTCACTGGTCCAGGCGATCCCAGACAAAGCGAGGCTCATCCTCGTCGGAGACGTTGACCAGCTCCCCTCCGTGGGCCCGGGCCTGGTGCTGCGGGACCTCATCGAGTCCCGGGCGCTATCGGTGGCCAGGCTCACGGAGATCTTCCGCCAGGACCGGGAAAGCCAGATCGTGATGAACGCATACCGCGTCAACGCAGGCCAGATTCCCCAGTTTCACCTTCCCCCGCGGCCCGGCGATGACTGCACCCTCATCTCCGAGCCAGACCAGGAGGCGCTCATCCGGCAAGTAATGAAGCTCGTGGGAGACGAGCTGCTCCGGGACGGATTCGAGGCCGCCGACATCCAGGTGCTCACACCCATGAACAAGCGAAGCCTTGGAACAGCCCGGCTCAACGTTGTGCTCCAGAAAGCCCTCAATCCCTCCCAGCCCGGAAGGCACGAGCTGAGGCGAGGCGAGAGATGCCTCCGCGAGGGCGACCGCGTGGTGCAGACCATCAACAACTACGCCAAGGAAGTCTTCAACGGAGATGTCGGCACCGTGGTGGCCATTGACCCCGCGGCAGGCAGGCTCGCGGTGCAGTTCTTTGACGCTACCGCGTGGTATGGATATGATGAGCTGGATGAACTCGAGCTAGCCTATGCGCTAACCGTGCACAAGGCCCAGGGCAGCGAGTATCCCGCGGTGGTGATGATCTGCCACACCAGCCAGCACTTCATGCTCCAGCGAAACCTCCTCTACACCGGGCTCACCCGCGCCCAGCGCAAGTGCGTGCTTGTTGGCAACCGGCCCGCCATCTGGACCGCCGTCCACAACAACCGCCAAGCGCGGAGGTATACGAGGCTGAGGCAACTCTTGGCCGCCTAAGACCTCGCCCAAGAACCGTAGGAGCGACCCTCAGTGGTCGCCCGCTTGCGGGAGCCCGCAGAGGGGCTCCCCTACGATCCGAATTGCCTCGTGAGATAGTCAGCAGCGTTTTGGTGGAGCATCACCTCCCAATTGGGTATAATGTAGAGGGCGGTGTAAGGACACGACCAGGGGCTGCGACTACTGAGCTGCATGCCCATTCTGGTTCGTGCTGGTGCCGGCGGATAGCGCGGTCGGGCACCCCCTTCAGGCGCAGGAGACGGGCGGAGCAAAGGGGGAACCCATGGGCAGCGGGAACTCGCAATGGCCGGCGGAAGCGTCCGGGACGATCGGCTACCGGACCGACGGGCGAGAAATCACCGTTGGCTACTGCCAGAGGTGCAAGGCCGGCGTTGGTCGGCCCGACATCCAACTCAAGAGATGTCCAAACTGTGCCCGGGACGTGTGTGCCGACTGTCGCGTCTTCGAGCGCGAGATCGAAACCCATCTCTGCCGCGACTGCTTCAGGGTCAGGCGCTCGGCGAAGAGGGCCCGCCACCGATCCGCTCGCTACCTTATTCTGGTAGCCGCCAGCGCAGTTGCCATCCTGGTCGGCAGATTCGTGGCGTTGAGGACAGCTTGGACCTCCATCTGGCTTCTGGCGGCACTGCTGTGCGCGGCGGGGATCATCACCTACGCGTGGCAAGTCGGATGCCGTCACGTCTGCCCCTCCTGCGAGGGACGAGCTAGGCTCCGCGGCCGAAACGGCAGCTTCCTCGAATACGAATGCCTCATCTGCAGACAGGTATGGATGGAGTAGCACCCCGCCTGCATTGAAGCCTCTTCTTGCTTCGGTAGCGTGTGGCTAGATCGCCTCTGGGGGCCGCCACCCCGGTCCGGCCACGGCGGACTTAGGGGCTGCCGAAGCCAATGCAGACATTGCATGGCGAAAGCAAAGAACGATCTAAACGACCTCTCCGGCCGCGAGTGGATCAAGTTCACTCGCACCTGGTTCGTATGCAATTCGCCCCGCTACTGGCGCAACCGGGACACCGAGCTTCACCCCGCGCGCTTCCCCGAGGAGATGGTGGCCGAGTTCCTCCAGTTCTTCACCAAGCGCGGCGGCGCGGTGCTCGACCCCTTCCTCGGCTCCGGCGCAACGCTGGTCGCCTGCGCCGAGAACGGCCGGGTCGGCGTCGGCGTGGAGCTGAACGACCGCTATGCCAAGACAGCCGAGCGTCGCAGCAGGAACCTGCTCACACCTCAGTTCGTGATAGCAGGTGATGCGCGGTTTGTCGGCCGCCCCTCTTTCTGGCGACCGCAGCGAGCTGATCTCCAGGCCGCCGGCATCGCGTTCTCCCGCGGCCTCCCGCAGTTCGACTTCGCCATCACCTCGCCGCCTTACTGGAGGATGCTTCGCACCACTCGCGGCGGCGTCTTCTCCAAGCACAAGCAGCGCGCTGCCCGCGGCCTGGCTACCACCTATTCCGATGATCCCAACGACCTCGGCAACATCCCCGACTATCGCCAGTTCATCTCCGCCCTGGGCAGAGTCTTCGATGGCCTCGGCAGGTGTGTGAAGGAGGGGAAATACCTGGTCGTCGTGGCCCAGAACCTGCGAGACCCGGCGGGAGAGGTGCGGCCTCTGGCCTGGGACCTCGCGCGGCGGATAGAGAAGCCGCGCCGCGGCCGCTGGCGCTGGCAATTCCAGGGCGAACGCATCTGGTGCCAGAACACCAAGCCGCTGGGCATCTGGGGATACCCGCGGATCTTCGTTCCCAACTACCATCATCATTACTGCCTCATCTTCAGAAAGCGCAGCTCAGGCTCGTAGGAGCGACATTTGGCTAGGTCCGCTACACGCGGACCGTCATGGCGGCCTGCAAGGCCTATCCACTTGTCGCGAGACGCGTTTGGCAGGCTCCCAAGCTTGACACCTCCCCGGCCGGCTTGCTACAATGCCGCCTGCGTTGACCTGAGGGGTAAATGTAGATGCCTGTGAATCTGGAAAGGCTGCGCAGCCTCTCGCCTGGCCTGGCACAGTTCCTGGACTTTGAGCGCGAGCTCGAGCAGAACATCCTCCAGGAGGAAGAAGATCGCGCGCGAGACTATGAGGATGAGAAGCGCCAGCGAGAGAAACGCGCCCGCAAGAAGCGCCTCAAGAAGCTGCGCCAGACGCAGCAGGAGTAGCTGCTGCGCGCGGCTCGCGGGCACCGCATACCTGATAAAGGAGGTGAGCCCCACACATGCTACTCTGCGAAGTAGCGTCCCTACGTAGCAGGAGTCCGTGGGGCTCGTTTCGCAATCGGCGCGGTGAACGAGGAAGCCTACAATCAGCTCGAGGCCCTCTTCCGCCTCTTCCGGGAACACGTTCTCCACGAGCTCAAGGTGGAGGAACCCTCCTTCAAGCTCCACCTCCAGCGCGCCCGGCCCGCGCCCCCAGCCAGATTCCCCGGCCAGGGATTGCCTCGTCGCCCCCGTCGGGCTTTGCCTCCAGGCCCTGAACCTCCCTCCAAGGTCAGGGGCCGCACCGTCGCTGTCCGCTCCCCTCTCATTGGCGTCTTCTACCGCGCCCCCGCGCCGGAGGCGCCTCCTTTCGTGGAGATCGGCGACACCGTCCAGGAGGGACAAACCGTCTGTGTCGTGGAAGCAATGAAGGTCTTCAATGAGATCAAGGCCGAATGGCGCGGCAGGGTGATCGCCATCCCCGCGGAGAACGGAAAACTCGTCCAGACCGGAGAGCCCCTGGTCGTATTAGAATTCTTAGAAGAGGATCGAGAGCAGAGGGAGAGTTGATGGCTGAGCGGCCCCTATACATTGGTATCATCGGCTTCGGAGCGGTCGGCTCTGGGACCTACAAGACCTTGCTCGATAACCAAGAGAGCATTGACCGCAAGGTCGGCCGGGCGGTGCGCGTGAAGCGCATCGCGGACATAGATTGGTCGCGGCCCCGCCCGGTGGAGGTAGAGGTGCCTCCGGAGCTGCGGTCGGAGCAGGCGGCCGCCGTGCTCCGCGATCCGGAGATCGCCATCGTGGTGGAGGCCATCGGCGGCGCCGACCCCGCCTGCGACTATGTCCTGCGGGCCCTCCGCGCCGGCAAAAGCGTCGTCACCTCCAACAAGGAATTAATCGCTCGCCACGGCAAGGAGCTCTTCGATGCCGCGGCCGAAAGAGGGGTTGATCTCGCCTTCGAGGCCAGCGTCGGCGGCGGCATCCCCATCGTGCGCCCTCTCAAGAGCTGTCTCGCAGGCAACCGCATCACCCGCATCATGGGAATCGTCAACGGCACTACCAACTTCATCCTCACCCGCATGGCCGAGGACCGAGCAGAGTTCGACGACGCCCTCAAGCAAGCCCAGCAGCTCGGCTACGCGGAGCCAGACCCCAGCGATGATATCGAGGCCTTCGATCCCGCCTTCAAGCTCGCCATCCTGGCCTCCATCGCCTTCGAAACCCGCGTCAAAGTGGAGGATATCTATCGCGAAGGCATCACCCGCCTCGCGCCCCGCGATATGGAGTACGCGCGCCAGTTGGGATACACCATCAAGCTCCTCGCTATCGGTGCCGAGGTGGACAATGCCCTCCAGCTCCGCGTCCATCCCACCCTCCTGCCCCTGGGCCACCCGCTGGCCTCCGTCAGCGGGCCCTTCAACGCCATCTTCGTCCATGGCAGCTCCGTGGGCGAGGTCATGTTCTACGGCCAGGGCGCGGGCCCCATGCCCACCGGCTCCGCCATGGTGGGAGACATCATTGATGTGGCGCGCAACATCCGCTCCGGCGCCACCGGCCGGGTGGCCTGCACCTGCTTCGAGGAGAAGCGAGTGCTCCCCATCGAGGAACTGCGCACCCGCTACTACATGCGCACCCAGGTGGCGGATCGCCCGGGAGTCCTGGCGGCCGTCGCCAAGGTTTTCGGCGAGGAAGGAGTCAGCCTCGCCTCCGTGCTCCAGATGGCCGCCTCCGGAGAGGCCGCCGAGATCGTCTGGCTCACCCACCCGGCCCAGGAGCGCCAGATGCGCCGCTCCCTGGAGCGCATCGCCGCGCTCCGGGAGGTGCACGAAATCAGCAGTTGCATCCGCGCCGAGACCTAGCAGCGAGGCCCTGCCTATGACTCCCACAGTCGGCTGGCCAGGCATCATCGCAGCCTATCGCGAGTTCCTGCCGGTCACGGAGGAGACTCCCATCGTCACCCTGCGGGAGGGCCATACTCCTTTGTTGCTGGCCCCCGCTCTGCGGGAGCGCATCGGCCTGCCCATTCCGCTCTACCTCAAGTACGAGGGCGCCAATCCCACCGGATCGTTCAAGGACCGCGGCATGACCGTGGCCGTCTCCAAGGCCCTGGAAGAGGGAATGCAGGCCGTCATATGCGCCTCCACCGGAAACACCGCGGCCTCCGCCGCAGCTTATGCCGCAAAGGCGAGAGTGGAGTGCATCGTGGTCGTCCCCCGCCAGTGGATCGCCATGGGCAAGCTCGCCCAGTCGGTGATGCACGGGGCCAGAGTGGTGGCCATCGAGGGGGTCTTCGACGACGCGTTCCGCATCGTGGTGGAGATCACCGCCAACTATCCCATCCAGCTGGTCAACTCCATCAACCCTTATCGCATCGAGGGGCAGAAGACCGGGGCCTTCGAGATCTGCGACAGCCTGGGAGATGCTCCCACCTATCACGCCATCCCGGTCGGCAACGCCGGCAACATCACCGCCTACTGGAAGGGCTACCAGGAATACCGCAAGGCCGGCCGCACCCGCCGCCTGCCCAAGATGCTCGGCTTCCAGGCGGAGGGCGCCGCGCCGATCGTGTGCGGCCATCCCATTGCCGACCCCCAGACCATCGCCACCGCCATCAAGATCGGCAACCCCGCCAGTTGGAAGGGCGCGGTGGCCGCGCGCGACGAATCTGGGGGGCTGATTGAGGCAGTCACCGACGACGAGATCCTCGAAGCCTACAAGTTACTGGCCAGCATCGAGGGATTGTTTGTCGAGCCAGCTTCCGCCGCCTCGGTCGCCGGGGTGGCCAAGCTAGTCCGCCAGGGCTACTTCGACCGCCAACTCGACGCCGGCCTCCCCGAAGACGCCTCCCTCGTCTGCCTCCTCACCGGCCACGGCCTGAAAGACCCCGACCGCGCCATCGCCTCCGCCGAAGAGCCAGCGGTGGTCGAGCCCCGCACCGAAGAAGTCCTGAAGCTGCTCGGCCTCCGCGAATCGGTCCTCGTTCCATAGCCTGGACTTCTCGCGGGCCACACCCATGCTTCCCACGGGAGGGGTAGGCATCGGAAAGGGGAGGGTGTCCCTCCCCTTCCGAGTTGCACCAAGCCTCACAGATTGCACCCACGTGTAGGGCGGGCGTGCCCTACAACTCCCCAAACCTCCCCGCCGCCAGCTTCTCGTGATACTCCATGATGAACGGGTAATGCCCGCAGCTATAGCACCGGCATTCCGCCACCGGCTCGCTCCGTTTCGGCAGCTCCAGGGCCTCGCGCCGGAACGACCGGTAAGCCGGAGACCGCCAGATCTCCCGAAACCTCTGCTCGATCACGTTCCCCATCACCCGCGAGCACCCACAGCAGGGATTCACTCCGCCGTTCGCGTTCACCCGGCAGAAGAACTGGCCTATGTAGCAGGGAATCTTCGCGAAGATCTTCTTCGTCCAATAGGTCTCCCGCGGCCGGTCGAAGAAGCTGGCCGCGTTCGTCGTCTTCCCTGCACCACGCATTATCGCGTCGGCCTCCGCCACCTGCCTCCTCGCCTCCTCCCCTTCCTCGGGAGAGAGCGCCAGGCCAGCGCTCGCCGGATTGATGCCAAGTGAGACGAACTCCAGGTTGTCGAGTCTCAGCTCCGTGGCTTCCTCCGCCAGCCGGCCAAGCTCGCGGTAGTTGGCTTTCTGTACCACGATGGTTACTCCTACAAACGGCACGGTGGTATTGCGCTGCTCGCGCAAGCGAACGACATATCCCAACATCTCCATGATCCTGCTGCGCTCACCCATTGGCGCGCGCGTAAGCGCATGGTGAGTCTCATCGCTGCCAGCGTTGATGCTCACCCGCAGAAAGTCCAGCCCCATCTCCACAAGCTCTTCGCACACCGACTCCGTCAGCCGGCTCCCGTTCGTGATCAGCACGGACTCCATCCCCAGTTCCTTCACCAGCCGCAGCATGGGCATCGCCTCGGGATGGAGCATCGGCTCCCCGCTCCCACACACCTCGATGCGCCGCGTGCCGAGCTGGTGGAGATCTCTGAGCAGCCGGTCGAAGTCTGCCCAGGGCAGAACGGTCTTGCGCGGCTGCGGCGGCAAAAGGTGCGAGTGCGCCCAGCACATCGCACAGCGGTAGTTGCACCGCTCGTCAATCCCCACCTGCACCCACCAGGGCCCCGGCCGCAGCGCCCGACCAGCACGCAGCCGCCTCCACACAAACCAGCGTCTGATAGCTCGCCTGGCAAGCCTTGCCGGAAGCAAGCAGGTTCTCTTCAGCCCCATGCCTGCTGTCTTTCTCTTCCGCCATCCCACATCCCTTTCCACTCAGCCCATCTGCCCTAACAGGGACCGCCAGAGAGAGGAACTTCGGGGCTGCGAACCGAAGCATCGCTTGAGCGATAGGCCAGAAAGTAGCATGACACACCTGCTCCTCGAAACCAACCTGCCTGGTGTGCCCCTTCTCACCCGCGGCAAGGTGCGCGACATCTACGACCTCGCCGACCACCTCCTCATCGTCGCCACCGACCGCATCTCCGCCTTCGATGTCGTCATGCCCAACCCCATCCCAGACAAGGGCCGCGTCCTCACCGCCATGTCCCTCTTCTGGTTCGCCCTCACCAAGGACATCGTCGAGAATCACCTGGTCACGGCCGATGTCAGCCAGTACCCGCAAGAGCTGCGGCCACACGCCGACCTCCTAGCCGGCCGCAGCATGTTGGTCAAACGCGCCCAGGTGCTGCTGGTCGAGTGTGTTGTGCGGGGCTATCTTGCCGGTTCGGGGTGGCGGGAATATCGCGAGAAGGGGACAGTCTGCGACATTGCACTGCCCCAGGGTCTCCGCGAGAGCGATAGACTGCCGGAGCCGATGCTCACACCCACCACGAAGGCGGAGTCGGGGCACGATCTGCCCCTATCACCGTTGCAGGCCACGGAGATGATCGGCGAAGACGCCTACCGCGAAATCGAGTCCCTTGGCCTCGCCCTCTACCAGCGAGCCGCAGACCATGCCCGCCAGCGCGGCATCATCATCGCCGACACCAAGTTCGAGTTCGGCTGGCACGAGGGCCGGCTGATCCTAGTGGACGAGGTCCTCACCCCCGACTCCTCCCGCTTCTGGCCAGCGGATGAATACCAGCCAGGACGCCCGCAGAAGAGCTTCGACAAGCAGCCGGTGCGAGACTACCTCGATTCCCTCGACTGGGACAAGCGCCCCCCCGCCCCCGAGCTGCCGCCCGAAGTGGTGGAAGGAACTAGGAAACGCTACCTCGAGGCCTTGCGACTCTTGACAGGGCGGGGCCTAGAGTGATCCGGAAAGCTAGACGCCCCGCCCCAGAGCCTACGCAACCAGGAGGCAACCGATGACCAAACCAGAGAGACTTTCCGAAAATCCACCCGCCGAGCCGCAGGCCCCCACCATTGGCGTCTTCGCCACCTGCGACCCGCGGATTGACGCGCCTTCGCGCCGCCGCGCCGCCAACATCGTCGAGATGGTCGCCAACGTGGTGGCCAAAACCGTCTCCCTCCCCGGCAGCGCGCCAGTGCGCGTCGTCTACTCGCCAGTGTTAGTAGACGGCGAGCGCCAGGCCGACGCGGTTGCCCGCCAGTTCCGCGCCGAAGGCGTAAGTGTCCTCATCTGCGCCCCAGACACCTGGGCCTTCCCACAACTCGGCCTCATCTCCCTCCTCTCCCAGTTTCCCAAAGACACGCCCATCAACCTCACCTGCGGCAACTCCGGCCCCAAGCCCGGTGTCGTCTTCACCCATGCTGCCCACGGCGCCATCTCCCAATACGGCCGCCTCATCCACATCAATGTCGGCACCTGGCCCGACACCGGCGAACGCCCCGAAATGACCCAGCCCACCGCCGACGCACTCATTGACTGGACCTTCGCCGCACTCACCTATCAGGCCCTCAAGGGCCGCCGTGTCGTGATCCTCGGCCACGACTCCATGGGAATGGAGACCGCCCTCGCCCACATCATCCCCACCCGCAACACCTTCGGCCTCGAGATCACCCGCCTCGACATGAAGCTCCTCTCCGACATGCTCAGCAAGCAATCCTATGACAAGCAAGAGCTTGCCGGCCTCCGCGCCTGGCTCGACAAGCACCTCGGCGACCGCATCGAGCTGCGCAGTGACGACGACCGCGCCCGCTTGGATCAGAGCCTCGCCATATACCTCATCGTGCGCGACCTCATGGCCGACCTCAACGCCGTCGGCGGCGGCTTCATGAGCCAGCTCGAATGGGGCTCCGACACCCGCGGCCTTCCCCTCCCCGTCGCCGACATCATGGAGTCCCTCTTCAACTCCACCTTCGATCACCGCGGCCCCAAGCCGCCCCTCCCCTACGCCACGGAGGCCGACGTGCAAGGCCTGCTAACCATGCTCTTCTTCACCTACCTTACAGGCGGCAGCCCGCCCCTGTTCATGGACTTCCGCAAGGTCTGGGAGCCCTGGGAGATCAACGCCCTCGCCGAGCGGCTCGGCCTCGCCTCCGTCGAGCCCGACGCCCTCTGGCGGCGAAAGGGCCTCGTGGACGGCGACAACTCCGGCTCCGCCTCCCTCGACTGGGCCGCCGCCCCCGGCGCCTCCGTCGAGGAGATCATGGCCGGCGTCTCCCTCCCCCTCGCCGATCCCGGCTACTTCCCCGGCCTCGGCAACTCCGTCACCTTCGTCTCGCCCGGCGGCATCGAGGGCATCGCCGCCCGCCTCGCCTACTCCGCCCCCGCCAACCTCTTCTCCCTCACTTGGGACGAGGCAGTGACCGTCTTCTTGCCAGACAAGCTAGCCCAAGCCGTCTGTCAGACCTCCACCCCAACCTGGCCCCACACCTTCGTGGTCCCCAAGTACGCCACCATGGGCGAGTACAAGCAATACGCCCCCGCCAACCACTTCCACATGACCTGGGGACTCAAGCCCGCCCGCCTCCAGTTCTGGATGGATCTCGCCGGCGTCCTCTCCCTCACCCCCTGGCAGGCCCGCCCCGGCTACATCGAAGGCACCGACCGCCCCCAACCCCTCCTCCACCTCCTCAACGGCGGCGAAACCACCGCCA